>Ga0181516_10001342_pt1 | contig 19020 bp, 31 predicted proteins | sample PEATcosm2014_Bin_25_FD_121104 | JGI IMG/M metagenome (GOLD analysis project Ga0181516, IMG submission 121104) | Peatland microbial communities from MTU Mesocosm Facility, Houghton, MI, USA - PEATcosm2014_Bin01_10_metaG | ecosystem: Environmental > Terrestrial > Soil > Wetlands > Peat | place... | reverse complement strand
GCCTCGAACTTGAAAAAGCTCTTACCTTCCTCGCTCGCCACGTCCTCCCGAACGTGCACGCCGAATCGATTGCCGGCCGCGATGATCCGATGGTGCGCCTGCTCGTACTCGGCGCGCGACAGCTCGCCGCGATTCCACATCATGACCAGGCGTGAAGCCGCAGGCTGGATGTGCTCGCGGTCGACGATGGGGAGCTCTCGGCGCTCGGGCAGCGCAAACGCGCTCGACGGGAGCGCGTCGCGCTCGGACTTCGTGAGCCTGTCTTCGAACGCTTCTTGGGCCATCGGTCCTTCTCCTGCGCCTTCGTAGGCCGTGTCGTGGCGGCCCCAGTCTCTCTGCTGCCGGGACGCCAGCTCGTCCAGGTGCTCGATCTCGGCCTTGTCGAGGAGCTGAGCGGCCGTGTAGATGAGGTAGGCTTGGCTGTCCGAGCACTGCTGGCTCGCGAGCCATGCCCGGATGGCATCCACGCTTTCGCCGTGAGCGATCTTGCGCGCCGTCATCCGGATCAGCTCATCGGCGTTCGGCATGCAGTCGCGCGCCTCCTTCGCCAGGCTCTCACGCGTGACGATGGGGACCGGTAGGCTGGGGGCCGAGACCGCCATGGCTGTCGACGCGCCGCATCCACAACCCCCTTTGCCACCGCACTTGCCGCCGCAGCCGCAATTCTCAGATGCGGGCGTCTCTGCTGCGGCACTGGGCGCCTCGTAGGCGGCCGTGATTCGCTTGGTCTTCGTTGTGGCCATGGGGCCCAGTCTACCCCGAGGCAGCTCGGCCGTCGCCTGGCGAACTCCCCGTCGGCTCAGGGACTAGAGAACGCCTGCGCGCGCCAGGATCCGGTGAACCGTGTCGTGCCCCACATGAAGCGAGGGTCTGCCGCACGTCACGCAAAGAGGGATCACCTTCGGAACGGTTTTCATGGTCACGCAGAAGTCGCCGCCCTCCGGGTGCTCGCACGCGAAGATGTAGATGCCGTCGTCCTTGGATCGGGGCGGCGGCGGCAGGTCCACCCGATCGACCGGAACGCTTCCGCTGTCATGGCTCATAGTTGCGCCTCCTTCCATTCTGCATCCCACGCCCCCTCGACGCGCCTCAAGATGAGCAGGCGCTTCACGTCCCGGTTCATGTCCGTTCCGACGTACTTGAGGCGCACGTCGCGCACAGCGATCTTCACGTCCTCCCAGGTCAGCTCGTCGGTCTGGAGAACCGTTCGAGCGCAGGCGCGTGCCACGAAGAACGACGGCGCCTCGACGACGAGGGGGACCGCCCAGGACCAGAATCGCCAGCGCATCATCACAGCTCCGACCTCATGATGATGAAGTCGATGACCTGGCTCCATCGATCGACCTGGCGCAATGGGAGCGGCGGACTTTCAGACGTAGTCCTGGGCGTTCCCCAGAGAAGGGCGGACACACTGCGGTCGCGACCCGACCGAACCCAGTAGTCGACCCACGCCGCGAGGTGCTCGGGCTTGTCGTCGATGAAAACGTCGCCATGCACGCGGAACTTCTTGTGCGCGTGAATGACATCCCGATGCTCGATGCCAAAGTGCTGGTGGAGCCACTTCTCCCGTTCGTGGGCCCACGTCTCGGATCCGGAGAAGGGGGACGTGACGACGGTGACGTCCGCGAGCTCGCGCAAGCGGGCCACCCCCTCGCGCGCAGACTCGTAGATGGGGATGCGAAGGCAGCCGCCGCGCGCCTTCATGCGCTGGTAGACGACCTCTTGCGCTTCGCGCTCGGGAATGCTGTCGAACACCTCCCAGGTCGTCACGCTGCTTGGGTCGTAGCGGCGGCCCGTGAGATCGTGAAGGACATCGAGTGCGGCCGACACGAAGTCGGCGAGTACACCATCGCAGTCCAAGAGAACGCTGAGCCTTCGTTTCATTGGCCTTCCTATCTGCCTCCGATCCATCAGCTCACGTAGTGAGCGTGCTTGGCGCAGTACACCTCGCCTTCGCGACCCGTCGACCAGAGTCGAAGCCCCGGTTCGATGTGCTCGCCGTCGAACACGCATCGAAGACGAATGGCCGAGGGGGCCGTGTACCAACCGCGTGGCCACGGCTCCTGAGCGCCGCTCACGGCCTCCCACGCGGGAAATCGAATCGTCAACACGTTCGTCATTCAGCCATACCCTTCCACTTCAGTCCGCTTCGATACCGCCACGCATGCGAATGCCGCCCACGATCTGACGAATCTTGCGGAATCCGTCCGCGCATCGAGCCATGTTGCGCGTGAGCGCCGCGGCGAAGCTCTCGTCGTGGTATGAGATTCCGTCGGCAACGTGCGTGCACTCGTGGATCGCAGCGGCGTAGAGCCACTTGAGATCCGCGTCTTGCGCGGGCCGCCAAGTCTCGTCACGAAGACGAACGTCCTTGTACGGGTTGAGCAAAACCCAATCCTCGCGACGTCCCTCGTTGTCCTCGTCACGCACAGCTGCGGCAGCTGTGTCCTCGGACACGATGAAACCCACGCCGAACTTCATGTCCGACCCGAGCTGCATCATGACGAACCGAACGAGCTCTACCCACGATTTGGCGAGCTTCAAGATCGTTGGCGTCATCGTCTCTGGGAAAAGTTTCTTCGGAAGCTTGAACCCTTCGACCTCGTTGATGAGAAACCAGTCAGGTTCCCAGACGAGCTGTTTCACGGCCGCTTCAAGGTGGTCGGGTCCGAGAAACCTCTGGTCCAGCATGGCCATCGCCACAGCCGATGGCGGCGCCGCCGCGATTTGCGCCTGAGGCTCTTGGGACGCCTGCCTTTCACGTTGACGCGCGTACTCGTTGACGGCCGACACGATTGCGTCCGCGTTCGACGTCGAGAGCTCCACGGTGCCGGCTGGACCCGTTTGGGTGGGGCCGATCTGTTCGAGCAGATCGGCCGCCGCCTGACGCGCCCGAAACTTGCCTGAACCGATGAACTTCTGTCGGATGAGTCCCTGCGAAGCCCGCAGCGCGCTACGGTTGTCCTTCGCAATGCGCTCGGCGTAGCTGTCGATGGCCTGGCGCGTCTGCCAGTCCCGAAAGCCGTCGCGGTTGGCCGTGAGGATCTCGATCGAGGGTGCAGTCAGCTCAGCAACGATGAACCCTGGCACCTCGCCGATGTAGCGCGAGAACATGTAAAGCCCACGCGCCCGCACGTAGAGGTCAGACTGCTTGTCCTTGGACTTGATGTAGAAGAGGTCTGCCTTGCCGGGAACGCTCGCGACGAGGTCGCCGCCGGAGAGGTCCGCCTTGGCCTTCTTGCCGTCAACCACGAACGTGATGTTGGGCAAGTTACAACGCTGGATGAACGCGAGCGCAATGGCGCCGTCGGTCTTCTTGTCTGCCGGCATCACGACTTCGAGCCGCGTTCCGGTGCGCGCCGGACCCTGCGAGACGGAGTAGTCGATGCCCGCGCCGCGCACGATCGCCCCGCGCGAGTGAATCTGCCAGGAGATCCAGGGAAGGAGGAGTAGCTCCTTGGCCTTGCCGAACCCGCCTGCGGCGCCACTGCCGAGCACCTTGGTGGTTCCGCCGAGGACGAGGAACTTGTTGATGAGGGTGTCCTCGTCCATCCCTCCGCCGTTGTCGTCGCAGTAAACCGTGAAGGTGCCGTCGGCGTTCTGGATGGCGCCCACTTCGATTCGGGTCCCGCCCGCGTCGACGGCGTTCTGGATCGCCTCGCGCCACCACTTGATCGGCCAGTCGTCGTAGTCCTTGAGCGCCGTCACGAAGAACTCTGGGCCGATGGTGATGCTGCGTCGAGCGGCGGCGCCACCCTCCCCTTGCTCCCGGGCGAACACGCGCGCGACGGCTTCGGGCGTCAACATCCGGAACGTCACCTGTCGACCCCGTTCGTCGTAGATCTCCCCGAGAAGCTCGGCCGCTCCCACCTCGATGTAGCCCATGACGGGGAAGTAGGCCTCGGTCCCCGAATGCACGACGTAGACGGGCCCAGGAACGGTCTTGGCGAGGTCCGCATGGGACTGGAGAATGGTGGCTTGCATGGGAAGCGATTCTACTTCTGGAGCTTGCTGAAGTCGTGCTCGTAGGGGAGCGTTTTTCGAAGCTGCCTCCAGCCCCAGAGATTCCCAGGCGGAACGCGGCGCAGCGTCCAGGCGACCATGGCCTCTTGCGCCAGCTCGTGCCATTGACCTTCGGTCAGAGCCTGCGCCACGTGTTCGAAGGGGCTCATGTGACCGCTCGGCAGGATGCGCTCGCGCGCGAGAGCGATGTCGGCCTCCGGATCGCGCTTGCCGTCGTGGGTGAGGTAGGAGACGCGCGCGCAGCGCCCTGAGGAGATGAGGCAGAGCGCGTGGTCGTCGAACCCGTCGCTCCGAAGCTGCGTCTCGTCGTTTCCGGTCACGTACGGCAGGTGCCACTGGCCGGCGCAAAGCGCCCGTGGGGCGTTCTCGCGATAGAGCCTATGGGCGATCTTCGCGCACGCTGCCAGCTCGGGCTGCGCGTCCGCATGATCGCGAAGCGCGAAGAAGTTCGACAGCTCCGTAGCCGTCACGATGACTGTGATGAACATCCAAGCTTCGAGCGGACGGTTGGAGATCTGCTTGTGAAGCCCGATCCGTTCGAGCTTGCGCACGCCCTCGATGGCGAGGTGGCGCATGTCCAGCCACTGCCTCTCTGCCACTTCCTGAGCTGCTCCAGCCAGCTCTTCTCGCGCCTGCATGCCGCTCTGGTTCTTGCCCCACCAGACAGGCGTCGCAGGGTCCTCCAGGATGCGTGCGATGAGCTTCTCGGTCGGGATGGCCCGGCTCGATGCTGCGTTGCGTGAAAAAATACGGTGCGTCATCAGCTCCGCATGCACGAAGCGCGGGTAGGAAAGCTCGAAGGTCGTCAGCCGTGCACCGTTCGGCCCGACGGAATCGAGCACGATCTTCGCGTCGATCATGTTCCCATCCTCTTTCGGACGTTATTCTTATAACGTCTGAAAGGCGGATGCACGCTGAATAATATGCGTGGGCCGCTTTCAGTAGAGCAGCTCGGTCGGCTTCAGATGTTCGACACCATCCGGAAGCGCCTGCCTGTAGAAGCTTGCGAAGGGGGTTGCGGACAGGAGGTCGTCCAGCTTGAACCATCCGATCGTCGTACCGGACTCGCGCGCGTAGGGCGCGTTCGTGATCTTGTGGGCGTAGTAGAGGTGCGTGATTCGCCCCGATCCGGACAGGCCCTTGTGAAGGAGAACGAGCCTGCCCGGCGTCGCCACGCAACCGACCTCTTCACTGAGCTCGCGGCACGCAGCGATCTTGATCGTCTCGCCCGGGTCCACCTTGCCTCCCGGCAGCGAGAAACCGAGTCCGTCTCTTCGCGAAACGACGAGCAGGCGACTGTCGTGGCGAACGACGAGCACCACGGCACTCAAGTTCGTGTCGTTCACGGCGCCCGACCCTCGGCGAGCGCCGCGAGCCGCTCCCGTGTTCCAGCGCTCTGCCAGCTGATCTCGGGGTCCACGTCACGCATGGCGTCGTCGATGGCCGCGAGAATCGCCGTCAGCTCGGCGCGCAATTCGCTGAGCTTCTCCTCTGCGCGCTGCCTGTACGCGCGCGTTTCGTCGTGCGCCTTCTTCTCGGCGTCGAGCTCCCGCTGGAGCTTGTCTCGCTCCTGGCCGAGGTACTCGGCGTTGCGCGACTCCTGGGCTGCCGTACCGATCCAGTTGGCAGCCAGCTGCTTGGCCTCCTTGATCGTCTTGGGGTCGGCGTCCCGAACGATGCGCTTGCCCAGAAGCACGTCCTGCAAATCGAGGAGCTTCTGCTTTGCCGTCAGCTCGTCTGCCAGCCTGTCCAGATCTTCAGCGCTCGCTTCTGTGGTCTTCATGCTTGCTCGCTGTACTTGCGGACACGTTCGACCTCGTCTGCCGCGCGCAGGAGAATCGCGGCCAAGCTGCGCGCCTCCTCGGGCTGCATCGTGAAGGCGTCGTTCGAGACCACGTCGACACCGGTCTTCGAGGCCATGACGAACCCCGCGTAGGAGTTCTTCTGGAACTGACCGACGCGCGTGCTCACGGCGTCTCCGTCACGAGATCGATCTCGATCGCCTTCTCGATGGCGGCCATGGTCGCGTCCCGCCAGGCCTTCTGGATCGCCCCCGGAAGGGCGGACCAGTTCGGCATGGGTCGGCCGTCGAAGGTCTTGCCACCCGTGCTCTTGGCGTATCCTCCGTACGCCGCCTCTGCGAGAATCATGTAGCTGTCCATTCGCTTCGTCTCCTTGGATTCGATCAGGTGCTTTGCGATGGCTTCGATCAGGCGAAAGTGGGGCACAAGAACCGATCCTTCGCCCCATCCAGGGTTCTGCTGCCGCAGCTCCTCGATGTCCGAGAGAGCCTGTTCGATGGTGGGTATCTCTGGAGAAACATGCGCTCCCAGATTTCTCTCTTCTTCATGGACGCCAATCCTCTCTCTCGATCGTCTCCGCAAAGGCCCTTCCACGCGGGGTGAGACGCCAGCCGTCCTCCACGCCCTCGATGAGGTCTTCGGCTACGGCGCGCTGGAGCACGTTCGCTGGCCACGGCATCCGCATCGGATGCACCGCGTCCCCGCGGCAATCCGGCTCTCCGGTGTACCCGCGCATCCACGTCACGAAGGCGCGCGTCTCCTTCTCGTGAGGCCGCGGCGCGTCGCAGTGCCGACAGCGCGTGAGGCGCTCCTTGCAGTCGCCGTTGAAGACGCCGCCGCGCGGGCCGGCGCACGCTTCGGACATGCAGATCCAACCTGGCGCCAGCATCACTCGCTACCGTTTGGCCCCTTGGCTCTCACGTAGAACTGCCACAGGATCGATACGGGCCATCCAATGGATGCCGCCGTCAGAAGCAGGAGCGTCACGAGGAGCGCCGTGCGCGACGCCAGCTTGGTGTCGGTGGTCTGCGTGCTCGCTCCGTGAAATGCGCCCTCGTAGGCTGCGTGGACGTGCGAAAAGCCGTGGACGAAAGCCCCAGTCACGTAGCAGCTGATGAGCGTTTCTCGGGTCACAGTCGGGTCTTCAGGAGACCACGCACGGTCCGGACGGCGTTGAGCTGGGCTTCGAGCAGCACTTCGAGCTCCTGGAGAGATGCGTCGCTAGCGGGCTCAGGTCGAGGACGAGCCCCATCGGATACGGGAGCAGGGTGAACGACCATCCGGAGAGACCCGCTCGGATCGAGCGGAACGCTTCCTGAGTGCGTTCGAACGTCCGCAACCTGCGGCGCCTTTCCGGCAGGTCGCTGCCCCACCAACCGTTCGACGCAAGCGACGATGGCCGCTGGATTGCGCGTCTCCTTCTCCCCGACGGCGCGGGCGATGTAGATCATGGCCCGGATCCACTCATCGACCCTGGATTCGACCGCGTCGGTCGAAAGGAGATCGGTCCCCGTGAGACCCAGCGCCTGACCGATACGGCTCAGGATGATCCCGTTGCGCGCGCCGTCCGGCAGTCCGACGGTCGCGTCCCCTGCTGCATTCTGGTTCATGTTTCGGCCTCGACGTCGTCCTCTTCTTCGTCCTCGTCCTCGTCCTCTTCGTCGGGGTCCCTGGGGCCCGTCCGATCGTCCGAAGGCGCCCCACCTTTCATGGCGTTCTCTCCGAGCTCCAGCGCGCTCATGATCTCCTTGTAGACGCCCATCTGCACGAGGCCTGCCGAGTCAGCCGAGTCCGCTGCCACGAAGACCTTCGTTGCCTCCTCTCCGGGCCACTGGAGAGCGAGAACAGCTCCCACGGGCATCCGTCCGGACTTTTCGTTGAGCTTCAGGAGAACCTGTTGAAGGACCTGCGCGCAGAAGCGCTCGCGCGGCGCGTCCCCCGGTCCCACGATCCGAAGCTCCCCCGTCACCCTCTTGGCTGTCGCACCCATTCGCCTCCCTCACCTTTCGCCGATCGCCGTCGACATCCTGCCCCTACCATCCCGATCCCGCTCACGAAAGTCTCTTCATGTAGCGATCGAACACCGTCCACATCTTTCGAAACTCGACGGTCGGGTTCTGGATCTGTCCGGCCTCGAACGCATTCTCCACGAGCGTCTCGATGAGCGCTACGTGGATGCACAGGGGCGTCTCCCGACAGGGAGGGTGGCTGGCCGCGAACTCGTTCATCGCCCTCGGCAGCTCGCTCACGAGCGCCTGGTGAGCGATGTCCGCGCTGCGCAAGCAGCGCTTGGCGGTCTCGCTGAGCGTCTTCGGACCGAACGCGCTGAACGGGCTCACGGTCTCGCGCACTTCCTCGGACGCGAATGCGGCAGCGATTTGGTTGCACGCGCGCACCCACTCCGGAGGAACGAAGAGTGCGCGCCTCTGGCGACGAGCGGTGGGGGCGGCCTTCTTTCGGGACTTGCCCTTGCCATTGCTTGGCTTTGCGCCCCTCTTCGTCACCGCTCGACCCTCCTTCTAACTACGTGCTCAGAGACGTACGCCTTGGCGGTACGCGCGGCTGTAGCGACTCTGCTTGCGCGCGAGGCGCTTGCCCGAGATGGGCGCCCGGCTCACGGCGTGAATGACGCGCTTTTCGCCGTCGGGGCCGATGTGCTCGGCTTCCCCCGAGACGACATGGTCCTTGGCGAGCTTGCTCGGCGTCACGTCCGCGAGATCGCTGGGGGTCGTGCCCTCGATGTCGTAGCCGCCTGCCGTCATGGTGACGTTGCTGTTGGCATCGAGCTGGGACGAAAGCTTCATCATGTAGTCGTAGGGCCCCGCTGCGCCCGGAACCCATGCGGCCCAAATGAGGAAGTTCGAGGCATGCAAGCCGTTCTTGGTCGTGAAGAACGTGTCTTCGATCCGATCGCACGCCTCGCGAGCGCTCACCTTCCCGTTCAGGTTGTCGGCAAGGAGGTTCGCGCCCGGATTGGCTGCCGTCTCCATGACCTCGTGCGAACCGCAGACGTCGAGCGCATCGGAATCGCCCGTCAGCCCGCTCGTCGAATCGAGGTTGATCTCGATGTCCGGAATGCCGCCGGTGACCTGGTGCCACGCGAGGGCCCCCTGGGGATCGGACGTCTGCTGGTGACGGATGTTGATCGCGATCTCGCCTGGCTTTCTGTCGGACGGTGATGCGGCGACCCGAAGGGCGTACGTCCCTCCGTGGAAGGGAGCGAAATGCTCGTTCATCGCTTCGTCGAGAGAATCGCGAAGCTTGGGCAGAAAGGGCGCGAGATCGGGTCTGTCCCCCGTGGTCTGATCGACCAGCACGAAAGACAGGTTGACCGCGGGGGGCGACGCGAAGGTGCCCTGGGGGGAAGGAAGTGTGGTCGTCATGGAGTCTCCTTGGACTGAATGGTGGTGAGCAGCGCGCCCGAGTCTAGCTCCTGCGCAAAATCGCGGCGACCGTCGGGTGGGTCACGCCAAGGGCGCGCGCAATGCAGCGGAGGGACATGCCCATGGCCCTCATGCGCTGGACGCGATCCCTGTCGATCGGGTTCTTGTCGGGGGCTCGGACGGATCCGCCGATGCACTTGTGCTCCATGAGCTTCGCTCGGCCGACGCGCCATTCCACCCGCGCGCGGCAAAGGTGGCACGTCACGAGGTGCGTGCCGCGCCGGAGCCAGGCGCGAAGCGAGAGCTCTTGTTCGAGGACCGCTGCGCGATGCCGCGTGCGCCTCAAGTCCGCGCGCCGGATGCGCTCGAAACTGCCTATCCGACGCTTCGCCCGATGACTCCAGATCCCAAGCTGGGCCGCCTCCACGAAGAGGTCCAAGATGCCTCGCTGGAGGTCGACGTACACGCGCGCGGAATCTCCCTGATCCGGAGAAGTCTACCCTGGACCCTGATCGGGCGACCGGAGTCCCTGGTTCTTCGGGCCGATCGCAACCTGGAGCTTGCTCTTCTTCTTGAGCTTGCCGAAGATCGAGCGCGTGTTGACGTAGGCGTACATGACCTCGCCCGTGCCGCCAGGCATGGTCATGGGGTAGTTGTGGGTGTAGAGGATGCGGTCGCCGACGGCGAACCGTTCGCGATTCACATCCGGCCCGAGGTGCACGATGGTGCCGATGAACTCGGGCTCCATCTTGGAGCGCGCGGTCTCGGGCATGATGATGCCTCCGGGCGACTTTTCCGGAGCGGTTCGGCGTGTGATGACGACCCAGTCGCCGACCGCTTCGAGCTCGTCGGGATCGACCTTCTCGGCTTCGGCGACTGCTGCGAGCGCGGCTTCGACGACCTCGCTCGCGCCCGCGCTGGCGGAGGAATCCCCGTTGGGAGAGGTCACGTCAGTGGCTCCCGTGGGTGCGCCGGTTCACACCCTTCTTGCCGCAGACGCTGCACACGATCTTCTTCGTCGGCAACGCCTTGCTGCTCCGTCCGGCCTTCTTCACGGTCTTGGTCTTGGGCTTCTTCTTCATGTCTCGCTCCACTGCCAGTTGAGGATCTCGGTTCCACCGGACCTGACCGTCTCGATGGGATTCTTGAGGGCGCTTTCAGGGGCTCCAGCGCCCGCGGCGATCATCCCCAGCTCTTCGAAGTCGATCTCTTCGAGGCCTTCGCGGACGAGGAGGCGCGCCGAGAGGTGCCAGGTGGGGCTGGGCTTGCCCTTCTTCTCGCGAGGGGGAAGTTTTCGCTTCTGACGTTCGAACGCTTCGATCCCTTCGAGCTTCTCCATCTCCTCGGCGGTCCCGAAACCAAGCATGATCCCCCAGCGCCCCACCTGGGTGGACACGGGCTTCAAGAAGCTGCCGGAGAGCTTGGCGCGCGCCCGAAGCTCTTCCATATGCTGGCGGATGCGCTCCTGCACTCCGCTGTCGCCAAGACCCACAACTGGCATGCTGCTTACCCTCGGATGGAGCCCGGATGGCGGCCGGACTGGGAGTGCGGAACACGAATCGGACCGACCACGTAGCTCAGGTCCGTGTTCTCCCGGCGGCGCTCGTAGTCGATCCGACGAGCGATGTCGCGTCTCTCCTCGTAGTCGGCCGGCATGACGTACTCGTTCTGCCCGTTCTTCGGCGGGAGCGAGCACGCCGGGACGATGCCCTGCTCCAAGAGCCAAGCCTCGCGGTGAGACTCATCGGCAAAGACGAGCGTGACCGTGACGGCCATGCCGACGACGGCTGTCTTGGGATCGACCTGGGGGACCACGGCTTGACCTCTGTCCTCGCTCTGTCCTCGAACCAATCCTCGAAGACTTTCGGACGTTACGTCCGAGAATGGAGGTCGTCAACATCCAATCACTTTCTTCCTACGCCCGACTCGCCGATCCTCCAACCCGATCCGATGCCTCCCATGCCCGACTTTCTCGCTCCTCCGCCCGATCCGTTCGCGACGCCCGAGGAGATTCACCTCCGCACCCGATCCGATCGCGCGCAATTTAGAACCGAGCCGGGACTGCGCAAGCGCCGGCGGTGACGAGCAGACCTCCACCCCGATCCTTTTCCGCCCCCGTTCACCCCCTTTCGTCCCTCCATCCGCCCGATCCGACTTGTTGTCACCATGGTCTGGCTCTACGTCGTCCTCCAGTCCCCCGATCCCTTCCTCCAACCCCGATCCGGCCTTCTCGCTGGCACGTCACCCTTCTCTGCCTCTATCCACCCGATCCGGCCTCCTCACCCATCACCACTAGGTGGGCTCGTCGTCGTAGCTCTGCTCCAGCGCCCTCCAGCCCGATCCGGCCTCCTCACCCATCGCCACGACTCGACCATCAGCTCCCCGACCGTGCTCTCGTCCCTCAGTCCGATCCAGCCTCCTTACCCCATCGCCACACGAGGCTGGGCGCGCGTTCCCCTCCAACCCGATCCGGCCTCCTCACCCGTCGCCACCCGTCCGGAGCCGACGCGAACCTAGCTCCAGAATGACCTCCAACCCGATCCGGCCTCCTCACCCGTCGCCAACTGGGCGTCCTCGGTGTGCTCGCGGAGCTTCTCCTGCCTCCAACCCGATCCGGCCTCCTCACCCGTCGCCACTCCCTTCACGCGCTGTCGAAGCAACACGGGAATGCCCCTCCAACCCGATCCGGCCTCCTCACCCGTCGCCACTCGTCGTCGGGCGCATCCGCCGAGAGCTCCACGGTCCTCCAACCCGATCCGGCCTCCTCACCCGTCGCCACCCGGTGCGCCTCGGCGGAAGCGGCCGACTGCGATGACCTCCAACCCGATCCGGCCTCCTCACCCGTCGCCACCTTCGGCATGCCCGGGGCGCGCCTCGCGTCAGTGCTTCCTCCAACCCGATCCGGCCTCCTCACCCGTCGCCACCTACGACCGCACGGGCGGCATCTGCTTCTGGTGTGGCCTCCAACCCGATCCGGCCTCCTCACCCGTCGCCACGCGCAGAAACTGGGGTGGGAGGCTCCTCCTGGAGTTCCTCCAACCCGATCCGGCCTCCTCACCCGTCGCCACTGCTTTGTGACATGCCCTCTGCTACCCCTGTGCCTGTCCTCCAACCCGATCCGGCCTCCTCACCCGTCGCCACGTCATCGGGCCATTCGCGCCCCGTGTAGATGCAGTACCTCCAACCCGATCCGGCCTCCTCACCCGTCGCCACTGCCATGGTGGCGACCTTCGGCGTCGACCTTCGGGGCCTCCAACCCGATCCGGCCTCCTCACCCGTCGCCACCACCCTGCTCGGCGTCGTCCAAAGACTGCCAGCCGAACCTCCAACCCGATCCGGCCTCCTCACCCGTCGCCACCCAAGGAGCCCGAGCCCCGCTTGCGCCGCCTTCAACCTCCAACCCGATCCGGCCTCCTCACCCGTCGCCACGGAGGTGTAGGCCATGAGCGCAGTCGGCGGCCACCTCCTCCAACCCGATCCGGCCTCCTCACCCGTCGCCACCCGTCTCGCCGTTTCCTTTTTCTTTCGCTTTCTTGCCGCTCGTTTCGCGAGCGGTCTCGTCGAGGTTGAGATTCCACTCCGCCAAGCCTTTGATCTTGCGTGATCCATCGGGATCCGTTGCAGCACCCCTCGCGATGGCGTTCATCGCATGACCGACATCGAGGTGACGGTTGATGCAACCAGCGTGCTTGAGGCGCCAGTTCACGAGATCGCGCAGGTCCTTGGATACGAAGCCGCACACCGGACAGCGCTGCGAGTTGTACTGGGCCGCCATCTCGACGCACCGGATGCCCTCGTCCTGGCAGCACGTGACGATGCGCGCCTGCATCTCGGAGTAGGGCCACTCCTGGATCCGTTCCCAGATCCACTGGCTGCGCGGCATGGAAGCCATGAGAAGCTCCGGGAGCGCATCGCGAATGCCGTCGAACTTTTGCACGTAGAGTACGTTGACGCCCATCTCCACGAGCCTGCGTGCGAAGCGCCGCGCGAGCGTTTGCATGCGCGTTTTCCGGTAATTCGCGGCGCGCTCGGCGAGCACCTCGATGCTCTGGAGCGCGCGCGGACGGCCGTGCCCGCGACGGGATCCGTCGGTCCACCGGTACACGTTCTGCCTGTCACGGCGCCGCCGCTGGATGCCGCGAAGGTAGGCCTCGATGTCGCGCGCCTCGTAGATGTCGCTGGGTCCGCCCTCGACATAGAAGGCCAGAAGGCACCTCATCCCCAGGTTGATCGCTGCCGCGACCCCCTCCTTGCGGGCCACTGCGACGCGCGTGTAAGCGCAACGCAGAAACCACTTCTGCGGTCGCAGCCGGTCGCGCTGGATCGTCACCTCACCCGGTCGCCACCCCACGGCGGGATTGCCGTCCCCGAGCGCGAGCATCTCCAGCTCCTTAGCCTGCCGGTCATCGCGAGCCTCGACGGGGATCGTGACGCGATGCACCCCCTTTCTCTTCTTGGTCGAGAAGAGCGTCACGTCCACCATGGCCCGCTTCGAGCTCGGGTCCCATGTCCATTGGGTGACCTGGGCTGGAATGGGCAGCGGTCCGCCGAGCCGGTAGTGCGGCGCCGAACGCTGCTGGCGTACGAGCGTGTCCACGCGCTCGCTCGCCCACTTTTCCACAACCTTCTTGCTGAGCGTCGCCGCGATGGAGGACGAGAGCTCAGGCACGGCCATGACCATCCGTCGGTAGACGTACACAGGGGAATCAGCCCGGTAGGCCTTGGCCGATGGCCAGATCACCTCGCCCGGAATGGGCAGCCGGCCGTGCTCCGCCATGAACGCATCGAGAACGTCCGAGTCGGCTCGGTAGAGAAGGCGCATGCCCACGTTCTGGGCCGTCGTCGCGTAGCGACTCGCCACGATCAAGGCTTCACGCGCTTCGTCTTCCGCGAGAGAGCGTGCGCGCTTCTGCCCCTTCTTCCGGGCCCTGTTGAGGTTCTCGGAGAGAGCGTCGAGCCGGATGGAGAACTTGGTGGTGGCCCGCGTGATGGTGGGCTCCGGCAGGGGCTCACCCTCCACGATCCCATCCGGCGGCTTGCCGTCGATGCTGGTTCGCTTGCCCTTGGGTCGTCTCTTGGCGGACCGACCATGGCCACCACTACCTCCACCCGAATCGACGTCAGTAGGAGCCTCCTCCCCTCCTTCCGGCGTTGCCGCCGGGTCGGATCGGGTAGGAACCGAGGTTCCTGACTTGGCGAGCGTTTCGGGGCTTGCTTCCTTCCTCCGAAGAGGAACGTGTCCCGAGACTTCCTCGCCTTCAGGGCGTGGAGTCGCCCCGTGTTGCAGAAGGGAGGAGGCTCCTACCGACGTCGATTCGTCTTTCATGCACGCTAGAAGCTAGCAAGTCGTCCGAATGTTGGCAAGGGATGTTTACTCAAATTCTGAGTAAGAACTGGGCGCACGACTCCGAACAAACCACGACCATCCTGGTCATGCCCTCCTCGTCGTCTTCGATCGGCGCCAACCATGCGCCCTCCGCGATGCGGATGAGAGTCGGGGCGCCCGGCGTGGGCGACGTCATCGTCTCAAATCGGACGACCCCCCGACAGACGGCGCACGGTTGCGGCTGAAAGACGATCTCACGGGTCATCGTCGTCCTTGCGGCGCGCGGGAGGACGCTTCGGCAGGCTCTGGAGCACGGGCGGCGTCGGAACTTCCTTGCCGCGCGGCACCCTACCGCTCGACACGAGGTTCTCGTAGTGCGGCACGTCGAAGAGCTTCTCGTGGACGCCGCGGATCCAGGCGATCTGCTTGTCCGTGAGGTCCAAGCCGAACTTCTCGACCCTGTTCTTCATGTCCTCGAAGGCGTGGACGTTCATGCGCGCTTCGGCCTCGTCTTCGTGGGCTTCGGCCCAAGAGAGGCACTCGGCGAGCATGCGACGAGCTTCCCCCTGGCTGGTGATGGTCATGATCGCGCCGCACTGGGCGCGAACGTCGCGAGAATGCGCGCCAGAGTGTCCTCCGCCATCTTCTTGGCCTTCATTTCGCTCTCGGCGTGACCGTCCGCCTCGACCTGACCGGACGGCGCGGTGACGATCGCGTACCAGTGCCAGGACCCATCGACGCGCTCTTCACCCGGTCTCGAACGCAGCCCAGAACGAACAGTGACCTCCCAGGTCACGTTGGTGACTCCCCCCATCCAGGGGACGTTCGCGGCTCCATTGGCTTCGTACCGATTGGCGATCCAGTCCATGTGCGCTCTCCCTAGGGTCCTGGCGTGAGCGACTTGGCGAGCAAGCCGATCGTGCGCGTGAGATTGGAGTCAGCAACACCATCCATGATGTCGCCGAACGGATTCTTGAAGACGCGACGGAGGCCGCCTCCAAGGCACGTGGCCTCATTGCGAAGCCAGTCCTCACGATGCTGCAAGATGAGCATGGCCGAGAGAACCTCCTCTTCCGGCGGGACGGTCTGATCGTGAAAGTGCAGGATGGATCGGTCGTCCGCGTCGAAGCAGATGCGCGTGTTGCGCGCGGCCATCGGCGAGGATCTGTGCGCGAGGATGTAGCGATGGCCCGAAAGGCCTCCGCGGCAGACGATGTATCGCTCGCGCGACCAGGTCTCGTGCTGCTCAGGGGACAAGAACGCGAGAAGCGTTTGGGTGGCCGGCTTGATCGCGTCCACGTAGCAGTCCGGGCAACACGGGGTGGGCCTCTTCACGGTGGCTGCCGCTTCGGCCGGCTGCTTTGCAACGGCCGCAAGCTCCTTGGAGGTCTCCTTGATGCCTGCCTTGCCAGGATCCCTGTGTTCGACGATCTCCACCTTGCCGCCCCGAAGGATGACCGCGGTGAGCACTGCGGGTCCTGGCTTGAGCGCAGCGATGACGACAGGTCCAACCTCTTCGAGTGGGCCATCAAGCACGACCTCGACCTTCTGGCTCTCGCGGTACGACTCACCGGAGAGTAGGTCCAAGATCGGTTCCTTGAGCCATCCCTTGTCGAGGAGCGTGGCGCCGATGGCGCCGAGCGCGATCTTCTCAGCGTCGGTGGGATCGATGATGGACAGCGCCGTTCTCTTCGGATCGCTAGAGAGCGGTTCGAGGCGAAGATCGCCGTTCCAGCTTGGCATGTACCAGACCTTCATGACGCTGCCTCCCCACCCGTCGCCGCGTGGTCCACACTGTGGATCGGTTCGTCGCGGGACTTGGCCCTCCTCCTCTTCTTGCTGTTCAGGAGGCCGCCGTTCGCCGGTTGCTGTCGGCCCGGCTTGGACGCATCGGGCAATGAAAGCAATGGCAGCGGAGCCGGCTTCCCATGGATGGGCCGCGCCCCTTCGAGTTTCTTGCCGACGAGCTTCTGCTCCAGCTCCATAGCCAGATCCGTCATCCCCTCGCGCCGCGCCGTGGCGATGGCGAGAACGAGCGCTTCGGGCGTCTCGTTTTTGGTCTGCACGAAGCTCTTGAGGGCTGGCAGAAGCTCGCGAATGACCGTTGCGCCGTAGGTCTCGGCGCTGCCCATAGCTCCGATGGACCCGGGCATGACGACACCGGGATACGGCGGGAACGAGGGCTGTTCGGGATCAGTGGAACCCGACACAGATCGCATCGCGACGACGGGAGCCTTCACCTGCAAGAGCAGGTCGTCGGCGCGATGCGCGAAGCGGCTGATGGCGGACAGGTTTGGCTCGGACTCGTCCAGCATGCGTCGAAGCTCCCTCGTGATGGCCTTGACGAGGTGCTTGGGCGCAGGCTCGTACGTTGGACGTCCCTTGTGTTTCATCCTCGGCGGTTGTGGATTCATCATCGGTGGTTGGGGGTACATGGGTTCTGGGTTCTTTCTTCGAATGGGTTGATCGTTCAGTTCTTCTTCTGCGGATTGACCCTCAAGCCCTTGGGCCACATCATGTCGCACCCCACCTTCACGCGTCCGCTCCTCAGGTTCTCGCTAATCTGATCGGCGTTCTCCGTGAAGCAGCCCGTGCAGAGAAGTAGCCAGCGTGCACGGCCCATGGTCCCTCCGGGGCGTTGAAACATCATGCCGCTGCTCCCGAGCCAGAAGAAGTGGCATCCTGCCGTGGGATTGGGCCTGTGGACGCACCCGATGCAGACGTCGCCCTCCCTGGGACTCGTCGGGACCGGATCGGACGCCTCCTTCGCCTTCCTCTTTCGGAGGCTCGCGTTCATCGCGCGCATGAAACTCAGCGAGTCAAGCTTCCGGAACTTCTTGCATGGCGGGTTCGAGTGGGCGATCGCCGTTCCGCGCTGAGCTTGAGGGTCCTGCATCGACGTCACAGTCCCCGCGCAGAACTCGCACGGCACCGAGAACTCGCTCGGCATGTCCGTGGGCTGCGTGCTCCGGAGCGACGCCATCAGCTCTTCATGCCCTGGGACGGCAATCCCCTTGTCGAGGATCGCCGTGACGAACCCGACCCGGTCCTTGTACGGGAGGCTCTCCTGCCACATGCGGTCCATGTCGGCCTGCGAGACCTGACGGCTGTTCATGGCCGCGCAGAGCGCGCTCCACTCGGCTTGCAGTCGATCTTCCTGTCCAGCGGGCCACCTCCCCACCCCGACGCGGAACTCCTTGCCCTGCGTCCGGAGCAAAACGAAGACCATCAGCTCGTTCGGTCCGCACTCGTGGTTGCCCGCGAGCTCGACGAAGATGTCCTCGGCCGAGAAGTTGACCTTGCGAAATCCCTCGAACGTGCCCATAGCCGCGCGCAGGGTCGGATGGATCTCGTCGTAGGTCATGCGCGCCTCACAGAGTCGTAGCGCGCGAGGGCAGCCAGCACCGCTTCGGCCTCCGTCGCTCCGCAGTCGCTGTTGGCCCAGGCGCGAACGGCGTCCACGAGCGCCTGAGTCGTCCGGCGATCGGCGTCGCGAATGAGCTGGCGCACGAGCGCGCTCTTGGTGAGGCGCATTCGGCGCTTCAGGCGCGCGAGCGCGGCCGAGTCCGCCTCGTCGAGCACCATGTTGAACCGTTCGTGAACTTCCTTGCTTGCCACGGCGCCTCCTACCAGAGCTGCCGGTCGCTCGTGAATCCGGCAGCCCCCTTGTGACCGCCCCCGCCGTAGCGCTTGGCAATTTCGGAGACATCCACCTCCCCGCGCGAGCGAAGCGAGTACTGGTAGACCCCGTCCTTGCGCTGAAACCAGCCGACGGCGAAGGGCGCGGACTCGGCCAGATGGCCCACGACCTCGCTCGTGTTGATGTAGGGCGCGTTGACGATGGGGATGGAGTCGTAGCCCTCCAGAGACGCTGTACGCGCCTGCTGGGCCATCTCGCTCACGTAGCGATCGAGGTAGACAAGGACCGCCGTGCCTCTCTCGATGGCCGCGATCCTTCCGCCCTCTTCGAGATCCAGCCACGCCTGGAAGGCGGTTCGCGTCTGTGCGCTGAGCCAGGCGCTCACTTCCTTGCTCTTCGGGAGCGCGAACCGCCAGAGATCGCGATCCTCGACGTAGTCGACGAGCCAGGGCCTCGCCCGAGTCCCGTGGAAGTGATCCCACGCCATCCCCGCGCCGGACCGCTCCATGTCGAAGAGCGCATAGGGAAGATCAGCAAGGGCCTCCCGCGCCGTTCTATGGTGGTCAAGCACGATCAGGCTCTTGGCTTCTTCGTGCATGGCCGAGAGCGTCTCGCGCGGGTAGCTGAAGTCGACGATGACGACGTCGCGTCCCTGGTGCGGCGGCGGAGCGTCGCCGTAGCTCGCGGGCACGTACTCCGTATCCTCGTCGCCGAACTTGAGCCACACGGCCCAGGCTGCCGTCCAGCCGTCGACGCAGTTTGCATGGTAGATGACGATGCGATTTTTCATGACTCTCTCTTCTCTTCGGTTGGGGCGCTGGGCCTTCCCACGACGCGCTTGGGCTT
>Ga0181516_10001341_pt1 | contig 19023 bp, 14 predicted proteins | sample PEATcosm2014_Bin_25_FD_121104 | JGI IMG/M metagenome (GOLD analysis project Ga0181516, IMG submission 121104) | Peatland microbial communities from MTU Mesocosm Facility, Houghton, MI, USA - PEATcosm2014_Bin01_10_metaG | ecosystem: Environmental > Terrestrial > Soil > Wetlands > Peat | place... | reverse complement strand
CGACACGGTCTTCCTTGAATATGCGCATCGCGAAAAGGAAGTGCTGAACGCGACGGTCAAGCGCATCGAGGGCCAGGATGTGATTTTCGATCTTGGCAAGGCCGAGGCGCGCTGCCCCAAGCGCGAACAGTCGCGGCTTGAGCAGTTCACGGTGGGCGAACGGTTGCGCGTGGTTCTGCTGAAGGTGGATCGCGCCGCAAAGGGTCCGCAGGTGATCGTTTCGCGAGCCGCGCCGGAGCTGGTCTCGAACCTGTTCCAGTCCGAAGTGCCAGAGATTTACGACAATACCGTGGTAATTCGCGCCATCGCCCGCGAGGCCGGTGAGCGCACCAAGATCGCGGTACAGTCGCGCGACAAGGATGTAGACCCGGTGGGCGCCTGCGTGGGCATGAAGGGCATGCGCGTGCAATCGATCATTCGCGAATTGCGCGGTGAAAAAATTGACATCATCGAGTTCAGCGAAGAGATCACGACCTTTGCGGAGAAGGCGCTGCAACCGGCAAAAGTCAGCCGCGTTTCAATTGCAGACCTGAGCGACAAGCAGCTCGAAGTGATCGTCGACGACACGCAGCTCTCGCTGGCCATTGGCAAGAAGGGCCAGAACGTGCGGCTCGCTGCCAAGCTGCTGGGCTGGAAGATCGACATCAAGAGCGAAGAGGAGAAGCGCCAGGAAGTGGAGCAGCAAATGCAGGCGCTCTCGGGTGGGCCGACAACTCCGATCGAGCAAGTTACTGAGTTGGGCGACGGCATCATTCAGAAGCTTGTGACCGCGGGCATCACCACGGTGGAAGCGCTGGCAGACATGACGCCGGAGCAGCTCGAGGAGATTCCCGGCATCGGCGAGAAGACGCTGGAGCGGATCAGTGTTGCGGTTCGCCACTACTTCGGCCATTTTGAAGAAGGCGAAGAAGGCGCACCGGTCGCGGTCAGCGAAGAGCCGGCCGCGGAGCCAATTGACGAGCCGGCAGCGCTGTCGGCTGCAGCCGATACCGAAACAGTGTCGAAGGGCGCCTCGGAAGTGGAGACTGCGGACGCTGTAGCGGAAAGCGCCGAAGCGGAACTCGAGAATGCGCAGGAGACTCTGGAAGAAGCTGAAATGGTGCGCAATGCGGAAGTGGAAGACGAGCCTGGCGCAACCGAAGACGAGATCGATTCGGAGAGCCTGACGGCGGCGGAACTAGCGGTTGAAAATGTTCCGGATGCCGACGAGGCAGAGAAAAATGAAGAGAGCGACGCGTAAGATGCGCCGCGTTTCAACAGCAAATTCGGGCGATAATGGAAGTTCCACAAGCCAATGCACCGGGGTAGCTATGAGCGACTAAGGGCTTTGGGTCACATTTTTTGAAAAGAGGCGGATGAGCAAGGTTCGAATCAACGATCTCGCACGCGAGCTGGAAGTTAAGAGCCGGCAGGTTCTTGACGTATTGGGAGAGCTCGGCCTGGGCGCCGGCAAGACCCACTCCAGTTCGCTTGAAGAACATGAAGCTGAAAAGGTTCGCGCGCACTTTGACCATGGATCGCGCTCCGCAGGCCACTCCGGCGGCGCAGCGTCGCGAGGCGCGCAGGTAATTGCCCCCAAAATCGATCTCTCCCACGTTTCCAAGCCTGGCGATGTAATGAAGGCCATTCTGGCGAAGAAGCAGGAAGAGGAGGCCGAGGCCCACAGGCCGCATGTGCCCGCAAAGGCTGTCCCGGCTGCACCGGCCATAGCAGTTCCGGTAAAGCCGGCCGCGCCTGCGGTTACCGCCGCGCCGATTGCCGCGCCCGCACCGCCTGCTCCGCGCAAAATTATGCCGCAGACCACGCGTCCGGCACCCAACATCGTTCCCCCCGCGCCGCCTCGCGCCATTGCGACCAAGCCTCCGGTGGGACCGGTGGTGGCCAAGGCTCCTGCCACAGTTGTGGTAGCGCGGCCGGCGGTGGCTGTTGTGCCGCCAACCGCGACCGTTGTGGTCAAGCCTCCGGTGGCGCCTGTCGCGCCCAAAGAAGCTCAACCGCAAGCTGCAGAGCCGATCGCAACCAAGCCCGCTGTCACAGCGCCCGCGCCTATCGCTGGATCCGCAGTAACCGTAGAAGCTGCGGCTGCCATCGCGCCAGCCATTGAAGCGCCTGCGTCTGCTCCAGTCGTCGAACGGCCCGCCGCGCCGGCAGCGGAAACGCCGGCCGCGCCTGCGGTTGCCGCCGCACCGCATGTACCCGAACCAGCTGCGCCCGTGCCGCCGGCCCCGGCGATTCGCCGCGTCGTGATGCCGCAGACGGGACCACGCCCGGTTTATAAAGCGCCTGTCGAGATTCCTGGCGCAAATCCGCCAGCTGCTCAGCAGGGCACAGGATTGCAACGCGGGCGGCCTATCTTTGATCGCCGGCCGAGCGGTGCTCCGGGCGGCGGATTCACTCCGCGTCCGATGGGCGCGAGCGCTCCGGGGCAGTTCCCCGGCGGACCACGGCCCAAGCATCCAACCCGCACCACGCCAGGCGGCTTTACGCCCGGCGGTCCCGGCGCGCCAGGAGGCCGTCCCGGCTTCGGCGCACGCCCCGGTTTCGGCGCGCCGCGTCCCGGTGGATTTCCCGGTCAGCGCACCGGCGGATTTGGCACTCCCGGCGCCACGCCGCCTCCGGGCGAGGCACCACGCGCCCAGCGCGCCAGCAATGCACGTGGCCGCGGCGGTCGCCAGCAGTATCCGAAAACGAAGGAAGGCCCGATGAAGGGCTTTGTGCCGCCGCCGCGTTTTGGCGGAGCCACACAGTTCAGTAACGAGCCGCTGCCTATCACTCGCGAGATAACGGTGACCGAGGGCATCAGCGTCAAGGACCTCGCCGAGAAGCTCGAGATTCGCGCCAAGGATTTGATCGCGACGCTGCTGATGCGCGGTGTCTTCGTGACTGTGAACCAATCGCTCGACGCCGAGATGGTCAAGGACGTCGCCGCGAAATTTGGCGCGGGCGCGACCGTGATCAGCTACGAAGAAGAGCTGGCCAACCAGGCGATCGAAGAAGTGCTCGAGGCTCCGAACGCCGACGAGCTTGAAGTGCCGCGTGCGCCGGTTGTCACCGTCATGGGCCACGTGGATCACGGCAAGACCTCTCTGCTCGACGCCATTCGCGAAACCGATGTGGCGGCGGGCGAGGCCGGTGGAATCACGCAGCACATCGGCGCCTACAAGGTGAAGTTCAGCAAAGAAGGCTCGCCGGCTTCAGGCCGCGAAATCGTCTTCCTCGACACACCGGGCCACGAGGCATTCACACGCATGCGCGCTCGCGGCGCCAAGGTGACCGATATCGTCGTCATCGTGGTGGCAGCCGACGACGGCGTGATGCCGCAGACGCTCGAAGCGATCGACCACGCCAAAGCTGCCGACGTGCCGATCATCGTGGCAGTAAACAAGATCGACAAACCCGAGGCCAATCCCGATCGCGTGAAGAAGCAGCTTGCCGATCGTGGGCTCATTCCCGAGGAGTGGGCGGGCGGTGGCGAGGGCTCGACGGTATTCGTCGAAGTCTCGGCAAAGAAGCGCCAGAATCTCGATCTGCTGCTCGAGATGATCTGTCTCGTCTCTGACATCAAGGCGCCCAAGGCGACTCCAACCCGCAAGGCCGTTGGTTCAGTGCTTGAGGCCAAGCTCGATCGCGGACGCGGCGCGGTGGCCACCGTGCTGGTGCAGGATGGCACGCTGCATCTGAACGACAGCTACATTGTCGGCAACACTTTCGGCAAAGTGCGTGCGATGTTTGACGATCGCGGGCGGCCGCTCGAAGAAGCCGGACCGTCAAGCCCCGTCGAGGTACTCGGCCTCGAGTCGATGCCGGACTCGGGCGATACGTTCCTCGTCGTGGCGGATCGCGACAAGGCCAAGGGCATCGCGCAGTACCGCAAGATGAAGGAGCGCGAGGCGCAACTGGCCAAGAGCTCGCGCGTCTCTCTCGAGGGATTGGCGGAGCAGATTCGCCAAGCCGGCGTGAAAGATCTGCCCCTCATCATCAAGGGCGACGTGACCGGTTCGGTCGAGGTGCTGGCCGATTCGCTGGTCCGCATGTCGACGGATAAGGTGCGCGTCAAGGTGATCCATTCCGGCGTCGGCTCCATCACTGAGAGCGACGTGCTGCTGGCAACGGCTTCGAACGCGATCATCATCGGCTTCAACGTGCGCCCCGAGCGCAAGGCGGCCGAGCTGGCGCAACAGGAAAGTGTTGAGATCCGCCTGCACTCGATCATCTATGAGCTGCAAGACGAAATGCGCCTGGCCATGATGGGTCTGCTCGAACCGACATTCAAGGAGAACTACATCGGCCGTGCCGAGGTGTTGAACATCTTCAAGATTCCGAAGGTGGGCACCATCGCCGGCTGCCGTGTAACCGATGGCGTGATTCGCCGCGATTCCGAGATCAAGGTGATGCGCGGCGACGAGCAGGTCTTCAAGGGCAAGATCGGCTCGCTCAAGCGGTTCAAAGACGATGCGCGCGAAGTGACCAACGGCATGGAGTGCGGCATCGGCGTGGCGAACTTTGGCGATTTGAAGGAGGGCGACTTGCTTGAGGCCTTCACCACGGAGAAGCTGGCCGCTGACCTGGGCCAGTTGACTTCGGCCAAAGCATAGCTCCCAACTCAACTTAGACAAGCGAAGCCCGCTGCTCATCCGAGTGGCGGGCTTTGTAATTGATGTCGTGTCGCAGCGCCGGGATCGCGCTGGTGGCGCTGCCGTGCTCCGCGCCTGGAAGAAATTCGCGCTGCCCTGATTGAAACTCGGCTAAAATTGCCCTGTCCCCCAAAGGCTTCCCACGTCATATCCGGGGCGTTCCATCGGATCACAAAAGGCAAGGTCATGGCGCAGTCTCGATTGAGCCAATCCTTCATCGCTCGCAGTCGGCGAAACTCCGATGCGAATGTTTGTGCTGCCTTGCGGTACACACTTTTTTGCGCCGTTGCCCTTCTCTCGCTTCACGCAGGGGCACAATCGCGCGGGCTCGCAGCAGAGCCTGAGGCCACGGCCCCCGAAGTCGCGGGGAACGGCAGCTATTATGCGCTGGTGATCGGCATCAACGATTATCGCCCGCCGCTTTCGCGATTAAAGACAGCGGTCAACGATGCAGAGGCCGTGGGCCGATTGCTGCACGATCGATACGCATTCAAGGTCACCTATCTGCTGGATGACAAAGCCACGCGGTTCAATATTCTCGACGCACTCGACAAGTATCGCAACACCCTCAACGAGAACGACAATCTGCTGATCTACTACGCAGGCCACGGGTTCTCCGATCGCGACGCGGAGAAGGCCTACTGGCTGCCGGTCGATGCCGACTCAGGCATGAGCCCCAATCGCATCATCGCCGACGATCTGACCACGGGCGTGCGCGTGCTGCCTTCGCGTCACGTGCTGATTATTTCTGATAGCTGCTATTCTGGCGCACTGACGCGCGATGCCGACGCGCCGGTTGCATCTGACGGTGAGGCAGCATTTATCCGGCGCATGCTTCGTTCGCGTTCGCGCACCTTGATGGCCAGCGGAGGCGACGAGCCGGTGTCTGACAGCGGCAGCAATGGCCACTCTGTTTTCGCGAGCGCCATCCTTCACGCTCTCAGCGCAGAAGATCAGTCCATGTTCACTGCCAGCGATCTCTTCTATGGCTCGGTGCGGCAGCAGGTCGCAGGCAAATCAGAACAGATGCCGCAATACTCCATCATTCGCAATTCCGATCACGATGAGGGCGACTTTGTCTTCATGCGCGTGGCTGCGCCTGCCCCCAAGCCGCCAGTGGTTGCTTATACGCCGCCCCCGCCAGTTGCCGCGCGTCCTGAGCCGCCTGCGAGATCGCCTTCCGATTCACCCACCACTCCAGACACAAGTGCGATGAGCCCGCAGTTTGCGCTGGGCCGGGCCAATGATCTTGCCAAAGATCGGCGCTACGCTGATGCGGCTCCGCTGATGCAGTTTGCCTGCGACGGTGGCGCCGCGCCGGGCTGCACCAATCTTGGCTGGTTCTATCAAAATGGCCTCGGCGTGAACCGCGACCAGATGAAGGCCGTGGAACTCTACCGCAAGGCATGCGACGGCGGCAATATGCGCGGCTGCAACGATCTCGGCTCCATGCATGAACACGGAACAGGTGTAGCCAAGGATGAGGACGAAGCAGTCGAGTTATATCGCAAGGCATGCGACGGCGCAGACGCGCTGGCATGCAAGAATCTCGGCAGCATGTACGAGGGCGGAGAGGGCATCGGCAAAAATGATGTGCAGGCGGTCGCCCTGTTTCGCAAGTCGTGCGACGGTGGATTGGCCGCGGGCTGCACATCGCTGGCACTCGCTTATATGAATGGCGATGGCGTCGGGAAAGATCTGGCACAGGCGGCCACCGATTATCGCAAGGCCTGTGACGCTGGAGACGGCGATGGCTGCAACACGCTTGGCGCTCTCTACCTGAACGGTCAGGGTGTAGCGAAAGATGAGTCGCAGACAGTGGTCTACGCGCAGAAGTCGTGCGATGACGGATTGGCAAAGGGTTGCAGCAACCTTGGCTGGTTGTATCAGAACGGCCGAGGCGTTGCGCAAGACCTTGCCAGGGCCGTGTCGCTCTTCAGAAGTGCGTGCGATCAAGGCTATGCCGGCGGATGCACCAATCTAGGTCTCGCCTACATCAACGGGCGCGGCGTAGACAAGGACGAGGCACAGGCTGTGGCAAACTATCGCAGGGCGTGCGACGGCGGAGACCCGCTGGGCTGCAATAATCTTGGCGTCGCGTACGCGAGCGGGACCGGCGTTGGGCAAGATTATGCGCAAGCGGCAGTGCTGGCGCGGAAGGCCTGCGACGGCGGCTACATGATGGGCTGCAGCAATCTTGGCGGGCTCTATGAAGATGGTCACGGCGTGACCAGGGACCTAAGCGAGGCGCAGGAGTTTTATCACAGGGCTTGCGAGGGCGGCTATGAGAACGGATGCAAAAATGTCGATCGCTTGAAATCGCCCACTCCTCAAAAATCGGCGCCAAGTTTGCGCCAGTCTACGAAGCAGTAGGTCTCGCTTCGAGATTTCTGCAGAAAAACTAAACACTCAGAGAAGCGATTACGTGTCGGCCTTAGAGCAGCGTCGAAGAAAGCGCGCGGCAACCCTCCTCTCCATCGCGGCGTCTTAGCACGAGTACGACGATGGAGGAGACAAATCATGACTTCTTTGAAGGGAAAGAAAATCGCAATTCTGGCTACGGATGGATTCGAACAGGTCGAGCTGACGGAACCGCGGAAGGCGCTCGACGATGCAGGCGCAACGACGATTGTGGTGTCGCCAAATGACGGCGAGATCAAGGGCTGGCAGCATATCGACTGGGGTGACAAGGTCAAGGTCGACAAAAGCCTGGCTGACGCCAATCCAAACGAATTTGATGCTCTGGTGCTGCCGGGTGGCGTGATGAATCCCGATCACCTGCGCATGGACCCCGCGGCCGTCAACTTTGTGAAGCAATTTGTCGCCAGCGGAAAAACGGTCGCCGCGATCTGCCACGGTGTCTGGACCTTGCTAGAGACGGGAGCGTTGAAGGGAAAGACAGTCACTTCGTGGCCGTCGCTGAAAACGGACTTGAGAAACGCGGGCGCGAATTGGGTAGATCAACAAGTGGTGACGGATGGACAGTTCATTTTCAGTCGCAAGCCTGACGATATTCCCGCATTCAGCAAGGCGATTATCGAGCAGGTGAGCAAAGGCGTGCGCGAACACGCGACGGCGTAGGCTCTTTATCGCGGAACTCAAAGGACCTTGCGGGCCTCCGGTTTCTTGCAGCGCATGATCCGGAGGCCCGATTCTCTTCTTTGCCCACTACACGAGCGCGAGTGGATATTTGTCGGCGGCGAGGCAGCGTTGCGCGACATTGCGGCTGAGCGCGACAACGTCTGCCGGCGTGAAGCGCGCGAGACGCCGGAGAATCGCGAGTTGAGTGCGCAGCATATCTCCTTCGCTGCAGGCCGCGAGCACGCGGCGAGCCGCATTTTCGGCCAGGCTCATCGATTCGTCGGCAAGCAAAGCGGTCATGGCTGCAGCCACGTCACTAGTGGACTTGCGCGCGGCGGCAAGCTTGAGAGCGCGCAGCAGGGCTGACTCGAACGCGTAGACCTGCGAGATGATGTCGGCCAGATCGGCCATGATTTCCTGCTGATCCTGCAGCGCTGTCATGAAGCGTTGGCTGGCGACACCGGCGGCGAAGAGTGCAATTTTTTTCACCGAGGCGAGGATCGCGGATTCGCGCGCCAGCGGCTGGCCCGTGTCATCGCCCGAATCGAACGACGGCGGCTGCATGACCTCGTCCATCAGATTTTTGATTGCGCTCAGCAGGGGGAGCTTGCCGCTCAACGCGCTCTTCATCAGCCAGCCTGTAATGATGAGCCGGTTGATTTCGTTGGTGCCCTCGAAGATGCGGTTGATGCGCGCATCGCGATAGTAGCGCTCCGCCGGATACTCCTCGACATAACCGTAGCCGCCCATGGTCGCGACCAGCTCGTCGGAGATGAAGCTGAGCATTTCAGAGCCGTAGACTTTGAGGATGGAACATTCGACCGCGTACTCCTCGATGCGCTTCTGCGTTTCGCGAGGATTGTGGCGCTTGTCTTCGCTGAGGCTTTCGAGACCGGCGTCAATGAGGCCCGCGGTGCGGTAGGCCATGCTCTCGGCAGCGTAGAGCTGGGTCGCGCCGGTGGAGATTTTGCGCTGAATCAGGCCAAAGTCGGCGATCGGTTTGCCGAACGCCTTGCGCTCTTTGGCATAGCGAATTGTGTGGGCGAGAGCGTGCCGCGCGCCGCCTATACAGGCCACTCCCAGCTTGAGCCGTCCCATGTTGAGCACGTTGAAAGCGATGTGATGGCCTTTGCCCGGTTCGCCAAGCAGGTTGCCCGCGGGCACTTTGCAGCCATCGAGCACCAGCGGGCAGGTGGAAGAGCCGCGGATGCCGAGCTTGTGTTCTTCGGCGCCGACGGTGAGGCCGGGCGTGTCACGCTCGATGAGGAATGCCGAGAATTTTTCGCCGTCGATTTTAGCGAAGGCGGTATAGAGGCCGGCGATGCCGCAGTTAGTGATCCACATTTTTTCGCCGTTGAGCGTGTAGAAAGCACCGTCGGGCGAGAGCGTGGCGCGCGTGCGGATGTTCATGGCGTCGGAACCGGAGCTGGCTTCAGACAGCCCGTAGGCGGCGATGCACTCCGCAGTGGCGAGACGCGGAAGGTGACGCTGCTTCTGCTCTGCGGTGCCGTACCAAACCAGGGGCAGCGTGCCGATGCCGACGTGCGCGCCAAATGCGGTGGAGACGCTGGCCAGCACGGAGAGATGGTCGGTGATGACCGTGGAACTGACCTTGTCGAGGCCCATCCCGCCGTATTCTTCTGGGATGTCGAGCGATGTGAAGCCGAGTTCGCCGGCCTTGCGCAGCAGGGCGGGCAACACGCCCGGCTTTTTGGCCTCGATGTCGGCCGCCAGCGGAAGAATCTCGTCGCGGGCAAACTGCGCGGCGGTCGAGGCAAACTGGCGCTGCTCTTCGTTAAGGTCTTCTGGCGTGAAAACTTCTGCGGGAGAACGTGTATCAATAAGAAAACTGCCGCCGCCGGCGGCGATGATGGGGGATGCAGCGGTAGTCGACATACGCGCAGACTCCTTTGCTGTGCCCACATTACGCCAGAGGCCGAGACCCCGGCAACTGCGGTGACCAATGCCGCAGGGAGCGCTGACCCTATCGCTTACAATGGCCTAGATTCGCCTGTGGAGGCTTTGCCCTGTTTGCCGCGCTCGCTGACCGCCTGAATGTGAATGCAAGCCTGTGGAGCGAACTGTCGCGGCAGGCCGCGGTCTATCTTGCGCCGCAAAACAGCCTGCGCCACTACTTGAAAATGCAGTATGCCGACCAGACCTTCAGGGGACTTTACCACTGGAACTGGTTTGACCTAACCCTGCTGCTTCCCTACTTCGCGGTCATGATTGTGCTGGCGATTTACGGGGTTCACCGCTACACGCTCTGCTACATCTACTACAAATATCGCAAAAATTACGATCCCAACCCGCCTAAACACTTTGACGAGTTGCCACATGTAACCGTGCAACTACCGATTTTTAACGAACAATTCGTAATCGACCGCCTGATTGAAGCCGTCTGCGCGATGGAGTATCCACCCGAGAAGCTCGAGATCCAGGTGCTGGACGACTCGACCGATGAGACTACCGAGGTCGCATCGAGCATTGTGGAACGCTACGCCGCGCTGGGCCATCCGATTGTCTATATTCATCGGACCAATCGATACGGCTTCAAGGCTGGGGCCCTCGATGCCGGGCTCAAGACGGCCAGGGGCGAGTTTGTGGCGATCTTCGATGCCGACTTTGTGCCGCCGCCAGACTGGCTGATGAAAGTGATTCACCACTTTGCTGAGCCGGAGATCGGCATGGTGCAGACGCGCTGGACCCACCTGAATCGCGACTACAGCATGCTGACGCGAATTGAGGCCATCCTGCTGGATGGGCACTTTGTGCTGGAGCACGGAGCGCGCGCGCGGTCGGGAGACTTTTTCAACTTCAACGGCACGGCCGGCATGTGGCGGCTCAAGGCGATCTCCGACGGCGGCGGCTGGCAGCATGACACGCTGACCGAGGACACCGACCTCAGCTACCGCTCGCAGATGGCGGGATGGAAGTTCAAGTATCTGCCCGAGGTCGAGTGCCCGTCGGAGCTGCCGATCGAGATGACGGCCTTCAAGACGCAGCAGGCGCGCTGGGCCAAAGGCCTGATCCAGACCAGCATCAAAGTGCTGCCTATGATGTTCAAGTCGAATGTGCCGCGGCGCATCAAGATCGAGGCGGTCTATCACCTGACGGCGAATATGAGCTATCCGCTGATGGTGATCATGTCGGCGCTGCTGATGCCGGCCATGATTGTGCGCTTTTATCAGGGCTGGTTTCAGATGCTGCTGATCGATTTTCCGCTGTTCACGGCGTCGTCGTTTTCAATCGCAGTGTTTTATCTTGCCAGCCAGCGAGTGCTGTTCCCCAAGAGCTGGATGAAGACATTCTTTTATCTGCCGTTTTTGATGGCGCTGGGCATTGGGCTCACGGTGACCAATACCAAGGCCGTGATGGAAGCGTTGTTTGGCATCAAGAGCGCATTCGTGCGCACGCCCAAATATCGCGTGGCAAAAAAAGGCGAGAAGTCTCAGGCCGCGAAATATCGCAAACGCCTGGTGCTGGCTCCCTGGATCGAGCTGCTTTTTGGCGCGTACTTCTTCGTTGCGATTCTCTACACGTTTTCAAATCACAACTACTTCACCGCGCCGTTTTTGATTTTGTTCGTGGTCGGCTACTGGTATACGGGGCTGATGAGCCTGCTGCAAGGGCGCTTTGAGCGCTGGCGACGCCCCGACGCCAACACCGACGAGTCGAGCCCCAAACCATACCCGGTGGGGGTCTGAGAAGAACACGTGTCTGGCGCCCGCGAATGATGTAATGGCTTGCCTCGCAGACCGCCCGGTCCGCTCCGCTACAATAGGGATACGCGCCTGCTGCTCCGGGAACTCGAATCCCCGGGCCGCCAGGCGCGTCAAAGTATCATGCTAGCCAAAAACCTTCCTGAAGCCCTGACCTTCGATGACGTGCTGCTGGTGCCCGCTTATAGCGAGGTGGTGCCTGCCGAGGTAAGCACGCAGACGCAATTGACGCGCGACATCACTTTGAATACGCCTCTGATTTCATCGGCGATGGATACGGTGACCGAGTCGCGCATGGCCATCGCCATGGCGCAGCTGGGCGGCATCGGCATCGTGCACCGCAATCTGTCGATCGCGGACCAGGCCGGCGAAATCGACAAGGTGAAGCGGTCAGAGAGCGGGATGATCGTCGATCCTGTCACCATCGGCCCCGACCAGTTGATCTCCGATGCGCTTGAAGTGATGCGCCGCTACAAAATCTCAGGCGTGCCGGTAACGCAGGGCAAGAGGCTGGTGGGCATTCTCACCAATCGCGATCTGCGCTTTGAGACACGGACGGACATTCCCGTGGGCGACGTGATGACCAAGAAGAATCTGATCACGGTGCCGGTAGGAACGACGCTCGAAGATGCAGAACTCATCCTGCATGAACATCGCGTTGAAAAGCTGCTCGTGGTTGACGATCACTACGAACTCAAAGGCCTGATCACGGTTAAGGATATTCAGAAGAAGCTGAAGTATCCCAACGCCAGCAAAGACGAAAAAGGACGCCTCCGTGTCGGTGGAGCGATTGGGGCTACCGGCGACTTTCTCGAGCGCGCTATCGAGCTGGTCAACGCCCGCGCCGATGTGTTGGCCATCGACTCGGCGCACGGACACTCGTCGCGTGTGCTCGAAGCGGTGCGCGAAGTGAAGAAGCGATTCCCGGGCGTGGGTCTTCTGGCCGGCAATGTCGCCACCTACGAGGGCGCGCTGGCATTGATTGACGCCGGCGCGGACGCGGTCAAGGTCGGCTTTGGCCCGGGCTCCATCTGCACCACCCGTGTGGTTACAGGCGCAGGCATGCCGCAGGTCACCGCCGTTGCCGAGGCCGCTCGCGCAGCCGCGGAGCGTGGCATCCCCGTGATTGCTGACGGCGGCATCAAGTACTCCGGCGAGGTGACCAAGGCGATTGCGGCAGGCGCAAGCTCCGTGATGATCGGGTCGTTGTTTGCGGGTGTGGATGAGAGCCCCGGCGAGATCGTTCTCTATCAGGGCCGCAGCTTCAAGACTTATCGCGGCATGGGATCGTTGAACGCCATGAGCCTGGGTTCGAGCGAACGCTACTTCCAATCGGGCTCCGAACCTGAAAGCGACGTGACCGGAACCGAAGGTGTGGTGCAGCGCGAGCGCGGAAATCAGAATCGGCTGGCCAAGTTTGTTCCTGAAGGCATTGAAGGACGCGTGCCTTATCGCGGACCTCTGGAGTCGATGATTTATCAACTGGTCGGCGGCCTGCGCTCGGGTATGGGCTACCTCGGTTGCGGGACGATCGATGACTTGCAGCAGAAAGCGCAGTTCGTCCGCATCTCCGGCGCCGGGCTGCGCGAGAGCCACGTGCACGACGTCATCATCACGCGTGAGGCGCCGAACTATCGCGTCGAATAGCGCGCGCAGGCCTCAAGTTGATTCCGTAAATCGTGGCAGCCTGCGCTAGATTGCATGCAGTGCCAATCGGGAAATTCTGGTTTCGCAGGCAGGCACTGATTGTGTCTCCGCTTTGAGAGAGGCTTCGCAGGTTGATGAGTTCCTCCGCGGGTGAAAGGACATTCGGCTATTGGGTTCGCGTCTGGCTTCCAGTCGCGATCGCCGTGGCGATCATCTCTGCAGAATCGACGGAGGCATTCGGGTCCAATCGCACCTCGGGCCCGCTGCGCTGGATCTTTGAGCATCTGTTCGGACGGGTCGACAATCCGCATTGGGATGTGATCCATCACGTGCTTCGCAAGGCGGGGCATGTGGTGGGCTACGGGTTGGTTGCGCTCACCTGGCTGCGCGCATGGTGGATGACTCTGCCCAACTCCGGCTTTCTTGAGGACGCGGTGCTGGCTTTATGCGGGACGGCCGTGATGGCGGCCGCCGACGAATTCCATCAGTCATTCCTGCCCAATCGGACGGCCTCGCCGTGGGACGTGATGCTGGATTGCGTCGGGGCGATCGTGATGCAATTGCTTGTGTTTCTCTTCCTTCGGCTCTTCCGCCCAGCTCGCCTGGCTCGGGCCGCCTGAGGTCCAATCTTTATCGATGTCCCGCAGAAAGGGGTCAAGCCGCTATGTCCGATCGCGTGCCAAGCAAATTCACGCGTCTGTTACGGGGGCTGGTGCCGCGCAAGGCGGCGACACTTGACCAGAAAATTCCCGGAGAGATCCTGGGAGACAGGTTCTATCACGCCATCGAGCGCTATGCGTCCTCTCCTGAAATAAGCACGATTCTCGAAATCGGATCATCCGCGGGCGGCGGCAGCACATCTGCCTTCGTGAGCGGCATCCGGAAGGGAGCGTCCCAAGCCAGGTTGTATTGCATGGAGGTCTCAGAGGTGCGCTGTGCTGCTTTGAGGCAGGCTTACCGGGACAGTACATTCGTCCACGCCTACAATGTCTCTTCGGTACCGCTCAGCGAGTTTCCTTCGGAGGAGATCGTTGCCGAATTCTACCGGGCACACCCGACCAATCTCAACAATTACCCGTTGGAGACGGTGCTGGGATGGTTGCGCCAGGACATCGCATACGTGAGGGATCACGGCAAAGACGTTCATGGAATTCGCCAGATCCTGCAGAAGGAAAAACTGGCCTGCTTTGAACTGGTGCTCATAGATGGCTCCGAGTTCACCGGTCGTGCAGAACTTCCCGAAGTGATAGGAGCCAGAATCCTGATGCTGGATGACATCAACAGCTATAAGAATTTCGAAAACTATCATGCATTGAAGTCCAACAGCCAATATGCACTCAGAGAAGAGGATTGGACGCTCAGGAATGGCTACGCCATCTTCGAAAAATCTAGTAGGTAAACATGCAGCCGCTCATGTCGCAATTCCAAGGTGTTTAAGAGCGCCTGCCCGGGCCCTCATCGAGCAAAAAACGCGGGCGCATCCCACGAGGGAATGCGCCCGTTGGTGCTGCGAATCAGGAAGAAAACGCCGCTGCGGGATTCCTACGCGGCTTCTTCGCCGCCCTTGGTTTCTTCTTCCTTCTTGCTCTCTTCGAGCTGCTTCTCTAATTCGGCGCGCTTTTTGGCTTTGATGTCGGCACGCTTTTGGCGCTTGGCCTCAAGCTGCTTTTCGGCGCCCAGCAGTTCGATAAACGCCGTCTCGCCGCCGTCTCCCTTGCGGAAGCCGGTGCGCACGATGCGCAGATAGCCGCCCTGCCGATCGCCGTAGCGCGGCGCCACGGTGCCAAAGAGCCGCTCGACAGCCGCGTCGGTCTGGAGGAAGCTGAGCGCCTGACGGCGCGAGTGCAGATCGCCCTTCTTGCCTAAGGTGATCATCTTTTCGATGTGGGGACGGACAGCCTTGGCCTTGGCCACAGTCGTCTCCACCCGGTCCCATTCAATGACTGACGTGACCAGGTTGCGCAGCAGAGCGCGACGATGGCTGGTGTTGCGTCCGAGCTTGAATCCTGCATTGCGATGGCGCATGGTGAAACTCTCTTTCAGTCTTTAGCTGCCGGCTTCTAGCTTCCAGCCTCTAGCTCGATTGTGGAGAAACCAACATCCCGGTTCCAACACGAAACGGCTAGAAGCTAGCGGCTAGTAGCTCGAAGCTGCATTTAGAAGTTCTCAGTCTCGGTGGGCAACTGGAGATCGACCGAATCCAGCGGCTCATCCTCTTCGTCGTAGTGGCTGTAGTTGGCAGCCAGCGCGGTGGCGGGCGGAATGCTCGTCGGCCCCGGAACCGCATTGCCGCTCTCATCGATCTTCATGCCCAGCGAGAGTCCCATCTGCGCGAGAATTTCCTTGATCTCGTTGAGGCTCTTGCGGCCGAAGTTCTTGGTCTTGAGCATCTCGGCTTCAGTCTTCTGCACCAGCTCGCCGATGGTTTGAATGTTGGCGTTCTTGAGGCAGTTGTAGCTGCGGACCGACAGCTCAAGCTCTTCGACAGAGCGATTGAGATTGTCGTTGCGCAGCAGAACACGGCCTTCTTCGCCACGGGACTCGGTTTCGATTTCTTCTTCGAAGTTGATGAAGATGTTCATGTGATCCTTCAGCAGCTTCGCAGCCAGACCGACCGCATCGGCAGGCAGCACCGCGCCGTTGGTCCACACTTCGATGGTGAGCTTGTCGTAGTCGGTGATCTGACCCAGACGGGCAGCCTCAACGACGTAGTTGACGCGGCGCACCGGCGAGTGGACCGAGTCGACCGGAATGAAGCCCAGGCCAAGGTCGGCGTCAAAATTCTTGTCGGCGGAGATGTAGCCGCGACCGCGCTTCAAGCGCATTTCCATGTCCAGGCGGCCACCCTCAGAGACGGTGGCGATGTAGACATCCTTGTCGAGAATCTCGACGTCGCCGTCGGCCTCAATCATGCCGCTGGTGATGATGCCGGGATGGTCGGCGCGCAGATAAAGCGCCTTGGGGCCGTCACCGTTCAGCTTAAAAGGAACCTGCTTGAGGTTCAGGATGATGTCGGTGGCGTCTTCGACGACTCCGGCGATCGACTGGAACTCGTGGAGCACGCCCTCGACGCGAACCGCGGTCACTGCGGCGCCCTCGATGGAGCTGAGCAGGGTGCGGCGAAGCGCATTGCCGATGGTTGTGCCAAAGCCCCGCTCAAATGGCTGGGCGCTGAACTTGCCGAATGTTTCTGTAAGCGTCTCGGCATCGACTGCCAGGCGCTTCGGTTTCTGGAAACCTCTCCAAAGCATATGTGTCTCTCGATTCCCGCGCGGCAAGTACGTCGCGATGCATTTTGCGGCGGCCGCGCAAGTTCTCCTTCGATTGGAATTGCCGGGCCGGCCCTGGTGGATCGGCCCGGTGGTGCTGCTTACTTCGAGTAGAGTTCGACGATGAGCTGCTCATTGATGGGCAGCGCAACGTCCTTGCGTTTGGGCAGCGAAAGTACGCGGCCCGAAAGGTTCTCAAAATTGACTTCAAGCCATGCCGGGATCGGGTTGGCGGCGGCATACTGCGTCGCCTGCTCCACGATGGTGAACTTCTTGGCGGCGTCGCGCAGCGCGATTTCGTCGCCCGCGTTTACCTGGTAAGAAGGAATGTTCACCTTGCGGCCGTTGACCTGGATGTGTCCGTGACGCACGATCTGGCGGGCCTGGCGGCGCGAGATGGCAAAGCCGAGCCGGTAAGCCACGTTGTCGAGGCGGCGCTCCAACTGCTGAATGAGCAAATCGCCTGTGACGCCTTGCGCGCGGTTGGCCTTCTCGTAGTACTCGCGGAACTGGCCCTCGAGGGTGAAGTAGATGCGCTTGGCCTTCTGCTTCTCGTGCAGTTGCAGGCCGTAGCCCACGATCTTGGCCTTGCGATCTTTGCCGTGCTGGCCGGGAGGAAAGTTGCGCTTCTCGATCGGGCAGCGATCGGACATGCATTTGGTGCCCTTCAAGAAGAGCTTGGTGCCTTCGCGGCGGCAAAGGCGGCAGACGGGTCCTGTATAACGTGCCATTTCTTCTCCTGACTTCGGATGACGGCCGGTTTACGATCCCCGGATCTTTGATCCAGCGGAGCTTCTTCCCGGCCCGATTCGTTGAGGGAGTAGTTAGTAGGGAATAGTGAGTAGAAAGCGGCTTGCAGCCTGATCAACTCTGTTCCCTATTCCCTAGTCCCTAGTCCCTGTCGTTACACCCTGCGGCGCTTCGGCGGACGGCAGCCGTTGTGCGGAACCGGCGTGACGTCGCGGATGGAGCGCACCTCGATGCCGGCGGCAGCGAGAGCGCGAATCGCGGACTCGCGGCCCGAACCGGGACCGGCTACGCGCACATCGACCGCGCGCAGACCGTGATCGCGAGCCATGCCGGCGGCGTTTGACGCTGCCTGCTGAGCCGCGAAGGGTGTGCCCTTGCGCGAACCACGAAATCCCAGCGAGCCCGAGCTCTTCCAGCTCAACGTGTTGCCCATCTGATCCGTGATTGTAACGATGGTGTTGTTGAACGACGCTTGAATGTGCGCAATACCAAACGGCACATTCTTGCGCTCGCGCTTCTTGAACTTCTTGTTCTTCGTTGCCGCTTTGCCGGTTCCGGCCTTCTGTTCTGGTTTCGCCATTAGGTCTTCCCCGTCGCTTTCTTCTTGCCGGCAATTGTGCCCTTACGGGGCCCCTTGCGGGTGCGGGCATTGGTGTGGGTACGCTGTCCGCGCACCGGCAGCGACCGGCGGTGCCGGTTGCCGCGATAGCTCTGGATGTCGATGAGGCGCTTGATGTGCATCTGAACGTCTTTGCGCAGATCGCCCTCGACGTCGCCTTCGTCTTCAATCACCTGGCGGATGCGGTTGACCTCTTCTTCGCCAAGGTCCTGGACTTTCTTGAAGCCGTCGACATTGGCTTTCTCCAGGATTCTCTTGGCGCGGGGGTCCCCAATGCCGAAGATGTAAGTAAGCGCGATCCGTGCCTGCTTGTTGCGGGGCAGATCGACGCCAGCAATACGTGCCATTCTGATTCCTTTTGGACTGCTGTTTATGTGCCCCCGACAAAGCGCCGGTTCGCACGGGTTGTTGCGGTTGCTTCGGGGTCCCCGGCGATGATCTTCGTCGCCGGGGTGGACTCTGAGGGGTTCAACGCAAGCCTTGACTTAAGCTAACTAGCCCCTTGCTGCCAGATTCCGCCGACTGCCAGGCTCAACTAGCCCTGGCGCTGCTTGTGCTTTGCGTTCTCGCAGATCACGCGAACCACCCCGCGGCGGTTGATGACCTTGCACTTCACGCAAATCTTCTTTACTGATGCACGGACCTTCATGGGTTACTGCCCTTCTCCGCGCATCTCTCAATGAAAAAACGCGGTGATGAAAATCTTATTTGTAGCGGTACACGATGCGACCGCGATTCAGGTCGTAAGGGCTTAGCTCGACGGCCACCCGATCGCCGGGAAGAATGCGGATGAAGTTCTTGCGCATTCTGCCCGAAACATGGGCCAGCACTTCATGGTTGGTTTCGAGCTTCACCTTGAACATGGCATTGGGCAACGTTTCAACCACCGTTGCCATGACCTCAATCGCATCTTCCTTCGACAAACTGTATCCGCCTGCGCTCGCGCGCTTTCCTGTTTAGGACTGAAAAACCTACTCAGTCAGAATTCTTGCGCCGGTGTCGGTAACCGCCACCGTGTGCTCAAAATGAGCACTCATGCTTCCATCGTCGGTCACTGCCGTCCAACCGTCCTTGAGCACTCTCACATCCGGCTTGCCGGCGTTGACCATGGGCTCGATGGCGATCACCATGCCGCTGCGCAGTTTCATGCCCTGCCCCGCTTCGCCAAAGTTCGGCACCTGCGGATCCTCATGCATATGGCTGCCGATGCCATGCCCCACAAAATCGCGTACCACCGAGAACCCCTCGGCTTCAACCACACCCTGCACCGCGGCGCCGATGTCGCCCAGAGTCGCTCCCGG
>Ga0181516_10001337_pt1 | contig 19042 bp, 14 predicted proteins | sample PEATcosm2014_Bin_25_FD_121104 | JGI IMG/M metagenome (GOLD analysis project Ga0181516, IMG submission 121104) | Peatland microbial communities from MTU Mesocosm Facility, Houghton, MI, USA - PEATcosm2014_Bin01_10_metaG | ecosystem: Environmental > Terrestrial > Soil > Wetlands > Peat | place... | reverse complement strand
GCCATCGGAGCTCCCTCGCTCACACCATTGCTGACTGCCGTCCACCGCTTGCCATTCCCATTCAGCCGATGCGGAATATACTCCTCCATCACCAGATGGAAATTCGTACCCCCAAAGCCGAACGCGCTCAATCCAGCGCGCCGCGGGATGCCGTCAGAAGCCTTCCAAGGCCGTAACTCGGAGTTCACGTACAGCGGAGAATGTGCGAAGTCGATATCCGGATTCGTACGCCCGCAGTTCACGCTTGGTGGTAGCACCTTGTCGCGCAGCGCCAATATCACCTTCAGCATTCCGGCTGCGCTGGAAGCACCCTTGAGGTGTCCGATATTCGATTTCACCGAACCCAGCGCCACCGATGCCGGTGCAACATTGCATTCGCTCAGCACTCCCGTCAGGCTCTGCACTTCCACCACGTCACCCACGCGCGTTGAAGTTCCATGGCCCTCAATCAGCGTCGCGGTCGCCGGAGACAGCCCGGCGTTTTCCCATGCACGCTCGATCGCGAACTTCTGGCCTACCGGATTCGGCGCCGTGATGCCTTTGCCCTTGCCGTCGCTTGATCCGCCCACGCCGCGCAGCACTGCATAAATTTTGTCTCCGTCGGCTTCTGCATCCGCCAAACGTTTGAGCAGGAAAATCGCGGCTCCCTCGCCCATCACAAAGCCGTCAGCTCCCTCGGCATAAGGTCGCGTGCCGGTCGCCGAAAGCGCGCCAATCTTGCAGAACTTCACAAACGTCGGAGCGCCCATGTTGCGGTCAATGCCACCGGCGATCACCAGGTCGAAATCGCGCTGCACCAATCCGTGCGCCGCTGCCGTAATCGCCGCCATCGCGGAGGCACACGCCGCGTCTGCCGTGAAGTTCGGACCGTGCAGGTTGTAGATGTTCGCAATGCGCCCGGCAAGGCAGTTCGCCAATTCACCGGGCATGCTGTCTTCTGTAATTTCCGGCAGGTGTTTTCCAATCCGGTTATGCAGTTCGTTGGTAATGCTCAACCGCACCTTCTCGGGCAGCTCTGTGAATGCGGAGCACGATTCCAGTTCGTTCGCATATTCAGGAAAGAACACGCGAAACGACGTGAGGTAATGTTTCTCTCCGGCCATCGCATTGCCTAGGATCACAGCCGTGCGGTCGGGGTCAATCGTGCGCTGCGGATATCCGTAGTCTTCCAGCGCCTCGCGCGTGCAGGCGAGCGCCCATTTCTGCGCTGGGTCCATCGCCTCTGCGACGCGCGGCGGAATCGGCAAGCGCCACTTCAACGGCTCCCACGCGTACTCTCGCACCCAGCCACCGATCTTGGAGTAGGTTTTATCCGGCACGCCGTGATCGGAATCGTAGTAGAACGCCGGGTTCCAGCGGTCCTTCGGCACCTCGCTGATGGAGTACCGTCCAGCCTTGATGTTCTCCCAGAAAGCGGGGACGTTTGGAGCATCGGGCATGATCGCGCCGGCTCCCACAATTGCGATGGCTTTATAAGCTGTATCTTCCATACGACACTCCCAATAGACCTGCGCAATGTCCTCTCCGGCCCGTGAGCACGGACCGGAGATCTCAATCTGTTACAGACCTGGAACCACCAACCGCTATGCAGTCGCGTGTTTTGTCGCCCGGTTAAACAGCACGTCTCCAATGGAATCCATGTCCGCCAGCAGCCCGGCCTGGGCGCGATGTATCTCGCCCAATCGCAGCGTCGCTTCAAAAGCAGACATCTCTGCATCTTCCACACCGCCCGCGCCACAAAGCCAGCGCAAACCTTCTTCTGCCACCTTCAGCGAAGCCTCGCGAGCAAAGATCCGGCTCAACACCGCGAGCGCATTTGTGTCAAAGCGTGTGCTGGCTTTTTCATTGAGCTTGCCTTCTGCCGAAAGCGCCGCGCGACGTGTCAGGCTGCCCGCGCATTCCGCATACGCAATCAACTCGCCGAGCCGCAGCAGCACATGCTGATGCCGTGTCAAGCGCGCCGAACGCGCGCGCTCCAGCACCTGCGCCAGCGAATGCAGTGCCAGCGCGACAATGTTCGCGCCCACTTCCGGATGAGCAACGTGCATCTGTTCGAAGGTCTTCGCCTGATCGTGGTAGTACTCGCCGCGCGTTTTGAGATGAAGCTGCCAGCGGTCGCGGGCAATCGTCATCTCCATGATTTCGGATGTACCTTCGTAGATCGTGGTGATGCGAACGTCGCGACTGATCTTCTCCACCATGTACTCGTGCGTGTAGCCATATCCGCCAAGCGCCTGGATGCTGGCGTCTGCCGCAAGATTGCCGGCCTCGGTGGACATATACTTTGCAATCGCGCCTTCGGTATTCAGATTGCCTTCGCCGCTGTCGATACGTTCCGCCGCTTCTTCAATGGACGCGCGCCCAGCCTCCAGGCGAGCAACGTGGGGCACAATCAACTTGTGCGTGTATCCCTGCTTTTCCGAAAGCGGCGTTCCACCCTGGATGCGCTTGGCTCCATACGGAATCGCACGATCCAGCGCGGCCCAGCCTGCTCCAAGTCCGAACGCTGCCACCATCAAACGTGTGTAACCGAACACGGCCTGCGCCTGAATCAGTCCCTGTCCTTCCACGCCGCCAATCAGCCGATCAGCGTCCACGTAAACGTTGTCGAGCGCAAGTGCCGCAGTGTTGCTCAGCCGGATGCCATGCTTGTTTTCCGGCTTGTCATGCTTGAAGCCCGGCGCACCCTTTTCCAGGATGAACCAGCAGGGCCCCGACGGACTGGCCGCCAGAATCGTGTATGCGTCGGCGATGCCACCGTTGCTGATCCACTGTTTCAGTCCGTTGAGCTTGTAGCCCACAACCTGGCCGTCTTTCATCACGCGCTCCGCGGTGCTCTTCAGCGAGCCCAGGTCGCTCCCCGCCTCCGGCTCCGTGGCTCCGTATGCAAACAGCAACCCTTCATCGGCGATGCGCCCCAGCCAGAGCTTCTTCTGCTCTTTGGTTGCGCCCACAAAAATGGGATCGCTGCCAAGGAACGTCGCCAGCACGGCGGTCGCCACACCCAGATCAATGTGCGCCATTTCTTCGCACACGCAATACACATCGAACGCGCCGCCGCCAAAGCCTCCGTACTCTTCAGGGATGAAGAGCAACTGAATTCCCAGGCCCTTGGGATCGCACATCTTGTGAATGATCTCAATCGGACACTCGTCGCGTTCGTCCATCTCGATGAGTGTCTGGTCAGGCAGTTGTTTCTTGGCAAAATCTCGCAGCGACTTCAAGCTCAGCTTTAAAGTTTTTTTAGATATCATGGCGCGCCCCTATTTCCCCGTCTCACGAATTTTTGTTGTCAATTCCGGCAGAAACTCCAGAACGTCATCAACAATTCCAACGTCTGCGACCTGGAAGATCGGAGCCTTGACGTTCTTGTTGATGGCGACCATAAACGGACTCCCTTTGATCCCCGCCAGGTGCTGGAAAGAACCGCTGATGCCGCAAGCGATGTACACCTTTGGCTTCACCGTTTGCCCAGACGATCCCACCTGCCGCGACTTTGGCAGCCACTTGGCATCCACCACTGGACGCGAGCAGCTCAGCGATGCGCCCATAGCGTCGGCCAACTCTTGCGCGATGGCCACGTTCTCCGATTCCTGAATGCCTCTGCCAATCGAGACCAGCACGGCCTCTTTGCTGATGTCCACATCTCCCGCTTCCGCAACCGTCGTTCCGATGTAGCGTCTTCCCGCCGACAGCGCGCCGACCTCGCCCGATTTATCGACGATCGTGCCCTGTGCCGAAGCACCGTCCACCGCCTTGAACGCCCCTGGCCGCAAGTTGATCACTGCGCCACTCGATATATCGCAGCGCACGTGCGAACTCACCTGTCCGCCGAACTCCTGCCTCACGACCTTGAGACAGTTCCCCACCACGCCTTGAATGCCGACAACGTCTGACACCGATGCCGACTTCATCTTCACCGAGAGTCCCGGCCCAAGATCGATTCCAAAGTGAGAGTGCGGAAGCAGAACGATGCACGCGGGCGGCAGGATGGCGATCAACGCTTTTCTGACCAGCTCTGCATTGGGATACGCGAGAGCCGCATTGGAGACCTTCCAAATTTCGCCATAGGAATTCCGAAGCGATTCGCAAACCGTATCCAGTTCCGGCCCGGAGCAGGTGACAATGGCGGTTGGCTGCGCGGAGGCATCGATCATCTTCGCGGCCGTCAACATCTCCGTCGCTGTGTCATCCGCCACGCCGTCTTTGTGTACGATGTAGGCAAAAATTCGAGCCGTCATTTCAACCCTCCCTTGGCCTTTACCAGATCAATCAATTTCGCGATAACCTCTTCCCTGCTGCCGCCAAGAATTTCCGCGCCCTTGCCCAGCGCAGGCACAAAATAATCGGTGCGCTCCACCTTGGCTGCCGGTTTCCCCACGCTCGCTTTGTCCACACCCAGCTCTGCTGCGCCGAAGGTCGGAATCTCCACTGAAGCCACCTGCCGGATACCTCGCATCCCTACATAACGCGGCTCGTTAATCCCGGTCTGAATCGAGAGCACGCAGGGCAGGTCCATCTCATTCATCTCTTTGTTTCCGCCCTCAATTTCGCGACTCACTTTCAGCTTGCCGCCGTCCATCACTTCAATCGCATTCACCAGGGAAGCAAACGGATAGTCGAGCATGGCAGCCAGCATGCCACCCACCTGTGCGGCACCGTCCTCGGCCTGCACGCCGGTCAAAATGAGGTCTTGCGGATGGGTCTGCACGTATGCCTTGAGCAGGGTGGCGATGCCCGCGCTGTCCGATCCCGCAAACGCCTCGTCGGAAATCAGTGCGCTGTTCTTTGCGCCCATCGCCATCTCGCGGCGCAGCACTTCTTCGTCCTCTTCATCGCCAACCGTGACCACCGTAACGTTTCCCCCGGTCTTGTCGGCGAGTTGAAGCGCCTCTTCCACCGCGTAGTTATCCCACTCGTTCACCGAGTACACTAGGTCGTCGCGCTCAATATCGTTTCCTGCCCGATTGAGTTCGATCTCGTTCTCGGAAGTGTCCGGCACTCTCTTGACGCAAACTAAAATATCCACATCAGGCCTCCCCTTAAGAATTGGTCGTGCACCGTCCCTTTACACATTGCTCATCTCCTGCGTCAGCGCCGCCGGGCTATCGCTTCGAACTCGCCGAACAATTTGCCTGTCAACCAGCTCAGTTAAATCGATGGCGCTCATCCTGCCCTCCAGTCCCGCCACCTTGATGGCATCTTCCATATTCACCATGCAAAACGGACAGGCAGTCACGATGACGTTCGCGCCCGCTTCGGCGGCCATCTGTACCCGCTTCACTCCCATTCGCTGATCTTCCTTGGGCTCGTAGAACAACATCAGCCCGCCTCCGCCGCAGCAGAATGAGCGATCACGACACCGGCTCATCTCCACTCTCTTCAGGCCGGGGATTGCATCGAGCACATACCTCGGTTCGTCGTACACCTGGTTATGTCGCCCCAGGTAACACGGATCGTGGTAGGTGAACACTGCGCCGTCGTCTGCCACGGGCGTGAACTTGATGTTGCCGCTCTTCGCTTCGCGGGCGATCACTTGGCTGATGTGCTCTACCGGAGGCACGCCCGTGTAATCGTTGCGCAATGCGTTGTACGCGTGAGGGTCAGAGGTAACGATCCTCGCAACCCCGGAGGCGCGTATCGCTTCCACATTGTGATCGCGCAACTGCATGAACAGCGTCTCTTCGCCGAAGCGGCGGACCTCGTGGCCACTGTCTTTTTCCGCAGCCCCCAGAATCCCGAAGCTCTCCCCCGTGTGATCGAGAATCCGCGCGGTGGCGCGCCCAATCGCCTGAATCCGGCTATCGTAGGAGGTGATGCTGTCCACAAAGTACAGCGTCTCTGCCTTCAGTTTGCCGTCCACAATCCTGACTTCGCAGCTCTGCCGGAACTCTTTGTCCAGCGTCCAATCCGCCTTCTTCTTCTCCATCTTTCCGTACGGATTGCCGCGGCTCTCCAAGGCCTTCAGGGGCTTTTGCAACGACTGTGGAACATTACCGTCGTCAATCAATCCGCGTCGCAAATCGACAATCTTGTCGATGTACTCAACCATCAGCGGACATTCTTCTTCGCACGCGCCACACGTCGTGCAAGACCAGATTTCATCCTCTGAATAAATCCCGCCCACCACCGCCGCTCCATCCGTCGCCGCTTTGCTGAACACCGGATAGTGCTGGAAGCTGTAATCCCTTGCCTTGATCGAAAGGAACCTCGGCGACAACGGACGCCCCACTGCGTTCGCCGGACAATTGTCCGAACACCTCCCGCAGTCCGCGCAGGAGTAAAAATCGAGCATGTGCTTCCATGTGAAATCTTCGAACCGCTTTACCCCGAAATATCTCACCGAGTCCAGATTCTCCACGCCCCAGCGCACCGGCTTGACGGTTCCCCGGTCCAGCTTCGCGAAGTAAACATTGAACAGCGACGTGATCACATGGAACTGAATTCCGAATGGCCGGTAGCAGAGCAGGAAGTAGAACGTGAGTTCGTGCAGGATGCAGATGCTCAGGCGTGTATTCAACAACGCGGGCAACGGGACGCCAATCAACGCTCGATACAGCATCCACGGCAGTGACCACATCGCCAGCGATTCCGTTGCGCCGCTTTCCTGCATCTGAGCGGCAGCGGTGCTCGCGGCATAAACAATGTCGCACAGCATCAGCATTGCGATCAGCCCGAGCAGAAAAATCGCATCTGCAGAATGAGCTCTCCCATATCTCTCCGGCACCGCATAACGCGCTGGCTTGAAGACGATGCGGCGCACCGCAGCCACAATCATGCAGAGGAAGACAACGCTCGCCGACCAGTCCGTGAGCATGTCGTAGAAATGGCCGATCGCACCCGGGAAGCTGATGTCATTCGCCAGACCAAAGATGACCAGCGCAAAGCTTCGGACTGCGAGAGTGATGAATCCGCCAAAGATCAGAATGTGTAGGATTCCCGCGCCCCGATAGCGCGGATGCTTCCATTGTGCCACCCAGAATTGCAGCACCCGTGCGAGCCGGAGGAACACTCGGTCGAAGCGCGCATCCCGCTCGGCGCGAAGCAACGGCGCAACCCGTTTCGCGATGATGTAGGAGAGCAACGCGAGTCCGAGGAGGTGAATCGTCACGAACAGGATTTGCCCAAGGCCGAACCATTCTGCAATTTGTTCCGTTGAATGGGTTGTCGCTACCATGACGTCTTAAGTCTCCCCATAAGCGTGTTCACAACACTCACAGCGGAATGTTGCCGTGCTTCCTGCGAGGCCGCAGCTCGCGTTTGTGTCCAAGCGTTTCCAGAATTTCGATCAGCCGAATCCGCGTTTCACTCGGCGCGATCACCGCATCGATATATCCTCGCGAGGCCGCAACATAAGGGTTGTAGAGCGTCTTGCGATAGTTCTCGATCAACTCCTGCCGCTTCGCCTTCGGGTCTGCTGCTTCCTGAATCTCGCGGCGGAAGATAATGCTGGCTGCGCCCTCCGCGCCCATCACTGCAATCTCTGCCGTCGGCCACGCCAGTGTCATGTCCGCTCCAAGATGACGTGAGCACATGGCGATATACGCTCCGCCGTAGTTCTTGCGCGTAATCAAAGTCATCTTCGGCACGGTTGCTTCCGAGTAGGACCACAGCAACTTCGCGCCGTGGCGGATGATTCCGTTCCACTCCTGCTCAGAGCCGGGAAGATATCCGGGTACGTCTGCAATCGTCAGCATGGGAATGTTGAAGCAGTCGCAGAAACGAATGAACCTCGTCGCCTTGTCCGAGGAGTCCACGTCCAGGCAGCCCGCGAGGTAGTTGGGCTGATTCGCAATCACACCAAGTGTGTGTCCGCCCAGTCTGCCGAAGCCGACAACAATGTTCGGAGCGTAGTAGGCGTGCGGTTCGAAGAAGTCACCGTTATCGACGATGGCCCGGATGATGTTTTTCACATCGTAGGCTGCTGCCGAACTGTCTGGGATGATGCTGTCGAGTTCCGGCGCAAGCCGATCCGCCGAGTCCCCGGTGTCCACCTGTGGAGGATGTTCCGTGTTGTTGCTGGGCAGGAATGAGAGTAACCGCCTGATCTGTTCCAGGCAGTCACGGTCGTCTTCCGCTGCAAATTGAGCGACGCCGCTCTTGGCGTTGTGCGCCATGGCGCCACCCAATTCTTCCTGGCTGATCTCTTCTCCAATCACTTCCTTCACAACGTCTGGTCCGGTGATGAACATGTAGCTTGTGTTCTTCACCATGAATACCCAGTCGGTCATAGCGGGTGAGTACACAGCGCCGCCTGCCGTTGGTCCCATGATTGCCGAAATCTGCGGCACCACGCCCGAGCACAAAGAGTTGCGATAGAAAATCTGCCCGAATCCCGAAAGTGAATCCACGCCTTCCTGGATACGAGCCCCGCCGGAATCGTTCAGCCCGACAAACGGGATTCCCGCTTTCAGCGCCATATCCATGACCTTGCAGATTTTCCGGGCGTGCATCTCTCCCAGGCTTCCCGCGCGCGCCGTAAAGTCCTGGGAGAAAGCAGCAGCGGGCCGCCCATTGATCTTTCCGAAACCGGTGATGACGCCGTCCGCTGGAATCTCAACCTTGTCGATTCCAAACAACGTCCCTCGGTGTTTCATGAACATATCGGTTTCGCAGAATGTCCCCGGATCAAACAACCGGTCGAGCCGCTCTCGTGCTGTGAGCTTGCCGCGCTGGTGTTGCGCGGCCACCGCTGCGGCGCCACCCATCTCTTTCACTTGCCGTTCCCGCTCACGCAGTTCCTTTAGCTTCTCGGCAACGGCTCCCGTCTTCATCTTGTAAGCGGCAACTCTCATCGCAAGCACCTTTTTGCTTTCTCTTGCAGTCCCGAATTCGTTCAGCCAATCGTGCCGAGCAGTGTTCCCTTATCCACCTTCTCGCCGTCCTTCACCAGCAGCGAGAGCACCTTCCCGTCCAAGGGAGCCGTGATCAGGTTCTCCATCTTCATCGCTTCCAGAACCAGCACCACATCGCCACTCTGCACCACCTCACCCACGTTCTTCTCGCACATAACGATCACGCCCGGCATGGGAGCGATCAGTCGCGTAGCGGGCCGCATACTCGCAGCGCGACCCAGTGGCGGAGGTGCTGTTTCATGCTCCGGGTCCATCAGGCCCGTGCTGGACATTTCGCGCTCGTAGTTCATTGCCTTCTCCCCTCCAGCCTTTTGCCCAAGGCTGTCTTTTGCGCACACTAACGCATACCGTTCGCCGATCCACCCCGGCGGGCAGAGCAGCAACGGAATTGACGCCCCGAAACCGGGAGCGTCAGACCTGCAAGTTACTTGTCGAGGAGAAGAGTAGAGACCTGGCCGATCTACAACGAGTCAACCATTCGGACTTGCTGGCTGGCACCATGGCAACTTGCAATGAGAATAAAAGTTCAAACTTCAAAAATGGATTTACGTGTTGCGCCTTCTGCCACCGTGCTCATCTCCGGTCTTCAACTTCCTTCCCGCCTTTTGTCTTTTTCATCCCTCCGTCGCTTGAATTCGGTGGTCGGTCATCAATAGCAAAATTATGAGGAAATAGTGATTGCGGCCGCACGCCCGACCGGCGACAGGCCGCGTTCGGTGAGTAAGATGCTCACCGCTCAAATGCCGTAATAATCATTGCCTTACCGGAGGATTACCTGCGAGTTTCCCACGTGATTTGATTTTGAATGTGCATTTCAAGAAAGCGCGCAACTCAGCCCTCTCCAAATCCGCTGCTCGGCCCTTCCTAAACTGGAGTATTCTGTTGGGCAAGCAAGGGAGTCATTATGCCTGCATTGCGGTCTCATAGGCTTCGATTTCAGGATTTCGTCGCTGATCTCAGCACTGGCGAACTATTCAAGGACGGCGCAAAGGTCCAGCTCCAGGACAAGCCGTTTCAGATTCTCTCCCTCTTCTTGCAGCGGCCAAAAGATCTGATCCCGCGGCAGGAGATCATCGGCAAAGTTTGGCCCGATACATTCGTTGAAGGAGATCTCTGCCTGAACGTCGCCATCCGGCGGCTGCGCGCAGCTCTGAATGACAAAGCCTCCGACGCCAAGTTCATCGAAACCGTGGGAAGTCATGGCTATCGTTTTATCGCCAGCGTAAATAGTCCCGACCCATCCGAACCCCTGAAGTCGAATCGCGATCACCCGAGAGTTGCGGTCTTTCCGTTGCGCAGCGAGCTCGCCAAAGACGGAGATTCATTCGCCTCTTCCATGTCCGAACTCATCATCGTCGCCCTTCGCCGCTCTCATCCCGCACTAACCGTGGTAACTCCTGAATTCACCACCGAGCGCGCCCGCCGCGGAAAGTTGACTCTGTGTCGCGATGTGTCAGCCGACTACATGCTCGTCGGAGCCGTGTCGGAATCGGGCGGCCAGTTGCGAATCATCGTGAAATTGCTGAAGTGCCGCGCCCAGTCCTGCGTGTGGGCGGAGAGCTATACCCAGCCGAAAGAAGATCTGTTCGCCAACCAGACGGAGATCAGCCGCAAAATTGCAGCCTGCATCGGACACGCAATCCCCGTCTCCGTCCGCCCCTCGCATCTTGAAAAGGTACCGCCCAAGGTCTACGAGTCCTACCTGCTCGGATGTTCGCTCCGTTCCAGGCTTTCAGAGGATGCTCTCAATCGTTGCATTCCGATTCTGGAAGGAGCGGTTCACGATTGCCCTTCCTTCGCCCTTGCCTGGACCGCGCTGGCCAATGCCCATTGCATGCTCGCGAGATTGGGCGTGCTCCCATCCCGTGAGGAATTCCCCGAAGTGAAGCGATGCATCGACCGCGCCCTCGCCATCGAAGATCTCGATGAGGCCCGCACCGCTCTCGCTTACTATCAATTTTTTTATGAGCACGAATGGGACGCCGCGGAAGGAAACTTTCTTCGCAGTCTTGCCTCCGATGGTCGGTCTCCTCTTGCCGTCGGCGGATACGCGCAACTGCTGACCTCTCTCGGCAGAAGTGAGGAAGCAGTGTTTCTCATGCAGCAGGCTTGTACGTTAGATCCGTTTGCGGGTTACTCGGCAATCATGTTCGGCTGGGCTTTGTACTACGCGGGAAACTACACAGCGGCTCTCCCCCAACTCAGAAAAGCATTGCAACTCGATCCCTCGTTGTGGATCGGCCACACCAGCGCAGGCATGGTCTTGGAGAGACTCGGCGAAATGGAAGCCGCCGTCGCGGAATTCCGCCACGCGCTCGAGTCTTCCGATCAAAGTTCGCTGGCCAAGGCGCACCTGGCTTTCGGGCTCGCCCGCTTGGGAGACAAATCCAGCGCCACGGAAATTCTCAACGCCCTTCTCAAACTTCGCCTGAAGAGCTACTTCAGCCCTTATTGGATTGCCGTGATTTACGTCGCCTTGAACCAGCCCATGGAAGCTCTCAACTGGCTTGAGACTGCGGCCAGGGAACGTTGCGGCTGGATGGTCTTCGCACGCGCTGATCCCAAGCTCAGCATCCTCCGCTCAGAACCGCGCTTCCATCGCATCGTCAGTGGCATCAGTCCTGCGCGACGCGCTGTCTTCCCCGCATAAGCACTTCGCGTAAACCATGGGTGCCCCACCTTCGCCGCTGCTTTTGCGGCTAAGGTGGGAACCGCGAACTCCCATCCCTGAGTTTCTGACTCACGCGCCCGCATCTGCCCGAACCATGGTTTCACCGGACTGCTGCTCTGCCATCGCCTTGCGCCACGATCGCAATCCGAGCACGGCTAGAACCACAAAGAACGCGTACAGTCCCGCGGTCAGATACAGATTCTTGTAAACGAAAATTCCCGTGTACAGGATGTCCACCACAATCCACAGCATCCAGTTTTCCAGGTACTTGCGGGTTGACCACCACTGCGCAACCAGACTGAAGGCCGTCAGCGCCGCATCCATGTGTGGCAGTGCGGCATCCGTGTAACGCGCCATCACCCAACCCAGCAGCACACTGCCAACAATCCCAACCGCAAGACCGCCGAGCTTTCCGCGCAGTGCCAGTGCCTCCACGCGAACCGCACCCTCTTCGCGCACCCCGCGATACCAATGCCACCATCCGTAAATGCAGAATGCCGCGAACACTCCTTGCAGCAGCATGTCCGAATACAGCTTGGCCTGGTGAAACACTTCGGCGTACAGTCCGCACGCCAGCAAAGTCACCGGCCACGATGTCAGCGCCCGCCGCGTCATCAGCCAAATGCCCAGCGCGCTCGATACTACGGCTGCAATCTCAAGGAGCGACATGGCCCTCCCGTTCCGCCGCGCCGCTCACAGCCGCGGGCTGCCGGGCATCGGCCCATGCTTCCAGATGATCCAGCAAACGCCTTCCCGCCTCGCTCCGGAACCATTCAGCATGACCAACGAAGTACCCGTCCCACGCCAATGCAGCTTTCTCCTCAGATTTCAAAACGCGAAGAAAATACTCCGCCTCTGCGAGTGCAAACTCCGCATGAACCAGCGGCAGCATCGCGGCAATTGCCCCGGCCTCTGCGTCCGTCAGTCGCCGCACCTGCTCGTATCCCTCGAGCAGCGCGTCAATCTGCTCCACATGCACAACCTGCTCGAACGGGCCTTCCAGCGCCAGCCAATCCACGCCATTGCGCTCAATCGCCGTAGCAATGTCATGCACCGCATTCGTACGGTCTGCCAATCCAAAGTCGATTACCGAAACGGCTTCTGCATCCTCCGCGTCGCTCGACCACAACAAATTCGACGCATGCATATCGTTGTGCGTCCAGAGCGGCTTCAGTTGTCCCAGCCAGCGTTCGAGCCCCGCATGAAACGGCATCAGCACGCTCTCCGTCTGCGCTCGCCAATTGCGCCTGGCCAGATACGGGGCCAGCTCCGGACGCTCTCCCACATAGCGTTCCAGCACAGGCCAAGGTTTCTCGGCCGCAAAGATCGTGAAGCTCGTCACCAGCGCGCGCGCTTTCCGCCGCGAAGCGTCATACCCTTCGGCCGCAAGATGCAGTTGCGCAATCGCCCGCCCCGCCGACCGCGCCTGCCCCACGCTGTGGAATGGCGTCCACGATTGCGCCTGCTCGTAGATGTCGACTCCCTCGGCGAGCACATGCACTTCATAAGTCCACGGACCCACGCGAATCGCCGTCTCGCCATCCGCATCCGCCAGCACCGCTGGGACCTTTCCGCCATGGCCGCGCAGATACTTGAGGAATTGATGCTCTTCCATCAATCCCTCGCGATCTCTCACCGATTCATGATGGCGTTTCACAAACACCTTGCTGCCTGAGGTCGCCACCACGCTCGCCGCCGAAAACGGACGCGGACTGTAGGTGAGCACTCGTGCCGCTCCGCCCGCATCAGGAAACCGCGCCAGCAATCGACTGACTTCCTCATCCGTCAGGAAAGGCCAGTCCGGCTCCGCCCAATCTCCGCTCAGCCCGTGCACCTTGGGTTCTCTAGTCATGTCCGCTCAAAACCTGAACTGCGTAGCCAGCCGCACGGTTGTCGGCGCGCCCACGTGCAGATACGTGTCTCCGTAGTTCGCGCCGGTGTCTTTCCAATATCGCTTGTCGGTGATGTTGTCCGCATACAAGCGGAACGTCACTCGTCCCTGATCGCCTCGCGGAGTGTAGCGCAGCCCCATGTTGAACAGGTTGTAGCCGCCTACGTTTACCAGGTCATCGCGGGTCGCGGCCTTGCGTCCCGTATAGCCCCAGCCCGGCAGCAGCGCCAGCCCCGGCACGTGTGGCACAAGCACATCGGCCGAAAGCGTCGTCCGGAAGCGCGGCTGGTTCAGCACCTGCTTGTTGTCGAAAGCCGGGGTTCCCGTTCCGTCCGAGATAGCCGCAATCGCCGCCGCACTCGCCGTAATCCGCAGCCACTTCGTCGCCGCACCCTGCGCGCTGAACTCCGCGCCTCGATGCGTCTCATGACCTTCGTCCAAGAACTCCAGACCATCCGTAACCACCTTCGGATAGAAAAATGGAGCGCGCATCCGGAACACCGCCGCCGTCAGCAGCAGCCGCTTACTCGCCTCATACTTCGCTCCAATCTCCGCCTGCCTCGTGAAGAATGGGGCAAGAAATTGATTGGCATTTAGAACCCAGAACGGTGCCTGCAAACCCAGCGACAAAGCAACGCCATAATTTCCATACACCGTCACGCTGTGTACCGGCCTTAACATGATCGAATACTGCGGCAGCCACAGCAGCTTGTTTGTGAACTGCGTAACAATCTCTCCTGTAACCGGATCGGTCTGCGAATAGTTGTGGTCATGCAGTGTGTCAATCTGTCCGCCCACTGACACCGTGATGCGCCCCGGCAATTCCACGCGGTCCTGCACGACGACGCCGTACTGATGACTATCTTCCTGCAGAGTTCTTGGCCCGGGCGTATCCGGTGAAGGCGCAAACTGCAGCAGCGGCTGATAGATGTTGTCGATGCCCACGGGAGCATACACCGGATTCGACAGCGCAACGCTCCGTCGCAGCAAACTTGTTCCCACCACTAGATTGTGCGTGAGCGGCCCGGTCTTTTCGTGTCCCTGCAGAATCGCCTCAAACTGATCGTCAATGCGCAGTTCGCCCGGACTGCGATAGTCGTATACCTCATATCTTCCGTCCGAGCAGAAGAACCAGTACGGAGTGCAGAGCGGAGCAAATGTCACCGGGTCCAGAGCGGCGCCATAGGGATAGGCGATGTTGTCATCGATCAGCGAGCGGCTCTTGCCCGCCGTTACATACGCGCGCCAGTTATCGGTGAACGTCCGGTCCAGACGAACGCTGGTATTGAATACGTCGAACGTGTTTGGCTTGGCCCAAGGCTGCTCGCCAAGCATGGTCGAGGGAAAGACATTCGTTGGCACCACCGTACCGCCCAGCAGCTGGTAGCCCGCAACCGAGCGCTGTACCTGGTGCTGATACTCAAAATCGCCGCGGAAGAATGTCTTCGCGTTGATCTTCCAGTCGCTCGACACCGCGCCGAACTCGCGCGATCCGTTCGCGTCATTCACATATGAGCGGATACTTTCCGCGCCCACATTCGCCCGTAGTCCAACCTGCTTGCGCACGCCGAAAAGTCCGCCAATATCCAGATGGCCAAAAACCGTCCCTCTCTGATCCGTCGCAAGTTCCAGCGTGCGCACCGCCGTCGGACGCTTCGTAACGTAGTTGATCAATCCGCCCGGCGACGTGACCCCCGCTTCCAGTCCGGCCAGTCCCTTCAGAAACTCGACGCTTTCTTTATTCTCCAGCGGCACCAGTTGCTCGCCCGCGATGGTCAGTCCATTGATCTTCAATCCTGTGGCCAGATCGATCGGAAAGCCACGAATCTGGAAGTCCTGGTAATAGCCCACCGGCGCATAATCTTCGCCAACCGATGCGTCGTTCCTCGCCACGTCAGAGAGCAACCGCGCCTGCTGATCGTCAAGAACGCTGCGCGTCACCACCAGCGCAGACCTTGGAGTTTCCGCCAGCGGCACCTGCTCAAATCCGCCCAGCGTCACGTTGTCCGGTTGATAATCTTCAACCTGCCCCTTCACCACAACTGTCGTGTTCACTTGCGGCAGTCGCTGTTGCGAAGAGGTTGCTGGCTTCGGCGCATCCGGAAGCGTAGCCGAGTCCTGGGCACACGCGCACAAGGATGCGGCCATACAGGCTATCAACGCGATCATGCGGGACAGCTTCTTGGGGGATGGTACGAGAGAGTATCTATGGTTGGCAGCGGCGAGTGTCGGCATGAGTCCCCCTTGGTTCGAACTAAAACAAGGGAGCTCGCGATAAAAATCGCTGCTCGTCGAAAACTTCCCACGCCGGTATTATCCGGATCGGGTTCGAGGGTCTTTCTCAGCCCCAGACGATGGAGCACCCCTGTTTCAATCTGTTCATTGAATCACTCCAAGGCATGCTCTTGCAAGCTACATATTACTGTTCGTGTTTTATTGGAGGTGCAAGGGAGAGGCACACGGCTCTGCCACGCACACTAGACCGCGGCGTCCTTGAATTCCTCATACCACGCCATCTGGATGGCCTCCAACTTGCCTTCATTCGAGGCCGCTGCATCGTCTCCAAAATTCGGCAGGTCCAGCACCATCTGGCGCAGTTCCGTAAACCGCACCGTCAGCGGATCGGTCTTCGGAAACTTCTCGTACAGCTCGATTCCTATGTCTTCAGCATTGTCCCAATGCAGTTCGTTCATCGTTCGTCCTCGTTCAATTCATTGGCCATAGAATTCATGGTTCAGCGAATTCATGGACTCAGCGGCAGCAGGAAGGTTTCCTGCGAAGCCGCGTCGCCGTCCAGATCAGCAGCACTGAGTTACTCACCAGCAGCAGAATGATTGTGTTGTTCGCCATGCCCTCGAAGATCACGCAGAAGGCCAGCACTGCCTCAATCGCGAGCAAAACGATTCCCAGTGTTTTCATCCGCCGTCTCTCACAGCGTGCTGGCGCCGCCCTCACAGATATAGTTGCGATTCCACGAAGGAATCTCCACCACGACTTCGCCGGGTTTCTCAATCACCGCCTGGCATCCAAGTCTCGAGTTCAATTGCAGGTCAGCCGCCGTATCCAAACGATCGGCCTCTTCCTCGGTGCACTCACTCAGCAGTTCCTTGCCCTTCTTCACAACCACGTGGCAGGTCGTGCACGCACAATTTCCGCCACACGCGTGCTCCAGGTGCAGACCGCAATTAATCGCCACATCCAGAATCGATTGCGGCTTACCGTGCTCCTGGTAGGGCAGTTTGCCCGCTTCAAACTCCACGCTCTTGCCGCTGGGCAAAAAGGTGAGGCGCACCATGTTTGGTCCCAGCTCGCCCTTAGGTGCCTCGACTTCCGTGTTTACCTGCGCAATGACCTCTGCCATTCTCTGCACCCTTCTTAACTCGTTCGCGCTATCTCGACATATGTCGATTCTTGACTAGCTGAATTCCGCCTTGCCAATGGGATGTGGTGACTCCGGCCCTTCGGCCATGCCCGTGTTTTCCATGTTCTTGCCGCGCAGAGCGCTGCCCACTGCGGCGTCCATCATCAATTCCGCCAAATGCATCGTGCCCTGGTTCAGCTCGTCAATCGCACGCCGAATCTGATGAAAATCCGTGCCGCTCATTGCCAGCCGCAAATGGGACTCCAACTCATCCACCTTGCGCTGTTCGCCAAAGCCCAGCATCTTCCAAGCCTCGTCGCGCCGGCCCTTCCCAAGCGCGGACAATATGGTCTCCGCTTCATTTCGCGCTTCAATCAACTGCCGTTCCGCCAAGTCTCTTTCGGCGTTGTCGAACGAGTCGAGAATCATCGTCTCCACCTGTTCGTCGGTCAATCCATAGCTCGGCTGTACTTGGATTTCCGCTTCCTTGCCGCTTCTCTGCTCGCGCGCACTCACATGAAGAATGCCATTCGCGTCAATCAAAAAGCGCACCTCAATGCGTGGCAGTCCAGCCGGCATCGGAGGAATCCCCTTCAGGTCGAACCTCGCCAGCGAGCGGCAGTCCTTCGCCATCTCGCGCTCGCCCTGCAACACGTGAATTGCAACCGAAACCTGTCCTTCCACGCCGGTCGTGAAGTGCTCCGTGGCGCTCGCAGGAATCGTCGAGTTCCGGTGAATGATCTTCGCCGTCACTCCGCCCAGCGCCTCAATACCTAGCGACAGAGGCGTCACATCCAGCAGCAGCATGTCCTTTGTCTCTGCCGAACCGCCCGCCAGAATCTTCGCCTGCACCGCCGCGCCCAGCGCCACTACCTCATCGGGATTCAGTTCCGTGTGCGGCTTGCGCGCAAACAACTCTTCCACCTTCTTGCGCACCAGCGGAATCCGCGTCGATCCCCCAACCAGCACAACTTCATCCACCTCTGCCACCGTCAGCCCCGCATCGCGCAGCGCCTGTCCGCAAGGCCCAAGCGTGCGCTGCACGATCGGCAGCACCATCTGCTCAAACATCTCGCGAGTGATGGCCCGCTGGTAAAGTTTCCCTTCGGGCAGTTCTACCTCTAGATTCGCCGACTCCTGTGAGGAGAGCGCAATCTTCGCGTCGATAACCGCGTTACGCAGCCGTTGCACTGCATCGGGATATTGACGAATGTCGATCTTCAAGTCCCCTGCAATGTCGTCCGCGGCAATCGCAATCATCAGGTTGTCAATGTCGTCGCCGCCGAGATGCGTGTCGCCATTGGTGGAGATGACCTCGAAGATTCCATCTTTCAATTTCAGGATCGAAACATCGAACGTCCCGCCGCCAAAGTCGTACACCGCAATGGTGCCATTCTGTTTCTTGTCCAGCCCATAGGCCAACGATGCCGCGGTAGGCTCATTCACCAGGCGCATCACTTCCAGCCCGGCAATTCGGCCTGCATCTTTCGTTGCCTGCCGCTGCGCGTCGTTGAAGTACGCAGGCACGGTGATCACCGCCTGCTTCACCGGAGCCCCAAAGAATCGCTCCGCGTTGCGCTTCAACTGCCTCAGAATCTGCGCAGAAATCTCCGGAGGCGTATACGTGCGCTCGCCGAGATGAATGCGCAGCACCTCACCGGCCGCAAGGTCCTCTGCCAACCGGAATGGAAACAGCTTCAACTCCGGCTGCACGTCTTCCACACCGCGTCCCATCAATCGCTTGACGCTGTACACCGCGCGCTCCGGACTGCGCAGCAACACATCGCGTGCGGCGTTTCCCACCAGCACGCCATTGTCTTGATCCACCGCCACGACGGAGGGCACAAGGTTTACGCCATCCTCGCCGGGGATAATGAAAACGCCCTTGCCCGGTGCATCCGGATGCGCAAGCGTTGGTCCGGATGCCATGTAGGCAACCAGCGAATTCGTGGTTCCGAGATCGATTCCTACAACTCTGTCGTCTGCCATTATTTGATTAGGCCAATGAACTCAGTACATCATTGATGTCACGCAAAAGGTTGCGCAGGTAGCTGCGGCGATTCAGCACATCCACCATTGCCGCCGTCGCCTCGGAGTCTCCGCTGTCCCACTGTTGCCAGGCAGCGCGTAGCTCCTCCTGCATCGTGTCTAACCGCGCCGAAAGCCCCTCGCGCGTCGCCGTCAACTGTGCGCGCAGGTCCTCATCAACGCTGCCCATCTTTGCTTCTTCCAGCAGCATGTTCAGCTCGAAGGCTTCTTCCAGT
>Ga0181516_10001335_pt1 | contig 19059 bp, 18 predicted proteins | sample PEATcosm2014_Bin_25_FD_121104 | JGI IMG/M metagenome (GOLD analysis project Ga0181516, IMG submission 121104) | Peatland microbial communities from MTU Mesocosm Facility, Houghton, MI, USA - PEATcosm2014_Bin01_10_metaG | ecosystem: Environmental > Terrestrial > Soil > Wetlands > Peat | place... | reverse complement strand
TCGGCCTGGCGGGTCTGGGCCAGCAGGATCAGCGGCGCGGCATAGGCGGCCTGGAGGCTGAACGCGAGGTTGAGCAGGATGAACGGGTAGATGTCGAACTTGGTGAAGCCGAAGACGTTCAGCCCGATCCAGATGGCCACCACGACGGTCTGGGCCACCAGGAACACCGGGGTGCCGAAGAACCGCGCGAAGCCCTCCGCCTTCACCGAGAACCAGTCGTCCCCGAACACCGAATTCAGGTGCAGGTGCGGGGCGTGGAAGCGGAAATAGGCATGGCTGGGGGCGCCGGCAGGCGCCGTCTCGGGACCGGGGGGTGGGGTCGTCATCAGCGTTCTCCGTGGCAGGGCATGACTTATTCTACCCTGGTCCCGGCGGATGACGCTGCTACAGCTTGTCCAGGCCGTCCTGGCCCAGCACCGGCGTCCAGGGCAGCAGCTCGTACTGCGCCACGCCCGCCTTGACGAAGGGATCGCCGTCCCGCACCGCGTCCAGGGCCCGGTCCGCGTCCTGGTCCGGCACCCGCAGCAGCAGCGCGCCGCCGTTGCGGGGCGCCAGGGGCCCGGAGGCCAGCAGCACGCCTTCGGCCTTGAGCCCGGCCAGGTAGGCCCGGTGCAGCGCCAGGACCTTCTCGATCTCTTCCAGGGGCTTGCGGTAGCGCACGATGGCCAGGGCGTACATGGTTCCTCCAGGGGATGGCTTCAGTCTCGCACGATCCGGGTGCCGACCGTCCCGTAGTCCTCTTTTTCCAGCGCTTCGGGGCTGGTGATGAGCACCTCCCGGCCGCCGCCGCGGATGAAGGCCAGGGCCGACTCCACCTTGGGCCCCATGGAGCCCGGGGGGAACTGGCCCTCGGCCAGGTGCCGGGCGGCCTCCTGGGCGGTGAGCCGGTCCACCCAGCGCTGGGTGGGCTTGCCGAAGTCCAGGGCCACCCTGGGCACGCCGGTGAGGATGACGTAGGTGTCGGCGCCCAGCAGCCCGGCCAGGAGCGCGGAGAGCCGGTCCTTGTCGATGACCGCCTCCACCCCCACCAGGAAGCCCGAGCTGTCGCGGATCACCGGGATGCCCCCGCCGCCGCCGGCGATGACGCAGTGCCCGGCCTGGAGCAGCAGCCGGATGGCCTCCAGCTGGACGATCTCCAGCGGCCGGGGCGAGGCCACCACCTTGCGGTAGCCCCGCCCGGCGTCCTCCTTCATGGCCCAGCGCTTCTGCTTCTGCAGCTCCTCGGCGCGGAACCGGGTGTAGAAGGGGCCCACCGGCTTGGCCGGGTGCTGGAACCCGGGGTCCTCCTGGTCCACCACCACTTCGGTGAGCACCGTGGTGACCGGCACCGCCAGCTTCAGGAAGGCCAGGCGGTTGATCAGCATCCGCTCGATCATGTAGCCCATGGAGCCCTGGGTCATGGCGTCGCACACATCCAGGCCGTACGGGGCGATCCGGGTGGAGGCGGTCTCCTGCTGGATGAGCAGGTTCCCCACCTGGGGGCCGTTGCCGTGGACCACGCAGAGGGCGTAGCCCTCCTGGATCACCCGCCCGAACACCTCGGCCGTCTGCCGCGCGTTCTCCAGCTGCTCCTCCTGCAGCCCCCGCTGCTGGGCCTGGAGCAGCGCGTTCCCGCCGATGGCCACCAGTGCGATTTTCTTCGGCATGCGCTCCCCAGGCGAAGCATTGATTCTACTGACGCCTCCGCCCCGGTCAAGGATCTGGAAAAATCCGCGAAACTTGCTACAATCCATGCATCCATGGTTGTTCCCCCCGGAGACCACGTGAACGACTATCAGGACTTCAGGCCACCCAGCGCGCCCCTGGCCGAAGCCGCCGCCGGGCCGCTGGAGCTGGCCGACCGGGGCGCCCGCCTGGGCGCCAAGCTCCTGGACTACCTCACCTTCCTTGCCCTGCTCCTGGTGCTGGGGATCATCGCCGGCGTGGCCATGCCGGCCCTGCTGCTGACCCGCAGCGCCGGGCTGCACGCCATCCCCGCCGAGCCGTTCCTGGTCCTGGTCCTGGGCCTGGCCCTGGTGCTGGGCTCCGCGGGCCTGATCGTCTGGAATTGCGTCTGGCTGGCCCGCTACGGCCAGACCATCGGCAAGCGGGTGGTGCGGATCCGGATCGTCCGCAGCAACGGCGAGCGCGCCAGCCTGGGCCGGATCTTCGCGCTGCGCTACCTGCCCATGCTGTTCCTGGGCATGGTGCCCTACCTCGGCGTGCTCATCACCCTGGTCGACGCCCTGCTGATCTTCCGGGACAGCCGGCAGTGCCTCCACGACCAGTTCGCGGACACCCTGGTGGTCAGGGCCGGATGATCGACACCCTCGCCGCCGTGGAGACGCCCGAAGGCGTGGAACTGCAGTTCAGCCCGGCCGGGCCGGTGCCCAGGGCCCTGGCCTGGGGCACCGACGCCCTGGTCCGCGGCGCCGTCTACGTGGCCCTGGCCGGCGTCCTGGGGATCCTGGGCCGGCTGGGCCAGGGCCTCCTGCTGCTGGTGCTGTTCCTGCTGGAATGGTTCTACCCGGTGGCCTTCGAAGTGCTGGCCCGGGGCCAGACCCCGGGCAAGCGGCTGCTGGGCCTGCGGGTGCTCCGGGCGGACGGGGCCCCGGTGGGCTGGTCCCGGTCCGCGGTGCGCAGCCTGCTCGCCTTCGCCGATTTCCTGCCGTTCGGGTTCGCCGCGGGCCTGGTGGCCATGCTCCTGGGCCGGCGCTTCCAGCGCCTGGGCGACCTGGCCGCGGGCACCGTGGTGGTGCACCTGGATCCCCCGCCCTTCCGCTCCGCCCCGGACGCGGGCGGCGCCACCCTGGCGCCGCCCTTTCCCCTGTCCCTGCCGGAACAGCGGGCGGTCATGGGCTTCGCGGAACGGGCCCCGGCCCTCACCCGGGAACGGGCCCGGGAACTGGCCGATCTGCTGGAACCCCTCACCGGCGCCCGGGGCGACGCCGGCGTGGCCAGGCTCCAGGCCATGGCCCGCGGGTTCCGGGGGCTGCCTTGAGACAGGAGCGGTTCGAGCGCCTGCACCGGTCCGAATGGGCGGCCTTCGAGGCCCTGCTGGCCGCCGGCAGGCGGCCGCCGCCCGGGCCGGAGCTGCCCCGGGCCTACCGGCGCCTGTGCCAGCACCTGGCCCTGGCCCGGGACCGCTGCTACACCGCCGGGCTGGTGCAGCGCCTGAACGGGCTGGTCATGGCCGGGCACCAGGCCCTGTACGGGGCCACCCTGGGGCTGGGGCCCCAGTGGGGCCGGTTCCTGGCCGGGGGGCTGGCCCGGAGCACCCGGGCCCTGGCCCGGCCGGTCCTGCTGGCGGCGCTGCTCCTGGGCCTGCCGTGCGCGATCCTGCCCCCGGCCATCCGGCTGCGCCCGGAGCTGGCCTACCTGGTCGAGGAGCCCCAGGCCCTGGCCCGCATGGAGGCCATGTACCAGCCCGGGACGGGCCGGTTCGGGCGCTCCGGCCAGGCCCAGACCGACGTGGCGATGTTCGGCTTCTACATCTGGAACAATGTGCGGATCAGCTTCCAGGCCTTCGCCGGCGGCATCTTCCTGGGCCTGGGCTCGGTGTTCTACCTGGCGTACAACGGCCTGCACGGCGGAGCGGTGGCCGGCCACCTGGCCCAGGCGGGGCTGGGGCCGCAGTTCTGGCCCTTCGTGGCCACCCACAGCGCGCTGGAGCTGCCGGCCCTGGTGCTGGCCGGCGCGGCCGGACTGCACCTGGGCTGGGCCCTCCTGGCCCCGGGCCGGCGCAGCCGCCGCCGGGCCCTGGGCGAGGCCGCCCGGGACGGCATGCCCCTGGTCTACGGCGCGGCCCTCATGGACGGCCTGGCCGCGCTCATCGAGGCGTTCTGGTCCGCCAGCGCCCAGGTGCCCGTGCCGCTGAAGCTGGGCGCCGCCGCCCTGCTGTGGACCGCGATGGCTGCGTACTTCCTCCTGGCCGGGAGGCGGCATGCTTGACCGCCTGCGCCTGGCCGTGCGCCCCCGCTCGCCATGGGCCGCCGCCGACCTGGGCCTGGCCCTGCTCCGGGCCGAGGCCGGGCCGGTGTACCGGGTCTGGCTCGCCATCCTGCTGCCCGCGGCCCTGGTCCTGGCCCTGCTCTGCCGCGACCACCCCTGGCTGGCGCCGCTCATCCTCTGGTGGCTCAAGCCGGCCCTGGACCGCCCGGTGCTGCACGTCCTGGCCACGGCCACCTTCGGCGAGGCGCCGCACTGGTCCCGGACCCTGCGCTCCGGATCCGCCTTCCGCCGCGGCCTGGCCGCCACCCTGCTCTGGCGGCGCTTCAGTCCCGAGCGCAGCCTGCTCCTGCCGGTGTGGCAGCTGGAGCAGGCCTCCGGCGCGGAGTTCCGCCGGCGCCGGAAGGTCCTGCTCCTGCGGGGGCGCAGCCAGGCCCAGCTGCTCACCGGCGTCTGCCTGCTGTTCATGGCGGTCCTGGCCCTGGCCGCCCTGGCCGGCCTGGCCTACGCCTGGCCCGGCACCCGGGGGCTGGGCATCCTGGCCCCGGTGCTGGGGGGGCACCGCCCGCCCTGGCTGGACCCCCTGCTGGCCCTGCTGCCGACCCTAGCCATGGCCGCGGTGGAGCCCTGCTACGTGGCTGCCGGGTTCGGCCTCTACCTGAACCGCCGGGTGCAGCTGGAGGGCTGGGACCTGGAACTGGCGTTCCGCCAGTTGGCCGAGCGGGCCCGGAAGGCCGCCCCGGGGCCCCGCGCGGGCGGGCTGCTCCTGGCGGCGCTGCTGGTGTTCGCCCCCCTGGGCCTGCGGGCCCAGCCCCCCGGGCAGGAACCGACCGGCCCCAAGGCGGCGCTGGCGGAGGTCCTGAAAGCGCCGGAATTCTCCGGCCAGCGTACGGTCTGGCGGCTCCGCCCGCGCCACAGCCCGGCTCCGTCCGCGCCGGCGCCCGCACTGCCCGCCTGGGTGGCCAGGGCCCTGGACCTGCTGGCGGGCGCACTCAAGTGGCTGCTGCCCGCCGCGGCGGCGGTGGCCCTGCTCCTGGCGCTCTGGAAGCACCGGGGCGGCCTCGCGTGGGCCGGGCGGGAGGCCGCCGGCCAGCTTCCCGCGCCCTTCCCCGGGGAGCGCCGGCCCGGCGGGCTGCCCCGGGACCTGCCCGGGGCCGCCCGGCGGCTCCTGGACCAGGGCGACCCCCGGGGCGCCCTGGCCCTGCTGTACCGGGGCGCGCTGGCGCACCTGGCCGATCTTCCGCCGGCGGACGGCCCACGCAGTCCGCACCTGCCCCTCAGCGCCGCGGCCACCGAGGCGGAGTGCCTGGCCCGGGCCGGAGGGCTCCCCGAGCCCGCCTTCCGCTACTTCGCCGAGCTCACCGCCGCCTGGCAGGAAACCGCCTACGGCGGCCGGGAAGCCCCGGCCCGGACCCGGGACCTGTGCGCCGCCTGGGCCGGCCACTTCCCCGCCCCCGCAGGCCGGCCATGAGCGCCCGGGGCTACGCCCTGACCCTGGCGGCGGTCCTGGCGGCCCTGCTGGGCTGGCTGTTCCACGCCCAGTACACCTGGGTGCGGGAGGAGGTGCGGGTGGGCTACCAGGGCGAGGCCCTGGACAACGATTTCCTGGCGGCCCAGCGCCTGCTGCAGCGCACCGGGCACCCCGCCGCCAGCCTCCGGGGCCTCGGGGCGCTGCCCGCCCCGGGGGACGTGCTCATCCTGCCCCGCCGCGGCGGCCCCATGGCGCCGCCGGAAGCGGCCCGGATCACCGCCTGGGTGGCGTCGGGGGGCCTGCTGCTGGCGGCCGGGGCGGAGCCGGAAGCCCCGGGAGCGCCCCGGGACGCCCTGTTCCGCAGCTTCGGGGTGCGGGTGGCGGCGGCGCCCGCGCCCCCGGCCCCCTGCGGCCTCGCCCTCCAGGGCGCCACGCTGCGCCTGGACCTGGGCGCCAACACCCTCCAGGCCGCCGGCAGCCGGACCCTGGCGCCCACCGCCCCGGGGGAGCGGCCGGAACCGCCGGGGCAGCTGCTCCAGCGGGACCGGGGCCGGGGCCGGGCGCTGCTCTGCACCGGCCTGGGCTGCCTGGACAACGACAACATCCAGCGGCTGGACCACGCCGATTTCCTTTGCGCCGTGGCCGCCCAGCGCCCGGGAGGCAGGGTGTGGATCGTCATCCGCGACCAGGCCCCGTCCGCCTGGGGCTGGCTCTGGGCCCACGCCCGCCCGGCGCTGGCCGCCCTGGCCGCCCTGCTCCTGGCGGCGCTCTGGGCCAGGGCGCCCCGGTTCGGGCCGCCCCTGCCCGATCCCGACCCCGCCCGCCGCAGCTTCCTGGAGCACCTGGACGCCAGCGGCCGCTACCAGTGGCGGACCGGCCAGGGCCACCTGCTGCTCGCCGCCTCCCGCACGGCGCTGCTCCGGCGCCTGGGCCAGGCGCACCCGGGCTGGCTGCACCTGGACCCGGAGGAACTGGCCCGGCGCCTGGCCCAGCACGCCGGCCTGCCCCCGGAACGGATCCACCGGGCCCTGCACCACCCCGCGGCCACCCACGCCGGCTTCCTGGAAGCCGAGCAGACCCTCCACCAGCTGAGAAGAAGCCTATGACCAGCGAAGCCCCGACCCTCACCGACGAACGCCTGCTCTGGGCCCGGGACCTCACCCGGCGCATCCGGGCCGAGATCCACCAGGTGCTGGTGGGCCAGGAGGACACCGTGGACCAGGTGCTCACCGCGCTCCTGGCCGCGGGCCACATCCTGCTGGAGGGCAACCCGGGCCTGGGCAAGACCCTGCTGGTGCGGGCCCTGGCCCGGGCCGTGCAGGGCGGCTCGGCCCGGATCCAGTTCACCCCCGACCTCATGCCCTCGGACGTGATGGGCCACGCCGTCTACGATCCCAAGACCGAGAGCTTCCGCATCCGCAAGGGGCCGGTGTTCACCAACCTGCTCCTGGCGGACGAGATCAACCGCGCCCCGGCCAAGACCCAGTCCGCCCTGCTGGAGGTGATGCAGGAGCAGCAGGTGACCATCGAAGGGCGGTCCTTCGAGGTGGGGCGGCCCTTCATGGTGCTGGCCACCCAGAACCCCCTGGAGCAGGAGGGCACCTATCCCCTGCCCGAGGCCCAGCTGGACCGGTTCCTGCTCAAGGTGGCCATGGACTTCCCCCAGGAGGCCGAGGAGCAGGGGCTGGTGCGCCTGGTGACCGGCGGCGGCTCCGGTGACAGCCTGCGGGTGGCGGCGGTCAGCCCGGTGGCGTCCACCGTGGAGGTCCTGGAGCTGCAGCAGGCCGCCGCCCAGGTGCGGGTGGACGACCAGGTCCTGGCCTACGCGGTACGCATCGCCCGCGCCACCCGCGCCTGGGCCGGGTTCTCGGTGGGGGCCAGCCCCCGGGGCAGCATCGCCCTGGTGCGGGCGGCCCGGGCCCGGGCGATCCTGGCCGGGCGGGCCTTCGCCACCCCGGACGACGTGAAGGCCCTGGCCCTGCCCGCCCTGCGCCACCGGGTCACCCCCTCCCCGGACAGCGAGCTGGAGGGCGAGACCTGCGACCGGCTGCTCAGCGCCATGCTGGAGCGGGTCCCGGCCCCCCGGGACTGATGCGGCCCGCCTCCCGGCTGCTCCTGCTGCTCGGCGCCTGGCTGGCGCTGGCGCTCCCGGCCTGCCTGTGGCCGGAGCCCTGGGCGGCGGCCTGGCGGGCCATGGGCTGGGCCCTGGCCGCCCTGGCCCTGGCCGACGCCTTGCTGGGGCTGCGCCTGGCCGCCCCCGCCCTGCACCGGACCCTGCCCCGGGTCCTGCCCATGGGCGTCTGGACCCCGGTGCAGCTGCGGCTCTCCGGCCCGTCCGTGCGCGGCCGGCGGGTGCGGCTGTTCGACGGGGTGCCCCCGGTCATGGACATCCGGCACCTGCCCCAGGACCTGGTGCCCGGGCCGGAAGCCTGGACCGGGCTGCAGTACCAGGTCCGGCCGCGGCAGCGGGGCCCCTGCGCCTTCGCCCCGGCCAGCCTGCTCCTGGCCAGCCCCCTGGGCCTCTGGTGGCGCGGGCTCCAGAGCGGCTCCGCCCAGGCGGTGAAGGTCTACCCCAACTTCGCCCCGGTGCGCAACTACGCCCTGCTGGCCATGGCCCACCGGCTGCAGCAGCTGGGCATCCACCGCCGGCGCCGGCGGGGCGAAGGCAGCGAGTTCCACCAGCTGCGGGACTACCGGTCCGGCGACAGCCTGCGCCAGCTGGACTGGAAGGCCACGGCGCGCATGCGCCGGCTCATCTCCCGGGACTACCAGGACGAGCAGGACCAGCAGGTGGTCTGCCTGCTGGACTGCGGCCGGCGCATGCGCACCCTGGACGGGCCCCTGTCCCTGTTCGACCACACCCTGACCGCAGTGCTGCTGCTGGCCTTCGTCGCCCTGCGGGAGGGCGACGCGGTGGGCCTGCTCACCTTCGCCTCGGACCCGCCCGAGCGCTGGGTGCCGCCGCGCAAGACCCGGGGCGCCCTGGACCGGCTGCAGGCGGCCCTGCACGACCTGCAGCCCGGCCTGCGGGCCACCGACTACCTGGCGGCGGCCGAGGCCGCCATGACCCGCCTGCGCAAGCGCAGCCTGGTGGTGCTCATCACCAACCTCCGGGACGAGGACGCCGAGACCCTGGGCCCGGCCCTGGACCTGCTGCGCCGGCGCCACCGGGTGGTCCTGGCCAGCCTGCGCGAGCCGGACCTGGACCGGGCCCTGGGCGAGCCCATCCTGCATTTCGACCAGGCGCTCCGGGCCGGGGCCATCGACGCCTACCAGGAGCAGCGCCGGCAGGCCTTCGCCCGGCTGGACCCGAGGGGCGCCCTGGCCCTGGACGTGCTGCCGGCGCAGCTGCCGGTGGCGCTGGTCAATCGCTACCTGGCCATCAAGCACTCGGGGGAGATTTGAGGGGAGGTGGCCGGGGGTGCGGGTCCCGCCGGGCAGTCGCTGCCGGTCCAGGCTCGCTTGCGCTCGCCTTGCCGGCGGCGTTGACGGCGGTGAGATGCGTGGAGCGTGTCCCATTGACCAGATTTGTGGCGCAAGCCTCGTCCTTTAGGGCGGGGTCAAGAGGAGGTTCAGGATGCGGAGGAGGAGGAAGCGATGGAGGTTGGTGACAGGAATGTTCGGCACTTTGAAAATCAGTCTTGACATCTTAAGACGACCGGTCATATTTACGTCATGGGCAGAGCAAGTGTCAAAGAGCAGATCATCGATGCCGCCGTTGAGGCACTTCATCAAAAGGGTTTCAACGGGACCAGCGTGAAGGACATCACCGATGCCGCACAGGTGCCCAAGGGGTCGTTCTACAACCACTTCGAGAGCAAAGAAACCTTGGCGGTCGAGGCGGTTGAGCGCTACTGGCAGAGAGTTTCCCGGTCGCTGGCAGGATTGAGTGATCCAAGTTCGCCACCGGTCGCGCGATTGAAGGCTTATTTTTCCCGACTCGACAAGATCGCGCAAAGTCGTGAATTTCATGCTGGCTGCATGATCGGGAATATCAGCGCAGAAATGGCCGACCAGAGCGAGCTGGTGAGGGAGCGGTTGGGGATTCTTTTTGCAGCCTGGAGCCGAGCGATTGAAGGCTGTGTCCGAGAGGCGCAAGCAAACGGTTCAATACGACGAGATATCGAGGCCGGAACCATTTCCACGTTTCTTTTGAATTCCTGGGAAGGTTCCCTCATGCGCTCCAAGGTTGATCGGGATCGTGCGCCACTCGAAGCGTTTGAACGGGTCGTGTTTACCAGCCTGGTGACTTGAGAGAAAGGCAGACCGATCCGAGGTCAGTTGTGCCGCAATTCAAGATGACTGGTCATATTGCATAAGGCTAACGATGTCTTCCAACCGGAAAGGAACAGCGAAAATGCAATTCGTTCTCTCTGCTCTCGCCACTTCTGTCCTCGCTTTTGGCGTCAACGCCATGGCGGAAAATCCACCCATCGTCCTGGTAGCCGGCGCCTTCGAAAAGGCACCGCTGGACAGCCAGACGTTGAACACGATCCAATCACAGTTTGGCAAGCTCATGGAATTGGCCAACAAGCATGATTTCAACGGCCTGCACGGGATGTTCTGGCAATCGCCTTCGACCCTTCTCGTCGCGAAAAGCGCGATCCCCTCCGAGGGGAATTGGGCCGGCATCTGGGGCAACGAAGCGGTCGATCAGAAACTGCACGACATCGGCACCTCTGGCCCGGTCGTGCTGGAACCGGACTATTCGAAGCTCAAGGTGGTGGGACTTACGCACGATGTGGCGGAATCCTATGTCCCGTTGAATATCACGGTCTCCTATGCAGGACAAAGCGGAACGCCCAAACCCTTCCTGCTGATTATCAATTGGCTTCGCGTTAAGGATGGCTGGAAGGTCGCTACCGAAATAATCCTGCCGGTTCCACCCACTCCAACCGTCAAGGAGCAACTGAAGTTGTTGTGAAGTCCAAAACAAGGGCTTCAATGTTGTCGACCATTCCCAACATAGCAAGATGTTGCGAGTGCGCGTAGCGACTTGGATATTTCCCTGATTATTTCGAACCCTGAACAGGCGCGGTCGTCTGGTTTCGAAACCATGATGCCCGGCCCAAACCAACCATAAGCATGAGGAGGTATGAAGATGAGCGACATCAAGGCATCGGGCACGGAACTGCATTGGGAGACTTTCATCACGAGGCGGCCCAGCCTAAGCCGAGATACGCCTGCCGGCAAGGATGCACTCAAATGGGTGCCAAACACGGCAACACTGATTTCTGGCGAGCGGGATTCAGTTCTCGTCGACACGTTTCTCACCATCGAGGCCTCCAGGGAACTCGCCGACTGGATCGTTGCGAGCGGTAAAAACCTGACTACGATCTATATTACGCACGCCCATGGTGATCATTTTTTTGGCCTAAAGCTGATCCATGAGCGTTTCCCAAATGTGCGGGTGATAGCACGACGGGAGGTGGTTGAAGCCATGAAACACCAAATCTCGCCCGAATATGTGGATAGCTTCTGGAAGAAGCTGTTTCCAGGCCAGATTTCCGAGCAACTGTTCATTGCTGATGCACTGCCGGGCGACGAGTTCGAGCTCGAAGGCCACAAGCTGATCGCGATCAGCATCGGACATACCGATACCGACAACAGTAGCTGCCTGCACATCCCTTCCCTTGGCCTGGTAATATCCGGCGATGCTGCATACAACCAGGTGCACCCCTATCTTGGTGAAACCGATGCGAAGGGACGTCTCGAATGGATTGCCGCTCTGAATCAAATCGAGGCGTTGCAACCGACCGCCGTGATCGCCGGACACAAGGCCCCTGGCACCAACGATGAGCCGAGAGTCATTGAAGAGACCAGGCAATACATCCTCGATTTCGACCGCCTCAGCAGGGTCGCGCTCGACGCACGCCAGCTCTATGACCAGATGCTTGTTCTCTACCCATCTTGGCTGAACCCGGGTTCGTTATGGACAGCATCAAAGAACGCAAAACCTGCCACCCGATAGGAGCAGGACTGATGGGTCCGGTCCTTCCGCCACCATGAGGAATTGAAAAGTATGCCTGCCCCCGTCAACACCCCAGCCCCAACCTCGGCTCTGAAATGGAAAGTCTATGTAACGCCCGCAGTTCCTACGATGTCCGACGACTTTCCGCCAGGCGAGACAGTACGCATGTGGTCACCGATTTCGTCGATCCTCATCTACGGGAAACGGGATGCCATCCTGGTGGACACCCCGGTCACCGCCGCACAAGCATTGGCTTTGGCCGATTGGGTCGAAGAGAGCGGAAAGAACCTCACAGCGATCTACACAACGCACGGTCACGGTGATCATTTCTTCGGCAATGGCATTCTGCTCGAGCGGTTCCCCGGTGCCAAGGCGATCGCTACATCGAAAGTTCTCACGATCATGCAAAAGCAGATGTCTCCCCAAGTGATGGCCGGACTCTGGGAAAAGCGTTTCCCAGGGCAGATTCCGTCGAAGATCGTAATGGCCGATCGACTCGAAAGGGACACCTTCCATTTGGAAGGGCACAAGTTGGTCGTCGTGGATATTGGTCATACGGATACGGACAACTCGACCTGTCTCTACGTCCCTTCGCTTGGCATGGTCGTTGCAGGAGATCTAGCCTACAACGGTGTGCACCCCTATCTTGCCGAATCGCAGACGCACGAAAAACGTATGGAATGGATCGCCGCGCTGGACAGGATAGAAGCTCTAAAGCCGAGCGAGGTGATAGCAGGGCACAAACGCGAGACCAACGGCGACGGACCCAACATTATAGGTGAAACGCGGCAATACATCCTGGATTTCGATAGAATCATTGATAAGACGTCGTCTACCAGAGAGTTATACGACGCAATGTTGACGCTCTACCCTGATCGCGAAAATCGCGGGGCGCTATGGGGCTCCGTACGAGCGATGAAGGGATGAAGGGATGTGGAGCCCGACCATGAGAAGGCGTACCGCTGAATTTCCACTTCCTCGCTGAGTTCAACCCAGGCCGTCCACCCCGTGCGCCGCGAAACGGGCCGCGGCCCGGGCCGGGGCGGGGTCCTGCTCCCGGTCCAGGGCCCACTGGGCCTGGCGCGCCAGCAGCGCCAGCTCCAGGGCACGGCCCAGGGTCAGGGCGAAGCGGCGCGCCCCGGCCTCCTCGGCCCCGGCCCACCAGGCCTCGGCCCGGGCCAGGGCATCGCGCACCGTCCGGGCCGGGCCGGCCAGCCCACTCCGGACCCCGGCCAGCAGGTCCTCCAGGTGCGCCCGGAAGGCCGGGAAGCCGCAGCCGGCCATGGCCCGCATGGCCTCCAGGGACAGCACGTTGGTGGTGCCCTCCCAGATGCTGAGCACCTGGGCGTCCCGCAGCAGCACCGGCAGCCCGGTGTCCTCCACGTAGCCCGCCCCGCCGAAGCACTCCAGCAGCTCGCTGCACCCGGCCACCGCCTGCCGGGCGGAGGTGAGCTTGGCCAGGGGCGTGAGCAGGCGCTGCAGGGCCGCGTCCCCGGTGCCGCACTCCAGCCGCCCCAGGCCCTCCGCAGCGTGGAAGGCCAGGTGGAAGGCGCCCTGGGCCTCGGCCTCCAGGCCCGCCAGGGTGTCCAGGTGAAGCGGCTGCTCCGCCAGCGGGGCGCCGAAGGCGAAGCGCCGCCCGGCATAGTCCCAGGCCAGCATCAGCCCGCGCCGCAGCAGGCTGGCGGCGGTGACGGCGTTCCAGGTCCGGGTGATGTTGAGCATCGGCGCCATGGCCCGGACCCCGTGGGCCAGGGCGCCCACCGGGACCGCCAGCATCCCCTCCAGCTCCAGCTCCGCGGTGGGCAGCTTGCGGGTGCCCAGCTTGTCCTTGAGCCGGTTGACGGTGAAGCCGTTGGCGGAGCCGTCCGCCCGCCGCGTCTCCACGTAGAACAGGGCCAGGCCCTTGCCGCCCGGGGGCTGGCCCGCGGGCCGGGCCAGGGCCAGGGCCATCTGCGCGGTGGCGGCGGAGGTGAACCACTTGCGGCCGTAGAGGCGCCAGGTCCCGTCCGCGTCCTGCCGCGCCTCGGTGCTGCCCAGGCCCACGTCCGAGCCGCCGCTGCTCTCGGTCATCCACTGGCCCGAGGTCCAGAACCGCTCCGGGTCCCGGCTGGTGAGGCGCGGCACCGCCCGCTGGATGAGCTCCTGGTTGCCGCTGCCCAGCAGGGTCCCGGCCGCGCCGTCGGTCATGGCCAGGGGGCAGGTGAAGATGTCGCTGCCGGGGTGGAACAGGTGCGCCAGGGCGAACTGGTGGACCCGCGACCAGGCCCCGTGCCGGCGCTCGTAGGCCGTGGCCACCAGGCCCTTGGCCGCGGCGATGGGCTCCGCCTCCCGCCAGAGCCGGGTCAGCTCGATGCGGTCCACCCGGTTGCCCCAGGCGTCGAACGGCACGTGGCGCGGCTCGTGGCACCGGTCCTCCAGGGACAGCCGGGACAGGCCCAGGGCCAGGTCCCCCATCTCCTCCAGGGACGGCTCGATGTCCGCCAGCACCTCCGGGGGCAGGGCCCGGCGCAGCAGGCCGCGCAGCACCAGGTCGGCGCGGTAGGGCTGGGGCAGTTCCGGGGCGGGCTGGATGAAGACCATGGCCCCAGCAATGTACGCCCGGAACGCCGCTCCGGGTGGGAAAAGACGGATTTCCGGCGGCGGAAACCTGAAGCCGGGTTGGCGGCATCCAGCTCGGGAACCGATCACAGGACCCGCCATGACCTTGTGCTTTTCCCTCCCCTTCCCGCCCGGCGGGCGGGCCCGCGCCGCCCTGGCGGCGTCCGCCCTGGTCCTGGCGGCGACCTCCGCGCTGCGCGGCGACCCCCTGCAGATCGTCCCCAGGTTCCAGACCGTGCTCTCCGGCGAGGCCTGCCGTTTCACCGTGCAGGACGCCGGCCCGGCCGATCCGCCCCGGCGCTGGCGGGTGGTGGAGCCCCAGGGCGGCACCGTCAGCCCGGAAGGGGAATACACCGCCCCCGCGGTGGCCGACCTGGGCACGTTCCATGTGCGGGTGGCGCCGGAGGCCGATCCCGCGGCCGGCGGCGAGGCCACGGTCCTGGTGCTGCCCCGGGAACCCTTCGGGGTCGTGGCCGCGATCCTGGGCCGCGACTGGCTGCCCCTCCATTCCGAACCGCTGCCCTTCCTGGACCCGGCCACGGACCAGCGCCCCGGGGTGGACCCGCAGGTGCAGTTCTGGCTGCCGCGGGGCTGCTCCGGCGCCGAACCCCGGCGGACCGTCGGCTACGGCCTGCCCCTGACCCTGCGCTGGCCGGTGCGGCGAGGCATGGCGGGCGCGCGGCTGCACTGCCGGGAAGGGGACGCCTGGGTGCGCCGGGACGTCACCGGCCTGGACTCGCTGGTGCTCCACCCCAGGGAGCGCATCGCCGCCTGCACCCTGGAAACCCTGGACCCCGCGCCGGGCCGGCCCGGAGCCTTCCTGAGCCATGTCCGGGAGTTCCCGGTGTCGGTGCGCGGGCTGCTGCCCTGGGCGGGCAGCGCCGCGGCCGGGCCCGGCCACGGCGACGGCCGGGGCTGGGCGGCCCGGTTCCGGGAGCCCTATGGCCTGGCCGTCGTCGGCTGCGCGCGCCACCTGGCCGAGCAGTGCGTGGTGGCCGACCGGGCCGCCCACGTGGTGCGCGCGGTCTCCGCCCAGGGGGAGGTGACCACCCCCTGGGGCGAGCCCGGCCAGGCCGGGCACCGGGACGGGCTGGGCTGCGCCCGGTTCAACGGGCCCACTTTCGTGGCCGCGGATCTGCGGACCCCGGAGGGCAGGCCCTGGGCCAAGCCCTCCGGGTTCGTGCTGGCGGACAGCGGCAACCAGGTGATCCGCAGGGTGGACGGGCGGGGCCGGGTGGAGACCCTGGCCGGAAGGCCCGGCGAAGCCGGGTTCCGGGACGCGGACGATCCGCGCCAGGCCCTGTTCAGCGATCCCCGGGGCCTGGCCACCACCCCCTGGGGCGACGTGTTCGTGGCCGACCGGGGCAACGGCCGCGTCCGGCACATCGCCCCCGGGGGCCAGGTGACCACCCTGGCCGGCGCCGGGCCCGGCGCTTGCGCGGTGGACGGCCCGGGACCCCAGGCCCGGTTCCAGGCCCTGGAAGGCCTTGCCCTGGATGGCGACCGGGCGCTGTACGTGGCGGACGGCCATGCGGTGCGCCGCATCGGCCCGGACGGGGAGGTGGCCACGGTGCTGGGGGTGCCGGACCGGCCGGGGTTCCGGGACGCGGCGGCCGGGGACCTGGCCGGGGTGCCCTGCCTGCGCGATCCCTGCGGGCTGGCGGTGGCGGGACCGCGGCTGTTCATCGCCGACCGGGGCAACCACGCCATCCGGGAGTACCACCTGGGCACCGGCGCCCTGAGGACCCTCGCCGGGGACCCGGACCTGGGGCAGATCCGCTTCGGCCTGCTGCGGGACGGCGTGCCCGGCCCCCTGGGCGAGGCCTGGGCCGGCCTGGAGGCGCCCCGGGGCCTCGCGGTCCTGGAGCAGGGCGAGCTCCTGGCGGCCACCGGCCCGTGCCTGGTGCAACTCTGCCGCCAGCACCTGCCCGGGACCCCCCCGGCGCCGGTGCAGCTGCGCCTGGACCGCCCGGCCGCGGGCCGGTCCGGAGCCTGCGGGGTGGATTGGATGGTGCCCGACGACCCCGGCGTCCCGGGGCGCCAGCCCCTGCTGTACACCCTGACCTTCATCGAGGCCGACGGCAGCGTGGCCACCCGCCTGGAGGGGACCGCCGTGACCGGCCAGACCGTCCATGGCGAGGGACGCCTGGCCCTGCCGGGCCAGGGCCGGGTGCTGCTGCAGGGCGTCACCGGCCAGGGCGTGGCCCGGGGCGGCGAGGCGCCGGTCCGGGTGGAGTGAACCTCAGTTCGTCTGCGCCGCTCCCGCTTCGACCCCGGTTTCGGGCAGCTTCACCTCGCCGCCCTTGGGTTCCTCGAAGCCCTTGAACTGGAGGGTCCTGCCGCTGCGGGTGCGCAGGATGGGCCGGAGCGCGGCGGGGGCTTCCGGCCCCAGGGCCTTGTGCTGCTGGAGTTCCCCGTGGGCCAAGGCGCCGCCAGCGGCTAGGCAAACCTGGCCCATTTTACAACTTGATTGAAATCATCAACATGGTGCCCGCGCGCCCAACGCCGCAGGAGATCCCCATGGCCCATCCCCCCTACCCCCGTTCCCTCCCCCGCGCCGCCTCGCGGAGGCTCGTTGCCGGGGCCCTGGCCCTGGCCGCAGGCTTCGCCCCGGCCCAGTCCCTCACCCTGGGCCAGATGGCCAACCCCAACGGCCACTATTTCGCCGGCTACTTCCCCACCTGGAGCGATCCCTGGTTCTCCGCCTACGACGCCGGCGGCAGCCTGCTGCCGGACAACGCCATCTGGACCGCGAGCCTCTTCGCCCAGCTGCCCGGGGTGTACACCCACGCCATGATCGCCTTCGCCCAGCCGGACTTCACCTGGGCCGGGCTGGCCGCCGACACCTGGACCGGCACCGGCATCCAGTTCCAGTCCACCCCGGTGAACGTCAAGCAGGCCATCCGCATCCTCCACGAGCTGGGCAAGCGGGTGATCCTGTCCGTGGGCGGCGCCACCTACCTGGACTGGTCCACCCTGGCGGCCGAGGCCGGGAAGACCGGCACCCCCACCAAGACCGCCCTGGCGTCCTGCCTCACCGACCTGGGCCTGGACGGCCTGGACGTGGACTTCGAGGTGGCCGGGGCCGACCCGGCCACCGTGACCGAGTACGTGGGCGCCATCCAGGCCCTGCGCGAAGCCGCGGACGCCGCCGGCCCGGGCCACCTGCTCTGCGTCGCCGGGTGGTCCACCGGCGCCGACTACACCCCCGCCACCCCCACCGACGCCGGCTATCCCGGCTCCTACACCTACTGGGGCGGCAACGCCGGACGGGAGCGCCTGGCCTTCAAGCAGACCGTCCCCTCCGGGGCCTACGCCGGCAAGCCGGTGGCGAGCCTGTTCAACCTGGTGGACGTCATGTCCTACGACGCCCAGACCGAGCACTACGACCCGGTCACCGCCTTCGACGAGTACCGCTTCCTGGTGCCCGCCACCGTGCCGGTGTCCGTGGGCCTGGAGATCCCCCCCGAGGGCTGGCCCGGAGGCATCCTGGTGATCAGCAACAGTGACGCCGCCGCCGCCGGCACCCTCGTGGTGGAGGACCAGTACGGCCGCAGCCCGCGCGGGCCCTACTCGGTGCAGCGGTTCGGCGGCCACGTGCTGGCCAACACCGCCACCCCCAACGTCCATGACGGCATGATGCTCTGGGACACCGGGCTCACCGCCTCCGTCCCCGCCGGCGCCGCCATGTCCGCCAACGCCACCACGGTGGCGGCCGAGGCGGCCGCCCTGTACGGCTACGTGCCCATGCCGCCCTCGGCCTCGGTGAGCGTGGCCGTCACCCCGTCCAGCGCGACCCTGGTCCCCGGCGGGACCCAGGCCTTCACCGCCCAGGTGCTGGGCAGCACCGACACCGCCGTCACCTGGACCTGCACCGGCGGCACCATCTCCGCCGCCGGCCTGTTCACCGCCGGCAGCAAGAACGGCGCCTTCACCGTCACCGCCACCTCCGTGGCCGATCCCACCCGGAAGGCCACCGCCGCCGTCACCATCAGCACCCCCGCCACCGTGGCCGTGATCCTCGCCCCGGCCGCCGTCACCCTGGCCCCGGGCGCCACCGCCCAGTTCACCGCCACCGTCACCGGCAGTTCCAACCAGCGCGTGTCCTGGTACTGCACCGGCGGCAGCATCTGGGCCAGCGGCCTGTACCAGGCCGGCAGCACCGCCGGCAGCTTCACGGTGACCGCCATCCCGGTGGCCGACACCAGCAGGAAGGCCGTGGCCAAGGTGACCATCAACTGAGCGAGAGGGGGTTCCGGCCACCGTCCGGTCGCTGTCAAGATGGCTGCGGGGGCCCCCATGATCCTGGTGGTGAACTGCTTCAACGAGGAATCCTTCGCCGCGGACTTCGACCGCGTGGTGTGCGCTCCGCTGGAGGCGGCCGGCCACCCCTGCCGCCCGCTCCGGGCGGCGGGGCTCGAAGGGCTGGGCGACCCCGCCCGGTTCAGCCACCTGATCATCTCCGGCTCGGTGGCCTCGGCCACCGAGACCCAGCCCTGGGACCCGGCGCTGGCGGCCCTGGTGCGCCACTTCGTGGACGCCGCCAGGCCGGTCCTGGGCATCTGCTACGGCCACCAGTTCCTGGCCAAGGTCCTGGCCGGGCCGGAGCACGTGCGCCGGGCGGCCCGGGCCGAATTCGGCTTCCTGCCGCTCCGCCTCGCCGCCAATCCCCTGTTCGCCGGCATGGACCCGGCCGGGACCCTGGTGATGGCCTCGCACTTCGACGAAGCCTGCGACCTGCCCCCGGAGTTCAGCATCCTGGCCGCGTCCCCGGACTGCGCCGTGCACGCCTTCCAGTACCGCGGCCTGCCGGTGTGGGGCGTCCAGTTCCACCCGGAATACGGCGCCGAGGAAGGCCAGCGCATCTGGCAGGAGGTGTTCTGCAGCACCCCCGGGCGGATCCCCCCGGCCCCGGACCGGCCCGAACGCATGGACCAGAACCGCCTGATCTTCCGGAATTTCGCCAGCGTCTAGGAGCCTGACTACGTATTGGGAGGCCCCGCGACGACGTCTGGAGGCCTGATTATCGTGCGCAAGGCCCGCAGGAGGATGTTAATGCATCCTTCAAGGGACTTGCACACGAGAAGCGGGC
>Ga0181516_10001334_pt1 | contig 19062 bp, 11 predicted proteins | sample PEATcosm2014_Bin_25_FD_121104 | JGI IMG/M metagenome (GOLD analysis project Ga0181516, IMG submission 121104) | Peatland microbial communities from MTU Mesocosm Facility, Houghton, MI, USA - PEATcosm2014_Bin01_10_metaG | ecosystem: Environmental > Terrestrial > Soil > Wetlands > Peat | place... | reverse complement strand
ATCGGGCCTGTTCCTCATCATCGCCTCCGGACTGCTGCTGGTCCCGCTGCACGGAAGCCCCCCTGCGGGAGCCGAGGCCATGGCCCTGGCCGCCCTCCAGGACCTGCGGCCGCGCCTGGGGCTGGCGGCGGAGACCAGCTTCGCCATGGGCCTGGCCACGCCGGACCTGCTCACCGGCGGCACCGACCTGCGCATGCAGCAGCGCTACCGCGGGGTGCGGGTGCAGGGCGGGGAAGCGATCATCCACCTGCGGGGAGGCCAGGTGCGCTCGGTCACCGACCGGCTGAAGCGGGGCCTCGGCCTGGACCCCAACCCCACGCTGACCGCCAGCGAAGCCCTGGCCCTGGCCGTGGCCGACCTGGCGCCCGCGGGACCGTTCGCGCGCCCGCCCACCTGCGAGCTGGTGGTGGTGCGCATGCTGCTGGGCCCCGGGCCGCGGGCCCGCAGGGACGCCCTGGTCTACCGGGTTCACACCGAACTGGAGAACGGCGCGGCGGAGACCGCCCACACCGACTACCTGGTGGACGCCCAGACCGGCGCCATCGCCAGGAAGTGGGACAGCCTGGAAACGGCGGCGGAGCTGGGCACCGGCCAGTCCCAGTACAGCGGTTCCGTGGCCATCAACACCAGCAGCACCGCCACCGGCTTCGAACTGCGCGACCGCACCCGGGGCAAGGGCGGCAACAGGGTGCTGGACCTGCGCCACGGCACCACGGACCACGGCGGCGCCATCTACGTCTCCCGCCTGAACGTCTGGGGCGACGGCCGGAACTACGACGGCGGCGCCACGGCGTCCGCCAACGGCGAGACCGCGGCCGTGGACGCGGCCTACGGCCTGCAGTGCACCTGGGACTACTACACGTACATCCACGGCCGGGACGGGATCGACGGCCACGGCACCGCCACCACCCTGCGGGTGCACTACGACCAGGGCTATGACAACGCCTACTGGTCCGACGCCTGCTTCTGCATGACCTTCGGCGACGGCACCGAGTTCAAGTCCATGGAAGCCATGGACGTGATGGCCCACGAGGTGAGCCACGGGGTCTGCTCGGCCACCGCGAACCTGGACTATTTCGGCGAAAGCGGCGGCCTGAACGAGGCCAACTCGGATATCCACGGGACCATGGTGGCGTTCTACAGCCTCTCCGGCAGCCGCGACCGGGTCGGCGACCGGGGCGCCCCCTGGGAGATGGGCGCCCAGCTGGAGACCCCCCAGCACCCCGGGCCCATCCGCTACCTGTACAAGCCCAGCAAGGACGGCCAAAGCCCGGACGCCTGGAACGCCCACCTGGACGACCTGGATGTGCACCAGAGTTCCGGCCCCATGAACCGCTGCTTCTTCTTTATGAGTCATGGCGCCAGCGGGGACCGCCAGAGTGATTTCCACACCCCCTACCTGCCCGAGGGCATGGCCGGGCTCGGCAACGACGCCGCCGCGCGCATCTGGTACCGGGCCATGACCACCTACATGACCTCCGGCGCCGACTATGCCGAGGCCCGGGAGGATTCCGTCGCCGCGGCCAAGGACCTCTACGGCGCCGGCAGCGCCGGGGAGGCTGCGGTCTGGAACGCCTTCCACGGCATCAACGTGGGCAAGGCCTGGCCCGGGACCGGCGACAATCCCCCCGGCGCCAACTAACTTCGCCAGCCTGGACCCCACACCTGCTAGTATTCGGCTTCCCCCCTTCATTGGAGCCCCGGTTGGTCCAGACCATCGCCGAGCTGTTCTACGAGAGCTTGAAGTTCGACCTGCCCGATGCCTTCGCCGCCAAGGGGGGCGGGGTCTACCGGCCCATCTCCCACCGCTCGCTCCGGGAGCTGGTGGAGCGGCTGGCCCTGGCCCTGCACGCCCGGGGCCTGCAGGCCGGCGACCGCCTGGCCATCCTGGCGGAAAACCGCCCCGAGTGGGCCGTGGCCGATTTCGCCTGCGCGGTGCTCGGGGTGGTGAGCGTGCCCATCTACCACACCCTCACCACCGACCAGACCGCGCACATCATCCAGGACTCCGGCGCCCACTGGCTCCTGGTCTCCACCCCGGCCCAGCTGGCCAAGGTGCGGCCGGCCCTGGGCCGGCTGGAGGACCTGCAGACCGTGGTGCTCATGGATGCCGGCCTGGCGGATCCGGCCGGGGCATGCGAGGGCAAGGCCCTGCTCGTCTGGGACCGCCTCCTGGCCGAGGGCCGGGCCCTGGACGGGCGCCGGGACGAGGTGCGCGCCTGGGCCGCGGAGCGCCGGCCGGAGGACCTGCTCACCCTGATCTACACCTCGGGCACCACCGGCGAGCCCAAGGGCGCCATGCTCAGCCACGGCAACCTGGCCTCCAACATCGTGGCCACCGTGGAGGTGGCCATCGTCGCCCTGCGCCCGGAACGGGGCGACCGCTGCCTCAGCGTGCTGCCCCTGTCGCACATCTTCGAGCGCACCGGCGGGCACTACGCCATGTTCCACCTGGGCATCGCCATCTACTACGCCGAGAGCCTGATCTCCATGCCCCAGAACATCCTGGAGGTGCAGCCGGCGGTGCTCATGGCGGTGCCCCGGATCTTCGAGAAGATCTACGCCAAGGTCCGGGACGCGGTGGGCTCGGGCGGTCTGCTGCGCCGGATGGTGTTCCGCTGGGCCACGGACACCTGCCACCGGGTGGTGCGCCACCTGTACCTGGGCCGCCGGCCCCCGGCGCACCTCCGCCTGCCCTGGCTGGTGGCGGACCGGATCCTGCTCTCCAAGGTCCGGGCCAGGACCGGCGGCCGCCTGCGCTTCTGCGTCACCGGCGGCGCCGGCCTGAACCCGCGGATCATGGAGTTCTTCTGGGCCATGGGCGTGCCCATCTTCGAGGGCTACGGGCTCACCGAGACCAGCCCCATCCTCACCCTCAACCGCCAGGGCCGGGTGCGCCCGGGCTACGTGGGCCAGCCGGTGCTCAAGACCTGGAACGGCCGGCCCTTCCTCAAGCTGGCCGCGGACGGGGAGATCCTCTGCCAGGGCCCCAACGTCATGCAGGGCTACTGGAAGCAGGAGGCCGCCACCCGGGAGGTGTTCACCGCGGACGGCTATTTCTGCACCGGCGACGTGGGCGAGATGGATCCCCAGGGCCGGGTGAAGATCACCGACCGCAAGAAGGAGATCATCGTCACCAACGGCGGCAAGAACGTGGCGCCGCAGCCCATCGAGAACGAGCTGCGGGAGGACCTCTACATCGAGCAGGCGATCGTGGTGGGCGACCACCGCAACCACCTGGCCGCGCTGGTGGTGCCCCACTTCCCGGCCCTGCGCGCCTGGTGCGCGCGCAAGCTGCTCACGTTCAAGGACGACGCGGAGATGGTGGCGCACCCCAAGGTGCTGGCCAAGATCATGAGCCGGGTGAACGGGGTGAACGCGCACCTGCCGGCCTACGAGCGGATCCGCAGGATCGCCCTGCTGGCCGAGGAGCTGAGCCCCGCCAGCGGCCTGCTGACCCCTTCGCTCAAGCTCAAGCGCCGGGCGGTGAACGAGGCCTTCCGGGACGTGATCGAAGGGCTCTACCGCGCCGGCGGCGGCTGAGGGCCTTGACTGGCCTGATTCCGGCCCGCCTCCCGCTGGTCCGGGGTCAGCCCGGCGGCCACCTCCCGCAGCGTCTGGGCCACCTCGCCGTTGCCCCCGGCCGTGGCCTGGAGCAGCCAGGCATAGGCCGCCACCGGATCCCTGGGCACCCCGTCGCCCGAGGCGCACATCACCCCCAGGCAGCCCTGGGCGCAGGCATTGCCCTGGGCCGCGGCCAGCCGGAACCACCGGACCGCTGCGGCGCTGTCCCTGGCCATGCCCTGGCCCAGGAAGCACATGGCGCCGAGCTTGGCCTGGGACTCGGCGTCGCCCTGGAGCGCGGCCAGGCGGAACCAGTTCCCGGCCTCGACCAGGTCCCGGGCCACGCCGTCGCCCGCTTCGTACAGCTGCCCCAGGCTGACCTGGGCGTCCAGGTCCCCCTGCGCCGCCGCCAGGCGGAACCAGCGCACCGCGGCGGCCGGGTCCGCGGGCATTCCGTCGCCGCTGGCGGACATCATGCCCAGGGCGGCCTGGGCCTTGGCCACGCCCTGGTCCGCGGCCTTGCGGTACCAGGCCACGGCCTGCTGCAGGTCCGGGGCCACCCCCTCCCCGAGGTAGTAGATGGATGCCAGCCTGGCCTGGGCCTGGGCGTCCCCGCCCTGGGCGGCCCGGCGGCAGCTGGCCAGGTCCGGGCTCTCCACCGGGCCCGCGACCACAGCCTGGAGCTTGAGCGGGCCCGCGGCGCCGTCCCGGGGCACCGCGGGCTGGGCGGTGGCCATGGCCGCGCAGCAGGGGATGGTGAGGGCCAGGACTGGACGGAGCCATGCCGGCATGGGCACTCCTTCGGGAAAGGGTCAAGCGCTTCGGTCCCACGGGAGCTGACCTGAGCAGGCTTAGTGGACTATCGGCAGGCCACCGGTCCGGCAATAGACCGGCCTTTTTTCTCTTCCGCCATGGGCACCGGGCCTTGCGCGGCCGGCAAAATGCCACCCCGGCGCCGCGCCCGGCGCGGCTATTTCCTGCTGTCCAGCGAGAAGCCGGGAGGACGGCCGTGTGGCTTTCTCCCTCAGGCCATGACCGCCGGGTGGGCAGGCCGCCCGTAGCGAGGTTTCCCTTGGCCCAGAAGCGATATCTGAAAAAAATCCGGAAAAATACTAACAGTTTAAGTTTTTTTGCTTATTATTCAGTTATGAATTATTCCCTTGGGAAATGCCGGTGAAGATCGTGCTCGCTGCCGAGAATGGATTCATGCGGACGTCGGTCCAGGTGAACCTTCTCGCCGCAGGTTATGAAGTCACCGGGGTCGTGCCCAGCTGCCTCTATGACGTGCTGGTCTGCCTCAGGGAGGTGCTGCCGCGCCTGGTGATCCTGGATCACGACATCCCCCGGTGCAACTGCGAGACCGTGGTGCGGATCATCCGCGAGGATCCGGTCCTGGCCGGGACGCCGGTGCTGGTGATCCTGGAACGCTGGGAGAGCGAAGGGGTGGAACGTATGAGCCGTTGGCACAAGGTGGGCTTCCTGCAGAAACCGCTGCAGGTGGACGCCCTCATCCTGGCCGTCCAGGATGGGCCGCCCCCGCTAAGAAACGTCTCATAGAGTCTGGAAACCGCGCTCCCACTGACTTTTTTCGCCCCTGCCCCGCCGGGCCTGAAACAATGTACGGCGCGGCCTCCGGGCCGATGGAGTGGCAATGGATGGAACGGAGCGCCGTCGGGATGTGCGGTTGAGCACGACGGGAGGCTCCTACCTGGTGAGCTTCCGGATCCGCGAGCGGCAGGTGGGCGGCGCCAGGCTGGTCAACGTGAGCGCCGGCGGCTGCGGCCTGGAGATCCAGATGGCCGACGCCTGGGACCTGGACACCGGCATCGTGCTGGAGGACCTGTTCCTGCTCCACCCGGACCTGCCCTGCGTGCCGCTCCAGGCCACCGTGGTGCGGCTGCTGGGCAAGGTTCCCGGCAAGACCAGCGGCTACGTCCTGGCCGGGCTCGAATTCACCATGATCACCCCGTTCGTGCAGGAGCTGATCCGGGAGCACGTGGAAACCTGCGCCGCCGCCCGCTGAGGCGGGGCCGCCGCATCCCCGCATCCCCTCATCCGCGGCCCCTGCCGCCCCAAGGAACCTGGACACCCATGGCAACCCATTCCCTCGACCACCTGCGCCTGCTCCTGGATCACCTGGACGGCTCCGACCGCGGACAGCAGCTGGTGTTCTTCCAGAGCCTCCTGGAAGTGGGGCCGGAAGCCGTCGCGGAACTGGACAGCCGCCTGCCCGGGTCCCGGGCGCCCAGGGACCTGCGCCGGCTCGCCATGGAGGCGAGCTTCTACTACCCGTGGCCGGGCTGGGTCCCGATCCTGGGGCGGATGCTGCGCTACGAGTCCGACCACGACATCTTCGTCACCGGCGTGCGCGCCCTGGGGCGCATGCGCACGGCCGAGGCCCTGGAGGTGCTCCGGGAGCTCAACGCCATGCGCCAGGGGGCGGAATTCAAGGAGACCCTGGCGGAAGTGCTCAGCCAGTCCGACCCCCAGGAGGCCTTCAACCACTACCTCGGCCGTCTCCTCCAGGGCAGCGCCAACGCCGGCGAGGCCAACGAGGCCGCCCAGCGCCTGCACCAGCTGGTGGACGGGAGCAGCATCCAGGCCCTCAGGACCGTGGCCCAGCACCCGGACCTGCTGGTGTTCCGCCATGCCCTGGTGCTCCTGGCGCACATCTTCACCGCGGAGGCCGCGGAGGCGCTCCGGGAGATCTTTGTGGAAGCGCACCGGGAGGTGCTCGCCGACCGGGTGCTCAAGGAGGCCCTGGCCGCCCTGCGCACCGCGGCGCCCGCCGCCGCCAGGGAGGCGGCGACCGCGGCCCTGGCCGGGCTCGAGACCGCGGACGGCAGGGCCGGGGACCCGGGCGGGCTCCTGGCCGGCTTCCACCATGAGGTCCTGGCCGCCACCCCCGAAGGCAAGGTCAGCCAGCTGGGCGCCGTGCTGGCCCAGACCGCGGACGCCATGCACCTGCGCAGCCGGCGGCTGGGCTTCGCGGTGGACGCCGCCGCCGAAGGCCTGGTGGCCATGGTGCTGAAGGGGCTGGCCTCGGCTGACGCGGTGCTGGACCTCCTGGTGCCGTCCTACCGGGAGCAGACCGGGCGGGAGGGCGTGGCCCGGGCCATCGCCCGGCTGGCTCCGGCCGAAGCCCGGGAGCTCCACGACCTCATCCTCGGCGGGCCGGACGGCGCCCAGCGGGCCGCGGCGGTGGAGATCCTGGGCGGCCGGGCCGAGGCGGCGCTCCAGCCGGTGCTGCTGCGGGCCTGCCTGGACCCGCTCACGGACATCGCCGACCGGGCCAGGTTCTTCATCGGCCGGCTGCCCGGCGCCCAGGAGCTGGCCGGCACCCTGCTGCACGCCCCGGCCCCGGCGGACTTCCAGCTGGGGCTCCGCCTGGTGGCCGAGCACCGGTTCCAGGCCCTGGTCCCCGACCTGCTGGCCCTGCTGCAGACCGCCGCCCGGGAGGACCTGGTGCTGCAGCTGCTGGAGGCGCTCGGGGCCATGGGGCCCGCGGCGGCGGCCCAGGCCGGAGCGCCCCTGCTGGAGATGCTCCATTCGGGCCAGAGCGTGCGCCTGCAGACCGCCATCGCCCAGGCCCTGCAGGCCATGGCCACGCCGGAGCTGGCCCGGGCCCTGTGCGCCAGGGCGGACGAGCTCAAGCTCCCCGCCCTCCATGCCCTCGCCGTGGAAGCGCTGGCCGTCTCGGCCGCGGACGCCCCGCTGCCGGCCGAGGCCGGAGCCGTGCTCCTGGAGCAGACCCGGCGGGCCTGGCAGGACCGCAACCCCTGGCCCGTGCGGCTGCGGCTGGTGCTGGCCCTGCTGCCGCTGGAGCTGGACGCCCCGGAGGTGTGGACCGCCCTGGGCTACCTGGCCAGCGAGGCGCTCGCGGAGAAGCGCGCGCCCAGCGCCTGGAGCAACGAGGAGCTGCGCCAGGTCCAGGCGGCGGCCAAGGAGTTCGCCCGGCGGGGATCGGCCTAGGATCTAGTCGGCCCGGGCCCGCCGGCGCAGCTCCGCCATGCCCGGCAGGTCGAGCTTGGCCAGGATCCGCTGGTAGTACGTCTCCACGGTGCGGCGGCCCAGGCCCAGCCGGGAGGCGATGACGCTGGAGCCGCAATCCTGGCCCAGGAGATCATAGACCTCCTGTTCCCTGCGGCTGAAGGTCGTGCTCAACGCCTCCCTGACCTTCGCCTCGGTCAACTTCTCGGTGATCCGGGGGCTCAGGTAGATTTCCCCCGCGAGGCACCGGTCGATGGCCTGGGGCAGCAGGCTGATGGGTTCGCGTTTGGCGAGGTAGCCGCTCGCGCCCGCCCGCATGGCCTGGCGCACATGGGCGGCGTCCTCGAACATGCTGTAGACCAGGAGGATGAGGTCGGGGTATCCCTCCGCCAGCTGCCGTATGAGATCCAGGCCGTTCTCCTCGCCCAGGCTGAGGTCGATCAGGGCCAGGTCCGGCCGGGTCTCGGCGACCCCCCGGAGCCCGGAGGCCGGGTCGTCGGCTTCCCGGCACACGGCAATCCGGTTCATCTCCAGCACCATCCGCAGGCCCTGGCGCACCGCGGGATGGTCCTCCACCAGCAGGACCCGGAGCGCGCGCTTCATGTCCGGGCCTCGCACGGCAGCTGGCACACCACCCGCGTGCCACCGCCTTCCGCAGCTTCCACCCGGAACTCCCCCCCCGCCATCCGGGTCCGGTGGGCCATCATCCTCAGCCCGAGGCCCCCCTTGGTCCGCTTGGCCTGGCGCCAACCCACGCCGTCGTCGGCCACCGTCAGGGTGGCGGCGCCGGGCACCCGGCAATCCACGGTCACCGAGATCCGGGAGGCCTTTGCGTGCTTCACGGCGTTGCCGACGGCTTCCTGGGCGATGCGGTGGAACTGGCCGAACCTCGGGTTCCCGCAGCCGGCGCAGCCGCTGAAATGCTGATACTCCACCTGGACGCCGCTGGACCGGCCGATCCGCCGGGCCAGGTCCGCCAGGGCGGCGCCGCCGTCTTCCGGAACCATTTCCACCGGCCAGAGCCCGTGGGACAGATCGTAGGCGCGGCCCTCCGCGGCTTCCAGCAGGGTGCCGAGTTGCGCCAGGCCCTCGCCGCCGCGGCGCTCCCGGGTCGCCAGGCAGGCCAGCACCGAGCACTGCATGCGCGCCGCGGTGACCTGCTGGCACAGGCCGTCATGCAGTTCCTGGCTGATGCGGCGGCGTTCCTCCTCGCTGATGGTGATGACCTCCTGGGCCAGCCGATCCCGCTCGGCTTTCTCCTCTTCCAGGGAACGGACCTTCCTGGCCAGTTCCGAAGAGAGGCGCTCCACCGCCTGGAACAGGTGCGCGGAGCGCTTGGACAGCGCCAGGGACTGGGCCAGGGTGAGCGTCGTGAGCCCGAGCGGCATCAGCATGGGGGTATGGATGAGCTGCCTGCTGTTCAGCATGTCGTTGCAGCCGCAGAGGACGATCGCCAGGAAACCGACCAGGATGACGCCGGCGCCCTCCGTGCCGCGCCGGGCGGCCAAGGCCAGGGCCCCGATGACGAAGGCCGATTTCGCGGCCACCAGGAGGTCGAACCCGGGGAGGAGGGCCGAAACCAGCAGCACCGGCCCGCAGCAGGCCAGCAGGGCGCACGGCAGGGCGGCCCCCCAGCAGGCCACCACGAGCCAGCGCGGGAATTGCCGCGGGAACATGGCGCGCAGGAACTGGAGGCCGAACGGCTGCGTCAGGAAGAAGCAGAACTGGTAGGTCCGGTAGAGGACCGCTCCGGGAAGGTCCGGCCAGATCAGCCGGACCGCCCAGCCCCCGGTCTCGATGCACAGCATGTTGCCGGCCCAGAACAGGCAGTAGGCGCAGAACAGCAGCGGGGCCCGGTCGCTCCGGCGCAGGGCATGGAGGATCAGGTGGTAGATGCCCAGGAAGGTGAGCATGCCCACGAGGAACAAGGCCTGCCCCATCTGCCGCGAACGGTCCGCGGCCAGGTCGCCGGCCCGCCCCAGGACGATGGGCCGCAGCGCGGCAATCTGGGAACAGGCATTGGCAACCTGCAGGACCAGCTCGATCGGCCGGCCCTGGACCGCCAGGGGCACCAGGCGCTGGGTGAGGTCAGGGGCGCGCTGGTCCGGGCCCATGCGGCCGCCTTCCCCAGCCAGCCGGCCATCCACCCAGAGCCTGAAGGCCGGATCGATCCCGATCAGCCGCAGCGCCATGGGCGAACGTGCCGGATCGGTGAGGATGCATAGGCGCAAGGTCGCGCAGCCCGTGCCGCCCAGGACCCGGCCCTGGGCCCGTTTGCCGTTCCAGGCCCCCGGCAGCGCCAGGACCCCGTCCGCGACCGGCTCCGCCTGTCCCTGGAAGGCCGCCGGTTCCAGGAGGCGCCCCCAGAAGAAGGCCCAATCGCCATCCAGCCGCACCTCCGGCTCCCGGTCCAGGTCGTAGCCCCGCAGATCGAGGACCCCCTGGCGCGCCCGCGGGACAACCGGCCGATCCCTCCTGCAGCCGAGGCCGAACAGGAGGGCGAGCACAAAAAGGAGGCGGAAACAGCGCGAAAGCAAACAGGCACCGGACCCGGGAAAGGGCAGAGGCAGGGGCAGAACGGGAATTTCCTGATTCTACCGTGCCTTATGAATGGAAACCACTTGGATTTCATGATGCCCGCTGCCGACGCGGCATTGGACCTTTTCCAGGGCCCTGTACGTACCCTTCCGGACAGACAGTGTCCCCGCGGGTTGCGACAATCGTCGTTCTCATCTTCAAAACCTCTCCGGGGAAAGCGCAAACCCGCCTTCCCGGAACCTGTGCGTGGGGGTTCTGCATGCGTTTCCCGAAACCGGCCCTGGCCCTGTGTCTGCTCGTTCTGGGGGCGCTGTGCGCCAGCGGATGCTCCAACGGCGGCGGAGGGTCCTCCACCCCCGCCTCCTACACGATCACCGCCAACGCCGATACCAACGGCAGTATCCAGCCGTCCGGCACCACCAGCGTGAAACCTGGGACCACCCAGGTGTTCACCATCACGCCCGCCCCGGGCTACCTGGTCAGCCAGCTCACGGTGGACGGCGCCCCCATCACCGGCGACGTCTCCGGCTACACGTTCATGAACGTCCAGGGCTGCCATGACATCCAGGCGGCCTTCGCCCTGGCGCCGGTCACCTACCGGATCGTCGTGGGCCAGACCGCCAACGGCACCATCTCGCCGGCCACGACCGTCACCGCCTCCGGTGCCTCCCCGACCTTCACCTTCACGCCGAACGCCGGCTACCTGGTGTCCACCATCCTGGTGGACGGAGTGGCCCTGGAGAACGCCAACGGCCAGTTGAACGTCGCCAACTGCTACACCTTCCAGAATGTCTCCGCGGACCACAGCCTCAGCGTCGTCTACGCCCTGCCGCCGCCCTCCACCTACGGGATCAGCGCCAACGCCGGGACCCACGGCAGCATCACCCCGTCCGGATCCGTCATCGTGGCGCCCGGCGCCAACCAGACCTTCACCTTCACCCCCAGCCCCGGCTACCTGGTGGACCAGGTCACCGTCGACGGCGCCCCCATCGCCGGTGACGTGTCCAGCTACACCTTCATCGACGTGCTGGCCAGCCACACCATCAACGCCACCTTCGTCCAGGCGCCGGTCGACTACTCGATCATCGTGGCCCAGGCGGCCAACGGATCCATCGCGCCGGGCACCACCCCCGTAGCCGCCGGCGCCAGCCAGACCTTCACCTTCACGCCCAATTCCGGCTGCACGCTGTCTTCGCTCCTGGTGGACGGGCTCAGCCAGGCGATCACCGGCAACAGCTACACCTTCCAGAACGTGTCCAGGGACCACAGCCTCGTCGCCACGTTCGCGCCTCCGGCGGCCGCAAGCTACCCGATCACCGCCAGCGCCGGGCCCAACGGCGGCATCAGCCCGTCCGGGACCATCAACGCCGGGACGGGCGCCAGCCAGACCTTCACCTTCACCCCCAGCCCCGGCTACCAGGTGGACCAGATCACCGTGGACGGCACCTGCATCGCGGGCAACGTGTCCAGCTACATGTTCAGCAATGTGCAGGCCAGCCACACCGTCTACGTCACCTTCGCCCCGGCGTCGACTTCCACCTTCGCCTTCGTCGTGAACCAGGCCGCCAACGGCACCATCTCGCCGGGCAGCCTCCGCGTGGCCGCCGGCCTCACGCAGAGCTTCACGCTCACGCCGAACCCCGGCTACAGCCTGTGCGCGGTGGTGGTGGACGGGACCAGCGTGACGCCCACCGGCAACACCTGCACGTTCCAGAACGTATCCAGCGACCACAGCATCAGCGCGCTGTTCAGTCCCACCGCCTATTCCATCGTCGCCTCCACCGGCCCCAATGGCGCCATCGCGCCGGCCGGCACCAGCCCGGTCCTGCCCGGCGCCAGCCGGACCTACACCATCACCCCCGCCACCGGGTTCCTGGTCGGCCAGGTCCTGGTGGACGGCAATCCGATCGCCGGCGCCGTCACCAGCTACACCTTCGCCAATGTGCAGGGCAACCACAGCATCAGCGCCAGCTTCGTCCAGGCGCCGGCCATCTACACCATCTTCGTGAACACGCCGAGCAACGGCACCGTCTCGCCCGGCAGCACCCTGGTCTCCGGCACCGCCAACCAGACCTTCACCTTCAAGCCCGCCGCCGGCTACCAGGTGTCCGCGATCATCGTCGACGGGGTCGCCGCGGGGGCTGTGGGCAACGCCTACACCTTCCAGTCCGTCGCCTCGAACCACAACCTCGAGGTGGACTTCGGCCCATCCCCCGCCGGCAACAGCATCACCCAGGCCTACGGCGTCGCCGTCAACCTGGGCAGCCCGATCAATGCCGACACCGGCTCCGCGGTGAGCAACACCTACAATCCCCTGGGCGGCATGTACTGCAAGCTGGACCCCCGGCAGGGCATCTACCTGACGGGGTACAATACGCCCAACACCGCCAACTGGTGGGGCGACGTGATCCTGTGGCCGGACCAGACCTCCGGAACCTTCGACTTCGGCGGCTACCTCGCCACCAACCCGGAATGGACCGAGGCGGACACCTCGATCCCGACCCCGTCCTGGCTGGCGTGCCCCCATGCCAGCGCGGCCGGCGACCTGGACGGCAGCGGCGCGGATTCAGTGGTCACCGTCTACTACTGCGAGAACGGCAACTACGGGGAGCCCACCAGCCCCGGCAACAACGCGGCCCCCAACACCGGCTCCTTGAGCATGGTCATCGCCTCTCCCAACAGCCCCAAGCCCTTCACGCAGGCGCTGGTCGCCAAGCCGAACCAGGAGTTCTACGTTCCATCGGACGACCGCTACGACGGCTCCCAAGGCAGCCAGGAAATGGGCGGCCAGATCCAGGTCGCCCTGTGCGACCTCAACGGCGACGGCAACAAGGAGCTCGCCGTGGCGGTGGACAGCAGCTTCATGATCTTCCAGCAGACCTCCCCCGGCGTCTGGGGCATGGCGGCCGGGCCCTACCAGTACCGTTCCGGCAGCAAATACAGCGGCTGGTGGACCTGCCGGCTCGCCGTGGGCGACATCAACGGCGACGGCAAGGACGAGATCGTCGTGACCGAGAGCCAGATGCTGCAGGGCGCCACCCCCGCCATCTACCATGTCTACGGCAGCCAGGACGGAACCTATGGGGAACTGGCCCGGGGTCCGGTGGTGGACCAGGCCGGCAATTTCCTCGTCAGCGCGAACGTGGCCATCGGCGACCTGTTCGGCGACGGCGGCCGGGAGATCGTCTTCTCGGGCGCGGGCGCGGTGAACGGTGAAGGCGGCGCCACCAGCGGCAGCCTCATGCTGGCAACCTGGCAGAGCTTCAATGACGGCACCGGCAGCGGCACCCTGACCCTGCCCGGAGGCGCCGGTACCGTTTCCCAGGGCATGGACGGGGCCGAGTGGTATCCCTTCCCCTCCCTGTGCATGCACCAGAGCTCGAACGCGGCCGGCGTGGCCGGCATGGCGCCGCAGGCCCTGGTGGCCCTGAACGGCATCTGGACCTGGAACAACGCCCTGGCCACCCCGACCTTCAACCAGGTGCTCGCCCTGCCTGGGATGTACGACCAGGGCACCGGCTACCAGGTCATGGCCGCCGGCAATGTGCTGGGCGCCACGGACAACAGCGACCAGCTGGTCGCTCCCTACTGGGACCTGGGCAAGCACCAGACGATGTACATCTACTCCATCGACAACGCCACCGGGACACCCCAGCTCGACTGCCAGTCCTCCCAGCTCTCCAACTGGGGCGGCATGGCTTCCAATTCGCAGACCAACACGATGTTCCGGTCGCTCTGCCTGCCCGACTGGAGTGGCCTCAGCCAGGAAGTGAAGTTCGCCGGGCGCAGCGCGACCCAGTTCTCGAACCCGCTGGTGCTGACCCTCCTTTCGGCCCCGCCCTACTACCTGGACATCCTGAATGCCGGGACCTACGGCAACCTCGGGAACTGTTTCACCCAGTTCGGCACATCGACCAGCAGCGGCTTCGAGCAGTCCAGTTCCTTCACCTTCACCGCGTCATTGTCGTTCGGCTTCAAGTACCAGGACGAACTCACCCAGACCGAGGCTGAGATGAAGGCTTCCATATCCGCGAGCCTGACCCATTCCTCCAGCAAGTCCTCCACCCAGTCGGTCAGCCAGGAATTCCTGGCGCCGTACCAGGAGGACGAGGTCGTCTACACGGTGATTCCCTACGACGTCTACAACTACGTCCTGGCGAAGCAGCCCGGCGGGGCCACCCAGACCAACGGCTTCACGATCAACGTCCCGCGCCAGCCGCAGATGACGATGATGTCGGTGTCCGGCTTCAACGCGCTGCCCAGCAATCCCTGCCAGGTGGATCCCGCCGTGCTGGGGCACACCATCGGCAGCCCGTGGTCCTATCCGGACTACGGCCAGGCGCAGAACCTGATGGCGTCGGGCGGCCTGTGGGATCCCAACGGGGTCCCGGTGGGTTTCAACAATTCGTATGTGTCGGACGAAGTCGAGCAGACCCATGAGACCAGCAGCACCCTTGGCGTAGGCTTCGGCATCTCCCTCGATTTCGAGGTGGTCGCCGGAGGCGTGCTGTTCGGCTCAAGCCTGGATTTCCAGGGCGAGGTCGACGCCACCTGCACCACCGGCGTGGGGACCACCATCAGCGGCTCCAGTCCGGGCCTTCCCCCGGGTTTGACCCCACCGGCCGACACCACTTACTGGTTCGGGATCTGCGCCTACCCCGTGACCATTTCCACCCAGAGCACCCCGGCCACCCTGGTGAACTACTGGGTCAATGCGAACCAGCCGTAGCAGTCGCGACCTGACGTCACTCCCGAGGACGCCGGCCGGCCCCTGACCCGTCGGCGTCCTCCGGCCACCGCTTCCGGTGAACGCCGGAAGCGGACGTGGGAGGTGGACGACTCGGATCCTTGCCAGGATCCGGCTATTCCAGGTCCAGCCGCCAGGGCTGGCCGGGCATGGCGCTGGCGCCACCGGCCGGATCCTCCAGCACCAGCACCGGATCCCGCTGCGGATCCCGCAGCAGGCCCAGCAGGGGTCCGGCCCACTCCGGCCCCAGCTCCTGGGCATCGTCCAGGACCAGCGCGTCCCAGCGGGTGCGGCAGGCGGCCACGGCCCGGCCCAGGGTGGCGGCCTGCTCCGCCCCGGCCAGATCCTGGCCCGGCGTCCGGCGATCCTCCAGCAGCTCCCGCCCCAGGTCCGGGTAGGTGGACGCCACCGCCTGGCCGTTGCGCACCAGCTCCTCCAGGGCGGCCCCGGCGGCGTCGGCCCGGCTCCGCTCCGAGGCCAGCAGGAGCACGCTGCGCCCTTCGGCCGCCCACAGGCGCGCCACCTTGCGGCCCAGGAGCGACTTGCCCGACCCCGGCGCCCCCTGGACCCGGTAGCGCCCCTGGCTGAAGTTGTGCGCCAGGTGGTCCAGCAGGCGCCCGGTCCCGGGGTCCCGCGCCCCGCCTTCCGCCGCCAGCTCCGCCGGGGCGGGCTGGGGCAGGAGCCGGGAGGCCAGCAGCGCCACCAGGGCCTGGAACGGCTCCGGCGCCAGGTCGCCGTGGGCGGCCCGGTCCAGCGCGCGCCAGCTCGCCCAGGGCCGGCCGCCGGAAACGGCCTCCCGCAGGGCCGGGAACGGCTGGCGCAGCTTGTCCCGGGTGAGGATCCGCCAGGCCGGGAGCTCCGGGCCCAGGGCCTGCCCCGGCTTCAGGGGCAGGGCGGGCAGGGCCTGGACCCGGGTGATGGGCGGCGCGGGCAGCCCGGCCTGCTTCAGGAAATTCAGCAGCCGGTACTGGGTCCGGGTGAGGCCGGCGCCCAGGGCCGCGCCCAATGCCGCTGCGGCCTCGGCATCCGCTTCCGGGCCGGGCTGGTCGGCCTCCGCCTGCACGATCACCAGGCCCAGTTCGGGGTGCAGCACCAGGAAGTCCAGGTCCCGTTCCCCCGGTCCGTCCCCGTCGGGGATCCCCAGCCGCACGAACAGGTGCGCTTCCGGGGGCAGGCCGCGGAGGGAGGCCAGCACCGCCCGGGCGCTGCCGAGGTGGGTGGGGATGCGGGGCGGATCAGGGTGCAGGATGGGCAAGGGTTCCCCCGGAGAGACTGGGCCTGGAGGCTCGCCGCCTTGGCGGGCGGCCCTGGGTCCACTCTACTTGCGCATTTCAACCAGCGCCAGGAGGAACGAGAGGGTGGACTCCGCGCCCTGGTTCTGGTTGGCGGAATGGGCCCGGAGCCCGTCCCGGCAGCCGCCGGTCCCGGGATCGTAGATGGGCAGGCCCAGCTGGTTGCCGCCCAGGAACCAGGCGAAGGCCTCCCGGGCCCGGTCCCGCCACCCGGGGTCCCCGCTGGCCGCCCCGGCGTCCAGGGCGGCCGAGACCGTGGCGCTGGCGTCCACGGGCTGCTGGTCGAACATGGCCCGGGCCTGGCCCCGGGGATAGAACCCGTTGCAGCCGATGGGGGCGAACCGGCCCCCGGGGCCGGTCTGGACCCGGGCCAGCCATTCCAGGGCGCGCAGGCCGTCCCCAAGCCAGTCCTGGCGCCCGGAGCGGGCCCCGCAGCGGATGAGGGCCTGGGCCAGGCGGGCGTTGGAGTATGTGAGGCGGTCCTCGAACCAGCACCAGTCCCGGCCCCGGTTGCGCAGGAACAGCCCATGGAGCCGGGCGGCGAGCAGGGCCTCCATCTGCCGCACCTTGGGCTCGCCGGGGAAGGCCGAGAGGTAGCCGTGGATGCCCAGGAGGGCGAAGGCCCACGCGCGGGGGCTGCCGAACTCCCGGGCCGCGGGCAGGCCGGCGTGGAACAGGTGCCCGGCCAGGGCCTGCCGGCCCGGGTCCCGGGACCGGGCGGCGGTGACGCCCAGGGCCCACAGGGTCCGGCCGTGGCTGTCCTCGGAGCCCTGGGACTCCAGCCAGGTGCGGGAGTAGGCCATGAAGTTGCGGAACCGGCCCAGGGCGGGGTTGAAGGCGTGATTCACGAAGGCCAGGTAGGTGGACCCCAGGGCATCCAGGCGCTCCAGCCCGGTGCCGGCGTCCCGGGGCTCCGGCTCCAGCGCGGTCACCAGCAGCAGCGCCCGGGCGTTGTCGTCCACGCAGTAGCCCTCGTCGAAGCGGGGGATGGAGAAGTGGGCATGCTGCAGGATCCCGGTGCCATCGGTCAGGGCCGTCAGGTGCGCCAGCGAGAGCTCCGGCAGCGGCGCCTGGGCCGGCTCCCGGAAGGCTTCGGCGGCTGGGGCGGGCAGCAGGGCCATGGGGCCTCCTTTCGCTCAGGCGCCGCGGGTCATGCCGTAGCTCTTCAGCTTCCGGTAGAGCGTGGCGGAGCCGATGCCCAGCTGTTCGGAGGTGCGGGCCTGGTTGCCCGAATTGAGCTCCAGCACGGCCAGGATGTAGTCCTTCTCGATGTCCTCCAGCAGCCGCACCGGCGAGGTCGAGGGCGGCACCGGCACCGCCTGCCGGACCTCCTCGGGCAGGTCCTCCACGTCCGCGTGCCCCTCCTGGGCGAAGGCCACGGCCCGTTCCATGGCGTTCTCCAGCTCCCGCACGTTGCCCGGCCAGCCGTAGCGCAGGAGCTGGTCCGCGGCCCGGGGCGAGAGGCCCGGGACGGCGCGGTTCAGGCGGGATGCCGCCTCCGCGAGCAGGACCCGGGCCAGGGGCAGGATGTCCTCCCGGCGCCGCCGCAGCGGCGGAACCAGGAGCTCCACCACGTGCAGCCGGTAGTACAGGTCCTTGCGGAACCGCCCCTCGGCGATCTCCTGGGCCAGCTCCCGGTTGGTGGCGGCGATGACCCGCACGTCGATGGCCCGGGTGGTGCTTTCGCCCACCCGGCGGATCTCCCGCTCCTGGAGCACCCTGAGCAGCTTCACCTGCATGGCCGGCGAGACCTCGCCCACCTCGTCCAGCAGGAGCGTGCCGCCGTTGGCCGACTCGAACAGGCCGGGACGCTCCTGCATGGCGCCGGTGAACGCGCCCTTGACGTGGCCGAACAGTTCGCTCTCCAGCAGCGTCTCGGTGATGGCCCCGCAGTTCACGGCGATGAACGGCCCCGGCGCCCGGGAGGACGCGTTATGCACCAGCCGCGCCACGCGTTCCTTGCCGGTTCCGCTTTCGCCGCTGATGAGCACGGTGGAGTCCACCTTCGCCACCCGCTGGGCGAGGTCGATGAGCTGGCGCATGGCCGGGCTGCGGGCGATCATGCCCGAGGCCTCCTGGGAATCCTGGGCCTCCGGACCGAAGCCGTGGGAGCTCGGCGAGGCGTCTGCGCCGATGTCCAGATCCTCTTGCATTCCAGCTCCATCGTTCTGGCTGGAGGCCCAGGCTTCCGGTGGCGCGGCAGGGTGCCCCGACGGATGTTCCAGCCGTTCAAAAATCATCAAGCAAAACCTGGTCGATAGCGCATAGAGTTATAATAAATCATATCTTCTTGAATCAATAAGGTTCAATCCATGATCCACAGGTATGGCCTGCGGCGTTGCTGCCGGCATGGCCTCTGCGGTTGCGACAGCATAGCACACGTGATTCCAGCGCAAGCCAATGGCTTGTGGATAAATGCGGCTTCACTCGCCTGTTTGATAATTGTTTTTACCTGACTAAATGAATATTTCCGTCAATAACCGGGGAAATAGGCCTCATTTAATAATTCTCGACCGTCAACGGCCACGGGCCCCAGGCTTGCCGGTTCTCCCTGGGGATCCGCGCCCCCAGCCAGGTCCATCCCCTGGAAACCTCGGTGCTCCCTGGGCGCCCGCTGGCCCAATCAGAATGATTCGGATACGGCCATTTCGACCGAGCATCCAGGTCACGTATTCATAATAATTAAGGTAATAATTAGCTGAATCATGCAGTTGCGCAGTAACAGGTCATGGCATGTTGTTTGCTCTCCTGAGCCTGTCCCGCGTTCCGCGGTCCGTTGCCGAACCGGCGGGCGGGACTCGGTACCACGCACCACCCGCTCCGGGGCCTTCGAGCTTGGGGGAGGTTTCCGTCGCCGTAGGCATTCCAGGAGGTTCCATGCGTTCCGCCAGCGCCCCAGAGGTCCCAGATGACGCAGCCGCCCACGACCCT
>Ga0181516_10001333_pt1 | contig 19068 bp, 12 predicted proteins | sample PEATcosm2014_Bin_25_FD_121104 | JGI IMG/M metagenome (GOLD analysis project Ga0181516, IMG submission 121104) | Peatland microbial communities from MTU Mesocosm Facility, Houghton, MI, USA - PEATcosm2014_Bin01_10_metaG | ecosystem: Environmental > Terrestrial > Soil > Wetlands > Peat | place... | reverse complement strand
GTCCCGAAGAAGGGATACAGGGCGCCGGTGCGGGCGAAGGCCAGGCCCATGGTGGCGTCCAGGCCGGCGTAGCGGGTGAGGAAGCCGATGGCCATCATGGCCGAGATGGTGAGCAGGGAGAAGCGCACCTTCACCAGGGTCCGGCCGTAGAGCTTGATCATCTTGCCGAAGGTGAGCCCGGCGATCAGCCCGGACAGGATCGCGGCGATGAAGATCCCGGTCCCGGTCATGGACAGCCAGTTGAGGATGAACACGGCGGGCTCGGGGGTGGGCTTGAGCACCACCGGCGGCATGCGCTGGACCATCAGGTGCAGGCCGTGCACCGGGAACTTGGCGAAGGAGAGGCTGTCCAGGAACTTCTTGATCACGGGGGTGCCCCAGCAGCCCACCAGGACGCTGAGGATGACCCAGGGGGTCCAGGCCTTGACCGTCTGGCCCTTGGCGATGACCGGGGCGGCCAGGGTGTGGCGGTCGACGGCATCGCCTTCCATGGACCAGACCCGCTTGGGCTTCCACTTGAGCAGGAAGGCGATGAGGCAGCCCATGGACACCACCGAGGCGGCGATGTCCACCAGCCAGGGGCCGTGCAGGTTGGACACCAGCAGCTGGGTCACCGCGAAGGAGCCGCCCGCCACCAGGATGGCCGGCCAGATCTCCAGCATGCCCTTGAAGCCGGCGAAGGCCCAGATCAGCCAGAACGGCACCAGGATGCAGAACGGGGTCAGGATGCGGCCGACGTTGGCGCTGAGCACCATCAGGTCGATGCCGGTGACGCCGTTCAGGGCGATGAGCGGGATGCCCAGGGCGCCGAAGGCCACCGGCGCCGTGTTGGCGATCAGCGACAGGCCCGAGGCGGCCAGGGGCTTGAAGCCCAGGCCGATGAGGATGGCCGCGGTGACCGCCACCGGGGTGCCGAAGCCGGCCGCCCCTTCGAAGAAGGAGCCGAAGCAGAAGGCGATGAGCAGCAGCTGCAGGCGCCGGTCCTGGGTGATGCTGGTGAGGCTCTCCTGGAGCACCTTGAACAGGCCGGTCTCCACGGTGAGCACGTACATGAAGATCACGTTGATGATGATCCAGCCGATGGGCAGCAGGCCGTAGCCGGCCCCGAACACGGCGGTGGCGCCGGCGGTGCGGGCGGGCATGTGGAAGCCGACCACCGCGGTGAGCAGCGCGGTGGCCAGCCCCAGCAGGGCCGCCAGGTGGGCCTTGACGTGGAAGATGGCCAGGCTGCCCAGGAGCACCACCACCGGCAGGGCGGCGATGAGGGTCGACAGCCACCAGTGGCCGGTGGGGTCGTAGACCTGGGACCAGGGCGTGGCCAGGGCCGGGAGCCGCAGGATCATGATGGCGGCGATGGCGACCAGGCCCAGGACGGCCGCTCCGGCGTAGAGGTTGGGGGTCGGCGGGGCGGTATCCTTGGGGGGTGCCGGGGCGTGGCCGGTGGAAGAGGTCATGGGACTCTCCGGGGAAGAAGGTGGCGGGGGTTTGGGACAGACCACGAAGGGCCGGGGAGCGCATGCTCGCCGGCCTGGATGACAGGGTTTTTCAGGGCAGCCCGTGGACCGCGGCCCGCGCCTGGGCGGCGCGGGGTGCTGAACCCACGGGCAAATTCCATTTCAATAAAGGCAGAAAGCAAGCATGCCCCGGCTGCGGACCCGGCCGCAAAGAAAGTGGGTCAGCGGCATGGGGGAGGGGGTTAGCGGTCGTTTTCCAGCCCTGACCGGAAGCCATGGGTGCTGCTATAGTTACCGGCCAAGCCCGGCCTCCTGACCGGAATGGGCCGAGGCGAGCCAGTGCGGAGGCGATGGGATGATGCGAGCGGTGGTGGTGGATGACGAGCCTCTCGCCAGGGAGGAACTGGAGGCGATGCTGGCGGAGACGGGCGAATTCACCGTGGTGGGCGCCTGCGGCAACGCCGTCCAGGCCATCCGCACCCTCAAGGCCACCCGGCCCGACGTGCTGTTCCTGGACATCCAGATGCCCAAGCTGGACGGCATGAAGCTGCTCAGCATGATCGACGAGGAGATCATGCCCTGCGTGGTCTTCGTCACCGCCTACGACGAGTACGCCATCCAGGCGTTCGAGAAGAACGCCATCGACTACCTGCTCAAGCCGGTGCAGCCCCAGCGGCTGGCCCGGGCGGTGGTGCGGCTGAAGCGGTTCCTGGGCGAGGGGAAGCGGCCCAGGTACGACAGCCCGGTCATCGAGCGGATCCCGTGCATGGGCGCCCAGAGCATCAAGCTGATCGACACCGCGGAGGTGGAGTTCGTCCGCTCCTCCGAGGCGGGGGTGCACGTGGTGACCTCCAAGGGGGAGTTCCTCACCGAGCTCACCCTCACCGTGCTGGAGGCCAAGACCCAGCACCTGGTGCGCTGCCACAAGCAGTTCCTGGTGAACATCCGCCAGATCGACGAGATCATCCGCCAGGACCCCACCACCGCCCTGCTCAAGACCCGCTCCGGCAAGCACGTGCCGGTGAGCCGGCGCTTCCTGGTGCACCTGAAGGAACTGCTCGGCATCTGAGGGACGGGGCAGGGAGGCGCGGGTTCCAGCCTGACGTCCTGGCCGGATGAGCGAACCCATGGAACGCGGAGAAAGCGGAGTCGCGGAGGGCGCGGAGGGAATTTGGGCATCGGCGGCCGATCCCACCCCCGCATGGATCCCCTGGCCCCGCCGGGCCCGAAAAAATCCCCGGGGGATCCATGCTCGACGGCAGATCGCACAGCAGGCCACCAACCATATCTGCTCCGCGCCCTCCGCGCCTCTTGACCTCCGCGTTCAGTCTTCTTCATCGTTCTGCCGTCATCTCCCACTCAGCCAAGCCCTTCATCCCGGCCTTTCCGGATGCCTGGCGGCCAAACCAGCAATGGGCACCCGTGCAGGGAGGACCCCTTTGGGGCTTGCGTATTTACTATTCATAATTAAATTGAATCCGTGGGCCCCTGGAAGGGGATATCCATAATTTGTTTATGTTACGTATTCTGATCATGCGAAAGGCAACTCTATGCAGCCTGCTGGCCCTCGGCTTGTCTGGATCGGAATGATGCTGGTGGCGGGGGCGGTCCTGCCGGCCGCGATCCCGCCCACGTCCGCGGTGGCGTTCGGCCAGGTGACCAGGCTGGTCCAGGAGCCGTTCCAGTTCCTGACTTATCCCGTATCGGAAAAGGGGTCGCGGCTGTATCCGGATCCCACCACCGATTTCTGGGAGTTCGCCGACGGCAACTGCAGCTTCGAATTCTGTGATCTCGATGGGGCGGGGAAACCCGCCACCAGCGACCTGGGCGAGGCGCAGGCCATGCTCGCCCGGCAGTTCAAGGCCAACCCCGGCAGCACCTATGTGCTGGTGTACACCAGATACAAGCTGCAGACCTTCACCGTTTCCGGGGTCGAGGAGATCGTGCGCAGGCGCGAGTCGGTGCACACCTATTTCAGCGCCGATTTCAGTGTCCTGCAGCAGGTTCGCGCCGGACTGCCGCGATGAAGCCTACCGGGTGGCCGCCTCCAGGAGGTAGAGGTAGCTCCGGTAGATGCTCCCGGTGGCCCGGGTGACACCGATCTCGCAGGTGCGGCTGCTGGAGAAGTGGCCGTCGAAGTGGCGCCCCTTCACCTCGTCCGCCTCGTGCCGGGTGGCGCTGGCGGTGAGCTCCGGGAAGAGGAAGCCGCGGTCGCCGGCGAAGCCGCAGCAGCCGGCGTCCCGGGGGATCACCACCTCGTCGGCGCAGGCCCGGGCGATGGCCTCCAGCTTGGGGGTGAGGTTCATCTTGGTGAGGGAGCACACCGGGTGCAGGGCCACGGAACCCAGCCTGCGGGTGACGGTGAGCCGGGGCAGCAGCTCGTCGTGGGCGAACTCCACCGAGTCGACGATGCGGATCCGGTCGAACCGGGCCTGGTTCTCCGGGGTCAGGTAGGGCCGGCAGCCCTTCATGCCGTAGGTGCAGGGGGAGGTGTCCATGACCACCGGCAGGCGCCCTTCGCCGCTCCAGTTCCAGAACCGCTCGATGGCGTGGTTGACGCTGTGGGCGTGGGCCTCGGCGTAGCCCTTGGAGGAGAACGGGACGCCGCAGCAGACCCCCTGGGGATCAAGGGGGATGTGCAGGGCCACCCCGGCCCGCCGGGCCAGGGCCAGCAGGACTTCGGGCAGGCTCTGGTCCCGGGATTCGCCGGGCAGGGCGCCCATGAGCCGGGAGATGCAGGCGGGGAAATAGATGGCCTGGGCGCCGTCGGGGCTGGTGACCGGCAGCTTCGCCTTGGCCGGCCGGGGCATCTCCTGGCTCCACTGGTGGGTGGCCGTGCCCGCCGCGGCCCGCAGCAGGCGGGTGATGGCGATCATGGCGCCGGGCCCGAACAGGTTCTGCACCAGGTGCCCGGAGCGCAGGCCCAGGCGCACCAGGGGCTCCACCGTGGCGAAGTTCCGGGCGATCTTCAGGGCGATGGCGTTGGCCCGGGCCGAATGGCCGGTGCGGCGCAGCCGCTTGACCAGGGCGCCGGTGTCGATGGACACCGGGCAGGCGGTGGCGCACAGGCCATCGGCGGCGCAGGTGTCCACCGCCATGTACGGGTAGGCGTCCTGCAGGGAAGCCTTCAGTTCCGGATCCTCGCCGGTGAGGCCGAGGCGGGTGACTTCCCGGCGCACCACGATGCGCTGCCGCGGGGTCATGGACAGCTCGCGGCTGGGGCACTTGGGCTCGCAGTAGCCGCACTCGATGCACTTGTCCACTTCCTCTTCCACCGCCGGCATGGCCTTGAGGTTGGTCAGGTGGGCGTGGGGATCGGGATTGATGATGACGCCCGGGTTGAGCAGGCCCATGGGATCCACCAGGGCCTTGAGCCGGGTCATGATGGCCTTGGCCTCGGGGCCCCACTCGGCCTCCACGAAGGGCGCCATGTTGCGCCCGGTGCCGTGCTCGGCCTTGAGGGCGCCGCCGAACTGTCGCACCACCAGGTCCACCACGTCGTCGATGAAGCGGGCGTAGTGGTCCACCGCCGCCTGGTCGTTGAAGGACTGGGTGATGACGAAGTGCAGGTTGCCGTCCTTGGCGTGGCCGAACAGGATGGCCTCGGGGTAGTCGTGCTTCTTGAACAGGCGGGTGAGGGCCACCGCCGCGTCGGCCAGGCGCTCGATGGGGAAGGCCACGTCCTCGATGATCACGGTGGTGCCCCGGGCCCGCACCGAGCCCACGGAGGGGAAGGTGCCGGCGCGGATCTTCCAGTAGAGCGCCTGCTGGGCGGCGTCGTGGGTGAAGCCCGCGGGCTCCAGCAGGGTCAGGGCCCCGCAGGCGGCCAGGGCCTTCTGCTCCAGTTCCAGCCGGACCGACTCGTCCGGGCCCTGGAACTCCACCAGCAGGGCGGCGGCGCCCTCGGGCAGGTCCTTGATGTCGGGCGGGATCCCCGGCTGGTTCTCCACCGAGCGCAGGGAGGCCCGGTCCAGCAGCTCCAGGGCCGCGGCCCCGGCGTCCCGCAGCGGGACGATGGCGGCACAGGCGGCATGGATGTCCGGGAACAGCAGGAAGCCGGTGACCTTCACCGGCAGGTCGGGCACGGTGCGCAGCACCGCTTCGGAGATGAAGGCCAGGGTGCCTTCGGAGCCCACCAGCAGGTTGCGGAAGATGTCCACCGGCCGCGCGAAGTCCATGAAGGCGTTCAGCGAATAGCCGGTGGTGTTCTTCATCTTGTACTTGGAGCGGATCCGGTCGGCCAGCACCGGGTCGGCTTCGAGTTCGGCCTTGAGCTCCAGCAGGCCCTGGGCCAGGGCCGGCTCCTGGGCCCGGAACGCGGCGTCGGCGTCCGGGGCGGCGGTGTCGATGACGGTGCCCGAGGGCAGCACGAAGGTGAGCGAGTCCAGGGTGTGGTAGGCGTTCTGGACCACGCCGCAGCACATGCCGCTGGAGTTGTTGGACAGGATGCCGCCCACGGTGCAGGTGCTGATGCTTGCCGGGTCGGGGCCCATCTTGGCCCGGTACGGGCGCAGGGCCAGGTTCACGTGGGCGCCGATGACCCCCGGCTGGACCTTGATCCGCGCCCCGCCGTCCAGCACCTGGACGCCGCGCCAGTGGCGGGCCACCTCCACCAGCAGGCCGTCGCTGATGGCCTGGCCGGAGAGGCTGGTGCCCGCCGCCCGGAAGGTCATGGGCAGGCCCTCCTGGTGGCTGAACCGGAACAGCTCCCGGACTTCCGCCACGCTCTGGGCGAACACCACGGCCTTGGGGATCAGCCGGTAGAACCCGGCGTCCGCGGCGAAGGCGACCCGCTCCACGGGGCGGTCCAGCACCCGTCCGGGTTCGACGATGGTTTCCAGGGATTGACGCAGGGTCTTGGTTGCTGGCATTGGGTTCACGCACTCCTGCCGGCATCCGGCAGCCGGTCGGGCGGCGGGATGGCCGAGATGGTGGATCTGGGTTCGTGTCAAAGGGGCAGGAACGAGGATGCGCCGGCTCCAGGGCCGCCGGCAAAAAAAAATCGCGAGTGGCGGGTGCAACCCCTTATGTGGTCGATTTCCAGACCCGACCGGCCGCGATGGACGTCCGGAGCAGGGGCGCCCCGGCGCCGGACCAGGGCCATCATTCTGAATAGACGTACCCATCAACTTGAGGTGAACGGGCCCGGGGTCGAACGGATCCCGGTGCCTTCCTGGGCCGTACTCCCACTGGGGAGGTGCCTTCGCCCCGCTTGGCATGGTCCTTGATGTGGAACCTGCAGCTCATGGGGAACAAGGCTCCCGCCAGCTTGGGTCCTTCGGCCAAAGGAGACAGCCATGTTCACCATCCTGATCATCGTTCTGGTGCTGATGCTCATCGGCGCCGTGCCGGCCTGGCCGCACAGCAGGCAGTGGGGGTACTATCCCAGCGGCGGGCTGGGCCTGGTGGTGGTGGTGCTCGTCATCCTGCTGCTCATGGGCCGGATCTAGTCTCCAGCAGGAAATCGACCACGTTCTGACGCCGGATGCCGTTCCGCTGTTCGGGGCCGAGCTCGTCCATGGAGAGCACCAGTTTGGGGTAGCTGTCAGGAATGCGCTCCAGGTTGCCGAACTCCCGGCGGATGGTTTCGGGATCGGCCAGGAGGTAGGCCACCTGCACGTAGAGGCGCTCTCCCTGCCGTTCGGCGACGAAGTCGATCTCCACCTGATCCAGGATGCCCACCTTCACCTGGTAGCCCCGGCGCAAGAGTTCCAGGTAGACCACGTTTTCCAGCAGGCCGCCGATATCCATGTCCCGGTAGCCGAAGAGGGCGTGGCGCAGGCCCAGGTCCCCCAGGTAGTATTTGTCCTGGAATTCCAGGTTCTTCTTGCCCTTGATGGCGAACCGGCCGGTACGGAAGAGCAGGAAGGCATCGCAGAGATGGGCCAGGTAGCCCAGAACGGTATCGGTGGTGATGCGGGTCTGCTGGCTCTTGAAAAAGGCGGCGATGCTCCGCGCCGAGATGGGATTGCCGCAGTTGTCCAAAGCGAACGCGAGGATCCGCTCCAGGTGTCCCACGTCCCGGATGCCGTGGCGCTTGACCACATCCTGCAGCAGGACGGTATTGAGGATGGCATTCAGGAAGGGAAAGACCTGGTCGTCTTCCATGGGCAGCACGTGCAGTCCCGGCAGACCGCCATAGCGAAGGAACTGCCGGAACCAGGCCTGCTGGTTCCCGGGATCCTTCGCACCTTGGCGGAAGGTCTTGAATTCGGCAAAGCCCAGGGGATAGACGGGGATATCGATGTAGCGGCCGGCGAGCAGGGTGGCCAGTTCCGTGGACAGCAGGTGGGCGTTGGAACCGGTGATGAGGATATCGGCCAGTCCTTGGGCCAGCACGGAATTGATGGCCTTCTCCCAGCCCTCGATCTCCTGGACCTCATCCACCATGAGGTAGCGCGGTGCTGGCTGGATCGCCAGCCGCTCCTGGACCACCCGGTCCAGGTCGCGGTAGTCGCGCACCGCATCCCAGGCCACCAGATCCTTGTTGATGCACAGAACCTGGGCATCGGGGACGCCCTGCGCCAGGAGCTGCTCCCGTACTTGGGCGAGCAGGGTGCTCTTGCCGACTCGGCGCATGCCGGTCAAGACCTTGACGATGGGTTTGTCCAGATAGGCCTGGATGCGGGTGAGGTAGAAGGGACGGTGGATCACGGTTGGCCTTCGAGCAGGGTCGACGGGGCTGCCAAGCATTGCATGAATGACGACTATAGTCGACGGATTTGCTAATTTTTGCATCAACGTCGATTATGATCGACAAAAATACCCATTTTCAAAAAGTGTCGACTAGGATCGACGGATTGGAGCCTTGGCCATCCCGACCCGGATCAGCCGGCAGACCCTGGCCGCCCCGGCCTCAATGAGGGCGGCGCCCTGGGCCATGCAGTCGTCCAGGGACATGGCCTGGGGCACGATGCTCGCCAGGGCGTCGATGCCCTTGGCCAGCACCGCATCGGCGCCCGCGGCGAGCCCGCCGGACAGGCACACCACCGGGACCCCGTGGCGCCGGGCCACTTCGGCCACGCCCACCGGGGCCTTGCCCATGGCGGTCTGGGCATCGGTGCGCCCCTCGCCGGTGAGGACCAGGTCGGTGCCCGGCAGCATCGCCTCGAAACCGGTGGCCTCCAGCACGATCTCCACCCCCGGGCGCAGCCGGGCCGGGGTGAACCACAGCAGGCCGGCCCCCAGGCCGCCCGCGGCGCCGGCCCCCGGCCGCTCCGCCACGTTCCGGCCGGTGGCGGCCGCGGCCACCCGGGCCAGGACGCCCAGGGCCTGGTCCAGTTCCTGGACGGTCTCCGGGGTGGCCCCCTTCTGCGGACCATAAATGGCCGAAGCCCCCCGGGGCCCGGTCAGGGGGTTGTCCACATCGCAGGCCACCAGGATCTCCGCCTGGGCCAGGCGCGGATCCAGGGCCGACAGGTCGATGCGGTCCAGGCGGGCCAGGGCCGCTCCGCCCGGCGGCAGGGTCCGGCCCTGGGCATCGAGGAAGCGGACGCCCAGGGCCTGGGCCATGCCCGCCCCGCCGTCGTTGGTGGCGCTGCCGCCGATGCCGATGATCAGCTTGCGCAGCCCCGCGTCCAGGGCCGCCTGGATCAGCTCGCCGGTGCCGGTGGTGCTGGCGCGCAGGGGATCCCTGAGCTCCCTGGGGACCAGGGGCAGGCCCGAGGCCGCGGCCATCTCGATGACCGCGGTGGCGCCGTCGCCCAGCACCCCCCAGACGGCGGTGACCGGTTCGCCCAGGGGGCCGCTCACCCGGGCCTGCTCCAGGCGGCCGCCGGTGGCCGACACCAGCGCCTCCACGGTGCCTTCGCCGCCGTCGGCGATGGGCACCGAGCGCACCTCGGCGTCCGGGAACACCGCCAGGATGCCCCGGGCCATGGCCGCCGCCACGCCGGTGGCCGACACGCTGCCCTTGTACGAGTCTGGCGCTACGATGATGCGCATGGCCGCTTCCTTTGGATGAGGATGGCTTACAGTATCAGGGCCGCGGCCCGGTCCGGGCAGGATATCCTCCTGCGGATCCTGCGAATAAATCTCAGCTGGCCCTTGACGCCCTGGCCCCCGTGGATGCAACTTGTGGGTAATCATCTTGATGTACCCAACCGTCAGGCTGTCAGACGTCTGCTTTTTACCGACACCGCCCTGCAGCACCGGGCAACCGAGGTTCCCATGGCCCAGTCGAGGGTGTCCGCCGCCCCCACTCCTTCTGTCCCGGAGGAGCGGACCAGCCTCCACACGGTCCGGGCCCAGGCCGAGCGCCTCCTGGATAACCCCGTCGCCCGCGCCATCCTGGACGCGCTCCCCGGCTACGCCCTGATCCTGACCCAGCGGCGCGAGCTGGTGGCGGTCCAGGACGGGGTCCTGGACGAGCTGGGGCTGTCCTCCGCGGACCGGCTGCGGGAGCTGCGCACGGGCGAGCTGTTCCGCTGTGTGCCGGTGCAGGACGGCTTCAGCCGCTCCCGGCAGTTCTGGGTGAGCTGCAGCCCCCTGCGCCTGGGCAGCCATGACCTGCTCCTGTTCATCTTCAAGGAGACCAGCGAGCAGAAGCGCCGGGAGGCCCTGGACCAGGTGTTCCTGCACGACCTGCTGAACCTGGTGGGGGGGCTGGAAGCCCTCGCCGGCCGGCTCCCGGAGCAGCCCGCGGACCCGGTGACCGCCGCCGCGCCGTTCCAGGACCTGGCCCGGCAGATGGCGGACCAGATCCAGCACCAGCGCCTCCTGCTCGGTGCCGAGGCGGGCGCCCTGGTGGCGGAGAGCCGGGAGATCCGGCCGGCCGAGATCCTGGACCGGCTGCGCGCCTTCTTCGCCACCAGCGAGGCGGCGGCGGGCCGGCGCCTGGAGTTCCTGGACGGGCCGGCGGAGCCCTTCGTCTGCGACCCGGTGCTGCTGACCCGGGTCCTGACCAACATGGTGAAGAACGCCCTGGAGGCCACCCCGAAGGGCGGGGTGGTCAAGGTCTGGCACGAGCGGCACGAAAAGCGGCGGGGCTTCATGGTGGAGAACCCGGGCCTGATCCCCGCCAAGGTCGCCGGGCACGTCTTCGAGCGCTGCTTCAGCACCAAGGCGGACCGGGGCCGGGGGCTGGGCACCTACGGCGCCAAGCTGCTGGGCGAGCAGTTCCTGGGCGGCGAGGTGGGCTTCGCGCCCCACGGCGGCGCCAGCACCCGGTTCTTCATCTGGATTCCGGAACAGGGGGCCTGTGCCGCGCTGGAGCCGGGCTCCGCCCTGCCCCCGTGCGTGGCTCCGGAGGGCGCCGACACCGTGCTGGTGGTGGATGATTCCCGCACCCTGTGCCACCTGCTGGGGAACCTGCTCTGCCCGCGCTACCGGGTGCTCACCGCCGAGAACGGCGGGGACGGCTTCACCCTGGCCCTGCAATGCAAGCCGGACCTGATCCTGCTGGACATCATGATGCCGGACATGGACGGCTTCGCGGTCTGCCGCCGGCTCAAGCAGGATTCCCGCACCCGGGAGATCCCGGTGCTGTTCCTCACCGCCCTGGGCGGGGAGAAGGACGAAATGCGGGCCCTGGAAGCCGGCGGCATCGACTTCATCCTCAAGCCGGTCAGCCCGCCGGTGCTGGCGGCGCGGGTGCGCAACCAGCTGGAACTCAAGCACCACCAGGACCGGCTGCGCAACCTGTCGCTGCTGGACGGCCTCACCGGGATCGCCAACCGCCGGCGCTTCGACCAGTACCTGGAGCTGGAATGGCAGCGCTGCAGCCGCAACGGCCAGCCGCTGTCCCTGGTCATGGGCGATGTGGACTTCTTCAAGGCCTACAACGACGGCTACGGCCACGGCCGGGGGGACGAGTGCCTGCGGGCGGTGGCCAAGGTGTTCGGCCAGGCCCTGCGCCGCCCCGCGGATCTGGCCGCCCGCTATGGCGGCGAGGAGTTCGTCTGCGTGCTGCCCGAGACGGACCAGGAAGGGGCCCGGATCGTGGCGGACCAGGTCATGGTCCAGATGGCGGACCTGGCGCTGCCCCATGCCTTTTCCCCCGTGTCCCGGTGGGTGACCGTCAGCGTCGGGGTCGCCACGGCCATCCGGGCCACCCCGGGCCGGGCCTGCCGGACCCTGGTGGAGGAGGCGGACATGTGGATGTACGAGGCCAAGGCCCGGGGCCGGTGCCGGATCGAGGGCCCCGGCATGAACTGAGTCGAACTCGCCCGGCCCGCCCCTCGGGCCGTGTGAATGGTGATTAAATCAACAATTCACAAAAGAAAACGTCCGGGACCGTGGCGCTGGATAAGTTGCTGATCTATATTCTTGCTTATGCAAGAGTCAGCGCCGCCCCCCCTCGATATGGATGCCCCCCTGGTGAAGCTCATCGGCACCGCACGGCGGCAGATCCGCCAGGCGTTCTGGGCGAAATACGCCGGCCACGGCCTGACCCCCCAGCAGGGCTGGATCCTGCGGGTGCTCTCGGCCCAGGGGCCCCTGTCCCTGCACTGCCTCTCGCAATGGGTGTTCATGGACGACCCCACCGCCTGCCGGATCGTCAAGTCCTTGCAGGATAAAGGTCTTGTGGATTCCGTTCCGGATCCCAGCCATGGCCGGCGGAACATCATCACCGTCACCCAGGGGGGGGCCCAGGTGGCTCCGGCCCTGGATGCCCACGCCGAGGACCTGGAGCGGGACCTGGCAGCGGGGCTCACCGGCCCGGACCAGCTGGAACTGCGCCGGCTCCTGCTCAAAGTGATCGCCAACCTGGCTCCCGCCCAGCGTCCCGACCCGGACGACCACCACCGCACGGCCTGATCCCGGCGCTTTGCACCATGGGACACGACAACGGTGTCCCCTTTTCTTACGCTGCCGGAGATGCGCGCGAATGCGCACCTCTCCGGCAGCGACTCCATGGCGGAACCCGGGCGCCCACCCTGCGCTGCTATCGAGGCTTGCGCCCGAGGATGAGGGTGCGCTTGAGATCGATCCAGGTGCCCGGGCGCAGGGCCTCCGCCAGGGCCAGCTCCAGGCGCCGGTCCAGGTAGTCGGGGTTCAGGCGGCCGATGAGGTAGGGCCGGGCGATGGACAGGTAGACGTCCTCGACGAAGGCCCGGAGCTCCTCGCCGTGGGGGGCCGCGCCGAAGTAGCGCAGCGCCGTGTCCTCCAGGCCCAGGCGGTCCAGGGCATGGGCGATCTTGAGGCCCACCGCATGGTCGCTGCCCCGTTCCCGGCCCACCGCCGCCATCTGCTCCACGATGAAGGCCAGGTTCGGGCAGGGCGGGTAGGCCTCGAACATGGCCCGGACATCCTGGACCGGTTCGAAGCAGGCGATCCAGCCCCCCGGCTTGAGCGCCCGGGTGAGCCGGACGAGCACCTCCTCCAGTTCCACCACGTGCACCAGGGTCATGCAGGTGAACACCAGGTCGAAGGCTTCCGCCGGAAGGTCGAGCCCGCGCAGGTCCTGGTTCAGGTATTCCGCGTCGTGGAGCCCCACCTGCTCCAGGCGGGTCCGGGCATGCTCCAGGAGCTCGGGGGAACGGTCCAGGCAGACCACCCGGCCGCAGGGCACTCTGCCGGCCAGCCGCACCGTCCAGTAGCCCGTGCCCGAGCCCACGTCCAGGATGCGGCCGTCCTGGGGCAGGGGCGGGATCAGGTCCAGCGGCCCCTGCTGCTCGTACAGGCGGTTCTGGGCTTCCAGCCGGGCCGGTTCCCTGCCCCCGCTGTCCCGCATGATCTGCTCGAAGGCATAGGGCGTGGGGGAACCGGGAAAGTCCGGAACGGGCTTCCCCGGGGGCCGGCGGGTGGTGCTGCTGCTGCTCTCGGTGCCCATCGCGGCCTCCTTCACACAGGCAGGTATTCGGCTCTTGGGTGCGGCTCCGGCCCGTTCCGTTCCATGGCGGGGCCGATGATTGTTTGTGAAGTTCCCAAGGCTTGCTAGAGTCTTCCCCAGGACTCCGCATGCCCATCTCCCCGCCGTCGCAGAAGGTGTATCAGCGTTATGTGAGAATCCTAGCGGCCCTGGTGGTCGTCTGGGCGGTCATGGTGTTGCTCGCCCACCTGGGCGGCGTGCGTGCGCTGGAGGCCCTGGGCCCGGGCTATCAGGCGATGTCCATCTGGGCGGCGTGCCTGATGCTGGCGCTGGGGCTGGCGCTGTTCCTGTCCCGGGAGCGCGGGTGGGGGTCCGGGGTGGCCATGGCCCTCGGCGGCTTCGCCTTCCTGGTCAGCCTGCGGGTGGTGGGCGGAGCCGTCCTGGGCCCGCGCATGCCGCAGCTCCCGGGGGCCTGGATGGCCGGGGACTACCTCAAGGCGAAGATCTCCCCGCTGACCGCCGCCTCCGCCCTCGGCCTGGTCCTGGCCATGGGCCTGGTGGCGGCGTGGCCTGGCGACCGCTGGAGCCGGCGCCAGGCCGGCGCCATCACCGCCATGGGGCCCCTGGGCCTCTGCCTGGTCGTGCTGGTCAGCTACGCGGCGGGGGCGCCCCTGCTCTACGGCACCCAGAGCACTCCCATGACCCTGCCCGCGGCCGGCATGGGCGTGCTGCTGAGCCTCGCGGTGCTCCTGGCCGCCGGTGTGGATACCTGGCCGCTCGCGTTGTTCGGCGCCCGGGCGGTCCGTGCCCCGTCGCTGCGCTTCGGCCGGGTGCGCTGGGGCCCCCTGGGCATCTTCCTGGTCCTGGCCCTGGGCATCCTGGCCGGCGGGATCTACATCCTCAAGGGCCAGCTCAAGACCGCCAGGCTCATCGTCCAGGATGAGCTTTCGGCCATCGCCGAGCTCAAGGCCGGGCAGATCACCGACTGGTACTACATGCGCGGCAAGGATGCCGCCCGGATGGTCAACGGGACCGTGATCCCGGGCCAGCCCAGCGCGGAGACGCTGGTGGTGGGCCGGGACCAGGGCGACGCGGTGTTCCTGAGCGAACGGCTGCACCCGGGCGAAGCGGTCCAGGGGCTCCGGGTGCCCATGGCCGCGAACCCGGACACCCTGCCGGTCCTGGCCGCCCAGGGCCGGGAAGGCCTGTTCCGGGGTGCCGACTACCGGGGCCGGCCGGTGGTCGCCGCCCTGAAGCGGGTGCACGGCACCCCCTGGGTGCTGATGACCAAGGTGGACGAGGCCGACGTCTACGGCCCCATGCGCCAGCGGGCCTGGACCACGGGGCTGCTGATCCTGGGCCTGATCGCCCTGGTGGCCATGGGCATCGGGCTGGTGGTGCGGCACCAGGACGCCGGCCGGATCCTGGACCAGCTGGCCCTGGAGCGGGAGCGCAAGCTCCTGGCCGAGCGCTCCGACCACCTGATGCGCAACGCCAACGACATGATCGTGCTCTCCGACCTGGAGGGCCGGATCCTGGAGAGCAACGTGGCGGCCAGCGAGCACTTCGGCTTCAGCCCGGAGGCCTTCCGGGCCATGCGGGTCCGGGATCTGCGCCTGCCGGAGCATACGCCCCAGGTGCTGGCCCGGTTCCAGGCCCTGAAGGCCGCGGGCTCGGGCCGCTTCGAGAGCAGCTTCCGGAAGCGGGACGGCAGCGAGTTCCCGGCCGAAGTGAGCGCCCGGGTCATCAGCCTGGGCGAGGAATCCTTCGTGCTGCATTTCATGCGGGACATCACCGAGCGGAAAGCGGCGGAAGCGGCCCTGCGGGCCTCCGAGGAGAAGTTCTCCAAGGCCTTCGCCACCAGCCCGGACGCCATCGCCATCAACCGCCTGGAGGACGGCGTCTATGTCGCGATCAATCCCGGCTTCACCCGCATGACCGGCTACACCCCGGATGAGGTGCTGGGGCGCTCCTCCCGGCCGGAGGACCGGCACATCTGGGCCGACAACCGGGACCGGGAGCGCCTGGTGGCCGACCTGCGGGAGCACGGCGAGGTGCTGGCCCTGGAAGCCGCGTTCCAGGCCAAGGACGGCCGGCGCATCGACGGCCTGATGTCGGCCGCGCTCCTGGACCTGGGCGACGAGCGCTGCGTCATCTCCATCACCCGGGACATCACCCAGCGCAAGCAGGCCGAGGAGGAGCACCGGCAGCTGGAGGCCCGGCTGCACCAGTCCCAGAAACTGGACAGCCTGGGCAGCCTGGCCGGCGGCGTGGCCCACGACATGAACAACGTGCTGGGGGCGATCCTCAGCCTGGCGTCGGCCCGGCGCGAGGGCCTGGACCCGGCGGATCCCATGGCCTCCGCCCTGGACACCATCGCCACCGCCTGCGTCCGGGGGCGCGGGGTGGTCCGGAGCCTGCTCTACTTCGTCCGCAAGGATCTCGAGGAGACCCGGACCCTGGACCTCAACACCCTGGTGCGGGACATGGTGCAGCTCCTGGGCTACACCACCCTGAAGCGGATCGATCTGGAGATGGACCTGCAGGAGCCCCTGAACCCGGTCCTGGGCGACGGTGGCGCCCTGAGCCATGCCCTGATGAACCTCTGCGTGAACGCCCTGGACGCCATGCCGGTCAAGGGCCGGCTGCGGCTGCGCACGGAGAACCTGGCCGACGGGCGGGTGCGGGTGGCGGTGCAGGACACCGGGGCGGGGATGACCGAGGCGGTGCTGGCCAAGGCGGTGGAGCCCTTCTACACCACCAAGCCGCAGGGCCAGGGGACCGGTCTGGGGCTGGCCATGGTGTTCGGCACCATGCAGGCCCACGGCGGTTCACTTGAAATTCTCAGCCAACCGGGCCAGGGTACTGAAGTAACGCTAACGTTTCCCGTGCCCGCGGCCGCGCCGGCGGTCCTGGCCGGCCATCCCGGCACTCCGCGGACCGCACAAGGAGGACCTTTGAACATCCTGGTGGTGGACGACGACGAACTGATCCGGGAAAGCCTGGTGCCCATGCTGGAGATCCTGGGGCATGGCGCCCAGTCGGCCCCCGGCGGGATGGAGGCCCTGGCCCTGTTCCAGGACGGCCTGGACGTGGACCTGGTGATTCTGGACATGAACATGCCCGGCATCAACGGCGCCGAGACCCTGGCCCGGATCAAGGCCCTCAGGCCCGGGCAGGTAGTGCTCATGTCCAGCGGTTTCAACGATACGGAGGTCAACGGGCTGGTCAGCGGCTACCCCGGGGTGCACTGCATCCAGAAGCCCTTCAGCATGAACGAACTCCGCCGCAAGCTTGAGGGCATCCCCATCGGGTAGGTCCGGGTTCCGCTCGGCGCCCTGTTCGTTTCACGGAAAACGCGCGCTGCGCACGCGCTTTCCGTGAAACGTAGTTCAAGCCGACCCTTTGACCGTGCTTCGCCCATTCATGCCATGCCGAATGTCGTCCTTCCGTAGCTGAACACGAACTCCAACGTCGTGGTTTCTTGCGTTTTCTTAGAAACGAACAGGGCGATTGGCGGGACCCGCCAAGGCTGGTTTTGGCGAAGCCCTCCTAGTCGACCCGGCGGAACAGGACCTGGTTCTCCAGGAAGATGTGGCTGTAGAGGCTCTTCTCCATGGCGAGGAGGGCCTGGGCCAGCCGGGCGGGATGTTCCCGGGCGCCGGCGGCGGCAGCGGCGGCGGCCAGGTCCCGGAGCCGCTGGAACAGGCCCACCTCCGCCTGGTGCTCGTCCTCCAGGAGCTTCTTCAGCGGATGCACCAGCTCCCCGGGACCGGCCGGGGCCTGCCGCCGCTCCAGGTCGAGGATGGTGGGGAAGAGGCTGCGCTCCTCCATGGCCATGTGGGCCCGGAATTCCCGGCAGAAGCGGGCGGTCTCGTCGCGCAGCTCCAGCCGTTCGGGGTCGTCGCCGCCGTCCGCCAGCACCGCCGCCTCGGCGAAGGTCTCGATCCGCGCCAGCTCCATCCTGGCCCCCAGGTGGTAGTGCTCGACGATGTGGGCGATCAGCTCCGGGAGCGGGGCGGTCTTCCACGCCTCCAGCTCCTGGTTGCCCCTGATCCAGAGATCCTCGATCACGACACCCCCGATGCGGCCCCTGCTGCAAACAACTTGAAATTAATAAATAATATTTACCCAACTCAAATATAGGGCAAACCACAACCTTCGAAAGAGGTCCGTGCATCGTATCAGGTGCAGCGGGCCGGGAGCAGCACGATGAGATTCATGTTTTATTCAGCCACCATGATCATGGTCCTGGGCCTCGGCCCCGGAGTTCCCGCGGGATGGGCCGGGGCACCGCGCCAGGCGTCGAAGCCCTTCGATCCGCCCCGGCTGGAGATCACGCCCGGGGGGTGGGTGGACCTGGGCGAACTGGGGCCCCTGGAGCCGAAGGAGCAGCGCTACCGGTTCCGCAACGCCAGTCCGGCGCCCATCGCCCTGCGGGTGCTGGACCTGTCCCCGGGGGTCACGGTGGCCGGGCCGGCCCTGGAACAGCCCATCCCGCCCGGGGCTTCGGCGGAACTGGCGCTGCGGGTGGATCCCGCCGGCTGGGAGGGGATCCAGCAGCGGAACGTGCGCCTGGGCACCGACGATCCCGGCCAGGGCAGCTACTACCTTCCGGTCCGCCTGGCGGTCCGCCCTGACCTGAGCGTGGATGGAGTGCGCAGGAGCTTCGGCGATGTGGGAGTCCAGGAAAGCCCGCTGGCGCTGTTCACCTTCGTCCGGGAGACGGGGCAGCCGGTGCGGCTCCAGCTCGCCACCCCCCTGCCGGACTACCTGGAGTGCGAGACCCGGGGCAGCGGCCCCCGGGTCCAGCTGGCCTTCGTCCTGCGTCCAGGCCGGATCCGGCCGGGGATGCGCCAGGGGCTGGAGCGGGTGCGGGTGGACAGCAACGCTCCGCTGCAGCCGCGGTTCGACCTCTACCTGGAGTGGCGGATCCACCACGCCATCGAGGCGGTTCCGGCGCGGGCGGTGTTCCTGGATGCCGCGGACACCCTGGAACTGAAACTCAAGTCGCGGAACGGGCTTCCTTTCCGGATCCTCCGGGCGGACCTGGAGGGGGACGGCTTCCGGGTGGGCCCGGTCCCGGCCCGGGCCGAGCCGGAGCAGACCCTGACCCTGCGCCGGATCGCGGCCCATCCGGGCAAGGCCTTGCTGGTGCTCCGCTGCTCGGGGCTGGACGAGCCCCTGGAGGTGCCGGTGAGCTGCGTATCCTCGGCGCCGGCTGGAGATGAGGGTGTTATGGTTGTACCTGACAAGATGGACTGAAGTCCAGTCCGGTCAACCCTTTCTCCGGAGCCCCCCATGATCTTCCTCGCAGTCCTACTGTTCGTGGGCGGGCTTGCCGCTTGGCGCGCGAAGAAACGCCTGGGCTTCCCCATGTCCGAGCGGCTGGGCATCATCCATCTGGTGGCCTGGGCCGCGGCGGCGGTGGCCGCGGTGGCGTCCATGGCGGTGATCGTCTCTCCGGGCATGGCCGGGGTGGTCCTGCTGTTCGGCAAGGTGCAGCAGGAGGTGCTGCCTTCGGGCCTGCACTTCATCAACCCGCTGGCCAACGTGGTGGAGATGGAGATCCGCACCCGCAACTACACCATGTCCAACGTCGAGGACGAGGGCCAGAAGAAGGGCGACGACTCCATCCAGGTCATCACCAAGGACGGCCTCACGGTGAAGCTGGACTGCACCATCTTCTACTCCCTGCAGCAGAACAAGGTCGGGGAGATCTACCAGAACATCGGCCCGGACGTGGAGGACAAGATCCTGCGCAGCGAGATCCGGGCCAGCCTGCGGGACGCCGCCGCCACCCTCCTGGCCACCGAGCTCTACACCTCCAAGCGCCAGACCTTCGTGTACACCGTGACCAAG
>Ga0181516_10001332_pt1 | contig 19068 bp, 12 predicted proteins | sample PEATcosm2014_Bin_25_FD_121104 | JGI IMG/M metagenome (GOLD analysis project Ga0181516, IMG submission 121104) | Peatland microbial communities from MTU Mesocosm Facility, Houghton, MI, USA - PEATcosm2014_Bin01_10_metaG | ecosystem: Environmental > Terrestrial > Soil > Wetlands > Peat | place... | reverse complement strand
TCCATCTACAACACCAACGCAGCGGCTTCACTGCCCTCGTTGCCAAACATCAATTCATTGGGCAGCAACGGCATCGCGTTCACGCATTTTTATGCGCGGCCTTCGTGCTCGCAATCGCGCGCGGCCATCATCACGGGACGCGATTCGTTCCGCAACGATGTCGGCGTGGCGCTCGGCTCCGTGCCGTTGCGCACGAATGAATACACGTTGCCGCGCGCGTTCACCACGAACGCGCCGGAATACGGACTTGCCTCGTTCGGCAAATATCACCTGTCGCTCACGACCGATTTGAATTCGCCGTGGACGACCGCCGGCTGGACGAACTTCGCCGGTTATTTCAGCCCTGCCGTCGCCAGTTATTTCAACTGGACGGAAATCTCCAACGGCGTTTCCTTCAACACCACGGTTTATTCCGTATCTGATCAGGTCTACAATGCGACCAACTTCATCACCTCACAAGGCACGAACCGCTGGTTCCTCTGGCTCGCCTTCAACGCGCCGCACGCGCCGCGTCATTTGCCGCCGACGAACCTGCTGACCTCGGCGAAATACCTTGCCTTGAGCGGCGCATCCACCGACATCAGCACGAATGGCCGCGCTTACTACGAGGCGATGGCGCAAGCACTGGACACGGAGATTGGCCAAGTGCTCAAATCCGTGGACACGAACGACACCGACATTATCTTCCTCGGCGACAACGGCACGGAAATTGACGTGCAGCAGCCGCCGTTCAAAAACACCAACTTCGTCGCGACCACCACCGGCAACGGTCACGCGAAGTTCACCATCTACGAAGGCGGCTCGCGCACGTCGCTCTTCATCACCGGGCCGGACGTCGTCAGCCCCGGTCGTTACAACGACACGCTCGTCAACGAACCGGACTTGTGGGCGACGATCCAGGAACTAGCCGGCATTGACGTGAACGCGACGAAAGTCACGAACGTCGTCATTGATTCCGTCAGCCTGCTCCCCGCGATCCGCGCGGACGTCATCCGCCCGACGCCGTTTGTGATTGAGGAACAGTTCAACCAAAGCGCCACGTCTGACGGCGTGACGTTGAGCAATGGGCGTTACAAGTTTGTTCACTTCTACGATCATATCGAGGAATTTTACAATCTGGCGAACGATCCCTACGAATACACCAACTTGATCCTCCACTTGCCGCTCTCGGCGGATGCGCAGGCAAATTACAACGCGATCAAGTTGAAGCTGGGTGAATACCAGACGTTCGCGAACACGGCCAGCACCCGCGATCTGCTGGACTTCCCGCAGATCAACACGGTTGGTTTCACGAACGGAACCTTCAACGTCAACGCGCAGTTCACGCAGTTGAGCACGAACGGATTCTTCCCGAATTCAAACCAGCCGAATCCGGTGCGGCTGGCGAACGGCGGAACGAACCTGAATTATCAAGTCATTCTATGGCGCAACGGCGATCTGACGAATCCGCTCGGCTGGACGCCTGTGGCGACCAACCTCGTCACCGGCATCACGAACAACTTCCTGTTGTCCACGAACGGCTGGCTGACCGATGCCAACGCGAACGCTGACCATTATTTCTACCGCGTGTCGCCTTATATCCCGTAAAAAACCAACTCCGTTCCCGCGTCCGGCGGATTTTTCCGCCGGACGTTGGGAGCGGAACTTTTCCAAAAATTCGTCAATTCAAATTTATGAAGAGCATCGCCAAAAAATTTTGCATCACCTTTCTGTCCGGTTTGAGCGTCGCTGGATTTGTTTTTCCAGTCGCAAATTTCGGACACGCGCAGGACACCAACACACCCGCCGCGCCATTTGTCATCAAAGACACCGACAACGATTCGCCGGGCACCAACATCGTGACGCGCATCGTCACGTTCAAAGCGGAGATCGGCGGGACGCAGCCGCTCCAATTGCAATGGCAGGTGGACAAGGGCAACGGCTTCGTGGACATCCCCGGCGCGACGAATGCGTTGTATCGCATCGGCAACGCGCAGGTCGAGCACAACGGATTTTATCTGCTAACTGCGACGAATTCCCTCGGCGGTCTGCGCACCACGCCGCAGCAACTCATCGTGTCGGAAGGAGTGGACTGAAAATTCGTGAAGACATTTTCATTTCGCAGACGCGTCAACGCGATGGGAATTTCGATGATCGGATTGGCAATCGCTTTGACGGGTTGTTCCAACCAACACGACGAGGCCGGGGGAAAATTATTCGCGCAATACGGCGGCTCCGAAAGCTGCAAAGATTGTCACGCCGAAGAATTTCGCCAGTGGCGGGAATCCAATCACGGCCTGGCTGAAAGATTCATCCAGCCGCCGATGGACGAAACGGCGTTCAATCCGGCGCGGACATTCAAACACGGAACGCAATCCTCCTCGGTGGACTGGAGTAACGGCGTCGCTTCCGTCACGTCGGTCGGACTTTCCCGCCAGCCGGAAACTCACGCAGTCGCGCGGGTGATCGGCAACAATCCGCTGCGGCAATTTTTAATTCCCTTTCCCGGCGGACGTTTTCAGACACTGGAGGCTTCCTACGATCCGCGCTCGAATCAATGGTTCAACGCCAACGGCGAGGAAGACCGCCAGCCCGGCGAATGGGGCCATTGGACGGGACGCGGCGCGAATTGGAACTTCATGTGCGCCAGTTGTCACAACACGCGGCTGCAAAAAAATTACGATGAGGCATTCGACAGTTATCACACGACGATGGCCGAGATGACCGTCGGTTGCGAAGCGTGTCACGGCCCGCTGCGGGCGCACAATGATTGGCAGAAAAAATTTGGCAAATCCGGCGAAAAGGATCCGACGCTGGTGAAATTGAACCATCAGCAGGTGCTCGACAATTGCGGCGAATGTCATTCACGTCGCGCCGAGTTGACCGGTGATTTCGCGCCCGGCGAGGATTTTTCGGATGAATACGATTTGGACATGGCGGATGGCAGCGAGCTGTATTATGCCGACGGCCAGATTCGCGAGGAGGATTACGAATACGCGTCGTTTCTGGGCAGCCGGATGCACGCCGCCGGAGTTTATTGCTTGAACTGCCACAATCCGCACACGGCAAAAATCCGCCTGCCCGGCAACTGGATTTGCCTGCAATGCCACGGCGGCGGCAGCACCAACGCGCCCGCAATTGATCCGGTCACACATAGCCACCACAAGGTTCGCGGTTACAATGCGGACGGAAAATTGATTGAGGCCGACCTGACGAAATACAATTCCAAAAATTTTCTGGAAACCGGCGGTGAATGCGTCAACTGCCACATGCCGCAGACGCCTTACATGCAGCGGCACTGGCGGCACGACCACGGCTTTACGAGTCCCGATCCGCTGCTCACCAAGGAACTCGGCCTGCCCAATGCCTGCAACCGTTGTCATCAGGATAAAACCGTGGACTGGGCTTTGGACGCGACGCAAAAGTGGTATGGCACGAACATGGACCGGCTGCTTGGCGCACGTCGCGAGCGAACCCGCGCCATCGCGCTCGCGCGCACCGGTGATCCGGCGGCAATTGCACCGCTGTTGAAATTATTGGCTGGGAACGAAACTCCTTATTGGCGGGCGGCCATTGTCAATCAACTTGAACCGTGGTCGGCGAATCCAGAAGTTCAGGCTGCCTTGCTGAAAAGGTTGAGCGACACGAACGCGCTCGTGCGGACAAAGACTGCGCACGCGCTGGACGCCACGGCGCAACCGTTGGACACAGCCGTGATTGCAGACTTGCGGTCGCGCTTGGACGACCCGGTTCGCGCCGTCCGCATCGCCGCCGCATGGTCGTTGCGCGGCGAACTGGATTTGCACAGCCGTGCCGGAAAGGAATTGAAATTATTCCTGGACGAAAATGCCGACGAACCCGCCGGACAAATGCAAAAGGGTGAATTCTTTGTTGGCCGGCACGATTTGACCAATGCACTGGCGCATTATCGGAAGGCCGTTGCGTGGGATGCCCATTCAGCGCCGATCCATCGCGAGCTGGCGCTGACTTACAATCTGCTCGATCAGGGCAGCAATGCGCTGGACGAATTGACCGACGCCGTGCGTCTCAATCCACGCGATTCCGAGTATCGCTACGAACTGGCGCTCGCACTCAACCAAGAGGGTTATTTGACCGCGACGGTCACGGAACTTGAAAAAACCGTGCAACTGAATCCAAACCACGCGCCGGCGTGGTATAATCTCGGCCTGGCGCGGCAAACAAAACACGATTCCACCGGCGCGCTGGCGGCGTTGGACCGCGCCGAGGAAATCGAAGCCGGCAATCCGCAGATTCCCTATGCGCGTGCGACAATCCTGCTGCGGCTTGGCCGCACCGCCGAAGCCCGCGTCGCCGCTCAACGCGCGCTCCAGATTCAACCGGACTTTGCCGCCGCGCGTAATTTGCTGTCGCAACTTGCCCGTTGAATTTGTCATGTCTTCGAGAGTTGACAATTGCCGCCGCCGATTTCATAGTCAGGGCAGGCGTCAACGCCGCTCCAAAAATTTAAAATAGTTTCAAACCTCACGGCGCTCACCGGTCAACTGGAGGCTTCCATGAAAACGAAAGTGCATTCATGTCGAATTGTGTCCAGATTCCGGCGCGACCGGAAGTTTTAGCTTCGGCGTTTTCACGCGCGAAGTTTCTGGCCATTTTTCCGGCGCACCATTCGCGTTAAAATGTTTCCATTCACCACCAACCAAAAATAAATCATGAGCAAAGAAACTGAAATCCACTTGAGCTTGAGCGCCACCGCCGCGCGCAACCTCGCCACCGCCACCGTCACCGTCCCGCAATACACCGAGATCACGCCGCGCTGGCTGCACAAGCTGCTGCCATGGGTGGACGTGGACGGCGGCGTTTATCGCGTTAACCGCGTGGCCAAGGCCGCAAAGGGAAAACCGGCGAACGAATTTGGCGAGGGCAAAGTGGACTTGCTCACCGTGGACGGCGGCGAACCGAAATTGCCGACGACCTTTGTTGATTACGACCAAGACCCGCGTGAATATCATCTCAGCACCATCCAGACGGTGCTTCGCACGCACACGCGCGTGACCGATCTTTACAGCAACAAGATTGACCAGCTGCGCGAGCAAATCCGTTTGACCGTGGAAGCGGTGAAGGAAAAAGAGGAATGGGAATTGATCAACAATTCTGATTTCGGCCTGCTCAAGGAAGTGGACGCGTCACAGACCATCAAGACCCGCAAAGGCGCGCCGACGCCGGATGATCTCGACGAACTGCTCGGCCTGGTCTGGAAGAAACCTGCATTTTTCCTCGCGCATCCGAAAGCCATAATTGCTTTTGGCCGCGAAGCCACGCGCCGGGGCGTGCCGCCGCCAACCGTGCATCTGTTTGGAACGCCGTTCATCACCTGGCGCGGTGTGCCGCTGATTCCGAGCAACAAGCTCGACGTGAAGAATAATTCCACGAGCATTTTGCTCCTGCGCGTCGGCGAAGCGGAACAGGGCGTCGTCGGTCTGCAAAAAACCGGCGTGACCGGCGAAGTGGAGCCTGGCCTCTCCGTGCGCTACATGGGCACGAACGAAAATTCCATAGCGTCGCATCTCGTCACGCGCTATTTCTCCGCCAGCGTGCTGACCACCGATGCCATCGCCCGTTTGGACAATGTCGTCGTGAATAATTATTATGACTACGGCTCCAAATAGTGACGCCGCGTCGCCGGTCGCCGCACAGGGGGCGGGCGAAGCGGCGCACAACGATCTCGTCGCGCGCTTGGTCGGCGAGGTGTTTTCAGGATTCGCTCGCGGCGCGCGTCCGACCGCGACGCCGTCGCTGCCGTCGGAAATTCCGAGCGTTTCAAAATTGCCCGACCTTTCCGGCAACTACGCGAGTTCCGCCGTGCCGCCGGTGCATCCCAGTTCGCAGCCGGCCGCGCCAAAATTATCCGAGCCGGCGGCCGCCCCGGAAAAAACGCCGACGGGCGCGCACGCGCCGGATTCAGGCGACAGCTACGCGTTCGGCGAACCGCGCTGCAATGGCGATTATCGGCCGAAAGGCAAAAAGTCGGACGCCAAAACGTCCAATGGAAATTCCCTGCTCGGTTTGCCCGGGGCCGAATCCGCCGCCACGCCGGAATATTATTTTCTGCGCGGCGGGGGTGTTTCCGGCAAGTCACCACTCGCCTGCCAGTCCTATCCGAAGAACGCCACGCCGATTCCAAAATTCGACTTTGACGGCGTGCGCCGAGATTTTCCGGCGCTGCATCAGCTCGTCAACGGCAAGCCGCTGATCTGGCTCGATAACGCCGCCACCACGCACAAGCCTCAGGCGGTGATTGACGCGACCTCGCGCTTTTACAGCCGCGACAATTCCAACATCCATCGCGCCGCGCACGCGCTCGCGTCGCGCTCGACGGAACTGTTTGAAGCCGGCCGCGAAAAAGTCCGCAAATTTCTCGGCGCGGCGGACGCGAAGGAAATTATTTTTGTCCGGGGCACGACCGAAGCGATCAACCTGGTCGCGCAAAGTTACGGCCGCAAGAACATTGGCGCCGGCGACGAGATCATCATCAGCGAACTGGAACATCACGCCAACATCGTGCCGTGGCAATTGCTCGCCAGCCAGGTCGGGGCCACGCTACGCGTCATTCCGATCAACGACCGGGGCGAATTGATTTTGGACGAATACGTAAAACTGCTCGGCGACAAAACGAAGTTTGTTTCCGTCGCGCACGTTTCCAATTCGCTGGGCACGATCAATCCCGTCGAGCAGATCATCGCGCTGGCCCACGCGCGCGGCGTGCCGGTGCTGGTGGACGGCGCGCAATCCACGCCGCATCTGCCGGTGAACGTCACGGCGCTGGACGCGGACTTTTACGTTTTCTCCGGCCATAAGATTTTTGCCCCGACCGGCATCGGGGCGTTGTATGGCAAGGCGCCGTTGCTCGAAGCCATGCCGCCGTGGCAGGGCGGCGGCCACATGATCAAGGACGTGCGCTTTGAGAAAACCGTTTACCAGCACGCGCCGGAAAAATTCGAGGCGGGCACGCCGGACATCGCCGGCGTCGTCGGCATGGGCGCGGCGATTGATTATTTGTTCAAGGTCGGCATTCCCGGCATCGCTGCTTACGAACACGCGCTGCTGGAATATGCGACGCAGGCGCTGGCGACGATTCCCGGCCTGCGCCCTATCGGCAAGGCGACGGCCAAGGCGAGCGTTTTGTCCTTCGTCATTCCCGGCGTGCCGAACGAAGCCGTCGCGCGGCATTTGGACAAAAACGGCATCGCCGTCCGCGCTGGCCATCACTGTGCCCAACCGGCCATCCGGCATTTCGGTTTGGAAAGCAGCGTCCGGCCGTCGCTGGCGTTTTACAACACGCGCGCGGAAGTGGACGCGCTGGTGCTGGCGTTGCGCTCGCTGAAGCGGAGCTGATGTGATAGATTCGCCGCCATGAAAACCATCACGCCGGTTGAACTGCAAACGATTCTCGCGGCACAGCCGTCGGTGCCGGTTATAGACGTGCGCACGCCGGTGGAATTTGCGGAAGTTCACGTGCCGCAGGCGCGCAGTGTCCCGCTGGACGAACTGAAGCCGGGTTTGCTTCAGCTTCAAAAGGACCAGCACGTGTATTTGCTTTGCCGCAGCGGCCAGCGCGCAACGAAGGCGGCGGAAAAGTTTGCGAAGGAAGGCTTCACGCAGCCGGTCGTCATCGAAGGCGGCACGCTGGCGTGGATCGAGGCAAATTTGCCGGTGACGCGCAGCGCGGTGAAAGTCATCAGCCTGGAACGGCAGGTGCGCATCGTCGCCGGGTCGCTGGTGTTCATCGGCGTGGCGCTCGGCTGGTTTGTGCATCGCGGATTTTTTGGATTGTCGGCGTTTGTCGGCGCCGGTTTGGTTTTCGCCGGCATCACCGACTTTTGCGGCATGGGCTTGCTGCTCGCCAAAATGCCGTGGAACCGCAAGGTTTGAAATCGAGGATGCGGGTTTCTCACCAGCCATTTCCGCCGGCAAAAATAATTTAATTTTCCATTGACAATCTCATCCGCCTGCCTGAATATACGACTCAACGTATCGCATATAAATGCGGATTGGCAGCGGTTCTAAATTTGCATGATTGCTGCTGGCTAAAGCAGTTATATTTTTTTCGATATAAAAACGACAACATAGATCGTTAATAAAATTATGAGTCAGATTCAACAAAAAGTGCCGGTGAACGGAACGGGTGATTTGAAGTGGCTGGAGCTGGTGGTCCAGAACGTCAAGTCACTCCGCTACGGCGTGGTGGAAATCGTGGTGCATGATTCCCGGGTGATCCAAATCGAGAAAACCGAGCGGGTGCGCTTGGACAAGGCGGAACAGCGTGCGGAACACATTTAAACATTTCGCAAACGGCTGACCGCTTCACTGGAAGAGATCATGACAGTAAACTTAAAACCATTTCTATGGCGGGCGATTTCAAAAATCGGGGGGCGGCGCGTCTTGATCGCGGCGGGATTTTTGTCGGCGGCCTGCGCGGCGTGGCCGGCGGACGTGAAAATTCTCAACGTCTCTTACGACGTTACGCGGGAGTTCTATCAGGATTTCAACCAGGCTTTCACCGCCTCGTGGAAAGCCAAAACCGGTGATACGGTGACGGTCAATCAATCGCACGGCGGTTCCAGCAAGCAGGCGCAGGCCGTCATCAACGGACTCGAAGCGGATGTGGTGACGATGAATCAGCCGCTTGACGTGGATGTTTTGTTTTCGAGCGCGCGGCTGATTCCCAAAAACTGGGCGGCGCGATTGCCGAACCACAGTGTGCCTTACAATTCCACGATTGTGTTCGTCGTCCGCAAAGGCAATCCGAAGCACGTTGAAAATTGGGACGACCTGGTTCAATCAAACATTTCCGTCGTCATTCCGAATCCGAAAACTTCCGGCAACGGGCGTTACAGCTATCTGGCGGCCTGGGGATACGCGCTGAAGAAATCCGCCGGTGACGAGCAACAGGCGCGCGAGTTTGTGGGGAAGCTCTTCGCGAACGTTCCCGTGCTCGACACCGGCGGACGCGGCGCGACGATCACCTTTGCCAACAACGGCATCGGCGACGTGCTGCTGACGTTTGAAAACGAGGCGGCGCAGCTTCGGAAAAATTTTGCGGACGACGCCTTGGAGGTGGTGGTTCCGCCGGCGAGCATTCTCGCCGAAAATCCGGTCGCGTGGGTGGACCGCAACGTCGAAAAACATCACACGGAGGCGGTCGCCCGCGCGTATCTGGAATTTCTTTACAGCGACGCCGGCCAGGAGCTGGCCGCCAAATATTATTTCCGTCCGAAGAATCAGGTTGTGCTCGCCAAATACCCCGACCGCTTCAAGCCGCTGGATTTGTTCACGGTGAATGAAATCGCGGGCGGCTGGCAAAAGGCCGAGGCGGTCCACTTTTCTGACGGCGGAATATTCGATCAAATCTATCAACCAAATAAATAAAGTTATGGCCCGCATATTCAATGACATCACCGAAACCATCGGCAACACACCGCTCGTGCGGCTGAACCGCACGGCGAAAAAACACGGCGCGGTCGCCGACGTGCTGCTGAAACTGGAATTTTTCAACCCGCTGTCGAGCGTCAAGGACCGCATCGGCGTGGCGATGATTGAGGACGCGCTGAAATCCGGCGCGATCAACCAGGACACCATTTTGATCGAGCCGACGAGCGGCAACACCGGCATCGCGCTGGCGTTCGTCGCGGCGGCGAAAGGTTTGAAATTGATTTTAACCATGCCGGAAACGATGAGCACCGAGCGCCGGAAGCTGTTGAAAATCCTCGGCGCGAAACTGGTTTTGACCGAGGGCGCGAAAGGCATGAAGGGCGCGATTGCCAAGGCGGATGAATTGAGCAAGCAGATCAAAAACAGCGTGGTGCTACAGCAATTTTCCAATCCGTCCAACCCGGCGATTCACCGCCGCACGACCGCCGAAGAAATCTGGCGCGACACGGATGGCAAGGTGGATTTCGTCGTCGCGGGCGTCGGCACCGGCGGCACGATCACGGGCGTGGCGGAAGTGATTAAAAAATTGAAACCAGAATTCAAGGCCATCGCCGTCGAGCCGGTGAAGTCGCCGGTGATTTCCGGCGGGGCGCCTGGGCCGCACAAATTGCAGGGCATCGGCGCGGGATTTATTCCGGTGAACCTGAACACGAAAATCGTGGACGAGGTGATTCAGGTGAGCGAAGACGACTCCGGCCCAATCTCGAAAGAAGTCAACCAGCTTGACGGAATTCCCATCGGCGTTTCCAGCGGCGCGGCGGTCTGGGCGGCGTTGCAAGTGGCCAAACGCCCGGAAAATAAGGGCAAAACCATCGTCGCCGTCGTGCCCTCATCGTCCGAGCGCTATCTCTCGACGTGGCTGTTTGCGGACATCGGCGTGGAGTCAGACGACATCAGCAGTCTGCTTTCCGCCGCATGAACATTTAGCCGACCCAAAACTGGGAGGCGCAAGTTTGATCCATCGAACAAAAACCAAATAAAACCAAGCGAGCTGACCGGACGACCGGAGGTTCATAATCCAAAATCAAAAACAAAAAATATTATGAAAACATCCAGTCTGAAAAAAAATATTGCCTTGAGCGCGGCTGTTGCCGCGCTGGCGTTCACCTCCAACCTGCGCGCGCAAGTTCCGGTCTTTATTGAAGGCGGCAGCGCCAGCCAGAGCGTGCTTTACGATCGGGCCACGAACTTGTTTGCCGGCAATCCCATCACCGTGACCGGAGCCGCTTCCGCCGCCGTGCGCCGGTTTGTCGGCGTTAGTGCGAATCCCGCGCTGAGCGGCTACGGCACCATCACCTTGGACATCAATGTCAACAACGGAGCCGTCGCTGGTTTGCAGGCTTTGGTGAACCAAAGCGCCGGCCCGAACGACACCAATGTTTTGGGCGTCCCGACCGTTCCCACTTTTGTTGATTCGGCCACCTCGCCCGAGGCGGTGGGCATTGATTCGGTGGCGGCGAATCTTGATTCCTATCCGACTTATGTGGTGCCGCTGGTTTTCATCAAGAATGCAAATTCTTTGGATACCGCGCCCATCACCAACCTGACCCAGCAGCAGGCGGTGACGTTGGAAACCTCCACCAACTCGACGCGCTACTTTGGTGGCACGAGCACCAACCAGGTGTTTTTCATCGGCCGCAACAAGGAAGCTGCCGTGCGCACGGAAATTGAACTGAACATTTACAATTCCGCAAACATTGAAACCTACTACACGAACGCTTCGGGCAAAGCCACCTTGGACACCAGCGCTGATCCCGGATTGTCGGCCGGCGGCGCGGTGGCCAACACGGTGCTGGTGCTGACCAACGCCATCGGCACGGTCGCGGTGCAAAATCTCAAGGCTGGTTTGGTTTCCATTCCTTTCAATGGCGTTCCGTATTCGGCGGCGAATGTGATCAATGGCAGTTATCAGCTCTGGGGCTATGAAAATTATTATTTCATCTCCACGGGCAATCCGGGGGCGCCGACCGGGCCGCAGCAGGCCGTGCTGGACGCGTTTTACCAATCCGTCACCAACGCGACCTTCCAAGCCCAAGTCGGCGGCGTGTTCACCAACAATTTCATCCCGAACACCGCGCTGCGTGTGAACCGGTCCTTTGACGGCGGCCAGATCACCCCGCTGCCGAATTACTGATCGTCGGGCAACTCCCCAAGAGCATAACCTTGTATGAAAAGTATAATTTTAACCACCCTGGCCGCGCTCGCGCTGCTGGCCACGCCGCCGGCCCGAGCGTGGAATTACAACAACGGCGACGCCTTGCTCATCTTTCGCAACGGATCGCAAGACATCGAATTTGATCTGGGCAGCGTCACCAACTTTCTGGGCAAAACCAATGGCTATACGACCACCGTTACCGGTTGGAATCTTGGCTTGGTGACCAGCAAGTATGGCACGGACCTGACCGGTATCAAAGTCGTGCTGCTGGCGACGAGCAGTTCCAACAACTTCCTAAGCAGCGCCGAACCCAATACCAGCGCTTACAATGTGAGCGGCCAAGCCGGGAATTTGCTGCAAGGCGTCATCAGCGGCGTGGGCACCGGGCCGGTGTATCCGATCAACATCCCCAGCAACAACGTCAACGCCTACTCCATTGACACCGGCGGCCAGTATGCCTATGCGTCCTATGACGACGTGGTCACCGGCGGCGGCGTCAATTCGAAGGCGATCAGCAAACTGGGCGGCAACGCGCCGTTCGTGGTCGAGCAAACCATTCCCGGCTTCCTCGACTTTTGGGCGACCGAATCCACCACGATCTATCCGAATCCGCCGGCGGATCAGTTGGTCGGCACCTTTTACATCACCGCCAGCGGCACGTTGACGTTTGTGGCGGGCCCGCGCCCGTCAACCGTCTCTGGCGTCAGCCGCACCGGCAGTGTGAGCGCGCTGCAGTTCGGCACGACGGTGGGCAACAGCTATTCCATTGCCTTCACCAACCAGCTCGGTCGCGGCTCGGCGCCTTGGCCGGTGGATGCCGTTTCGCTGGTGGGCAATGGCCGTATCAACACCCTCTATCACACCAACTCCGCCAGCAGCGCGGAATTTTACCGCATCCGGACACAATAAAAATCCGCCTAACTTGGCAATCGTAACGCGCGGCAGGTCCGGCCAAAACCGGGCCTGCCGTTGGCAAATTAAAATTCGTCGAGAGGACCACCACAGCGAATGAGATTCTGGCTGCACATCCTGATCCTGACCGTGTCCGCAGGCTTTGCCAGCGGCCAAGCGGCGGAGACCAATTCGACACCGGCGAAAGGGCTGAATGTCACCGGTTATCACATCGAGGGCAACACCGTGCTGCCGCCGGAAAATTTTGGCATGTTGTCCAATTACACCGGCACCAATCTGGATTTTCCGCGCCTGCGCGAAGGCCTGGTGAAATTACAGCTGCGCTATCACGATCTCGGTTATCCCACCATCAGCGTCACCCTGCCGCCGCAGAAGCTGACCAACGGCATGGTCAAAGTCAAAATTGTCGAAGGCCGGCTGAGCAAGATCAACATCACCGGCAACACCCATTTCAGCGAGGCCAACATCCGGCGCGCGCTGCCCAGCCTCACGACCAACATTTTGATCAACACCAAATGGTTTCAGCCCGAGCTGGACGCGGCCAACGCGAACCGCGACCGCCAGATTTATCCCGTCATCAGCCCCGGCCCGGATCCCGGCACGACGGAGCTGACGTTGAAGGTGAAGGACCGCCTGCCGCTGCATGGACGCATTGAGGTCAACGACAAGTCGTCGCCCGGCACGCCGTTGTTGCGCGGCGACCTCGCGATGCAATACGCCAACCTCTGGCAGCTCGAACATCAAATCGGCTTTGACTACAACGCGTCGCCGCAAAGCTACAAGTCGGACGAGAACACCGTGAGTTTTCTGGACCGGCCGACGGTGGCGAGTTACAGCGCATTTTATCGGCTGCCGTTGGGCTTTGGCAAAAGCTACCGCGAGAAGCTGGAGCAGGAGCCGGTGAATTTTGGCTACGACGAAATCAGCCACAAATTCAATCTGCCGCCGCCGTCAGGCCATCCGGACCTGACGCTTTACGCCTCGCGTTCCACTTCGGACACGCCGCTGCAAAACGGGGCGGTGACGAGCGTTTTCACGAACACGCTCGCGGATATATCCTCGCAATACACCCAGCACACGTTCACGGAAAACAACAATGCCGGCGCCAAGCTCACCCTGCCGCTGCCGGAACATTTCGGCGTGAAATCCTCCTTGCAGCTCGGCGTGGATTTCAAGACCTACAGCTCCAAACTTTACAGCACCAACCTGACCTTCTTCGATCTTTACGCGTTGGACCAGTTTGGCCATCCCGTGCTGGTCACCAACGAAACGCTCCATCTGCCGGCGCAATACAACCAGTCGCTTTATTATCTGCCGCTGTCGCTCGGCTGGGCCGGCACGCGGGTGGACAAATACGGTTTTTTTGCCTTCAACTGGAGCCAGAATTTTTTCCTCGCGCCGCTGGCCTCGTCGCGCAGTGATTTTCAAGGCGTCGCCGGCGTGACGGGTGCCGGCGGCAACTACACCACGCTCAACGCCGGCCTGACGCGCCAGCAAAATTTCGGCGAATGGTCGGCCACGCTGCACACCGACGGCCAGTGGGCCAGCGCGCCGCTCATCAGCAACGAGCAATTTGGGCTGGGCGGCACGGCCGGCGTGCGCGGCTTTCAGGAAGGCGAAGCTTACGGCGACAACGGCTGGCGCGTGATGTTTGATCTCCGCACGCCGCCGGTCATCGTCGGAAATTTTCCGACCGCCGACGGCGAAGTTCCCGCGCAACTGCGCGCCGACGTGTTCATGGACTACGGCCAGGTTTATCTGCTGGACCGCACCGGCAATGATCAACTGGCCCAATGGGGCACCGGCATCGGCTTTTTTCTCACCGCCGGCGAACATTTTGACGCGCGCCTGACGCTGGCGTGGGCCTTGACCGACGCCTACGTCGGCGGTGCCAACCACCAGAACAACGCCCCGGTCAGCACGCAGGCCGGCAATGCGACGGCTTATTTCTCCGTCGGCTTTCAATATTGAAAACCGCATGAAACCTTTTGCTGACCACCGCAAATCACTTTGGTTCGTCGCGCTGCTTTTCCTCGCGGCGCGCGTGCCGCAGGTCTTCGCCAATCCGACCGGCCTCACCGTCAGCGCCGGCAGCGCGACCGCGCAGCAAATCGGTTCGCTGCTCAACGTCGCCGTCAGCCAGACCGCGATTCTGAACTGGCAGAGTTTTAATATCCGGGCGGGCGAAACGACTTCCTTTCTGCAGCCTTCGGCCAATTCCGTGGTTTTGAATCTCATCGGCGGCGCCAATCCGTCGCAGATTTTCGGCAGCCTCAACGCCAACGGCACGGTGATTTTGGAAAACGCCAACGGCTTTTATTTCGGGCCGAACTCGATGATCAATGTCGGCGGCAGTTTCATCGCCACCACCGCGCCGGTCCCGCCGGATCTTGGCAGCGGCGCGGGCTGGCAGTTCACCGGCATGCCGCCGCTTGCGAGCATCGTCAACTACGGACAAATCCAGGTCGGCGCCGGCAAATCGCTTTTTCTCATCGCGGAAAACATTGAAAACCACGGCGACCTCGCCGCGCCGGATGGCGATGTCGGGCTTTACGCCGGCGACAGCGTGCTGGTGAGCGAACGGCCCGACGGTCGCGGCTTGAGCGCGGTGGTGCAACTGCCCGCCGGCTCGGTGGATAATTTCGGCCGCGTCACCGCTGACGGTGGCAGCATCATCATGCAGGCCCAGGTCGTCAACCAGAACGGCATTCTGCAGGCCAATTCGGTCGCGGAAAAAAATGGCGTTATTGAACTGGTCGCATCCGACGAACTGAACCTCGGCGCCAGTTCGCAAATTCTCGCGCGTGGCGATGATGCCGCTGCCGGCAGCGCCGGCGGCAACGTCACGCTCAAGGCCGGCAATATTTTTAACGACGAGGTCGGCAGCCAAATCGCCACGACCGGCGGCGCGAATGGCGGCAACGGCGGCAACATCGAGGTCAGCGCGCCGACCATCCAGTCGCTGAATTCCGCGATGGACGCGAGCGCGCAAAACGGTTTTGTCGGCGGCGAATTTTTGCTCGATCCGGTGAACATTATTTTGGGCACGTCCGCGGCGGGCGGCGCGATCAACGTAAACACGGCGTTCGCCAATTTTTCCACCATCCTGTTGCAGGCGACTGGCAACATCACGCTCAACGCCGGCACGGCCTGGAACTTGAGCACCAGCACGGCGAAGCAGACCGGACAGCTCACGCTGGAAGCCGGCGGCGATATTGTTTTCGGCAGCAACTCCAAAATCACGGACGCCAATGACTGGAGCGTTTCGCTCTATGCCGGCTATAATTACAACAACGGCACGTTCAAATCCGGCAGCGGAAATATTTTTCTCAATGGCAGCAGCGGCGGCACCGGCAACGGCTCCATCCAAACGGCGGCGGGCAGCATTGATTTGGCGGCGGCGAACGGCATTCAAATCGGTTCCGGTGTCGTCAGCACGACCGGTGGTGACGTGACCTGGCAGGCCGGCGGCGACATCACGTTCGGGAAAAACTCGATCATCAGCACGACAGCGAATGGCGCGGTGACGCTGGCGGCCGGCTATAATTTCATCAACGGCACGATCAATTCCGGCGCGGACAGTTCCGCCATCGGCAATATTTTTCTCAACGGCGGCGGGAGCGGCACCTTGAACGGCACCATCACCACCGCCGGCGGCGACATCAACTTGCAGGCATGGGAAAGCATTTTAGTTGGTTCCGGTTCGGTTTATACCACCGGCGGCGGCGGCATTTTTGCGTATGCGCTCGCGGGCAACATCAATGCCGGCACGTTCAACGGCGGCACCAGCAGTTCCAGCCAGACCAGTGATTACAATTTCACGGCGTCCGGGGCCACGCCCAATCCGGTGCTCGGCGGCATGTCCACGGCGGCCGGCGGCGACGTCACTTTGATCGCGGGCAACAACATTGACAGCACGCCGAAAGTGCCGTCAAAGCAGGTGCCGGGCGCATCTGGCACTTACGGAGCTGGCAACGTGACCGTCATCGCCGGCAACCAGATCACGGGCAATTACAATCTGGCCGCTGGCGTCGGCACGATGCTGGCCGGCGTGCCGGTGTCGTTGGCGCAGGCGGGCATTTTGGAAAATCCGGGTGCCAGTCCGTCCAGCTACGCGGCCACTTTGAGCGGCTTGGAACTGGCGTTGATGCAGTCGCCCAATGTCAATGGCAACATCGGCGCTGCGCCGGTGGCGGGCAACGCTTCAACGTCGCCGGTGACTTTCAGCGTGATCAACGGCGCTTGGAATGTCTGGGCGGCCAACGACATTTCCGTCAAGGAAGTCAACAATCCCAACGGTGCGTTCAACACGCTCCAGCCGTTTCTTTTCAATTACGCGCCGAATGCGGCGGCGAATTTCTGGGCGGGCAATGCCATCGAACTGGTCGGCGCGAATCTCGGCCGGCTGACGTCGGTGAACAAGACACCGATTTATGCGCCGATCCTTTCGCTCAATGCCGGCGCGGGCGGCATCCTGATTGACAAGTCCATCATTCTCGCGCCGTCGAGCGAAGGTTCCTTGAGCCTCGTCACGCGTGACGGCGGCAATCTGAGCGGCGCGGTCACCGCCGGTTCTACGGTGCTGAACGGCATTATCATGTCGGACAGCGCCTCGCCGCTTTACACGACTTTTTCTTCCGAGCAGGACGGCATTCATTTGCATGATCCCAATCCGCAGCCCGTGCTGCTGGACATCTCCGGCAGCATCAACAGTTTCAGCCTGACTGTTCCGACGTTTGCCGACATCACGGTTGACGGCAACACTTACAACTTCGGTTTCCACGGGCAAAATTTGTCGTCTGCCCAAACCACGTCCATCAACGTGCTGGGCAGCATTACTTATCGCGGCGACTTGACGACCATCAATTTGACCTCTGCCCAATTGGCGGATCTGCTGCCGACGGCATTGTTCACCGACAGCGCCGACACCGCCGTGACGAGCAAATTGATTTATGATGCCACCACCGGCGAGCTGATTTATGTCGGCGTGATGAGCGCGTCGGATCTGGCTTTCCTGCTCGCTCCCAGCGTCATCGAGCTGGATAAAAACGGCAATCCCGTCACGCAGCCGGTTTTAGATGCCGACGGCAATCCGGTTTTAAACCCGAATGGCACGCCGGAAACCACGCCGGTGACGGTGCCGCTGAAACTGGACGCCACCCAGCGGGCGATGATCACCCAATTATACAGCGCCACGCAAAGCGCGTCGCTTGGCGACCAAGGTCTCGCGCTGGCCGGTCCCGGCAATTTCAACATCACCGCGAACACCATTGACCTCGGCGTTTCCGGCGGCATCCGGGTGACCGAGCCGGCAACGATCCTGGCCGGCAATTCGCCTGAAGGCGCAACTTTAAATGTCACAACCGTTGGCGACCTCGCCATGACCTCCACGATCATCGCGAATGAAAGCCTGCTCGGGGCCGTCAATCTAAATGTCGGCGGCGCGCTGAATGTCGGCGGCCAGTTCACAACGCTCGGCGACGCCGGCTCGCCGAAGGGAATTTTTTCCACCGGCGGCGGCGACGTTTCCGTGCTGGCGAACGGCACGGTGAACGTGAACGGCTCGCGCATCGCCGCCTACAACGGCGGCAATGTCACCGTGGAATCGCTGACCGGCGACGTGAACGCCGGCACCGGCGGCAATGGTTACGTGAGCATGACCGCGCTGGAGCTGAATCCCACGACCGGTTTGCTGACCAGCATCGCCGCGAGCATTCCCGGCAGCGGCATTCTCGCGACGACCGTGGCTGGTTCGCATGTCACGCTGGGAAATGTTTTGATCGAAACGCCGAATGGAAATATTTCCGCCAGCCAGGGAGGTGTCATCCAGATTTCGTTCAACGGCACGGACACGTCGCGCACCGTGGCGGAACTGATCGCCGGCTATGAACTGCGCGACGGCAGCGGCCAGCGGGTGCTGGCGGCGGATCTCGCCAACGGCACGGCGGCGAGCGTTTCCGACGGCCGCGTGGTGGACGCCAGCGGTTCCGGCGTCATCGCGCAAAGCATCATCGCCAAGGCCACCGGCGAGGTGAAGGGACTCTTCATCGGACTGGGCAGCGGTCCCGTGCAAATCACCGCGCCCACCATCGGTCCCGGCCTGGTTTTCTCCTCGGGCAAAGTTTCCATCATCGGTGATTCGGGCGACGGCCCCACCATTCAAGTCATTAGTGAACAAGCTCACACCGACAACGGTGTGTCTGCGGCCACCGATTTGCCTGCTTCCAATGTCGCCAAAACCGAAGCCCCCATCGCCGACACGGCGGCAACGGTGGCTGCCAAGGCCGACGATTCCAGCGGCGACGGCGACGATTTGACCGGCAAAAAAAACAAGGGCAAAGGCATCAGCCTCGCCCAAAAGATCAGCCGGGTGACGGTGCTGTTGCCGGGGAAGAACTGAAATGAAGCGGGCATGATTTCCAGACGCAAAAAACCGAATTCACCAAGCCGAACCATTATTAAATTATGAACCTATTCCTCCATCCGCTGCTGGCCAATGCGGCCGTGTATGCCATCGAGAACGCGACGCCCGAGGGCAAGACCACCTGTGT
>Ga0181516_10001330_pt1 | contig 19094 bp, 20 predicted proteins | sample PEATcosm2014_Bin_25_FD_121104 | JGI IMG/M metagenome (GOLD analysis project Ga0181516, IMG submission 121104) | Peatland microbial communities from MTU Mesocosm Facility, Houghton, MI, USA - PEATcosm2014_Bin01_10_metaG | ecosystem: Environmental > Terrestrial > Soil > Wetlands > Peat | place... | reverse complement strand
TGCTGCACGAGCAGGCGCTCGATGACATCGTGGTCGACAAGCTGCGCCTGGAGGTGCCGCCGACCGATCTTACCGAGTGGCGCCAGGTGGTGAGCGGCAAGGCGAACCCGGACGGCCAGGTGGACATCGCCATGGTCGGCAAGTACGTGCAGATCCGCGATTCGTATATCTCGCTCAACGAGGCGCTGATGCACGGCGGCCTCAAGACCCGCACCCGTGTACGGCTGCACTACATCGAATCCACCGATATCGAGGTCGACGGCACGGATCGGCTGGCGGGCATGGACGCCATCCTGGTGCCGGGCGGGTTCGGCGAGCGCGGCATCGAGGGCAAGATCCAGGCAATCCGATTCGCACGCGAGCACGGCGTGCCGTATCTGGGCATCTGCCTCGGCATGCAGCTGGCGATCATCGAGTACGGTCGGCACGTGCTGAAGCTGAACGACGCGCACAGCACGGAATTCAATCGCGCCACGCCGGATCGGGTCATCGCCCTGATCACCGAGTGGCAGGACAGCGCGCGCGGCGCGCAGCTGCGGGACGAGAGCTCGCAGCTCGGCGGCACCATGCGTCTGGGTGCGCAGGACGTGCTGCTGCAGCCCGGCACCCTGGCACGCGAGCTCTACGGCCGCGACCTGATCGCGGAACGGCATCGTCACCGCTACGAGTTCAATAACAATTACCTGCATGCCTATGCGCGCGCCGGTCTGCGCGTTTCCGGTTTCTCGCGCGACGGGCTGGTCGAGATCATCGAACTGCCGAGCCACCCGTGGTTCGTCGCCACGCAGTTTCACCCCGAATTCACCTCCACACCGCGTGACGGCCATCCGCTGTTCACGGGCTTCGTTCGCGCCGCGCGCGCCTATCGCGCCTCACAGCTGCCGGCTGCGGCCGGCGCATGAGGCTGGCCGGCTTCGAGGTTGGCCTCGACCGACCGTTGTTCCTGATAGCCGGCCCCTGCGTCGTCGAGTCCGAGGCGCTGGTGCAGGAGGTAGCCGGCAAGCTGGCCGAGATCACGGCCGCCATTGGCATGCCGCTGATCTTCAAGGCCTCATTCGACAAGGCCAACCGTTCCTCGGGCTCGAGTTTTCGCGGCCACGGACTCGAGGCGGGACTTGCGGCGCTGCAGTCGGTGCGGCGCCTGTTCAAACTACCGGTGCTCACCGACGTACACGAGGACTCGCCGATCGCCGAGGTCGCCGCGGTGGTGGACGTGCTGCAGACTCCCGCGTTCCTGTGCCGCCAGACCAACTTCATCCTCAAGGTGGCTGCCGCCGGGCGCCCGGTGAACATCAAGAAAGGTCAGTTCCTGTCGCCGTGGGAAATGCAGAACGTCGTCGACAAGGCGCGCTCGACCGGTAATGCGCAGATCATGGTGTGCGAGCGTGGCTTCAGCTTCGGCTATAACAACCTGATCACCGACATGCGGGCGCTGTCGGTGATGCGCGCGACCGGCTGCCCGGTGGTGTTCGACGCCACGCATTCGGTACAGCTCCCTGGCGGGCAGGGCAGCGTCTCGGGCGGGCAGCGCGAGTTCGTGCCGGTGCTGGCCCGAGCCGCAGTCGCCGCGGGTGTCGCCGGCATCTTCATGGAGACACACCCCCGGCCGCAGGAGGCGCTGTCGGACGGCCCGAACGCATGGCCGCTCGATCGCATGGCCAGTCTGCTCGAGACCCTGCAGCAGCTCGATGCGGTCAGTAAATCACGACCGTTCGAGGAAGCATTGATATGAGCCTGATCGCCGACGTCCATGCACGCGAGATCATCGATTCGCGCGGCAACCCCACCATCGAGGCCGAGGTCATCCTGGCGTCCGGTACCCACGGTCGTGCGGCCGTGCCGTCGGGGGCCTCCACCGGCACGCGCGAGGCGGTGGAGCTGCGCGACGGCGATGCCAAGCGCTATGGCGGCAAGGGTGTGCTGCGCGCGGTCGACAACGCCAACACGCTGTTGCGCGAAGTACTGATCGGCAAGGAGTCGATCGATCAGGCTGGGATCGACAACCGCATGATCGAGCTCGACGGCACCGAGACCAAGGGTCGGCTCGGCGCCAATGCGATTCTGGCCGTGTCGCTGGCCAATGCCCACGCTGCCGCGCGCGATGCGGGGCTGCCGCTGTTCAGGCACCTGCTCGGTGAGCGCGAACCGGTCATGCCGGTGCCGCAGATGAACATCATCAACGGGGGTGCGCACGCCAACAACAGTCTCGATATCCAGGAGTTCATGATCCTGCCGGTCGGGGCGCCGTCGCTGCGCGAGGCGCTGCGCTACGGCGCGGAGATCTTTCATGCGCTGAAGAAAATCCTCAATGCCAGGGGGATGAGTACCGCGGTCGGGGATGAGGGCGGTTTCGCGCCCGATCTGCCGTCGAACGAGGCTGCATTGCAGACCATCCTCGAGGCCATCGAAACCGCGGGCTATCAGCCGGGCCGTGACGTCTACCTGGGTCTGGACGTCGCCAGCTCGGAGTTCTACCGCAACGGCAAGTACGAGCTCGAGGCCGAGCACCGCAGCTTCACCGCGCAGGAATTCACCCAATACCTGGCCGATCTGGTGGCGAGCTATCCGATCATCAGTATCGAGGACGGCATGAGCGAGGCGGATTGGGCGGGCTGGTCGCATCTGACACAGACGCTGGGCGGCAAGGTGCAGCTGGTCGGTGACGATCTGTTCGTGACCAACACCCGCATCCTGGCGGAAGGTATCTCGCGCCAGGTCGCCAATGCCATCCTGATCAAGCCGAATCAGATCGGCACGCTGACCGAGACGCTGGCGGCGATCAGCATGGCCGAGCAGGCCCGCTACGCCTCGATCGTGTCGCACCGTTCGGGCGAGACCGAGGACACGACCATCGCCGACCTCGCGGTCGCGACCGCCGCGACGCAGATCAAGACCGGCTCGATGTCGCGCTCGGACCGGATTGCGAAGTACAACCAGCTGCTGCGCATCGAAGAGATGCTCGGCGGCAACCCGCGCTATGCCGGTCGTACTGCCTTTGCGGTCAGGACATAAGTTAAGCTAGCAACTCATGAAATGGCTTGCCGCATCGTTGTTGGCCGCGCTGCTGCTGCTGCAGTACCGGCTGTGGATGTCCAACGACGGTGCGCGCGAGGTCTGGCGGTTGAGCGCAGCGGTGTCGGCGCAGCAGTCGGAGAACGCCCAGCTCGCGCAGCGCAACCGGCAGCTGGCAGCCGAAGTGCACGATCTCAAGCAGGGCTATGCGGCGCTCGAGGAGCGCGCCCGAACCGATCTCGGGATGGTCGCCGGCAATGAAACCTTCTACCAGGTCGTGCCGCAAAAGCCGGTGAGCTCCGGTCCGCAGAATGTGCCCGCCGCCCGACCGCCGCAGCGCACCGCCGCGGCACACTGAGTCGATGCGCTATTGGCTGGTGATGCCCGCGGCCGGCGTCGGCCGTCGGTTCGGCGGCGCCAAGCAGTTCGCGACCTTGAACGAACGCACCGTGCTCGAGCTGGCGCTGCAGCCCTTCATCGACGATGCCCGGTGTCAGGGGGGCGCCATCGCGTTGTCGCCGGATGAGCCGCGGCGCGCCGAGCTCGGCGCGCTGGTGCCCGCGCGTTTTGTACTGATCGACGGCGGTGACACCCGTGCTCACTCCGTGCTCAACGGACTGGCGGCGGTCGCGGCGCAGGCCGCTCCGACCGACTGGGTGCTGGTGCACGATGCGGCCCGTCCGTGCCTGAGTGCGGCGGATCTTGGCCGACTGCTGGCCGGTGCCGACGGGGCGGAGGGCGCGCTGCTCGCGGTTCCGGTGGCAGATACGGTCAAACGGGCGCAGCCGCAGCTCGCGGGCGAGCCGGCGCGCTGTGCGGCGACGATGGCGCGCGAATGGCTGTGGCTGGCGCAGACACCGCAGATGTTCGCACTCGGACCGCTGCGTGCGGCGCTGGAGCAGGCACTGAGCTCAGGTCGCACGCCCACTGACGAGGCGCAGGCCATGGAGTGGCAGGGGGTATCGGCTCGCCTGATCGAAGCGCGCGACACCAATATCAAGATCACCCATGCGGCGGATCTGCTGCTGGCGCACGCGATCCTCGGCGTGCGCGCGAGGATCGCGAAATGACGCTCAGGATCGGTTCCGGAGTCGATATCCATGCATTCGGTCCCGGAGACAGCGTGATGCTCGCCGGGGTGCGCGTGCCGCATACGCACGGCGTGGTGGCGCATTCGGATGGCGATGTGCTGCTGCATGCGCTGGTCGATGCGCTGCTCGGCGCCGCCGGCCTGGGCGACATCGGCATGCACTTTCCGGATACTGACCCGCGATGGCGCGGCGCGGACAGCGCCCGCTTCGTGCTGCACGCCCGCGAGCTGCTGGAGCAGCGAGGCTATCGCATTCTCAATGCCGACCTGACGCTGCTGGCGCAATCGCCCCGCGTCTCGCCGCTGCGGGATGCGATGCGCGACAACGTCGCGCGGTTGCTGCAGGTGCCTCCCGACTGCGTCAATATCAAAGCCACGACGCCCGAGCATCTGGGATTTCTCGGCCGCAAGGAGGGGCTGGCGGCGATGGCCAGCGTTCTGATCGAGCAGACGTAGCCGCGAGCAAGATCAAAGTCATTCAATGGATGACGATCAGCATGACTAGTCCTATCCGCGGGAGTCGCGCAGTCGCTGCAGCAGCACCAGCGTCGCGCCGGTGCCGCCGGCCGCCGGCTTGGCAGAGGCGAACGCCAGTACCGGGTCGGCACGGCGCAGCAGCGTGTTGACGGTGCTCTTGAGCACCGGGCCACGATTTCCCGAGCGCAGCCCCTTGCCGTGAATGATGCGCACGCAGCTCATGCCGCGATGGCGCGCCTGCCGTAGAAACTCCGCCAGCTGTACCGCGCTCTCCGAGCCGGTGAGACCATGCAGATCGAGCTCCGCTTCGACTCGATAGTCGCCGCGCCGCAGACGTCGAAACACGGCCTCAGGGACCCCTGGCCGTCGATACAGCAGTTCATCCCCCGGTTGAGCCTCGATCAGCGGTCCCGGCGTGAGCAGGCTCTCGGACAGCACCGCGGCCCGTTCGGCGCGTGCAAACCGGGCGCGCGGCCGCGGCCGGCGGGTGCCGCCGGTGCTGGTGCTGTCGACCCGAGGGGTGACGCGCATCGGCCGCACGTCCCGCATCGCACGCCGGAACAGCTCGGCGTCATCGGCGGGTTCAGTGTCATCCTCGTCGCCGCGGTTCATGGCTCCTCCTGGCTTGAGGCTTGAAGTATATTGGCGCGCTTCCATGCTGGCCGCACCCGCCCCGGCGCCCCTGAGAGAGTCTCCGCCGCTTGTCCGTGAAAATACTGGTCTGTAACGATGACGGCTATCGCGCCGAGGGTATCGCGTGTCTGCGGCGCGCGCTCTCCAGCCTGGCGCAGGTCACGGCCGTGGCACCCGATCGCAATCGCAGCGGTGCCGGCAATTCCCTGACGCTGGATGTGCCGCTGCGGTTGCAGGTGGCCGAGCCGGGTGTCTACTTCGTGGCCGGAACGCCCACGGACTGCGTGCATCTGGCCATTTCCGGCGCGCTCGACGGCGAGTTCGACATGGTGGCCTCCGGCATCAACGATGGCGCCAATCTCGGCGATGATGTGCTGTATTCGGGTACTGTCGCCGCGGCCATCGAGGGACGATTCCTGGGTCTGCCGGCGCTGGCGTTCTCGCTCTGTGCGTCGCCGGCGGGTGGGCGCTGCTTCGACACCGCGGCGCGGGTCGCGCATTCGCTGGTTGCGGCATTGCTGCGCCGGCCGATCGATCCCACCCTGATCCTGAATGTCAATGTGCCAAATCTACCCTACGAGCGCCTGGCGGGATTTCGCAGCACGCGGCTTGGATTCCGTCACCGCTCCGAAGCGGTGGTGCCGGCGCACGATCCGCGCGGCAATCCGGTGTACTGGATCGGGCCGGCAGGTGCGGGCAGCGATGCCGGGGAGGGCACCGACTTCATGGCGGTGTCCGAAGGCTTCGTGTCGGTGACGCCATTGTCGATCGATTTTACGCGACACGCCGCGCTGCCCGAGGTGGCGCGCTGGCTCGATCTGCTGTGAGCGCCTGCCCGTGAGTGATAACCGCTTTACCGGCATCGGGATGACCTCCGCGCGTACCCGTGATCGACTGGTGCAGCGTCTGCGTGACCAGGGCATCACCAATCTCGCGGTGCTCGATCGCATCCGCAATCTGCCGCGCCATATTTTTGTCGACGAAGCGCTGGCGAGCCGCGCCTACGAGGACACGGCGCTGCCGATTGGTTTTGGACAGACGATCTCGCAGCCGTACATCGTGGCGCGCATGAGCGAGGCGCTGCTCGAGGGCGGCCCGCTCACCAAGGTGCTCGAGATCGGCACCGGCTGCGGCTATCAGACCGCAGTGCTGGCGCCGTTGGTCGGGCGCGTCCATACGATCGAGCGCATCGAGGCGTTGCAGAAGCGTGCGCGCGCGCGCTGCGCGGAGCTGCAGATCCGCAATGTCCGGTTTCGGCATGGCGATGGCTCGCTCGGCTGGCGCTCTCAGGCGCCGTTCGATGGCATCCTCGTGGCCGCAGCGCCGCTGACGATTCCGGATGCATTGACCCAGCAGCTTGCCATCGGCGGCCGCTTGATCGTGCCGGTTGGTCCCGAAGGGGAGCAGCAACTGGTGCGGCTCACGCGGCGCGAACAGGGTATTGAACGGCGGGTGCTCGGCGCCGTCTCATTCGTCCCGCTGCTCGGCGGCTTGGGCTAGCCACGGCGGCCGAACGCCGGGACAGCACCTATAAATGACAATATAAAAGTACTGCAAGATACTGTTTATGAAAAATTAATTATAAGAACTTCAAGTAACTTATGAAGAAACTTGCCAGCGACAGGATTTCACGGCAACATCCTTTTGTCGGCATCCGCCGACAATGATGGGGAGGCTCACCGAAAGAAGACACAGGGTGAAAACTAGGGGAAGACCGAAACGGTGAGTAAAAACAAGAATAGGGTTGGATAACAAAAAGAAGCGGAAACAATTATCTGAATTTGTCAGCTTCGGATAATTTGGTGATACAACGATCTTCTCTCCCTGTGTCTTCTTTCGGAGTGTCTTCCACGCGCCGCGCTTCCTGCGGCGCCAGCACTCACGGAAATAATCCCGCGGCCACCGGCCGCTCCTCGCTGGCGAGTATGTTGTAGGTCCGGCAGGCCGCTCCGAGCGTCATGCACTCGAGCGCGATGCCGCGCGCGCGGCAGATCGCGCGAACTTCGGCGTGGGCAAACAGCTGTGTGTCGCCGGCGCCGAGCAGGATGATCTGCGCGCCCGTGTCGAACAGCGCCTGCAGGTCTGGCTCACGCACTGCGGGCAGCGAGGCCGCACCCCAATCGAGGTGCAGCTGCAGCGGCGTGATGATCAGCGGCCGCGTGATGCGCTGTTCACCAACCACGATCTCGCCATTGCCGTAGCCTCGCACGAGATTCAGTCGCGAATTGGAGTCGAGTAGCAGGCGCATGATGAGTACGATACGACATGGCCGCCGAACTGATCCTGATCCTGCGAGATTTTTTTGCGCCCGGCGATCCGGTCGCAACCGATGCGGAACGGCCGCGCCTGCAGGCGCTCGAGACGCTGCTCGCCACCGCGCGTCGGGACCCGCTGATGGATGGCTGGCGGGCGGAGTTCGCGGCTCGATTCAGCGACCCGTCAGATGTCGGACTGTCACCGGCGGCGGTGGTCGCGCATGCGGGACTGGCAGCTGAGCTGCTGCCGGAGACGCGCTACTGGCTCGCGACACCGGTGCATTACTTTGCCGGACTCGACAGCGTGCAATTGCATCCCGCCGGCCTGCTGGAGCTCGAGCGCGATGCCCAGAGCGCGCTGGCCTCGGATTTCAATGCCGTGTTTGGCGAGGCGCGCTGGCGCCTGCTCGTGACCGGCCGCCGGGAGCTGGTGCTGGCGGGACCGGCGCTGCAGGCGGACGGTGAGGATCCGGCGCGCTTTCTCGGCAGTCAGCTTGACGGTGCCCAGCCGCGAGGTCCGGGCGCGCCAGAACTGCGACGCCTCGCGGTCGAGATCGAGATGTGGTTGCACGAGCATCCGCTCAATCAGCGCCGGGAGAATAGCGGCCAGCCCCCGATCAGCGGTCTCTGGCTCTGGGGTGCCGAGCCGCTGCGAGCCGTGGGCCGCGTGTCCGACCCGAGCGCCCGCGCCGGCGAGCGGCTGTATGGTCAGGACACGTTCGCCGAGGCACTGTGGCAACGGCGTGGCGGCAGCAGTGTCCCGCTACCGGCGCGCTGGAGCGCGCGGCATGAGTCCGGCAAGCTGCACGTGGTGCTCTATCCGGCGGCTGGCGCAGACGGGGTCGGTCCCGCACTCGAGCGACTGGAGCGTGATTGGCTGGCACCCGCGCTCGCGGCATTGCGCGCGGGCGCTGTCGCGGCCGTGGAGCTGCTCGCGGGAGCCTATGTCTACCGGCTGCGCCGGTTGGGCCTGGCGCGCTTCTGGCGTGCGCGGGCGCCCTGGCACGAGGCGTTGGCGTGAGCGTGCTGGCGCTGCGCATCGTGCGGCGGGCCGCCGCGGGAGATGCCGCACTGGGTGACGCGATGCACCCGGTGCTGCGACGGATCTACGCGGCGCGCGGCATCCGCAACCAGACCCAGCTCGGCTTAGGGCTGCGGCAGCTGTTGCCGATCGGCAGCCTCGAGGCCGTCGAGGCCGCGGCGGAGCTGCTCGAGACACACCGCCAGCGTGGCGGCCTGATACTGGTGGTGGGCGATTTCGATGCCGACGGCGCGACCAGCACGGCGCTGATCGTGCGCGCATTGCGCAGCTGGGGCTTTCCGAGGGTCGATTTCCTGGTGCCGAATCGATTCGAATTCGGCTACGGGCTGACGCCGGAAATCGTCGCGCTGGCAGCGCAGCGGCAACCGTCGCTGATCGTGACGGTCGACAACGGCATCTCGAGTCACGCCGGTGTTGCCGCTGCGCGTGCTGCCGGCATCGAGGTACTGATCACCGATCATCACCTGCCCGGTGCATCGCTGCCGAACGCCCAGGTGATCGTCAATCCCAACGTGCCGGGCAGTCAATTCGCGAGCCGCGCGCTCGCCGGCGTCGGCGTGGCTTTCTATGTGGTTGCGGCGCTGCGCCGGCGGCTGGCCGAGCGCGGCGCGCTGCCGTCTGGCGCACTCCCACTTGCGGACCTGCTCGATCTGGTGGCACTCGGCACGGTGGCGGATGTGGTGCCGTTCGATGTCAACAATCGCATCCTGGTGTCGCAGGGCCTGGCGCGCATCCGCGCCGGCCGCTGTGCGGCCGGCATCAGCGCGCTGCTCGAGGTCGCGCATCGTGAGCGCAGCGGCCTGATCGCAGCCGATCTCGGTTTCGCCGTGGCGCCGCGACTCAACGCCGCCGGACGCCTGACCGACATGTCGATCGGCATACGCTGCCTGCTGGCCGACGATCCGGACGAGGCGCTGCAGCTGGCACAGGAACTCGACCGCCTGAACATCGAACGCCGCGGCATCGAAGCGCGCATGCAGGCCGAGGCGCGCCTGGCAGTGCGTTCGTTGCGCGATCCGGCCATCGGCCCGCGAAGGGCAGGGGTATGTCTCTATGATCCGGGCTGGCACCAGGGTGTCGTCGGTCTGGTGGCGAGCCGGGTCAAGGAGCGATTGCGCCGCCCGGTGATTGCGTTTGCACCGGCTGACGCGCAGACCCTGCGCGGCTCGGCACGCTCGATCCCGGGCATCCACATCCGTGACGTACTCGATGCGATCGCGGCGCGCGACGGCGCGCTGATCCAGAAGTTCGGTGGGCATGCCATGGCGGCGGGGCTGACGCTGCCGCTGGCATCGCTCGATAGCTTTGCGCGCGCGTTCGACGCCGAATGTGAAGGGGCTCTCGATCGGCACGGCTCGCCGGATGTCATTGAGACCGATGGCGAGCTTCTGGAGCACGAGCTGGCTCTGCCTACCGCGCGTGCCCTGCGTGCCGGCGGCCCCTGGGGGCCGGGATTTCCCGAACCGCTGTTCGATGGGCTGTTCCGGATCCATTCCGCGCGCGTGGTCGGTGAGCGGCATCTGAAGATCCGCCTGCTGGCGCCCGAAGGCCGAGGGCAGTTCGACGCGATCGCCTTCAATTTCATCGATGCCGAGGAACCCGCCGCATTGCCGAGCGGCCTGGTGCGGCTGGTCTACCGGCTCGACAGCAACGAATATCTCGGTGAGTCGCGATTGCAGTTCGTGGTCGAGCACCTGCTGCCGGTCTAAAGGCGAGCCGGCAGCACGGCGCATGCTAGTATGCCGGCGATGGAAGTCAGCCAGCTCAAGCGCACTCTCAAAGATCTCGAGGAACGGGCCGTCTCCTTGAGGGGGTTTCTTTGAGTACGACCGCAAGAAAGAACGTCTCGAAGAAGTAAGCCGTGAACTGGAAGACCCTGCGGTCTGGAGCGCGCCTGATCGCGCCCAGGAGCTGGGTCGCGAGCGCGCGCGGCTCGCGGCCGAGATCGAGGAACTCGATCGCACCAATCTGGCTGTCAGTGACGCCGCCGAACTGCTCGAGCTGGCGGAACGCGAAAACGACGAGGCGGCGGCACGGGAGATCGAGCGCGACGCCGGTGCGCTCGAGGCGGGCGTGCGGCGGCTCGAGTTCAAGCGGATGTTCCGCGGCCAGATGGATGCGCATAACGCCTTCCTCGACATTCAGGCCGGCGCCGGCGGCACCGAGGCACAGGACTGGGCGCAGATGCTGCTGCGCATGTACCTGCGCTGGGGTGCGGCGCGCAGCTTTGGCTGCGAGGTGATCGACTCCAGTCCCGGCGAGGTAGCCGGCATCAAGAGTGCCAGCGTCGCGGTGCGGGGCGAATACGCCTACGGCTGGCTGCGGACCGAGACCGGCGTGCATCGGCTGGTGCGCAAGTCGCCGTTTGACTCCGGCAACCGCCGCCATACCTCGTTCGCATCGGTGTTCGTCTCGCCCGAGGTCGATGAGGACATCGACATCGAGATCAATCCGGCCGACCTGCGCATGGACGTCTACCGCTCCAGCGGCGCGGGTGGCCAGCATGTCAACAAGACCGAATCGGCGGTGCGCATCACGCATCTGCCGAGCGGCATCGTGGTGGCCTGCCAGAACGAGCGCAGCCAGCACAAGAACCGCTCGATGGCGATGAAGATGCTGAAGGCCAAGCTGTACGAGCTCGAAGTGAACAAGCGCAATGCGGCGGCGAAGGTGCTCGAGGATTCCAAGTCCGACGTCAGCTGGGGCAACCAGATCCGCTCCTATGTGCTCGATCAATCGCGGATCAAGGATCTGCGGACCGGCGTCGAGGTGGGGAACACCGCCGCGGTGCTCGACGGGGATCTGGATCAATTCATGGAAGCGAGTCTGAAGGCAGGGCTGTGAACGACGAGGACAACAAGCTGATGGCGGAACGTCGCCGCAAGCTTGGGCTGCTGCGCGAGCAGGGCAGCGCGTATCCGAATGATTTCCGGCGCGATGCACTCGCCTCGCAGCTGCTGGCAGCCTACGCCGATCGCGACGCCGACTGGCTCGATGCCAATCCGATCCGCGTCCGGGTGGGCGGCCGGATGATGTTGCGGCGAGTCATGGGTAAGGCCAGCTTCGCCAAGATCGCCGATCGCAGCGGACAGCTGCAGCTGTTCCTGCAGGAGAGCGCGCTCGGACCGGCCTATGAGGCCTTCAAGGGCTTTGACATCGGCGATCTGCTCGGTGCCGAGGGGCAGCTGTTCCGAACCCGCACCGGGGAGCTGTCGGTGCGGGTGGAGGTGCTGCGATTGCTGGCAAAGTCACTGCGGCCGCTGCCCGAGAAGTGGCATGGCGTAGCGGACACCGAGCTGCGCTACCGCCAGCGTTATGTGGATCTGATCATGACCGAGCGCAGCCGCGAGGTGTTCCGCACCCGCAGCCGCGTGCTGCGCTACCTGCGCGATTTTCTGGACGCCCTCGATTTCCTGGAAGTCGAGACGCCCATGATGCAGCCGATTCCGGGCGGGGCGGCCGCGCGCCCGTTCGTGACGCACCACAATGCGCTCGACCTGGACATGTACCTGCGCATTGCGCCCGAGCTCTATCTCAAGCGCCTGATCGTGGGTGGCTTCGAGCGCGTCTACGAGATCAATCGCAATTTCCGCAACGAAGGGCTGTCGACGCAGCACAATCCGGAATTTACGATGCTCGAGCTGTACTGGGCGTATACCGATTACCTCGAGCTCATGGACCTGATCGAGCGGCTGCTGCATGGACTGGCCGATGGCCTGTTCGCAACGCGGCTGCTGACCTACCAGGGTCGCGAGTACGATCTGGCGCGGCCGTTCAAGCGCATCACGATCGAGGCCGCGCTGCTGGAGCAGAATCCGGCGCTCGAGCGCTCGCGGCTGCGCGAGCCCGCCTACCTGCGCTCGGTGTGCGCGCAGCACAGCATCGCCTGTCTGCCGCACGAAGGCGCGGGCAAGCTGCAGATCAGCCTGTTCGAGAAGACGGTTGAGCAGACGCTGCTTGATCCGACCTTCGTGTACGCCTATCCGCTCGAGGTCTCGCCGCTGTCGCGCGCCAATGATGCCGATCCGTTCGTCACCGACCGCTTCGAGTTCTTCCTCGCCGGCCGCGAGCTTGCCAACGGCTTCTCGGAGCTGAATGATCCGGAGGACCAGGCGCAGCGATTCCGAGCCCAGGTGCAGCTCAAGGACAGCGGCGATGACGAGGCGATGCACTACGACGCGGATTACATACGTGCGCTCGAATACGGCATGCCACCCACGGCCGGCCTCGGACTGGGTGTCGATCGCCTGGTCATGTTCCTGACCGACTCGCCCTCGATCCGGGATGTGCTGCTGTTCCCACATCTGCGTCCCGAAACCTGAGCGTCATCGCTCAGCGCGTATCCTCTGCGAACTCAAGGAGAATCATAGCCATGACACAACCGAATCGAGCCTCAGCGTCAGTCGCCGGCGCGGTCGCCGCAGCGCTGCTGCTGACCGCCGCGCAGACCTCTACCGCCGCTGCAGCCAACAGCGCCAAGAGCGGCGCGACTTCTGCTCCGGCGCCCGGCGCGCCAACCAGCGATGACGACAAGACTCTCTACGCCCTCGGTGTGTTGATCAGCCGCAATCTCGAGGCCTTCAGTCTGTCGCCCGCCGAGCTCAAGATCGTCGAGCAGGGCCTGACCGATGGGGCCAACCATCATCCGGCGCTCGAGGCCGAGACGCTCAGCCCGCAGATTCAGGCGCTGCAGCGCACGCGGCTCGGCGCCATCGATGAGAAGCAGAAGGCGGCCGGTCAGTCGTATCTCGACAAGGCCGCGGCCGTGACCGGGGCGCAGAAGACCACCTCGGGACTGGTATTCATAACCGTCAACGAAGGCAAGGGCGCCAGTCCGGAGCGCACCGACCGTGTCAGCGTCAACTACGAGGGTAAGCTGATTGACGGCACGGTGTTCGACAGCACCGCCAAGCATGGTGGGCAGCCGGTGCAGATGAACGTCACCGGCGTGATTCCGTGCTGGACGGAAGCGCTGCAGCTGATGAAGGTCGGCGGCAAGGCGCGCGTCGTCTGTCCCTCCAGTCTCGCCTACGGCGATCGCGGCGCCCTGCCCGCGATCATGCCGGGTGCCACGCTGGACTTCACTATCGAGCTGGTCGACGTATTGCCGAAACCGGCAGCTCCACCGGCTGGAGCGACCGCTCCGGCGCCCGGGGGCGCCAACGCCCCGAAGTAACGGTGCCGTCCGACCGCCCGGCTCAGCCCGGTGCGGCGTCGATGCGCATCGAGTCGATGCGCATCGACAGATCGATGGCCGTCACGTGCTTGGTCAGCGCGCCGACGGAGATGTAGTCGACGCCGGCCTCGGCGATCGTGCGCAGGGTCTCGAGCGTGATGCCGCCGGAGCATTCGAGCTTGGCCGGGTGCTCGTGGGCACGGTTCATCGCCACCGCGGTGCGGATCTGCTCGAGCGGGAAGTCATCCAGCAGGATGATGTCGGCGCCCGCCGCGAGCGCTTCGCTCACCTGCTCGAGGGTCTCGGCTTCGACTTCCACGCGTACTCCCGGCGCCTGGCGACGGGCGGCGGTTACCGCCGCGTCGATCGAGCCCGCTGCCGCGATGTGGTTTTCCTTGATCAGCACCATGTCGTACAGGCCGAGACGGTGATTCGTGCCGCCGCCGCAACGGACGGCGTATTTCTGTGCCGAACGCAGCCCGGGCACGGTCTTGCGAGTATCGAGGATGCGGCACGCCGTGCCGCTCAACAGCGTGACGTAGCGCTGCGTGGTGGTCGCCGTGCCGGACAGCAGCTGCAGAAAATTGAGTGCCGTGCGCTCACCGGTCAGCAGCGGGCGCGCGGCGCCTTCGAGCTCGCACAGTACTGAGTCGGCGGCGATCCGCTCGCCGTCGTGGAAGTGCCAGCGGATGTCGATCAACGGATCGAGCTGGTGGAACGTCTCGTCGAACCATGGCGAACCGCACAGCACTGCCGTTTCGCGGCAGACGACGCGCGCGTGCGCGCGCACGGCCGCCGGGATCAGGTCCGCGGTAATGTCTCCGCTGCCCACATCCTCGCGCAGCGCGCGCGCAACCTGCTCCTTCAGAACGGCAGCGGGTGGTTCGACGCGCCCATGCACAGCAGCAGCGGGATCGACAATACGAAGTTGGTGCGCGAAGCCAGCAGGGCGACCTTGCGGGCGCCGGCCTTCTGCTCGTCAGTGGCTGGTACCAACCCAAGGATTTTCTTCTGATTCGGCCAGATCAGTACCCAGACGTTGAACAGCATGATGGTGCCGAGCCAGCCGCCGATGCCGATGACCAGGCCATAGTGTTCCTGGCCCAGGTTGCCGAGCGTGACGGCGCTGAGGAGCGTGCCAGCCCGCCCCAGGTACCACACGCCGGTGAACCAGGTCAGCACGGCGGCCCAGCGGAACCACAGCAGCGCGCGCGGGGCGATGTACTTGTTGACGCCGGCGCCGCCGGGCCCGCCTTTGTCGGCCGCGGCGGCAGCCATGCCAGGGGTCTGCACCACATTGAAATACCACAGCAGCCCGATCCACATCACCCCGGCCAGGATGTGGAGCCAGACGGCCAGGCCGAGCTCGGCAAAGGCGGTGGATTGAATGGCCACGCTGACGATCAGCGCAAGAATAAAACCGGTAATCAGGGAGCCACGCACGGAAGTGAGCGGATTCATGACAGTCCTCGCATAAGTTATTGTTCTGCTTGTCGGCGGTGTCGAAAAGCCCTGGAAGAATAGGCCAGCCACCCTCATAATTCAATTCACAGGCCACTGAAGGTGAATTGTCCAATGGATGTCAATGATCGCATACGCCAACAGATCAACGCCGCGCCGGTGGTGTTGTTCATGAAAGGCACGCCCGAATTCCCGCAGTGCGGTTTCTCGGCGCAGACCGCGTCGGCGCTGCGCCACCTGGGAGCGCAGTTCCATCACGTGAATATTTTCGAGGATCCCGAATTGCGCGAGGGACTGAAGCGCTTTTCGAACTGGCCCACCTATCCGCAGCTCTATATCAACGGTGAGCTGGTGGGTGGCTGCGACATCGTGCTGGAGATGTACCGCAACGGCGAACTGCGCCAGGCGCTCGAGACCGCGGGGGCCGTGGTCGCCTGATCGTAGGCTAGTCGTCCTCGATTCCGGGATCCGGCGGCGCGGGTGCCGCAGGCGCCCAACCCAGCTCGAGCGCGCGCTGCTCGGCGCGCGCAAAGCTCGCTGCGAGCTCATTGCAGACCAGGCAGAACAGATCCGCGGTGCGTTCGGCATCATAGGTGGCCGAATGTGCCGAGGCCTGGTCCCACGGCAGGCCAGCCACCGCGCTGGCCTTGGCCAGTACGGTCTGCCCCAGTGCCGCGCCCGCAAGCGTTGCGGTATCAAAGCTGGAAAACGGATGAAACGGGTTGCGCTTCAGGCCGGTGCGGGCCACCGCCGCGTTCAGGAATGCCAGATCGAACGAGGCGTTGTGTCCCACGAGTACGGCGCGCCGACAGCCTTGTCGTCTAATCGCCAGGCGGATCGCACGAAATACGCGCTGCAGCGCGTCGGCCTCGTCGATCGCGGGCCGCAGCGGATGCCACGGATCGATCTTGTTGACCTGCAGCGAGGCCGGATCCAGGCGTGCATGCTCGAACGGGCGAACGTGAAACGAGTGCGTCTCGCCGCGCCGCAGCCGGCCATCTGCCTCGAGCTCGATCAGCACCGCAGCGATCTGCAGCAACGCATCGGTGCGCGCCTCAAAGCCGCCGGTCTCGACATCGATCACCACCGGCAGGAAGCCGCGAAAGCGCTTCGCCATCAGCGGCAGCAGCGGCGCCGGCTCGTTCATTCGGCGGCCCGCAGTTGCCAGGCGACCGTCTCGCCGGCGCGCAGCGGCACGAGTTGCGCCGTGCCGTATGGATAGCTGGCCGGCACGGTCCAGGGTTGCTTGACGAGCGTGATCGAATCCTCGTTGCGCGGCCAGCGATAGAAGCCCGCGGCGTATTCAGAGGCGAAGCCCTGCAGGCGCGACAGCATACCCTCGGACTCAAAGATTTCTGCATACAGCTCGATGGCGGCGTGGGCCGAGAAGATGCCGGCGCAGCCGCAGGCGCTCTCCTTGGCATCACGCGCGTGTGGCGCACTGTCGGTGCCCAGGAAGAAGCGCGGATGACCTTCCGCCAGAACTTCCAGCAGGCTCAAGCGATCCGGCTCCGTCTTGAGCAGCGGCAGGCAGTAGTAATGCGGGCGAATGCCGCCCATGAACAGCGCGTTGCGATTGTGCAGCAGGTGCTGCGGCGTGACCGTGGCGGCAACCCCGTCGCGCGCGCTGCGCACAAAGCTCACCGCCTCGCGCGTGGTCACGTGCTCGAATACCACGCGCAGCCGCGGCCAGCGCTCGCACAGCGGCGCCAGCACGCGCTCGATGAAGCGCGCCTCGCGATCGAACACATCGATGCGCGGATCGGTGACCTCGCCGTGTACCTGCAGCGGCAGGTCGAAGGTGTTCATGGCCTCCAGCGCCGGCTCGAGGCGGGCGATATCGGTGACGCCGGAATCCGAATGCGTGGTCGCGCCGGCGGGGTAGAGCTTGCAGCCGACGATGGCGCCGGAGCGGCTGGCGCGCTCGATCTCCGCGGCGCTGGTGCGGTCGGTCAGATAGAGAGTCATCAGTGGCTCGAAATGAGCGCCGGCCGGCAGTGCGGCACGAATGCGCTCGCGATAGGACAGCGCCATGGCGGTGGTCGTCAACGGGGGCGCCAGATTGGGCATCACCACCGCACGCGCGAAGCGCTCAGCGGTGAATCCCAGCACCGCCGCCAGTGCGACGCCGTCGCGCAGATGCAGGTGCGCGTCATCGGGACGGCGCAACGTGAGCTGCTGACTCATACCATGAGGTTCACGTGGCGCGCCGCTGCAGCCGTCTGGACAGCAGCAGCTCGAGCGTCCAGCGCACGCCGAAGCCGGTGATATCGGTGCCGACATGCGCCAGGCCACCGCGGCGCATCGAGGAAGACAGATCGACATGCACCCAGGGCCGGTCCCCGACGAAGCGCTGCAGGAAGCGCGCGGCGAGGATGTGATCGCCCTTGCCATCGACGGCGCATTGCATGACGTCGGCGACCGTGCTGTCCAGATCGCGGTCGAAGTCTTCATCCAGCGGGAAATTCCAGACGCGCTCGCCGCTGTCGCGTCCGGCCGCCACCAGCTCGGCGGCGAATTGCGCTCGATTGGTGAACACCCCGCTGTAGCGCTCGGTCAGCGCGTGCACGCAGGCGCCCGTCAGCGTCGCAAAATCGATCATCAGGCGCGGGCGGGTGCGTGCGGCCAGCGCCAGCGTGTCGGCGAGCACCATGCGTCCCTCGGCATCGCTGTGAATGACCTGGATCGTGGTGCCATTGGCGGCACGCACAATCTCCTGCGGGCGGTAGGCGTTCGGGCCGGTGTTGTTCTCCGTGATGGCGAGCCACGCGTCCGCCACCAGCGGGGAGTTCAGTTCCGCCAGCGCTACCAGCGAGGCAAGCGCCACGGCGCTGCCGGACATGTCGATGTGCATGTCGAGCATCGAGCGGTGAGCCTTGAGATTGATGCCGCCGGTGTCGAACAGAATGCCCTTGCCGACCAGCGCCACATCGGGGCTGCCCGCCGGCCGACGTCCACGGCGGCTGCGGCCGCGCCAGCGCAGCTGCGCGATGCCGGCGGTGCGGGCGGCATTGGCGCGCGCGACCGCGAGAAATGCGCCGGCGCCGAGGCGCTTCAGCTGCGCTTCCGAATACCAGCGCAGGCTCAGGCCGTGCCGACGCGCCAGCGTGCGCAGCAGGCGCCGGTAGGCGCCGACATCGAGCTTGTTGGGCGGCATCGCCGTCAGTTGACGCACCAGGTTGCCGGCACGCGCGGTGGCGGCGATGCGCGCCAGCTCGAGCGAGGGCGCTGCATAGAGGGCGATCGTGTCGAGTCGCCAGCGCTCTGCCGGGCGGCTGCGAAAGTCGGGCAGTGGGACACTGGCGGTCCAGGCGGCCGTCAGCAGCGCTTCGCACCAAAGGCCGGCATCGGGCAGCGCAGGGCTGACCACGACGCCTAAGCGATGGGGGCGGCGGCCGGCCAGTTCCCCCATCAGGCGGCCGGCGAAACTCAGTCGCTCGAAGGCGCTGGCGTTGGGCTTGGCGTAGCCGAGCACGGCGTGGGTCTGCCGCGTGTTGCCGAGCGCGGTCGAGAGCCATTTCAGTGGCGCGGGTTTCCCTCGGCCGTGCAGCGCGCGCCAGCGCGAGCCCTCGGGAAGCCGCGCCCAGAGCGCGTGCTCCTCCGGCGCGGCCAGCACCAGCAATGCGTCCAGTACGGACGCGGCGCGCGCAGTGGGGAGGGCGGCGTATCGATTGACCGCCGCCAGTGCACCACCCTGAGGTGCGGTCGCGCTGTGCCTCCGGCGAGCCTCGTGCTTGACCATGTTAGTTGAAATCTTGGATCATGCCGGCCGCTCAGGGCGCGAGCGGCGCATGCTAACACAGCGTCCCCGGAGCATTTTCCGGCAGCGATGCGCGCCGCGCACTAGAATTGCCCAATGAATGACGTCACGCCGCCCGCGGATCTGGATCCCACCGAGACGCGCGAATGGGTGGCTGCGATCGACTCGGTGCTGCGCGCCGAGGGACC
>Ga0181516_10001327_pt1 | contig 19128 bp, 18 predicted proteins | sample PEATcosm2014_Bin_25_FD_121104 | JGI IMG/M metagenome (GOLD analysis project Ga0181516, IMG submission 121104) | Peatland microbial communities from MTU Mesocosm Facility, Houghton, MI, USA - PEATcosm2014_Bin01_10_metaG | ecosystem: Environmental > Terrestrial > Soil > Wetlands > Peat | place... | reverse complement strand
TGCCAGGCGCTCGAGGAACAGCAGGAGTACGAACGGGCCCTTGGTGAATATCAGGAAATCGCTCAGGCCTATCCGAAGGAGCGCCAATCGCTGATGGCCTTGATGGCGGGAGCCAAGCTGGCCATGCATAAAGTAAATCGGCCACAGCAGGCTCTGAACTTCTACCAGGCGGTGGAAAAGTCCAACGTGCCGCACCTTGACCTCGATCCCAGCGTTGAGATTGGAATGAAGGAAGCGCGTTTAGCAATGGCGGCAGGCGCAGGGAAGTAAGATCGCCCCAATTCAAGTCTTGGATTGGGGACCCATCGGACGCAAATCTCACGCACTCTCCCATGAGCACTCTCGCAATCCTTGCCAGACGCCGCTGAGCCGCGGAGGTCGTGACTAGCCAACTGTCGATTTCGCAGAGCATGAGCTGGATTGACCATACACAGGTGTCAGGGGTTGCTACGATCCGGTTGTCAAGGAGGTTCTAAACATGTTGAAGAAAATGTTATTCGCGGCATTCGGTCTGCTGATTGCTATCGGCTTGGCCTCGCCGCCTAACGCAGAGGCACAGATGTCCGTTGGAGTTCAAATAGGAGCGCCGGCAGTTGTCTTTACAAGTGGCTACCACGAAGGCTACTACTACGAAAATGGCTACCGCTATCAGCGCGACAGCCGCGGATACAGACATTATGATCATGCATTTGGTGGGCACAATAACTGGAAAAATGATCGCGCCCATCGGGACGGGAACCACCATGACGAGCATCACCCAGATGGTGACCATCGCGACTGGAAAAGATAGGTGAGATCCAACAATCACGCCATCGGGGGACTCGCGAGTGTGGCCATGCCACCGAGTCCCTCGAGGTGGGGCGTGGAGACGTTGCTTCCACGATCACAATGTCTGGGCAGTCACGAATAGGCGAAAGACTCGGGAATCGGGATCGAGCAGGTTACGCGGAAGATGGCATCAGGAGCCCGCGAGAGCGACCGCAACTCTAGCCAACAACTCTTCAGGCGTGAATGGCTTTGCCAGGAGATCGAGCGGAAGGCCACTCGCTTCTACAATGTCCTGTGTTCCAGCATGACCTGAAATCAGAAGTATTTTGATTCCAGGCTGCAACTTGCACGCTCTCATAGCAAACTCAACGCCGTCTATGTCCGGCATCATAACGTCTGAAATGATCAAATCCGTATGAGTCTGCAGTGCGGTAAGGGCTTCCGTCGCGCTATACGCCGCAGAGCTGCTATAGCCAGATCTGCTCAGGATGATGGCGAGCATGTCGGCAAGCGCGTGCTCATCATCCACCACTAAGATTGTCGGCGCTGTCCCGCGTACACTCATATCGATTTGCGTTCCCCTTTGCGCCTTTCTGTCGGCAACCAGAAGGCAACGACGGTTCCCTCGCCTGACTTACTTCTAATTCTAAGCCTGCCCTCGTGTTTCTTGACCATCTCGCTGGTCACCCAAAGTCCTAGCCCGGTGCCAATCGACTGCTTCGTGGTGAAAAACGGCTCACAAATGTGTGGCAGATCCTTGGACGATATACCTTCTCCGTTATCGGCAATCGTCACACGAATCATCCGACGATTTCCAAGTTGAACCTGCGGACCGGTTAAGCGCACAAACAATTTACCATTTTGTGGCAGTGCGTCGATGCTGTTTGCGATGATGTTGGATGCGACCTGACGAATCTCGCCGGCGGCTGCGAATATTCCCACTGTGTTCTGATAGCGACGCTGCAGCGAAATGTTTTTGTTTCTCAACCGTGGTTCATAGATATCTAGAATGCTATCGAGAACCTCCTCCAGGTTCACCACCGCCATATTGCCGACTTCCCGATAGAACCCAAGTGACTGTTGGCTAACGTGGGCGACTCTGCGCAATTCTTGCTCGGCAAGGACAAGGTTCTTCTGTATGGATTCCGGCAAAGCAGAGTCTGTCCTGATCAGGTAGAGGGCTGTGATCGCAGACGTAAGTGGATTGTTTATTTCATGGGCTACGGTGGCCGCCATGCGACCAACCGATGCCAGCTTCTCGCTCCGGATCAGTGCTAACTCGGTAAGTTTGCGCTCGGTTACGTCGGTATTTGATTCGAGGACCTCGGACACTTCACCTCGTGCGTCGAACTGAGCCAACCACCTGCTGAGTACGACAATCTCACGCCCATCCTTCGTACGGTGGCTGAGTTCGCCCGACCAACTACCTGTCTGCTTCAACCGTTTCTCAAGTTGTTCCAGTGCTTGCGGGAACTTCGTCTGGAACAACCCATGCGCCAGTTGGCCAATCGCTTCGTCCTTCCTCCACCCGTAGAGTGCTTCTGCTCCACGATTCCAAAAAGTGAGGATGCCGTCCATCCGCCAAGCCATGACTGCATCGGGAGTGAGATCGATCAGCGAAGCCTGACGCCGCAATGTCTCCTCGGCCTGCTTACGTGCGGTGACGTCTTCCTTAACGGCAACAAAGTGACTGATGGTGCTGTCACCAGAAAGGACGGGGGTAATCGTCATCTCCTCCACGTAGAGGCTATCGTCTTTGCGGCGATTCACTATTTCGCCTCGCCATACGGCGCCCGAAAGGATGGTGTTCCACATGTCTTTGTAGACCTGTTCATCCTGCTTGCCGGACTTCAGCATTCTCAGGTTTCCGCCAATTGCTTCTGTCGCAGGATAGCCGGTCAACTTTGTGAATGCTGCATTGACCCACTGGATCGTGCCCGTCCGATCTGTGATGACGATAGAATTTGCTGCCGAGTCCAAAGCGGCAATGTGAAGCCGCAAGGTGGATTCCATCTCGCGAGTTTGCTGGCGGTTTGCTGCTTCTTGCATCTCGTGATCGATTACCGAAGGCAGACGGGACAGGTTGTCCTTTCGTAGATAATCATGTGCGCCGGCTCGCATGATGGCGACCGCCATCTCGTCGCTGATGATGCCTGACACAATGATGAAAGGAATGTCACGCCCAGTACGTTTCAGCACCTTCAGCGCGGGAAGCGCACCGAAGCCAGGGACAGAGTAATCGGAAACAATAACGTCCCACTCACTGTTCGCGAGTGCTTTCAGCATCGCGGACTCGCTGGCCACGCGCACCGCGGCAATCTGGTAGCCGGCTTTTGATAGTTGGAGCTCGATCAATTCCGCATCTTCCGGAGAATCTTCGACCATCAGGATGCGCAGCACTTTTGCCTCAATTGGTTCATGGATGCCAGCTCTCATCGAATTCACAAACACTTCCCATGATCGTGACGCCCAGAGTACTGAACTTAGGTCGCCCGTCTCTTTTGTGGGGACTGGTTCAGAACCAGCCAATACGCACCGAGCTGGCGTATCGCCTCCGCAAACTCGACGAAACTTACCGGCTTGCAAATGTAGCTGTTCACGCCCAACTCGTAGGCCCGTGCGAGATCCTGCTCCTCGTCCGAAGAAGTCAAAACGACTACCGGCAAAAAACGAGTATTGTCGTTCTCCCGTATCTGGCGAAGCACTTCCAGCCCGCTGATTTTTGGCAGCTTGAGATCGAGCAGCACGACTTCTGGAAGGGCCTGTCCTCCCCCGAACAAACGATCGAGCGCCTCTGCGCCATCACGTGCTACGTGGACGTTGTTCGCGACGCCGTGTTTGGCAAGTGCCCGCATAGCAAGCTCCACGTGGTCGGCATCATCCTCAACCAGCAGAATGCTCGCTTCACTTCTTAGCCGTTCGAATCTGTCGTTATTCATGTAGCCCCTTATTGGCTGATTGGTTCAGAACTGACTCATGATGTTGGTCCGACTGAGAATCCAATTCAAAGTAGAAGGTTGCGCCCTGTCCTTCCGCTGCTTCCGCCCAAATGCGTCCATAATGCCGGCGAATAATGCGCTGCACGGTGGCCAACCCGATGCCCGTACCTTTGAACTCTTCGTCGGAGTGCAAGCGTTGAAATGGGTTGAATAAGTGATCGGCATACTGCATGTCGAAACCCGCACCGTTGTCGCGTACAAAGAAGGTTGGACTTGGCTGGTTTGCGATTCGTCCAAACTCGATCAAAGCGTCCTTGCGCCGCGAGGTGAACTTCCAGGCATTGGTGAGCAGGTTATAGAGCGCAACTTGCAGCAGCCCGGGATCGCCTCTCACTTCCAGCTTCGGCGAAATATGTACTTCTACATTTCGACCCGCTTCTCGGCTCCGCAGATCTTCGATCACTGCGGCCGCCAATTCGGACAGATCCACCGTTTTCATCTGCATTTCGGAGCGCGATAGCCGCGATAACTGCAACAGGTCATCGATCAGTTGCCCCATCCGCTGCGCAGCGGTGCGAATGCGGTTTACATAGTGCCTTCCTTTCTCGTCGAGACCGTCCGAGTGGTCCTCCAGCAAAGCCTGGCTGAATCCGTCCATGGTGCGCAAGGGGCCGCGTAGATCGTGTGACACGGAGTAGCTGAAGGCTTCCAGTTCCTTGTTTGCCGTTAGCAATTCTGCGGTCCGTCGGCGGACGCGTTCCTCGAGTTGCTGGTTGAGTTCGCGAATTTGTATCTCGGCCTGCTTGCGAGCGGTGATGTCCGCGTTCGACTCAAGTACTTCCAATACATTGCCCTGAGCATCGAACTGCGCAAGCCACTTACTGTGGACGACGATTTCACGTCCGTCTTTCGTCTTGTGGATGAGTTCGCCAGACCAGCTACCCGTTCGCATCAATTGTTCATCAATTTCCTTCAGGTCTTGCGGGAACCTGGTTTGAAACAGAGTGTGCGAATGCTTGCCGATCGCCTCAGCCTTGGTCCAGCCATAGAGGAGTTCCGCACCACAATTCCAATACGTGAGCGTGCCGTCCGTGCGCCACACGGTAAAGACATCCGGGGTTAGATCGATCAACGTAGCTTGTCGCCTTAGTGTCTCCTGGGTCCTGAGTAGAGCATCTTCGGTGCGCTTACGCTCGGTGACATCGCGCATGATCACTGTGAAGATATTCTCCTCATTGGCTCGAACCTGGGAGATGGTGGCCTCAATTGCAAATCTCTCTCCGTTCGAACGGAGAGCAGACAGAATGCCGGGCGAGTTCATGGACCGTGTTGTTACGCCGGTGGCTTCGAAGGTGCGCACATGTTCACGGTGTTGTGCTCGATGTTCAGGTGGGATGAAGCGATCCAGCGACGACCCAAGCGCATCCGCGGCGCTACAGCCGAACATCTTCTCGGCAGCTGGATTGAAGAGAATGATCCGTTGTTCTTCATCAATGGATATGATCGCGTCCATCGTTGAGTTGATCAGCCCTTGCAATCGGACACCGTTCACTTCGGCATCAGCTTGGTGACTCATCCGGCACTCCGCTGGAACTTTTGTACCTCTCGCTCAAGCAATGCTCGGGCGTAATAGCCCACGATCAGTAGGAGCGGGGTGGAATGTTGTGCCCGCTCTGTATCTGCTATTAAAACGCCAGTAAGCTGCTGAGCCCCAAATTGCGAGATGGCGGTGCGGCAATTCGCTACAGCCATATACGCCTAAGGATGAAGCTTTATCTCGCTCGCAGTGGCAAAACTGTGTCGATGTGAATAGCTTCGCTGAATTCTACCGCAATCTGAGCGCAAAAATCAGCATATCTTGAGTGGAGAATCGAGAAAAGGCGTTTCCTGACGACGCCGCGCAGCGCGTTTGCGACCAGCGCCGCTTGCCCGCGGAAGTAGGCTATCGACAGAATCCCAAGAGAAGCGCGCCATTTGTCAGCACTGATCCTGACTGCCGAAAGTTGTTCCATTCGGATAGTTTTGTATCAGTTCATGCAGCTCTGAGCACCAGTTCAGGCAGCGGAGCTCTCGTTCTTTCCGCGAGTCGAGCCGATGCCGAGATCGTCACTGACCGCCAATCGCGAATCTCCGAGAGAGGTGGACCATCCAGTAGATCTGATTCATCCAGCCAGTCCTTTGCGGAAAGCCTGGCCTGTTCTGGTCCGTACAATTCCATCACGGCGCGAATGAACGATGACAGCTCGCGTTCCTCAATATGCATTTGCTCGTCGTAGACGAGGGGCGAAAACGATTCGTTATTCATGATGGGACCTCCCAGGCTGAGTCTTTGCGTAGGCGCATTTTCTTGCTCGGCGTCAGCCGAAAGTGAAGCAAAACGCCTCTCCGCCTGGATCTAGAAAGTTGATTGTGAAATCTCTCTCGCCGATAGGTTTGGATTGTCGGATCAGTTGATACATCCGCTGCTCCGACATTGTGCCGTAGCCTCGCTCATCGACGTCAGTTCCATGCGCGCTGCCAGGTGAGTGCCCATCGATCAGAACGCGAAATCGTATGTGCTTTCCCGGCGCGGCGGGTCCCATGACTAGGTTCAGGTCGCGTGCGTGAAAACGGTAAGTGAGCTGCCCAGTGGGATTGCTTGATTGCGATGCGTCCTTGCGGATTGTCCAATCCCCGGAGAGCGCCCAGTGGTTCAGCAATAGATGTGCGGGTGCGGAGTAGGCATGAGATTTGTCTGGCACCGGACCACCGGGAGACGCGAAGTGTTCAGTGCGCTCGTATCCGGTGTAGTTTTCCTGGGACTTCAAGTCATTCAAATCAGCTGCAGCCTCAGGCCCTTCGCCGGTGACGGAAACTAGCCCACCATCGATACCGCTTGCGCCGGCCTCGGTCAACAACTGCTTGATCACTGTTTCTGATTGTTCGTAGTCGCCCTCGCCATACTGATGGTGTCGAATACGGCCTTGGGCATCCACAAAATACAGGGCTGGCCAATATTCGTTATCGAATGCACGCCAGATTGCATGCTCGCTATCTACCGCGACCGGATACGGAACGGGTATTACCTTTGTCGCCTGGCGAACATTTTCTATGTTTCGTTCAAAGGCGAACTCAGGAGAGTGTACACCGATGACGACCAGCCCCTTGTCCCTGTATTTGTCAGCCCACGCGCGAACATAAGGGAGTTGCCGCCGCCAGTTAATGCAAGTGTAGGTCCAGAACTCGACCAAAACCACTTTCCCGCGGAGATCGACCGTCTTCAAGGGTGGTGAGTTGATCCAAGCGGTGGCACCGTCGAGAGCAGGCATATTGCCTTCAGCGGCCGTCGTGCCTGTCGCCTGCGCATTGTTCGCCTTCGCGCCAAACATTGTTACTTTGCTGGGCAGCAAAGCCGTGAGCACAGCGATTGCAAGAAGGGCAGTAGTTATCGCAAGGGCGGATGTGTAAGAACGGGAGCCGCTCCGGCCTCGGTTCGATCTATGCGACATGGCTCTGCCTCCAGAAAGGAACTCGCTGAGCTTGCGTGACCGATTCACGAAGCAGCGGAAGCGTTGCCCGCCATTGAGCTTACCGTCGTGGTGCCTGCGATTAGCTGCTCAGGCGGCGCGTTCCGCGGACCAGACCTTGTGTGGCGCGCCCACGTATGGAAATGCGCCAAGCACATCACCGTGCGGTCCTACGTTATCTCCCTTCACCTTTCCATTTGTCAGGATCGGCATGAAGACGGCTACGACGTCATCGATCAGTGCGCGGCCATTGTTGGGGAAGACCGCCGGACGCTTGGGATCGTAGTAGAGGATATCGGGCAGTAGTGTTGCTGCCGCTCGTTTTGCATCTTCTGGCGTGTAGCCTCCAGCGTGCTCCAGCGCGTGTGCGAAGAGGGGAAGGAAACGGGCATCACTGGCGGGTTCACCTGCGAGGTAGGCAGCGTTTTCTTCGCCGCTAAGAAAGGGTGTTTGCTGTGGACGCGCGCCACGGTCGGCCTGCACCCATTTGCCACTTTCATTGGCGAGCGTGCGTGCCCAGAGGCCGACCCTTCCAGCTCCCAATGCGGAGTTCGGCAGTTCGATCGCGATGCTGCATATGTCTTTGTCGGCGAAGAAATCGTTGCCGGTAAACTGCAGGTTATTGAGGGCGCCCTGCACGTCGAAGAAGAAGGGATCGCTACGCCAACCGGCGAAAAAGCGGTAGTCACCCGCGTCGGCGATGTGCGCCTCACGGTCCGTGGAGACTTGTGTCCGCTCGACGATGATTTGCCCTGCGTCGGCCGTTCCGGCGGCCTGCGCTCCCTCTACGCGGCGCAGCGTTGCGGTCTGAGTTCCGCGCTCAGAGGGGAAGAAGCGCACGCGGTACGCGATGTTAGCGACGTCATCGCCGTCAGTGTCAATCTTGAGTTCGTAAAGTGCCTCGGTGGAGAATGGCTCGGCGGTGGTTGGCCCAGGCCGGTCCACACTGGCAGATGGGTGTACGTCCATGATGAGGATCGACTTGCCCGAGTCACCCGGTTTGGGGAAGGCGTAAAGATCGGTGAAATCGAGACGGGCGTCGCCGTGAGGGAACCCAAAGTTCGGGCCGGAGTAGTGATGAGACATGAGTCACCTTCTCTTTGTTAGGATGGCTATTTTTGATACTCTTCGCCGTCGGTGGGTTGTGCCGAAAACTTCAGAGTGCCACGCTTCCACAGCGAGCAACCCTCACCAGCAACATCAACCAGGGTTCGCAAGGAGCATTCGATGAACGCCAGAGGTCAAACGCAGCACAACCCTCCATCCCTGTCATGAATCGATGTTCCAGAACTTGGCGGTGCGACTCCCTGGACTTTTTCTTCCCGCGAACAAGGCGCATTTCATGGGCATACGTTGGCGAATGGGCGAGGCTGAACTGCTACAACCGGCACTGCCGGAGACTGCGGATCGCGCCTTGAGATTACCCGCCCGAGGACTTCACCGAACTGCAAGTAAGGAACTTTACTGAAAGAGGCCTCCTGACGATGAAATACGATGCCATTGTCATCGGTACTGGGCAATCAGGCCCGTTCCTGGCGACTCGCCTGGCGGATGCTGGAGCGAAGGTCGCAATCATCGAACGCAAATTCTTCGGTGGAACCTGCGTCAACGCTGGATGTATTCCTACCAAAACCATGGTCGCCAGCGCCTATGCGGCGCACCTCGCAAGGCGGGGTCCGGAGTACGGAGTCCGCTTGCCGGGCGAAGTCTCTGTTGATATGAAGCGAGTTAACGCGCGCATGAACGAGATCCGGCTGTCTGATCGCAAAGGCGTGGAAGACCGGCTCCGTAATCACAAGAACTGTGTTGTTTACACTGGACACGGGCGCTTCGAATCCGCGCGAGAGGTCAGCGTTGGCAACGAAGTGCTTACGGCCGACAAGATCTTCATCAACGTGGGCGCGCGAGCCAAGATTCCGCCAATGCCGGGCGTTGATCAGATCAGCTACCTGACAAATTCCTCGATATTGGATCTCGATACCCTGCCACTGCATCTCGTCATCATTGGGGGCAGCTACATTGGTCTCGAGTTCGGACAGATGTTTCGCCGCTTCGGTAGTAAGGTGACCATCGTCGAGATGGCTCCCCGCCTGCTCCTGCGCGAGGATGAGGATACTTCTGCGGCGATTCTCGATATCATTCAGCGTGAAGAAATCAATGTTCGTCTGAGTGCGAAATGTATCGGATTCTCAAAGCGGGAAGATGGAATCGGCGTGAACGTCGATTGCGAGGAAGGCTCACCGCAAGAGATCGGTACGCATGTACTTCTGGCGGTTGGCCGTCAGCCGAACACCGACGATCTTGGACTGGATAAAGCGGGCATTGCACATGACGATCGGGGAAACATTGTGATTGACGATGAGTTACGCACCAACGTGCCAGGCATTTGGGCACTGGGCGACTGCAATGGAAAAGGCGGCTTTACCCACACGTCCTACAACGATTTTGAGATCGTCGCGGCAAACCTTTTGGACAACGATCACCGCCGAGTCAGCGATCGAATTCCGGCTTATGCTCTTTACATCGATCCTCCATTAGGACACGCGGGAATGACCGAGACACAGGTGCGGAAGTCGGGCAAAAAGGCGCTCATTACGACGTTGCCGATGACCAGCGTCGCACGCGCGATAGAGAAGGGAGAAACGCTCGGCTTCATGAAAATTCTGGTGGACGCGGATACGAAGAAGATACTCGGCGCCTCCATCTTGGGCACGGGTGGCGATGAGGTTGTTCACAGCGTTCTGGATGTGATGTACGCCAACGCTCCCTATACGGTCATTGAGCGCGCTATGCACATACACCCTACAGTTTCCGAACTCATTCCAACAATGCTCGAGAACCTGAAGCCCCTGACCCGTGGTGATTAGCCGCAAGGTAGTAAACGAGATTACAAAGAACGAAAGGATCAATATGGCAATACCTGCCGAGACAGCAATCAAAAGTAAGACCGTCAAACCGCTCACCAGACGCAAAGCCTGGAAGGCTCTCCGAGTCCACTACAAGGAGATTCAGGAGCTACATCTGCGGGAGCTCTTTGCAGATGACCCCAAGCGCGGTGAACGGATGACGATTGAGGCTGCTGGACTCGTCCTCGATTACTCGAAGAACCGCATCACCGGGGAAACCATCAAGCTGCTTCTTGAGCTAGCCGAAGAATCGGGCCTGCGATCACGGGTCGATGCCATGTTTCGAGGAGAGAAGATCAACACCACGGAACAGCGGGCAGTCTTGCACGTGGCCTTGCGCACACCGAAAGGAACTTCCATCGTCGTAGATGGCGAGGACGTAGTACCGCAGGTGCACGCCGTACTCGATAAGATGACGAATTTTTCAAATCGAGTCCGAAGCGGGGAGTGGAAAGGATATGCCGGTCAGCGAATTCGCAACGTGGTCAACATCGGAATTGGCGGCTCCGACCTCGGACCGGTAATGGCCTATGAGGCGCTCAGGCATTACAGCGATCGCAGCATGACGTTCCGGTTCGTTTCCAATGTTGATGGCACCGACTTTGCGGAAGCCATACGCAATCTCGACGCGCAGGAAACCCTCTTCATTGTCTCCTCTAAAACCTTTACAACGCTGGAAACAATGACCAACGCCCACACGGCTCGCGCCTGGTCAGTGAATGCTTTTGGAGGTGACGAAAAATCTGTTGCCAAGCACTTTGTGGCGGTGTCAACAAATGAGGGGGAAGTAGCGAAGTTTGGAATCGATACCGCCAATATGTTTGAGTTCTGGGATTGGGTTGGTGGCCGTTACTCCATGGACTCGGCGATTGGCCTTTCGACGATGCTTGCCATTGGCCCTGATAATTTCCGCGCCATGTTGGACGGCTTTCACCAGATGGACGAGCACTTCCGTACCACTCCATTCGAGCGCAACCTTCCTGTACTTCTGGGCCTCCTGGCCATCTGGTATAACGATTTCTTCGGCGCCCAAACCGTGGCAGTGTTGCCCTATGAGCAGTACCTGAAGCGCTTTCCGGCCTACCTGCAGCAGCTAACAATGGAGAGCAACGGCAAACGCGTAACCCTCGATGGGAACGAGGTTACTTACGCGACGAGTCCTATTTACTGGGGCGAGCCGGGAACCAACGGACAACATTCTTTCTACCAATTGATTCACCAGGGCACTCGGCTGATCCCTTGTGACTTCATTGCGTTTATCCAGACGCTCAACCCACTCGGACGCCATCATGACATACTTATGGCTAACGTCTTCGCCCAGACGGAGGCACTTGCGTTTGGAAAGACTCCGGAACAAGTAAAGGCCGAGGGCACTCCGGATTGGCTCGTGCCCCACCGCGTCTTCGAGGGCAATCGCCCGTCGAATACCATTCTCGCAGATCTGCTCACGCCGGAAACGCTTGGCAAACTGGTCGCTCTTTACGAGCACAGTGTGTTTACCCAGGGCACCATATGGGAGATCAACTCCTTTGACCAGTGGGGCGTCGAACTTGGCAAGGTGCTGGCCCATCGCATTATTCCTGAGCTCGAAAACAAGACAGAATCTCCGCTCACCCACGATAGCTCAACGAACAATTTGATTCGTCGCTACCGCAAACTCAAGAAGACATAATGATTCTCGTCGTCTTGAACAAAGTTCGAGTAAGCCATCAGCAAAGGAGCGAGACGACGATGGAGGTGATTAGTAATTCCGCTTACTAAAGCACATCAAGAGCTTGGAAAATTCACGGTTGGCTTTGGCAACAGAAAGAGTCCGATCTGCTAATCCAAAACCGCTGGCCGTGCCGGAACCCTTAGGCCTCGTCCCCGGCATTAGGCGTCTGCTGGATGTCTTCCTTCTCGCTGGCGCGGTTCAAGCGCTCAGGAATTCCGGTAATCAGATGTTGATAGTCCTTGAGGCGTTCGGTGGCAATGACCATTCCCTTTGCGGTGATCTCGTATTCACGGATGTCCTGACTGTGGTCGCCACCCCGCATCTTGATAATGATGAGAATCTTGCGGAGCTGGCCCCCGATAGAAACGTACCGTAGCCGGACAATGTCATCCGTGAGAAAAGAAATTGAGTAGGTACTAAATGGGAATTCGGTGAAAGATTCGTCTACTTCCACCGTACTTAGAATCGTTACTCCGATCCCCGTCAATGCGAAGATCATTCGATAGAGAGACTCGCGAAAGTCTTCTCGGAATCCCGGCGACAACGCCATTTCAAATCCTGCAAGCGAATCAATCACCAATCGTTTGGCGCCAATCTTCTTGACCGCATCCAGAATCTCGTTCATGGTCTCGTCTACCGAAAGATCCAGCGGACGAAGGTAAAGGATGAGAAGAGTTCCGTCCTTCTGCGGCGCTTCCAAATCGAGGCCGAAACTGCCAGCCCGATCCGTGTATGCTTGTGGCCGTTCTTCAAACACGGCCACAATGCCGGGCTCACCTCGACGTATGCCTTCGGCGATGAACTGAGTTGCCAGGACTGATTTTCCCGTCCCCGAAGCTCCTGTTACCAGAACACTGTCGCCTTCAGGAATGCCTCCGCCCATCATCTTGTCCAACTCCGGAATACCGATGGAGAGGCGGCGCTTGCTGGCTTCTTTTTTCTTGTGACCGCTTAGACCGAATGTACGCGAGAAGGCTTGCAGCCCTGAGTCCGTGATGCGAAAAGTATGCAAACCCGGCACCGAAGCCTGGCCGCGCAATTTTATAATTTGCAACTTCCTGACGACTGAGTTGCGCTCAGCCGTTTGGCGCAGCCAGAAAAGGCCATCGGCGACCGTGAATATGGGATTGTCGCGCAATTCATCCTCGGCATATTCGCCGATCAGAAAGGTCGTGGCTTGCCAGCTTGCCAGGAACAGCGCCAGTTGCTGAATAAAGCCTTGTACCTCCATCTCGCTATGAGTTCCCTGTGGCTTCCGTACCATGGTGCGGAAAGAGTCCACTACGACTACAGCAGGACTTGCCTTCTCGACCTCTGCGATTATCTGCGCCAGGACCGCGCTCAGGTCCTTTTCTAATACAATCTGGCTCAAATTGATAAAGCGAATGGATTTGGGCAACTTGGCAGGGTCAAAGAACGTGTACTGCTGCTGGTAGCGCAGCATCTTGATGGCGGATTCACCAAGGACGGTGAAATAAAGCGCTGGACGCTCAGGGCTCGCATTCGCGAACACGAACTGGTGCGCCAATGTGGTTTTTCCGCTCCCTGGGGCGCCGGCGATTATATTGAAAGAGAATTCAGGGAGTCCGCCGCCTACGATTTCATCAAGACCAAGTACACCAGTCGGCAGTTTGTTAATCGCAACTTTATCTCGTGCGCTCATGTTTCTCTCCCGTACCAGAATCGCAATCATCGAAGACTGTATTCGGCCATACTTCCTGCAGCAGCCGTAACGTTAAGGCTTCGCCAATGAATGCATGAAGCAGTCGTAGCAATTCGTTAAGCAGGACGACCCCGCCCTCCACGCCCTGGGGTTTGTCGCTTTCCGACTTAGCTTCGCTGATCGCTTGCAAAGAACCATCCGCCGCAACTTGCATTGTGCTTAGGCCTTGAGCTTTCGCTTTGGCCAACGTCAAAGCACGAGAAGCGAGCGAACGAAAACCAGCAACTCCCGCGAGTGCGCTTAAGCTGACGCGCAGCTTTTCGTAGACGCGAAGAGCCGTAGACTCCGGTGTAAGGGAGGTCTCATCAGCTGCGGCTTCTTCATCAAGAAGTCGCAGTGTCAAATCTCGTGTCCCTAGTGGAAGCATCGCTCCATTCCGTGGAAATGCGTAGTCACACCTAGGCGTGCGACATCGGCTCCAATCTTACGCTCATCGCGCGGCGACGGGTACCGACTGAGAGCACCTGGACTGAATCAAACAGGGCGAAGTTCAATTCAAATAGCGCTCTCGTTCTGGTTTCTTCATTTTCTTGATGGGCTCGGCAGACTTGGCTTTGATGAGAGCAACAACTTCCAGTGTAGTCGCTGTGTTTCGGACGTTTCCCGAAACGCTCAGAAGAGCCTCTTCGACGCCGGGATTCTGGTTTGCCAACTCGGCCAGACGGTCGCTCACGGTGTTGAGATTGCCAACCTCTCTAAGGATGTCGGCGAATGGCGTGAGCGCTCCCGACTCCGTTGTGACCTTGAGGTTGGGAAACACATCCTGCACCAGTTGAAGAGTCAAAGCTGCGCCAAGCAGGGAGAGGAATAGCCCAACCAATTGGGTAGTGAGAAGGACTCCAGCATCCGAAGCGTGGTCCTTGTCACTTTGCGATGCAAACTCCGCTAAGCCCTGTAAGCTCGCATCGTCCGCAACCTGCAAAGCGCCAAGACAGGGAGCCTCCGCCTTCGCGAGCGTCAGGGCGCGAGCGAGAAGCGAGCGATACCCGGCAACTCCTGCCAGCGCACAAAGTGGCCCGCGCAGCCTCTCGCAGATACGAACGACAGGAGCCTGTGTCGGCTCGGAGGTTCCGCCGGAAGCGGCTTCGTAAGCAAGAAGGCTACGGGCTAAGTCATTGGTTTCTGGAGAAAACGTCATTTGTTGAATATCTCCATCTAAATTGGCGTGCAAAGTCTTTGCGGAGCGCAGAGGCGTGGACAGAATGCTACACCCTATAGCGCTGCTCGTGATGATCGATCTTTCTATCGCCATAGAATCCCAGAATCGAAGTCCCGGCGCTGAGCCATTTTGACCATCTTCCGACAAAGCAAATGCATTTCCATCCAAACGAGGCTCTCGTCCTTATGCTCGTTGATCTATGTGATGACGGACGAGCCTTCGATCAGGATAAGCCGCTGGTTATCGCAGCAACTGAGCAATAGTGAACAGCTTTCATCGGCAGGCTCTGCCAGACTCCCTAAGTGTCAGGTCCCTGGCGGAAGTTGTTGGCGCTTTGATCCTTGGTTGCCGGGTGAACGCATATGAGGAGAATCTTCAATGAAGTTGCACCCACCTGTCCTGTTGTTAATTGCGATCGCGACTTTCATGGCATTGCCGGTAGTGGCAAACGGGCAGGCGGTGGCTCCAGAAGAATCGCTCAGCATGGCGGAAGTGGCGGTCTCAACCCAAAGCGACCTGACGTACTCGCGGCCCTCGCAGGCTACAAAGATCCGCAATTACGCGTTCGATGCATTCGGCCCATATCCAATTACCGGGGCGGCTATAGTGGCTGGCGTGGGCCAGATGGACAATACTCCGGCCGCTTGGGGACGTGGCGTAGGAGGATACGGGAGGCGATTCGGCTCCGACTTCGGGATCGCGGCAATCAGCACCACCACACGTTATGGATTAGCCGAAGCTTCTAAGGAAGACACACTCTATTACCGCTGTGAGTGTAAAGGTCTATTGCCAAGGTTCAGCCATGCCGTGGTTTCTACCTTCACGGCACGGCACGGCGAAGACGGGCACCGTGCCTTCTCATTCTCCGCGGTGGTAGCGCCTTATGCTGGTACGGTAACTGCAGTATATGCGTGGTATCCCGATAATTATGGACTCAGGTCAGGGCTGCGGATGGGCAATTACAACCTGCTCGGAAGTGTGGGTGAGAACATCTTGTTGGAATTTTTCTATGGCGGCCCCCATTCCCTTCTTTCGCGCCTCCACCTCAACAACACGCATGCTGCGCCAGAGCCGAGTTCAAAGTGAGTGGAAACAACATAGGAATTGCTGCGGCGCCTGCCGGGCAGTTAGTCCCGCTCCCGTTGGTGGATGGGAGTGCCCCCAAGTGGGTCGGCACGAAGTTTCTCGAGTGGTTCGGCGAACTGGGCATTTTCTCCTGGCGAGTAGTGAGGGCCGGAGCGACACCGCCATTCGAATTCCGTGAGCTGTTCAAACAACTTGACGAGATCGGATCGCAATCGCTGCCACTGGTCGGGTTGGCCGGCGCGGCTATTGGGGTCGTGCTGGCATTGGAGTCCGTGCAAAGCATGACTCGATTCGGAGCCAAGTCGCTGCTTCCAGCAGCGCTCGTGTACTCCGTCGTTCATGAGATTGGTCCAATCATCACCGCCCTGGTTGTAAGCGGACGGGTGGGCGCAGGAATCGGCGCAGAGTTGGCGTCGATGAAAGTGACCGAGCAGATCGACGCCATCGAAGCGTCAGCAGTGAACCCCTACAGACTGCTCGCAGCAACTCGCATCCTGGCCTGTATCCTCATGTTGCCGCTACTTACTCTGGCATCGGATGCTTGCGGCCTGTTAATGGGCTGGGTTGCGCTGGCCACTGTTGAACCGCTTTCATTTCATCAGTTCATCACTAGTGGCTTCAACGGCTCAGGTTTTAACGATTTTCTGCCGCCGACATTCAAGACCGCCATCTTCGGATTGATCATCGGGCTCGTCGCCTGCTTTCAGGGAATGCGTACCCGGGGAGGTGCGGCAGGCGTGGGACGTGCGGCAACGAGTTCGGTTGTCCTGTCCTCGCTGTTCGTAATCCTGGCTGATGTAGTGCTGGTGAAATTCATCATCATTTTTTTTCCGTAAACAAGTATGGCAACCATCGATCAAATCCGAATAAAGCTCCACGTCAACGAAACCGGACTCGCGCCGGCTGTCGAGGTAGAGAACGTTTACAAGTCCTTCGGAAATCAGAGGGTCTTGAATGGCGTGAGTCTGATTGTTAGTCGTGGTGAAACCCTAGCAATCCTGGGTCGCAGCGGCACCGGCAAGAGCGTCTTGACGAGAATGATCATCGGCTTGCAAACGCCTGACTCGGGTGCGGTGCGCATTCACGGAAAGGACATCACCGGACTGTCAATCGACCAACTCAGTGAAATCAGAAAGAAGATGGGTTTTCTGTTTCAACATGCCGCGCTCTACGACTCGCTGACTGTCGAGCAGAACGTTGCATTTCCTCTGCAGCACCATAGACGCGAAATGTCGGCTTCTGAGCAGCGTGATCGGGTCAAACAGTTGCTGGAGGAGGTTGGCATGGTCGGGCATCTCGACAAGATGCCCTCAGACATCTCCGGCGGCATGCAGAAACGTGTGGGACTAGCGCGGGCATTGGCCTTGGATCCCGATGTCTTGCTGCTTGACGAGCCCACCGCAGGTCTTGATCCCATCAGCTCCGCTGAAATTGACGAATTGATTCTGAAACTCCAGTCGGAACATCACATGGCGTCCATCGTGGTCACCCATGATCTGCGTAGCGCCAAAACAATCGCAGGCCGATTGATACTCCTCAATCAGGGCCGCGTTGCAGCCGAAGGAACCTTTCAAGAGCTTCAGGGAAACGATGATCCGTTCGTTCGTGAGTTTCTGAAGAATTCGTAGGAGAACTTATGTCAAGAGCAGCACGTTTGGGAGCTTTCATCGTCGTTACCCTGGCTATTCTGGTAGCCGGCGTCTTTATCATCGGGAGCAAGCAATATCTTTTCAGCTCGACCTACCAGGTGAAAGCACAATTCAGCAATGTTGCCGGATTGGACGCAGGGGCCGATGTGCGCGTCGGGGGTGTCCATAGTGGAACCGTGCACAGCATCGAATTGCCGCACAAGACAGGCGACAGAGTAACGGTGACGATCGACCTCAGCAAATCGACACACGAGATCATCAAGCAAGATTCCGTGGCGACGATTGAGACCGAGGGAATGTTGGGCAACCAATATCTGGCAATCTCGTTTGGCTCTGCCGGTTCTCCTAACGTACGGAATGGAGACATGCTTGTCAGCCAGCAGCCACTCGAAATGGCAGACCTACTGAGGAAGGCAAGCGACATCCTGGATAGCAGCCAGCAGGCTATCCAGAACACTACACTCGCGACGGCGAGCCTGAACTCAATCTCCGCCAAAATTGATCATGGTGAAGGCACTGTAGGCGCGCTGGTGAACGACAAGCAGCTCTACAGCAATTTGCAGCTGACGACTGAAGCCATGCACAACACAATGGTTCAGGCGCAGGCGGGAGTAAATGATTTTCAGGAGAACATGGAAGCACTGAAACATAACTTCCTCTTACGCGGGTACTTCAAGAGCCGCGGATATGAGGACTCATCCGAGTTGGCCAAGAACGAAATTGAGCGGATGCCGCAAGGAACGCCCATCAAAGAATTTACGTACTCAGCGAAGCAGCTTTTCGATAAACAGGATTCTGCCAAGCTGAAAAACCAGAAGTCACTACATACAGGTGGCGACTTCCTGGCGAACAATCAGTTCGGGTTTGCGGTGGTCGTGGTATCCGCGGGCAAGGAAGGCGACGCCCAGAAAGAAGTGGTGCTGACTGAAGCCCGGGCGATGGTCGTGCGTGAGTACCTGGTCGACAACTTTGGCTTTGATGACAGCCACCTTAAGACGCTTGGAATTGGCAAGCAGGCTGACACAAACTCGGAGGGCGACTGGGGGACGGTGCGCATTGTGGTCTATCCCGCGGGGACGGAGATTCCGCGCACCAAGGTATCGCCGGTGGCAACCTCTTCCTCGGCTATTCCGGGTCGCATATCTCAGGCCTTTTCAGGAGACGAACCGAAAGCACGCGATTAGGTTAATTATGTAAGGAGCGAAACGAGGGAGGCATTTCGCTAACTCTTGCGTGCGTGCACGATGAACCGCTTCGGCGCGGGGCCGATGAGGTAGAACGGGTAGCAGGTCACGAGCGTTAGCGTGGAATCACTCCCGTCTGAGTGCAGCACGGAGATATCGTCCGGTCCGACGACTTTTGTCCAATCCACCTCGTAACGCTGAATTCCAGTCGCAGTCTGAAGTTGAATTTCGTCGTTCTTGCGAATGTTCTTTAGACCACGAAAGAAGGTGTCGCGATGGCCTGCAATGCCGATATTGCCGGGCTCCCCGGGCAACGGCGTGCCCTCAATATGCCCGGCTCCCAAGCGAAGGATGTGCGGACTTGTTCCCTGCAGAATAGCCACTGATAGCCCGAGTCTGGGAATATCCAAGCGGCCGATCGCGTCGCCGGCACGAATTGCAGGCTTCGGTTGGGTGGAGCTAGCGTTTTCTGCGGTCTTAATATGAGCATCCAG
>Ga0181516_10001326_pt1 | contig 19133 bp, 16 predicted proteins | sample PEATcosm2014_Bin_25_FD_121104 | JGI IMG/M metagenome (GOLD analysis project Ga0181516, IMG submission 121104) | Peatland microbial communities from MTU Mesocosm Facility, Houghton, MI, USA - PEATcosm2014_Bin01_10_metaG | ecosystem: Environmental > Terrestrial > Soil > Wetlands > Peat | place... | reverse complement strand
GGCGGCGAAGGAGCCGGCCATACCAAAGACTCCGCCAAGCACGATGCCGAGAATGGCGATTGCTTTCAATGGACTTTTCATATTTGGCGGGGCCAGCTTACATCATCGGGCGGCATCTGGAAAAGCGAGTCCTGCGGTGGCCGCGGCAGTTTGAACTCATGCGTCCCGAGCGACGGATGATTTTGCCGGGATCGACTGCGCGACGAGGAGGGCTGCGGCGCCGATGGTCCACGAGATCGCGGAGGCGGTGAGGGCGAGGCGGAGGTCGGGCTTGGGGAAGAATTCTGAAAGGTAATGGGTGTGCTGGAGAAAGATGGACGGGAGCCAGATGAGGAGGGTGTAGAGGGAGATCTGAACGGCTTCAGCGAAGGCGGCGATGCGGGGCAGGACGTTGAAGAGGACGCCGAGGCCGGAGGCGATCTGGCCCGCTCCGGTGATGTAGACAAAGGCGGCGCGGAAGGGCATCCATGCGGGGACGAGCATGTAGGTGCCCTGGTGGTAGACGAAGTGGGAGAGGCCGACGGGGAGCAGCGAGACTGCGAAGAGGATGAAGGCCATGGGAAAGCGGCGGCCGGCGATGGTGAGGAACTGGGACGATCCTGTGAGGCTGGAGAAGAGGACCCAACCGCCGGCGAGGAGGATGGTGAGTTCGCCGAGGCCGAGCCAGACGCCGGGGTTGAGCGGGGCGGCGAAGATGGCCGGAGCCTTGAGCAGCGACCAGAGGATGAGCCAGGGAAAGAGAATGCGGATGGCGATGGGGGCGGAGGCAGGAAAGAGCAGGGCGATGCCGCAGGCGAGCTCGATGAGGCCGGCGAGATAGACAAAGGCGGTGCGCCAGGGGAACCAGGGAGCGACAGGCTGCCAGCCCATGGCGAAGTCGCGATAGACGAAGGCGAGGATGCCGAGAGCGATGAGTCCGATGGCGAAAAGGAGGGTGGCGGGCTGGGGGGCGCGATGCATGTGAGAGGAGCGTAGGGGAGGGGGCGGGCGTTGCCAACGGAGATGTGTTGAGGCGCGCGGAGGGCGTGTGAAACGGACTGAGCGCGGGAGGAGCCGTCAGAATGGCGGACGGCGCGGGGCGTGAACGAAGGGATTTGCAGATGGTGTAGCGATATACTCTGCGCGAGGTCTGAACCGATGAAGAAATTTGCTTTGCTGATGATGCTTGCGCTGCCGCTGGCGGTGCTGGGGCAGGACGAGAAACCGCCGGCGACGCTGCGTGGAGTGCTGCTGGAACAACTGCACACGACGCATGACAAGGAAGACTGGTTTGTTCCGGCGAATGTGGCCGTGGATGGACTGACGGCAGAGCAGGCGATGTGGAGTCCGGGAAAAGGCAACCACTCGGTGGGGCAACTGGCGTATCACATCTGGTATTGGGACCAGCGGGCCCTGAACGATTTCAAAGGCGTGCCGAACGAGAAGTTTGACGGCAACAATAACGAGACCTTTGACAAGTTCGATGGAGCGCAGTGGAACGACCTTGTAAAAAAGCTGGACCGGGTGATGACGGAGTGGGAGAAAGCAGTTGAAACGGCGGACGACAAGAAGCTGGCGGATAACGCGTCGCTGATTGCGCATGTGGGCGCGCATAATGCGTATCACATCGGGCAGATTCTCTATGTGCGGAAGCTGGAGGGCGTCTGGAATCCGGATAAGGGCGTGAAGTAGGCGCGCGTGCAGCGGGGTTAAGGGGGATTCTGGGGCGAGTGACTGAGTGCGGGGGGACCCGCCTATACTGTCGGGGTGACTCTACACAACGAAGAGCTAGTTGCCATGCTGGTGGCGGTAAGTTTTGCCGCGGGGCTGAACGTGTATGCCACGGTGGCGACGCTGGGGCTGCTGTCGCATACCGCCTGGGTAACGCTGCCGCCGGGACTGCATCTGCTGGGAAGCTGGTGGACGATCGGGGCATGCGGGGCGCTGTTCGCGCTGGAGTTTTTTGCGGACAAGGTGCCGGCGTTTGACCTGATCTGGAATGCTCTGCACACGTTCATTCGCGTGCCGGTGGCGGCGCTGGTGGCGTGGCAGGCGACGGCGTCGATGCAGCCGTGGGAACAGCTTGTGGCAGCGGCCGCGGGAGGCGCGATTGCGCTGGCCGCGCACGGAGGCAAGATGGCGGCGCGGGTCACGGTGACTCCGTCGCCGGAGCCGCTCTCGAATATCGGGCTAAGCCTGGGCGAGGATGCGGTGGCGGTGTTTTTGACATGGCTGGCGACATGGAATCCCTGGGTGGCGGGAGGGATTGCGGCAGCGCTGGTAGTGATGACGCTGCTGTTGGTGCGATGGGTGTGGCGGGCGCTGGGCGCGCTGTTTCGGGGAGCCGAGGAAGCGCTGTTTGAGTGAGGCGCTAGAAAAGAGGGCGCCAGCCTGAGACGGCGACGCCCTGAGGAGCAACAACAAGAAAAATCAGACCAGGCGGAGTCAGACCAGGGGGACGCTGGTCTGAGGCGGGGTCTTTTCGAGCCGGGCGTGGTGATGCTTGGTGTCGACCTGCAGGTTGACGGTCTGCTGGCGGCGGTCACGCAGGATGGTGACGGAGACCGGCTTGTTCTGGTTGGCGCGGAGGGCGCGGTCCCAGTCGGCGGTGGTGGCGATGGATTCGGGGCCGACTTTGAGGATGATGTCGAAGGCCTTGAGGCCGGCAGCTTCGGCTTCGCTCTTGCGGGCGACCTGCTTGATCATGAGTCCGCCCTGGACGCCGAGGTATTCAGCCATCTGCGAGGCAAGCGGCTCAACCATGGCGCCAACGTTGAGGGTGGTGGCGCCGAAGAAGGGCATGTGGAAGCCGCCGGACGGCAGGTCTCCCGAGCCGCCCGCGAGAATGCCGAGGCTGGGCGCAGAGGCGACGGGCTCGCCGCCGTTGTCGAGGCGGTTCCAGACATCGTGCTCCATCTTTTTGTGGTCGACCAGCTCGACAGTGATGGACTGAGGCGCGCCGTCGCGGATGATGGCCAGGGTGATTTTGCGGCCGGGAGGAATATCGCGCATCATGCGCGTAAAGGCCTCGGCGCTGTCGATGTTCTGTCCGTTGACCTCGAGGACGACGTCATTGACGCGGATGCCGGCCTGGGCCGCAGGAGCGTCGTGATCAATGAGAGTGATGACGGCGCCGTGGTTATCCTTGAGCCGGAGTTTGGAGGCGGAATCGGAATCGATATCGCCGACAAGCACACCGAGATAGCCCTGCTGGGGGCCGGTGTGGAGCATCGCATTGGTTTGGTCGAGGACTCCGGTGAGACCGGAGGCTTGTGCGCAGGCGCGATGAGGCGCAAGGGCAACGAAGAGGGCAAGCGCCAAGGCAGCGGCAATGCCAATATTTGGACTGCGGAAGGACATGCGGTAAGGCCTCAAAAGGTACATCATTTTTTCTCCCGTCTCATTCTTCTTTTCAGGCCCCTCACTCTGGTATGGACGGTGCGGTGACCTGAAGGGTAGTGAATACGTGTCTTAGATTCATTGCGTTTCTGGAGCCCGGCGCAGGACCTGCCGGGAGACCAGGCGAATCTGGGGGTTCTGGTCAGAGGCGGCAACCGTGGACAGGACCTGGCGCACGGTGGTGTCGGCCTCGACCGGCTCAAGAATATTGATGGCATCGGTGCGGATGCGTGGGTCGCTGTCGTTGAGCAGCGCCTCGAGAACGGCGTCGCGTACACGCATGTCGTCGGAGACGTAGGGCTCGAGGCCTTTAAGCGCCTTCTCGCGAACGGCTGAATTTTTGTCGTAGCGCAGGGCGACCATGAGGGCGTCGCGGATGCCGGCGGCGTTGCAGCTGTGGCCGGCGCGGCACTCTGCCGCGAGCAGGCCGATGGAATTGTCGCGAATGCCGGAGGATGCGGCATCCTGCGCGGCCAGCATGAGCAACTGGCGGATGGCGGGATCGTCGAGCGAGCCCTGGATGTGCTGCGGGACGAGTTCGTTGTAGTCGACCTGAACCATGTCGCTGTTGGGCTGCTGCACGATGCTGGAGATGCTGGAGACCTCGGCGGGAGAGACAGCGGCCGGGGCGGCGGACTGCGTGTTGGCGGAAGCGGCGGCCTGAGGATTGCGGGCGGCGGCGTGGGCCGCGTGCGCCTGCGCAAATTCGTATCCGCCGAGCGAGCCTGCGCCCATGCCGGCGATGAGCAAAAGCGCGGCGGCGACGGGGGCTGATTGCAGACGGGCTACGCTGTTGAAGAAATGTTCGCCGACGCGCTCGAACCAGCGCTTGGGCGGAATGGCATCGAGGGCTTCTTCGAGGCGGAGCCGGGAGCGCGCGATGAGATTGGCGGGCGGCTCGACAACGGGGTGCAGGGCCGCGAGAGTCTGCAGGGCAAAAAGCTGCTCGCGCTCGGCCTGGCAGTCTGCACAGCTTGTGAGGTGCCGGTCGAGCTCGTGGACCTGGTCATCGGGCAGTTCGCCGTACGCCGCAAGCACAATGCGTTCGTGGGCAAGTTCGCAATTCATGGTGTTACGTCCTTCCAGCCTCGTGTAGCAATCGTGCAGTTCTGGAGCTAAAGTCTCGCTGCTTTTTACGGCTGCGCTATCGCAATCCCGCTAGTTGAGTTCTCAACTTCTTAGTCGCTCTGAAGAGCGTATTTTTGGCGGTTTCTTCTGTGGTGTTCAACATTTCTCCGATGGTGCGCAGGCGGAGTCCCTGGTAGTGTTTCAGTTCAAAAACCATGCGCTCGCGCGGGGTGAGCTTGCCCAGCGCAGCCTGGATGCGTTCGCCGAGAACCTTACGATCGAGTTCGCGGTCAGGGTTGGAAAACGACCGGTTGTCGGAGACCGACGCGAGCAGGTCGATTTCATCGCCGGAGTGGTCGACCAAGACGGCCTGATCTTCGCGGCGGGTTTTGCGGCGGCGGAGCTGATCGAGGCAGAGGTTGGTGACGATCCGATAAATCCACGTATAAAACGAACACTCGAAGCGGAAGTTTCCGATGTAACGAAACGCCTTGAGGAACGCTTCCTGATAGATGTCTTCGGCGTCGTGCTCGGAGCCGGTGAGATGCAGGGCCAGACGCAGGACCTGCTGCTCATACTGGCGGACGAGCGCGTCGAAGGCAACGCGCGAACCACCCTGCGCTTCGCGGATGAGTTCCATCTCAGGCGCGCGAGCCTGCAAGCGCTCCTGGGCGCGGTCTGGTCCGTTCATTGCCCTGGTGGCAGCCATGCCTGCAAAGGATTGTACCCTCCTTGCAGGCGACCATGCCAAGGCAGACAGGGCCGCAGCCGGTGTTGAGCCTAAGCTCGCAGCGTCACTTGCCATTGAACTCCCGCTCCGGAAACGAGAAATGTTCGCACTCCAGTAGACGCGGCGAAACCTGCTTGGTGAGCGGGGCGCGCGGTACCTAAGTGATTAGAGCGGGGATGGACGGGATGAGTGCAGGCAGGAACGAGGGATGCGCGCGGGCGGTGTTCGCCGGGAGGACGCCGGTGGGGCAGGTGCCGGTACACTGGGAGACGATGAACGGAACACTTTTTGACGGGATGGAACCGGCAGGCAAAGACGCCGGGACGGGCGCGGGCGGATGGTTTGTGGCGCATTGCGACGGCGGTTCGCGGGGAAACCCTGGGCCGGCGGGGTATGGCGCGGTGATTGAGGACCCGCGGGGGCAGGTGGCAGCGCGGCTGAGCGAGTTTCTCGGCAAACAGACGAATAATTATGCGGAATATGCGGGGCTGCTGGCGGTGCTGCAGTGGGCAAACGAGAACGGCGTGAAGCAGTTGCGGGTGCTGTCGGATTCTGAGTTGATGGTGAACCAGATGAAGGGGCGCTATAAGGTGGGCAGCCCAGGGCTGCGGCCGCTGTGGGAAGAGGCGAAGCAGCGGGCGGGGCGCCTGGAGAAGTTTCAAATCACGCACACGCTGCGCGGGGGTAACAAGGACGCCGATAAGCTGGCCAACGAGGCGATGGACCGGGGGATGGGTAAGAGCAGCCAGTCAGCGAGTCTGCGAGACGGCGAGGCGACGAGACCCGGGGCGCCGGCCAAGCCGGGGCGGCAGGTGTTTGAGGGGTTGGTGAAGGGCGGCGTGGTGCACCTGATTGAGGGCGAGCTGCCGGATGGGATCCTGGTGAAGGTGGTCAGGGAGTAATGCACAAAGATCCCGAGGCATGATGGATGCGCTGCGGAAACTGATCGAGGGGCTGGAAGAGGATCGCCGACTGGACGAGCCGCATCGCCTGCGGGAACGATTGGAAGCGGTCGATCAACTGGATGCTTTATTCGTGGGCGAGCCGTTATCGGATCGCGGCAACCCATCCATCGAAACGGAAGATTTTGAACGGGCGCGCGCGATGTATGAGCGGCTTGAGGCGGCCAATCTTGCGGTCTACGAGGGCATTCGCGCCGAGATCGAGCACGGCCGCGGGGATCGATTGCGCGAATGGGCGCGGCGATTAGGAATGGAAGAGGATGGAGCGGGTTGCGCTAGCGGCGAAAGCTACGACTGTCTCGATGAGTTGATCGGCGGAGTGCTGCGATTTAAGAGGCCGGGGGATCGAGTCGCCCCGCTGGCGGAGGGAATGGTTTTTTATCAGCCGACGCCGGCGCGACACATCTTCGACTTGATGAGGCGTGCGGGGTTGACTGAGCACGACGTGCTGATCGATCTTGGGTCGGGTTTGGGGCATGTTCCATTGATTGCGTCGATCTCGACGGGCGCGAGCGCGATTGGAATTGAGCTGGAGGCAGCGTATATCGATTGCGCGCGGCAATGTGCGCAGGCGCTCCATTTGAACAAAGTGAGATTTGTGCAGCAGGATGCGCGGGCGGCGGATTTGTCTGCGGGCACTGTGTTTTATCTGTACACGCCCTTTGCCGGGCCGATGCTGCGCGCAGTGCTGGACGCTTTGCGAGTGGAGAGCAGCAGGCGCGCGATTCGAGTCTGCACATTCGGACCGTGCACGCTGAATGTGGCGGACGAGCCGTGGCTGCGAGCATCGGGCGCAGTGGAGGCGGGACGGATCGCGGTGTTCAGTTCCTGCGATTGAGACTGCTGATTCTTCTCAAGGGGAAAAAGAGCGCGCGAACGACGGAAGCAGACATGAAGCTGTCGATGCCGCGAGTGGAAGTCTGCGGGCTCGGCTGCGATGGATTTCTCGTTCCCAAGGTAATCATGTCGGTGCGCTGTCGCGAGCAAGCGGGCTCACCTGCGTGCTTCCATGGGGGACAATGAGGAATCCCGCCGTTGAATGAGGACAAGGATGGCAATTTTGCTTAAGCAGGGCGAACCGATCGCTTTGGAACAGAGAGCAGCAATGTCGGACCTGCGCTGGTATTTTGGGTTCTTTGTCGTGTCGGGATTTTGTGGGCTGGTCTACGAAATCGTGTGGCTGCGGCTGGCGATGGCCAGTTTTGGCGTGACTACGGCGCTGGCATCGATCGTGATCTCGATGTTCATGGCGGGGCTGGGACTGGGCTCGTGGGGCGCGGGCGTGTGGACGCGGCGGGCCACGACCGCGAGCGGGCCGCGCGTGTTGCGGCTCTATGCGACGGCGGAGTTGCTGGTGGGCGTGTCGTCGCTAGCGGTGCCGGTGGAACTGAAGCTCGGACGGCTGGTGCTGCAGCATGTGGGGACGCTGGGGGCGTGGCAAAGCTGGGGCTACTACGCACTGGCGGGAATCTGGATCGCGATCGCAATCGTGCCGTGGTGCACGTGCATGGGGGCGACGTTTCCGCTGCTGATGGCGGTGATAAGGCAGACGGCGCGGCCGGGATCGGAGCGGTCGTTCAGTTACTTGTATGTGGCCAACGTGCTCGGCGCTCTTTTAGGCACGCTGACGACGGCGTTTGTGCTGATCGAGTTGCTGGGGTTCCAGGGCACTCTGTTTGTGGCAGGAAGTCTGAACGCGGCGCTGGCGCTGACGGCATTCATGCTCAGCCGCGGTGAGGGCTCGGCGGTTGTGATGGAGAAGGCGGTGATGGCAGAAGTGAAGCGGCCGCGGCTTTACGGACTGGGACCGAACGCGATCCTGGCGCTGCTGTTTACCACTGGATTGGTGAGCATGGGCATGGAGGTGGTGTGGATTCGCGAGTTCACTCCCTATCTCGGGCCGTTTGTTTACGCGTTCGCGAGGATTCTTGCCGTATACCTGATGGCCACACTGCTGGGATCGCATCACTATCGCAAGAAGGCTGCGCTGCTGCCGGCGGGAGGGAACGCGGCGGGGTGGAGCTGGCTCGCGCTGTTCGCCATTGTTCCGGTGATTGCGGCCGATCCGCTGTTGCCGGTGGGGGGAATTGAATCCGCGGGACTGCGGCTGAGCGCGATTGCGTTGTTCTGCGCGGTCGCGGGATTCCTCACGCCGCTGCTGGTGGATTCGTGGTCTGGAGGAGATCCGGACCGAGCGGGGACGGCATATGCGGTGAACATTGTGGGATCGATCCTGGGACCGCTTGTGGCCGGATTTTGGCTGCTGCCGTGGGTTGGAGAGCGCAAGTCGATTTTGGCGCTGGCACTGCCGCTGTTTGCGATCGCGGCGGTGACGGCGTTTAGCAAGTACGCGGACGCGGAGCAAGCGAAGCGGGCGGTGAAAACGAGGCTGGTGTTTGCGGCTTGCACGATTGCGGCAATTCTGATGTTCAGGGCAAGCCACGACTACGAGACGAAGTACCCGGTGAGAGAGGTGCGCAGAGATTACGCAGCCACGGTGATCGCAACCGGAACGGGATTTGACCGGCAGCTCATGGTGAATGGAGTCAACATGACGGTGCTGACTCCGGACAACAAATACATGGTCGATCTTCCGCTGGCGCTGCTGGGCAGGCCGGCAAAGAATGGGCTGATCATTTGTTTTGGGATGGGAACAGGGTTCCGGTCGATGCTGTCGTGGGGGATTCCGACCACAGCGGTCGATCTGATTCCGAGCGTGCCAAAGTTGTTTGGATATTTCCATCCTGACGCGCCGCAGCTGGTGAGCTCGCCGCTGGCGCACCTGGTTGTCGATGACGGACGGCGGTACCTGGACGGTTCAAAACAGTCGTATGACGTGATCGTCATCGATCCGCCGCCGCCGCCGCAGGCTCCGGGAACGAGTCTGCTTTACTCGCGCGAGTTTTACGAAGTGATCAAGAAGCATTTGCAGCCGGATGGGCTTCTGGAGGAGTGGTTCTTCGATGACAAGAGCGATCCTGCGATCAAGGCATCGACGGCGCGGGCGCTGACGGAGTCGTTTGCCTATGTGCGCGCGTTTCCGTCGTACACGCTGGCTTCGGGAATCTATTTTCTGGCGAGCATGAAACCGATTCCCGCAACGACGAGCGCAGTGCTGGCGTCGCGCCTGCCACCGGCAGCGGCGGCGGATTTTGTGGAGTGGGGGCCAGCCAAAACTCCGCAGGCGGAGTTTGATTTGACCCTTTCGCATGAGCTGAACGTGGAACAACTGATTGCAGGATCACCGCGAACTCCGGCGATGCGGGACGATGAGCCGATTAATGAATATTTCCTGTTGCGGCGGTGGTTCCACTACTACAAGTGACGGTTAGCGGCGGCGCGATTGCCCGGCGATTTCAACTCATGTGCGAGAGCGGAAAAATCGGATTGCGCGATTTGCCTAGCTCTTGCCGCCGAGGTTATTGCGCCATTTGTGGCCGCTGCGTTCGAGGAGGCGATCGGCGCAGTCGGGTCCCCAGGAGCCGGCGAAGTAGTTGGGGAAAACCTCCGGTGTCTTATTCGCCCAGGCCTCGAGAATCGGAGTGTAGAGAGACCAGGTAACTTCGACGCCGTCGCGATGCGCGAAGAGGGTCTGGTCGCCGAGCATGGCATCGAGGAGCAGGCGCTCGTATCCGTTGGCGCTGGATGTGCCGAAGGCCTTGGAGTAATCGAAGTCCATATTGACGGGGCAGACGGACATGTTGGGCGTGTTGGGAACCTTGGCGCCGAAGCGCAGAGCGATGCCCTCGTCAGGCTGGATGCGGATGGTGAGCAGGTTGGGCTGAATCTCCTGGCAGGGGCCGCTAGACTGCATGCGATTGAAGATGAGCAGGGGCGGCTGCTTGAACTCGATGGAGATCTCAGTGGCGCGGCGCTTGAGGCGCTTGCCGGCGCGGAGATAGATGGGGACGCCGGCCCATCGCCAGTTCTCGATGCTGAGGCGGACGGCGGCGAAGGTCTCGGTGCCGGACTCGGGATTGACGCGCTCTTCGTCGCGATAGCCGATGACTTTTTTGCCCTCGACGACGCCGGGGCCGTATTGTCCTCGGACGGCATTGAGGATGGGGATGTTGGGAATGGCGCGCCAGACTTTGACCTTTTCGCGGCGCACGGCTTCGGCGTCGAAGCTGGAGGGCGGCTCCATGGTGACGAAGCTGAGCAATTCCATGACGTGGTTTTGGATCACGTCGCGAAGGGCGCCAGCTTTCTCATAGAACGGGCCGCGGCCCTCGATGCCGAGAGTTTCGGCGGCGGTGATCTGGACGTGTTCGATGTAGTTGCGATTCCAGATGGGCTCGAAGATGCCGTTGGCAAAGCGGAAGACCAGGATATTTTGTACGGTCTCTTTGCCGAGGTAGTGATCGATGCGGAAGACCTGGTTCTCGTGGAAGACGGCGTTGACGTTGTGGTTGAGCTCGCGGGCGGAGTCGAGGTCGTGGCCGAAGGGCTTCTCAATCACGACGCCGATGCGGCCGTGCTCGGGCTGGGCCATGCCCTGCTTGCCGAGATTCTCGATGATGGGCTCGAAGTATTCGGGCGCGGTGGCGAGGTAGAAGAGGCGGTCGGGGCCAATGCCTTTTTCGGCGGCGATGCGATCCAGCTCGGAGTTAAGTCCGGCGTAGTGGGAGGCGTCGTCGAAACTAAGCGCGTAGTAACTGACTTTTTTGACGAACTCGTCGAGCTTGGGGTCGGAGTCTTCGACGTCGCCGAATTCGACGATGCCCTCGCGCATGTCGGCAGCGAACTCGCCGCCGAGAGGACGCCGCGCCACGCCCACGATGGCGAACTTTTCAGGGAGAAGGCCGGACTGCTCGAGGTGAAAGAGCGCAGGAAGCAGCTTGCGCTTGGTGAGGTCGCCGGAGGCGCCAAAGATGACGATGATCGCCGGATCGGGGATGCGTTCACCGTTCTTGGGGACCTGGGAAAGATCCTCAGGATTGATTTTCATCTGAACAGTCGCCATGGTGCGAACCTCCGTGGGTGAGCGAGCAGTTGCGAGTGAACAGGGTAAAGTGAACAGCGATCAAAAAGCAGCGAGGGTCACAGGCGATCACGGTTCACGGTACGTTGCTCACTAGTCTTTCTTGACGGCGTGGCCGCCGAAGGCATTGCGCATGATGGCCAGCATGCGGTCGGTGAAGTTGTTTTCTTCGCGCGAGCGGATGCGGCGGATGAGTGACTCAGTGATGATGGGCGCTGAGACGTTGAGGTCGATGGCTTCAAAGACGGTCCAGCGGCCTTCGCCGGAGTCGGCGACGTAGGCCTCGAGGCCCTCGAGGGTGGGGTTCTTGCTGAGCGCATCGGCGGTGAGATCGAGCAGCCAGCTGCGCACGACGCTGCCGAAGCGCCAGATCTGCGCGATCTGGGCGAGGTCGAGATTGAGCTCTTCTTTCTTTTCGAGGATGGTGAAGCCCTCGGCGTAGGCCTGCATCATGCCGTACTCGATGCCGTTGTGGACCATCTTGACGAAGTGGCCGGCGCCGGCGGGACCGACGTGTCCCCAGCCGAAATCTTTGCCGGGAGCGAGGGTTTCAAAGATGGGCTTGAGGTAGTCGACGGGATCTTTGTCGCCGCCGACCATCATGCTGTAGCCCTCTTTGAGGCCCCAGACGCCGCCGGATGTGCCGACGTCGACAAACTGGAAGCCTTTGGCGGTGACCTCTTTGTAATGGCGCTGGGAATCTTTGTAGTTAGAGTTGCCGCCGTCGATGAGGATGTCGCCGGGACTGAGCAGCGGCTCGAGCTTGGCGATGGTGTCGTCGACGGGCTTGCCCTGCGGCACCATGATCCATATCGCCTTGCGGCCGGTGAATTTTTTGGCGAGGTCTTCGAGGGAAGAAACGCCCACGTTACCGGAGGCAGTGAGTTTCTCGACCGCTTCAGCGCTGAAGTCGAAGCCGATGACCTGATGGCCGCCGAGACGCAGCCGCTCTGCCATGTTGCCGCCCATTTTGCCGAGGCCGATCAATCCAAGTTGCATGATGCTCTCCTTCTGAACTGTTTACAGAACTTCGAGATTTGCCAGCTGAGTCCGCAGGGACGCGGCGCCTTCAAAACAGATAGCTTTCATACCGGCCGCAGCGGCGCCGGCAACGTTTTCAGCGCGATCGTCAATGAACAGGACGCGCTCCGGGGGTGACCCAAGGATATCCAATGCACGTTGAAAAATGGGTAAACCGGGCTTGCGCAAGCCAAGATAGCACGAACTGAAAGCGAACTCGATGCGATCGCGGATGCCGTAGGTTGCGAAACGATATTTGTTGGGCTCACGCGCTTCGTTGTTGAGGACACCAAGCATGCATTTATCAGATGCCGCGAGTTCGGAGAGGATTCCCAGGGCGCCGTCGGGCAGGGGCTTGGATTGCGCGAAGATGGCGGCGAGGAATTCCTCATGAGTGAAGGCGCGAGGCTGATAGAAGACAGTGGCGTCGAGATATTGCGCGGCGGTGATGGCGTCGCGCTCCCACGCATCGTTGGAGGCGGGGTGGCGGGCTTCGAATTCGGCGCGATCGAGATGGAATTGATCGAGCACAATGGCGCGCTCACGATGGTCCCAGCCGTTGGTCAGCAGGACTCCGCCAACATCGAAGAGGATTGCGTCGAAGGGAAGCATAGGAACAGTGGACAGACGACAGTGGACAGTGAACAGACGACAGATGACGGAGAACAGTGAACAGAGAACAGATGACAGTGGACAGACGACAGTGAACAGAGAAAGACCGAATGGGATCAGCGTTGGTACTTGGCTTCGATGGCCAGGACTTTTTTGAAGCGACGGGTAAAGCGTTCTTCGCTGGAAATGAATTTTGCCTTGATGAATGCGTCGACCAGTTCATAGGCCAGCGATGTGCCGATGATGCGGGCGCCGAAGACGATGACGTTCATATCGTCGTGCTCGACGCCCTGATGGGCTGAATAGGTATCGTGGCACATGGCGGCGCGAATGCCGGGAATTTTGTTGGCCGCGACGGAAACGCCGACGCCTGAGCCGCAGATGAGAATGCCGCGGGGGGCCTCGCCGGCCTTGATGGCTTCGCCGACGCGTTCGGCAAAGTCGGGATAGTCGTCCTGCGGGTCGCAGGTGAAGGCGCCGAGGTCGACAATCTCGTGGCCGGCCTTGGTGAGGTAGGCGCGCACCTCTTCTTTGAGGTTGAATCCGGCATGATCGCAAGCGATGACAAGTTTCATGAGAACCTTCGGTTCAGTGAACAGTTAACAGCGGACAGTGGACAGTGAATGGCTATTTTTTCAGCAATGCTTTGGCGTGGGCAGCAACGTTTTCTGGGGTGAAGCCGAGTTTGGCGAGCACGATAGGGCCGGGCGCAGATGCGCCGAAGCGTTCGAGTCCGATGACGTCGCCGTCGCTGCCGACGTATTTCCACCAGCCGAGGGGAGAACCGGCTTCGACAGCGAGTTTGGGCACGTCGGGGAGCAGCACACTGGCCTTGTACGCGGCCGTTTGTTCCTCGAATATTTTCCAACTGGGGAAGCTGACCACACGGGCCGCGATGCCATCGGCGGCAAGGAGCTTGGCGGCCTCGACGCAGGGCCAGACCTCGGAGCCGGTGCCGATGAGGATGACGGAGGGGTTGGGCACGTCCTCGAGGACGTAGCCGCCTTTGCTGACGCCGGCGTAGATGTCGTGGGCGGCGGGATCGATCACGGGCAGGTCCTGCCGGGTGAGGGCGAAGAAGGCGGGGCCGGTGCGCTCGAGGGCGAGACGCCAGCAGGCTGCGGTTTCATTGGCGTCGGCGGGGCGGAAATCGGTGAGGTGGGGCATGGCGCGCAACATGGTGAGCTGCTCGATGGGCTGGTGAGTCGGGCCGTCTTCGCCGAGGGCGATAGAGTCGTGGGTGAAGACGAACAGCGAATGAGACTCCATGAGCGCGGCGATACGAATGGCGGGCTTGCAGTAATCGGAGAAGTTGAAGAAGGTGGAGCCGAAGGGAACGAGGCCTCCGTGCGCAGCCATGCCGTTGACTGCGGCGCACATGCCGAATTCGCGGACGCCGAAGAAGACGTTGCGGCCGGCGGGGTCGACGTGGAAGTTGGCACCGGGCTTGAAGATGGTTTTGGTGGAGGCGGTGAGATCGGCCGCGCCACCGAAGAGCTCGGGAACAGCAGCTGCGATGGCGTTCATCACAGTGCTGCCGGCGTTACGCGTGGCAACGGGCTTGCCTGCGGGGAAGCTGGGCAGAGATTTTTCCCAGCCGGACTTGCGCTGGTTGGCCTGGGTGCGTTCGAACTCCGCCGCGAGATCGGGGAACGCCGCGCGATAGCCGTCGAAAAGCTTCTTCCAATCGGACTCGAATGCCGCGCCGCGGTCGATGGCCTGGCGCCAGTTGGCGAGAGCTTCGTCGGGAACGTAGAAGCTCTGATCGTCAGGGAAGCCAAAGAATTTTTTAGTGGCGGCGGTGTCGGCAGCGCCGAGCGCTTCGCCGTGAACCTTGTTGGTGCCGGCCTTGGGGCTGCCATAGCCGATGACGGTGCGGACAGCGATGAAGGAGGGACGCGTAGTTTCAGCCTTGGCGGCTTCGATAGCGGCTTCGATGGCGGGAAGGTCGTTGCCATCTTCGACGATCTGCACGTGCCAATGATAGGCCTCGAAGCGGGTGAGCACATCTTCGGTGTAGCTGAGCTCGGTAGGGCCGTCGAGCGAGATGAGGTTGTCGTCGTAAAGCAGGGTGAGCTTGCCGAGGCCGAGGGTCCCGGCGAGCGAGGCAGCTTCGTGGGAGACACCTTCCATGAGATCGCCGTCGCCGCAGAGGGCGAAGGTGTGGTGGTTAACGATTTCAAAGCCGGGGCGGTTGTAGACGGCGGCCAGATGGCGCTCAGCCATGGCCATGCCGACGGCCATGCCGATGCCCTGACCGAGAGGGCCGGTGGTGACCTCGACGCCATCGGTGTCGAGCGATTCAGGATGGCCGGGGGTCTTTGAACCCCATTGGCGGAAGGACTTGAGGTCGTCGAGCGAGAGATCGTAGCCGGTGAGGAACAGAGTGGAATAAAGCAGCGCCGAGGCGTGGCCATTGGAGAGAACGAAGCGATCGCGATCGACCCACTTGGAATGCTTCGGGTTATGCCGCATTAATTTGTGGAAGAGCAGATAGGCAATGGGGGCACAGCCGAGCGGTGCGCCGGGATGGCCGCTATTGGCCTTTTCAACGGCGTCGACTGCGAGCAGGCGAAGGGTATCGATGGAGAGTTCGTCGATGGAGAGTGCCGAAAGAGAGGCAGTCAAGCTCATGGGGTCCTTTCATCTAATGGGGCGGCCGGCCCCGAGGCAGCGCGTTAAGAATTCGGTGACTTTGTCCTGGGATCTTCGCCGGTTAGTTGGATGTTGACGTTGTGGCCGAGCCATCGGCCCTGATCGGTCCATTGGAAAGTCCATGATAGTGCACCGCCAGCGGGCAGGGCAGAGGTGGAAATATCCACGCTGTAACCGGAGCTGCCGAGACTGCGGCTTTCAGTGACGGTGGTGGTCTTCCAGTTGTCGGCAGACCAGGTGACGGAGAATCGATTCTGGTCGATGATGCGCAGGGTTGAGCCGGCAGGCATGCGTTGGATGGGGCGGCTGAGGGTGAAGATTTCGAGGTCGTGGCGCAGGGTTCGGCTGCCGTCTGGTTCGCAATAACGGTCGTAGACGGGATCGATGCGGTCAAAGACCTTGCCGTTGACGGCGGAGCAGAGAAGCTTGAGATATTCGGCGTGAGCCCAGACGAGGGGGGTGGCGGAGCCGGCGGGCAGGCCGATCTGGAGGTAGGATTTTGGCGAATAGGCTTCGTCCCAGACCTGCTCTGGCACCATCTGGCCCATGGTGGCGAAGCGCTCATAAGTGTTGATGAGGGGGGAGATGTCGTTGCCGGCGGCGAGCTCGTAGTGGGCGCGCTCGCCGGTGAGCAGAGGCCAGACGCGACCCTGTCCCCAGCCTTTAAACGGAGCGCCGTTGGGGCCGTCTCCGTAGCCGTCATAGTTGTAGCGCAGCCAGCCGGGACCTTGCGGGAGGTCGCGCTTGAGGACGGCGTCGACGACTTTGAGGGAGTCGATCATGAGCGGATCGTCGGCGCGGCGGACGCCATAGCGGACTAGCTCGAGGAAGCCGGCATCAATGATTTCGCGGGCCTGAAATTCGGTTTGGGCGCCGGGCGGGCGGTTGTTGATGTGAATCATCTCGTCGCCGCAGCTCTCGCAGGCGTAGGCCGCGCCTTTTTCGGGGGGACGAATGCGCATGTAGTGGCGGCGAACGCCGGGGACAAGGATGCCATCGTTGGTGACGGTCCAGTCTTCGAGGTGGTGTTCGATCCAGTCGGCAAATTCCTCGTAGAAGCGGGCGAGCTCATCGGAGTCGTGGGCGCGGGCCAGTTCGGCGGCGCAGATGAGGCCGGAGATTACGGCGGCCAGCGTGGAGGGCGAGTAGCCGGCGTTCTCCTCCCAGCGATCCTGGTGCGTGATGGGGGCGTGGCTGACGAGGAAGCCGGCGGCGCGTTCTACGAATGGGAAGATGTGCATGTCGCCGACGGCGTTGGCCTTCCACAGACGCCAGGCGAGGATGATGGGGAAGGCAACCTCATCGAGCTGGACTCCGGACCAGTAAGGGGTGCCGTTGACCCAGAAATTTTGCGCGAAACCGCCGTCGGGCTTCTGGGTGCAGACCAGATAAACGAGGGCGCGAAGGGCGGTCTCTGCGCGGCCGCAGGCAAGCAGGGCGGAGGCGGTCTGCACCATGTCGCGCGTCCAGACAAGATGGTAGCCGCCCAGGTCGTCGTCGCCTTTTGCCTGTCCCCAGGGAATGGAGGCAGAGGCGACAAACGCGCCGGAAAAAGTCTTGTCTTCGTGGGCCAGAAGAACATTATGGCTGGCGCGCATGAGCTTGCCGTGGTCGCAGGATTTGGCGGCGAGCCACTCGGGGTTGGAGACGCGATGCCATTGAATGATGAAGCGCTCGCGAAGCTGTTCGTAAGGGGCGGCCAGCGAACTGACGGTCTTTTGCAGTGCGGTGTGGTGGCCCTGGCCGATGCCGAAGGCGACAACGAAGCTGCGGGAATCGCCGGAGCCGGTGGCCTCGAGATTGAGTTCGCCGAAGAGGGCGATGTTGCCGTTGGTGGCCGAACCGAATTCCCAATCCATCTGGTGGTTGTCGAAGAGATCGTGCCATCCATCGCTGGTGCCCACAAATCCGCAACTGACGCGGGAGAAGTTGCAACTGGCGGCCATGGCCAGCGACCATTCGTTCTTCCAGGCGAGCAGCATCTTGCGGCCGCCGATGTCGATGGCGCGGGCGCTGTTGCCGGCACCGCCGCCGTCGAGGTGAGGCGCAAGGAGAGCGTAGATCTTGAGGCGCGGCATCAGATCGGGGTGGCCCTGGAGCTTGATGTGTTGCACGACGACGGAGTGATGCGGGTCGCAGATGATTTCTTTGGTGAGGGAGTAACGGCCCGCGGGATCGCTGTTGACATAGCGGACGCCGAGGCATTCCGGATCGATGTATTCAAACGTGGAGTCGAGGTCGCGCTTCTCTTCATGAACGAAGGTCTCACCGTCGGTGATGAGGAAGCCCATGTCGCGGATCTGGGCGCGATCGATGGTGGGGTGGTAGACCTCGTTGAGGATGCCGTGGGAGCTGGTGAACCAGATACGGCTGGAGGCCGCGTAGGCGGTACCGATGGCGTCTTTCACGGCGGAGGTCCAGCGGGGAGGGAGGCCGGGCGCACCGAAGGCTTCGCCCTGCTGGTCAAGCCAAAGATAGAGGGACTGGTCGCTCACGCTTGAACACCGATCTGGGGGAGGTAGAAAGTCAGAGGCTGCAGAAGCATTCTCCTTAAAGATGGGACGAAAGGCGGAAGAGTTTCAGATGCACGAATGTATCTTCGCAAATAGTTTCGCACCGCCTCTTCGATTCGCGGCATCTATGCAACTGTCGGGTTGCCGCTTCCCATCCAAACATAGCGCAGCAGGCCGGTTTATGAAGATTGTGTTTCAAGGTCCGGCGCGGGCCGCGCGGCGTTTCCACAACGAGCAAGGTTAGATCAGCAAAGTACAATCCGTACGGAGGAGAATCCCCAATGGCATATGAACTTGCCCCGCTGCCTTACGACTACGCAGCCCTTGAGCCTTTTATCGACGCTGAGACGATGCATCTGCATCACGACAAGCACCACCAGACGTATGTGAACAATGTAAACGCCGCGCTGGAAAAGCATCCGGACCTGGCCGCGAAGAGCGTGGACGACCTGATTCGCGATCTGAACGCGGTGCCCGAGGAGATTCGCGGAGTGGTGCGCAACAACGGGGGCGGCCACTCGAATCACACGATGTTCTGGACGATTATGGCCTCGCCGAAGGCAGGTGGAGGCGGCGCGCCGACGGGCGCAATCGCGGCGCAGATCAGCGCGGACTTTGGCGATTTTGAGGCGTTCAAAAAAACTTTCAACGAGACGACGGCGAAACAGTTCGGCTCGGGGTGGGGCTGGCTGGTGCTGCAAGGCGGCAAGCTGAAGGTGATTACGACGCCGAACCAGGATTCGCCACTGAGCCAGGGAATCTATCCGATCCTGGGCAACGATGTGTGGGAGCACGCCTACTACCTGAAATACCAGAACAAGCGGCCGGACTACCTGGCGGCGTGGTGGAACGTGGTGAACTGGGCCGAAGTGAACAAGCGGTTCGCGGTGGCGAAAGGCTAGGGACCAGGGACTAGCGGCAAGTGTAGGGGCTCTTCTGCGATGGCGGGAGAGCCCGACTGCGTTAGAGCGGAATCCAGGAAAACGACAGCTCTGCACTTTGGCGCCGATGGGGATGATGGACGTTCTGAAGGAAGCCGTGTTTTCTATTCCCTGCTCTCTGTTCCCTGTTCCCTGTTCCCTATTCCCTGGTCCCTAGGAGTGTGTCGGGGATAGCGTTATAGCTTGTAGGTTTTGGCAGTGCCGGCGATGAGGCAGTCTTGGGATAAATGGTTGTGGGGATTGATCTCGATCTGGTTTTGATTTGATTCGGGT
>Ga0181516_10001325_pt1 | contig 19149 bp, 8 predicted proteins | sample PEATcosm2014_Bin_25_FD_121104 | JGI IMG/M metagenome (GOLD analysis project Ga0181516, IMG submission 121104) | Peatland microbial communities from MTU Mesocosm Facility, Houghton, MI, USA - PEATcosm2014_Bin01_10_metaG | ecosystem: Environmental > Terrestrial > Soil > Wetlands > Peat | place... | reverse complement strand
CGCAGGATCCGGCGGTTCTCGGAGGAGGCGCGGTATTGGGCGAGATTCACCCGCACATGCCGGCACAGGTAAAACCGGTCCATGTCGCGCGATGACGGAAGAAAACCCTCCTCAAAAAAATCGCCCGGTGTTTCATCGTCCTCGGGAACGCCCCAGATCGCGTACGGGAAAATGTAATGGCCGTAATCGGCTTTGTGCTCCGAGAACAGCAGCTTCATACCACCTCGTCTTCATTCAGATAAATTCGCGGCAGCCGCGTCCGCCAGCCCGCCAGCACGTCATACGAAACCGAGTTTTTCCATTGAGCCACCTCGTGCACGGAGATTTCCTCCGCGCCCTGCCGGCCCATCAGCACGACCTCGTCCCACATGCCCGCCTCCGGAATGTCCGTGACGTCCACGGTGAAGGCGTCCATCGCCACGCCGCCGACCAGCGGCGCGCGCCGCCCGGCGGCCAGCACGCAGCCCGTGTTGCGCACGCGCGGAAAATTATCGCCATAACCCACCGGGATCACGGCGATGCGCCGCGGCCCGGGCGCCTCATAGCGCATCCCGTAGCCAACGAGGTCGCCCTTCTGCAAAAATTGAATCCCGGCGATGCGCGCCTTCACCGTCATCACCGGCTCCAGCCCCGGGATCCGGCGGCAGACTTTCGAGGGATAAACGCCGAATTGCAGCATCCCCAGCCGCACCATGTCGAAGTGCGCCTGCGGTAAATCGAGGAAACCGCCGCTGTTGCACAAATGCCGGTATTTCACGCGCACGCCGTTCGCTTCAAGCTGGGCGAGCACCTCGTTGAAGCGCGCCAGTTGCAGCAGCGCGAAAGTCTTGTCCTTTTCATCCGACATCGAGAAGTGGCTGAGCACCCCTTCGAGCGCCAGCGATTTTGTCGCGAAAATCAACTCCGCCAGTTTTGCCGCATCCGACCAGCGCACGCCGTAGCGGTTCATGCCGGTGTTCACCTTCAAATGGACCGGCACGCGCCGGTCCATGCGCGCCGCGGCCGCGCCCAGTTTCTCGACGCCCTGACGGTCGTTCACGCAGCACGTCAGCCGGTGCTCGATGCACCAAGGAAGCTCCGCCTCCTGGCGCTCGCCGAGCAGCAGCATTGGCGACAGGATGCCCCGCTGCCGCAGCGCCATCCCTTCGTCCAGCGAACTCAGCGCCAGGAACGATGCGCCGCTCTCCACCGCTGTCCGCGCCACGCGCAACGCCCCGTGCCCGTAAGCGTCGTCCTTGACCACCGACAGGACCTGCACGCCGCGCGGCTTGTCCAGGTTGATGATGTCGAAATTCCGTTTGAGCCGGCCGAGGTCGATTTCGATCCACGCCGGACGACGCGGCCGCTCGGAAGCCAGGCCCTCCGTCTTCTTTTCCGTTCCCAAATCCGGCAGGATTGCGCTGCTCATGTTCTGATGAAAATTACAATTGGCCCGGCACGTTGCGGAATCAAGCTTGTTTCCTCGCCGGCCCGAAAAAATCTTCTTCCCCAAAACTGTCCGACGAGATTGCAGCCCTCAAACCGTCGTGTCAATCGTTGGCTGGCCAAAACAGAATCCGTACTTGTTGGCGCCGGCTGCAACCGGGAAGGTTGCCAGACATTAGCCGGGGGCCGAGGTCATCCGAAACCCGCGGTGTCGTTCCAATCAATATTGCATCCTGAAGAGATGCCAGAAGGATGTTTGCCAACATAACCAGGGGATAATTCCGGCATCCCTCCGGGATGCGGCGATCTTGGGCGTTTGGTCCGGGGGTGTCGCTACGCTCACCCCCGGCTAAGTTCCGTCACGGCTTCGCCGTGAAAATGAAACGAAGCAACCTCCCCGAACAGGGCAGGGCGCCAAAGCGGGCGAGGGCGTTTGCTGCGAAAGTGCCGCCTTCAAATATCCAAAACTTTTATTTGAAATCCTTCCCGCATGGCCTATTTTAGCTCCACTACGCGTTCGGCGTTCAAGTGTCGGTTCCTCATTCCGGACGGGAGTAGTGCTTGCGGAGAAATTCTGCCCTACATCCATTAGTTGTATCCTGCGCCCTTGCGGGCCACTTTATATGGTATTTTCCCTTTACAGGGGTCTACTAATAGTGTTTTGTAAGGAAAATCATGTATCTGAAAAATTTAACGGTGTTGGGCTTCAAATCGTTCGCCGATAAAACGAGCCTCGATTTCCAGCCCGGCGTGACCGCCATCGTCGGCCCCAACGGCTGTGGCAAGTCCAACGTCTCCGACGCCATCCGCTGGGTCTTGGGCGAGCAATCGGCCAAGGCTTTGCGCGGCGGCGAAATGGCCGACGTCATATTCAACGGCACCGATGGCCGCAAGCCCATCGGCATGGCGGAGGTGTCCCTGACCATTGGCGGCGTGGATGAGGATCAGTTGAGCGCCGCGGGCGTCCAGGTCGCCTACAATGAAGTCACCATCACGCGCCGGGTTTTCCGGGACGGCGGCAGCGAATATTTCATCAACAAAACCCCCTGCCGGCTCAAGGATGTGCAGCAGCTTTTCATGGGCACTGGCGTCGGCCGCACGAGTTACAGCATCATGGCGCAGGGGAACATCACCCAGATTCTTTCCAGCAAACCCGAAGACCGCAGAATGATCTTCGAGGAAGCCGCCGGCATCACCAAGTTCAAGGCCCAGAAAAAAGAGGCGCTGCGCAAGCTCGAATACACCGACCAGAACCTGTTGCGCGTCGCCGATCTCATCCGCGAAGTGAAACGCCAGATCGGCTCGCTGCAGCGCCAGGCCGGCAAGGCCCGCCGTTACAAGCAGCTCATGCAGGAGTTGCAGCATCTCGACACCCAGTTGGCGCGGCACCACTTCGATGTCCTCCAGATTGAGATCAGGGAACGCCAGACGGCTGCCGAGCAGATGAGGCTTGAAATTGAGACCGTCTCCGCGACCGTCCTGCGTCACGAGGATGAAATCAGCCAATTGCGCGCGCAGCTTTCCGAACTGGAACACGAAATCGGGCACGCGCAGCAACGTGGCCTTGAGCTGAAGGGCCAGGCGGACCGCCACGAGAGCAGCATCCAATTCAACGAGGAGCGCCTGCGCGAACTCGCCGCCCAGAACACCAAGGCGCTCAGTGACATTTCGCAGGCCGAGGAGCGGCACCTGGCCGCGGGACAGGAACTCGCGGCGCTCACGGAGCGTCTGGCCGCTTCCGAGGCCGCGCTGGAACAGCATCGCCGGGCGCTCGAATCGCGCCAGGACGCCTTGCAGACCATTGAGGCGGAGTTGCGGCGCCTGCAGGAGCAGCAGCGCCAGGCGCAGTCCGACGCCTTTGCCCACGCGCAGCATCTCACGCGCGCCCGCAACGAGATTAATGCGCTTGATTTGCAAAAGCAGGGCAACGTCGTCCGGCTGGAAAAACTTTCCTCCGAAAAAATCCAGCTTGAGGAGGAGCGCGGCCAGCTTGAAGTCCGCCTCCGCGAATCCACCGCGCATGTCGAGGCCGAGCAGCTTGACGCCTTGAACCAGCACGGCACCGTCGAGCAACGCCAGGCGCGTCTGCGCGAAATCCAGCAGGAACTCGTCCGCCTCACGCAGGAGCTGGACGGCCGGCTGCAACAGCAGGCCGAACAGCGTTCACGATTGAACGTCCTTGAACAATTGCAGTCCGAGCACGAAGGCTTCAGCGCCGGCGCGCTGGCCGCGCTCAAGAATGCCGAACAGGTTTTGGGTTCGCTCGCCGATAAAATCCGCGTCCCGGACCAGCACATCACGGCCATCGAAACCGCCCTCGGCCATCATCTGCAACTGGTCATCACCGAACAGCCCGAAGCCGCGCGGCGGATTCTCGCGGACTTGAGCGCGAACAAAAAAGGCCGCGCCAGCATTGCATCGCTGGCGCTTGCCGGGGATGCCCCGCCCGCCGCGGACGTTGTGGCACCGCATCCCGCCGCGCTCAGCTTTGTTGAAGCCGAGGCATCCGTGCTGCCGCTGCTCCGCAATCTGATTGGCCGCACGCTGGTCGTTCCCGACCTGGACGCGGCGATCGCGGCCCGGCGCGAACACGGCGGCGCGTTCGATTATGTGACGCTTTCCGGCGAGATGCTCAGCGGCCACGGCGTCTTCACCGGCGGTTACGCCAACGGATCCGGAAAAACCCCGGGCTCAATTCTCGGCCGCAAGAACCAGATTGTGGAGTTGCAGTCGCAGCTTGGCGCGGCCCAGGCGCAGGTCGAGGAATTGAGCCGCCGCAAGGGCGCGCTGTTGAGCGAACAAACCGGTTTGCAGGCGGGGCTGCAGCAGGCGCAGACGGAATTGCGCGAGCGCGAGGTCGCCATCGCCACGCACCAGGGCGAACTGAACGCGCTGCAGAATTCCCAGCGGCTTCTGCACCAGAAGATTGACACGGTTGTCTACGAAATTCAGAGCCTGGCGGCGCAGGAGCAGGAGGGTTTACAAAAACGCGCCGCGCTCGCCGCGCAGGCCGCCGAACTGGAGACCCGCGAGCTGGACTTGCAGCAGCAGGCCGCCGAAATCACCGCCGCGCTCGAGGAATCGCGCCGCAACCGGGATCTCGCCGCCGCCGGGTTGACCGAGACGCGCGTTGCCTTCGCCTCCGAGGAACAGATTTGCGCCTCCTTCCGCCAGCAACAACAGTCGCTCGACGAGCGCTTGCGGGAGCTTTCGCAGCTGGTCCAGCAGCGCCGCGCGGAGATTCCCGCCTTTCTCGAAAGGAAGGCGCGCGCCGAATCTGAAATCCAGGCATCCCGCGGCCAGATTGAATCGCTGCGCCATGAGCGCGAGCAGGTCAACGCCCAGGCCGCCGAGCTGCTCGGTCGCAAAAACGCGCAGGAGGCGGACATCGCCGCCCGCGAGGAGGACTTGCGCGAACAACGACGCCGGCTCGCCGAGCGGCAGCAGCAACGCGGCGCGCTGGAGGTTGACCTCGCCCAAAAGAACATGGGCGTCCAGAATCTTCGCGACCAGATCCGCCAGAAATACCACTTGAACCTTGACGACATCCGCAGCGAGTGCATCACCATCACCTTCGCCGACGAAGGCCCGGCCCGCGTGCAGACGCTGACGCCCGAGGAAATGGCCGCCAACGGCGCGGCGACGGATTGGGACGCCGTGGCCGGGCAGGTCGCCGCGCTCCAGACGCGCATCGACGAAATGGGCCCCGTCAACCTGGTTGCCATCGAGGAATACGAGGAGACCGAGCAGCGGCACAGCTTCCTCAGCACGCAGCATGATGACCTGGTCAAGGCCAAGTCCCAGTTGCTCGAAGTCATCAACCGCATCAACCTGCAGACGCGCCAGATGTTTACCGAGACCTTCGAGAAAATCCGCGACAATTTTCGCGCCATGTTCACCGAGGTATTTGGCGGCGGCAAGGCCGACCTGCTGCTCGTGGGCGAGGGCGACGCGCTCGAGAGCGGCATCGACATCGTGGCCCGGCCGCCCGGCAAGCAGTTGCAGACCATTTCGCTGCTCTCCGGCGGCGAACAGACCATGACCGCCGTCGCGCTTTTGTTCTCCATCTACCAGGTGAAGCCCAGCCCGTTTTGCGTGCTGGACGAGCTGGACGCGCCGCTTGATGAGTCAAACATCAACCGCTTTGTCCGCGTCCTGCAACGGTTCCTCGCGCATTCGCAGTTCATTGTCATCACCCACAACAAACGCACCATCGGCATGGCTGACGTGCTTTACGGCGTGACCATGGAGGAGCGCGGCATCAGCAAGATTGTGAGCGTGAAGTTCCACAAGACCGAGGCCGCAACGAACGGCCACGTGCCCTTGGTGCCAGGCGCGAGCGGCGGCCAGGTTGAAACCGAGGAAGACCTGCGGCACAAACGCGACGAAACGCTCGATATCGTGATGGCCAAGTGACCGGTGCGGGTTCAGAGGCGCGAGGTCCCGGCGGTTACAACACCCAGTCGGCCACCGGCAGGGCCGTGCACGCCGGCGGCCGGTCCAAAACCTCCCTCACCATCGATAGCAAGGCGGACGGAGGATAGGGCTTGGCGAGAAAGTTGTGGCCCTCCAGCAGCGCGAGGTCTTTTCCGGCCATGCCGGGGCTGTAGCCGCTGGTGTAAATCACCTTCAGCTCCGGGTCCAGCGCCGTGAGTTGTTCCGCCAGTTCCCGGCCCAGAATTCCGCCGGGCATGACCATGTCCGTCAACAAGAGCTGGATTCTCTTTTCATGACTTGACAAGGTCTGCAGCGCCTCGAGGCCCGAAGCGGCTTCAAACACGCGGTAACCATGGGAGGCGAGCAGTTTTACGACAAAGGCCCGCACCTCCTCCTCGTCCTCGACGACGAGCACGCTCTCGGTCCCGCCCCGGAACACTTGCGGTGCGGCCGGCGAGGACGGGGCCGCGCCCTTGTTTATGCAAGCCGGCATGAAAACCCTGAAGGTCGAGCCATTGCCCGGCTCGCTCTGGACTTCGATCCAGCCTTCATGCTGTTTGGCGATGCCATAGACCGTGGCCAGCCCGAGGCCGGTGCCCTTGCCAACGGGTTTCGTGGTATAAAACGGCTCGAAAATCCGGTCGAGCACCTCGGGCGGCATGCCGCAGCCCGTGTCGCGAACGCTCAGGCTGACGAATCTGCCCGCGCGGGCCTCCCGGTTTCGCCGCGCCTCGTCGATGTTGATGGTGACCTCCTCCGCAGCGATCGTGAGGGTGCCGCCGCCGGACATCGCGTCACGCGCGTTGACGGCCAGGTTCATGAGCATTTGTTCCATCATGCCCGCGTCTGCGTTCACGAAAGGCAGGCCCGCCGGAGCGATCACGTTTACCTTGATCTCCTCCCCCAGCAGGCGCGGGAGCATTTCGCAGACCGAGGTGATGGTGCCGCGGACGTCCATGTTGCGGGGCTGGCGGACCTGTTTGCGGCTGAACGTGAGCAACTGCCGCACCAGCTTGCCGGCGCGTTCCGCCGCCGCGCAAATGGTCGACAGCGGTTTGTGCTCGATCGACGAAGGCGGGTGATTGCCAAGGAGGATCGTGGCATTTCCCTGGACTACGGTCAGGATGTTGTTGAAATCATGGGCCACTCCGGCGGCGAGCTGCCCGATGGCCTCCATCTTCTGCGCCTGCCGGAATTGATGCTCCAACTGCATCTGTTCCGTCATGTCCTGCGCGATGATCAGCAGATGCGGCTCGCCGTCCAGCTCGAACAACTCCACCGACAGCAGAACATCCTTCATTTGGCCGGACTTGGTGCGCAGCCGGCAGGAGAGGTTGCGCACCGACATTTCCTCCCGGAGAATTCCCAGCATCTGCCTTCCCAGGTCGGGGTTTTCCCAAAGCCCAAGGTCCTTCGGCGTGCGGCCGATCAATTCCGCGCGAAGGAAGCCGGTGATCTCCAGGAATCCCTCGTTCACGTCCACATACTTCTCGTCCAGCAGCGACCGGATGGCCAGCGGAATGGGGCTGGCTTTGAAGGCCTTGGAGAACCGCTCCTCGGACAGGCGGAGCGATTTTTCCGTCTGCGTGCGCCCGGCGATTTCTTTCTTCAACTCATCGTTCGCGCACTGCAATTCCGCCGTGCGCTGATTGACCAACCCGTCGAGGTCGCTCAGGCGGCCTTTGAGCTCCCGGTTAAGCCCCCATTTTTCGGTAAGGGCGTGCGCCAATTGCAACACCTCGATGTTGTCGAAGGGCTTCTTCAGGATCAGCAGGTTGTCCGTCCGGCCCAGTTGCCGGACCATTTCCTCCCAGGAATAGTCGGAATGGGCGCTGCAAATGACCACCTGCAGTTCGGGGCAGTCCTTCCAAATGTGCTCGATGGTTTCCACCCCGTCCCAGCCCGGCGGCATGCGCACATCCACGAACGCCAGCGCGTAGGGCCGTCCCGCCGCCATTGACTCCCGCACCATTCGCAGGCCTTCCTCGCCCTGGAACGCGGAGTCGATTTCAAACACCGTACGGTCGGCCATCTGTGCCACGTCACCGAACAGGAACGCCCTGGCGTTTTCCAAAGCCGCGTTCGATTCGCCCAGCCCGCACAGGATTTTGCGGAAATCCGCGTGGATGGACGGATTGTCGTCAATGACAAGAATCCGGCGGTTCACCGCATGGTTGGGATTATTCATGGCAGACTGGCGTCAGCCAGGGATCTGCCGTCGGGCTGAAGCTGTGGCCTGGCTGTGGCCACGCCATGGAAAACGGACTTTTCTTGTGAAGCGGCGGAGCAATTCACGCAGTATTGCATCGTCCAAAACGGGGCGTGGCTTGAGGAGTTATGGCTGGAAAAAACCAACCATATTTTGTCATTGGCGTGACCAGGTGGCAATTTTCGCCCTGTGTTGCCACGCGGTGGTGGCGCCGGGATTACTTGATCTCCCTGACCTGCACGTTGCGGTAGCGGATGACGGTGTCGTTATTGTCGTTGAAGGCTCCCAGACCCAGCAGGAACTGCCCGTCGGGCACGCGGATTTTGGCCGGCGCTTTGACGTCGCTGAAAACCTCCGTGTCATTGACGAAAGCCGAACACTCGCCGTCGTGGAGGCGGAAGCGGAAGGTGTTGTGGTCGCTGTTCAGCGCGACCATCTTCACGACCTGCCGCACGGTCCATCCCTGCGCAAAGCTGGCCACGTCGCCTTCCGTGGCGTTCTGTTTCATCCGGAACGCGTACCAGTTGTAACTGTTGAAACTGGCGTTGCAATCCGGCATGCCCATGACGAGGCCGGCCTGAAAATCCTTGCTCGAGGACCCGGCCACTTCAAATTCGCCCTGCACTTCAAAATCCGTGCCGACGCGCACCCTTGAATAGCACAGGTGTCCTCCCGGGCCGGACTTGATTTCCAGCGCGCCGTCCTTGATCCGGTGGGTTTCATCCCATGAATAAACCCAGTTCAGATCGTCATCCGACTGCGGCAGGAAATTCACCCAGCCGCCCTGGTCCAACTGTTGCTCCATTTTGAGTCCCGCACAACGGAACCGGGCAAAGTCCCGGGTGCGCATGTCGGTGTCGGTCGCGTCCGCGAGTTCCGTATACAGGCGCAGGGCCAGGTCGTACAACCTGCCGTTGCGGGCGTTTTCCGCGTCGGCCACTTTTCCGGCGGAAGGTCCCGTGCGGGCGGCGACTTCTCCCGGCATCAGGGACAAATCGGCGTCCCAGGCGGTGAGATTGTCCGGCCACGGCTTCCAGTTGATCGCCTCGAGCTGAGTCCGCGCCACGTCATATTTCCCGGCCAGGTATGCCACCACGGCATAAGTGGACTGCCATCCTTGCTGTTTACCCTGCTGCGAAGGCTCGGCAATGTAACCTTCGTACATCTGTTGCATCACCGGCCAGATATCGTCGCGGCCGTAAATATGGTTTCCCGGCTCCAGTTCCAGTTCCGATTCCATGTCCGAGACCACGTCAAAAAACTTCCGGGGAACATCCGTGTCGAAGCGCCGGGTGTTGACCGCGGTGACGCCGAGCGCCCGCATCGAATTCAGGTCGCCATACCAGCGCGGGCGCAGTCCCCAGCGCATATTCGACCAGGCAGCCGGGTCATCTATCTGGGCGGCGACGGCCCGATCGAACCACATCCGCATTTCCCCGATGCCGGTCTGGCCCAGAGAGACGTAAATCATCCGGTCCGCAGCCAGCGGAAGGTCCGGCCGCAGTTTCCAAGCCTGCGTGAAGGATGCGCGCGCGATCTCGAGGTTCGTGCTGAAACCTTGCCAGCCCTGCGGAGTCACCGTATCGACGTAACCGCCCCCGCGCGCCTTCCAGGCTTCGTCCACCCGAAACTCTCCGTCCAGCATGAGGGACAGCCATTCAAAGGATTTTCCAGACTTCTTCACAATATCGCAGACGGACGAGCGGTATTCATAAAAGAAATTGTAGCCCCAGCCGTTCATAAGAATGTCCGCGACTTCGGCCTGGTCCCCCGGCTGAAAACTTCCGTCGGAAAAAGCGAGAGCAAGTTCGGTCAGTGCCTCCTGTTCCACGGGTGCCACGCGGCGGTCCTGCGGGGACAGTTCCCGCATGGTGTCGGCCAGGCTGACTGCGGCATAAAACTTGGGATAGGCGAGGTGCTTGGAGTTTGGATAAGCATTCATCGCGCGTTGCAACCGCCTTTCCTTCTCGTGCAACTCGATGCTGTTGACTCCGGTCATCGTGAGGATAAGCGGGTCGGTGCAGGTGGGATTGTTGGCGAGATTGTCGCTCCACTCCGAAATTGAGAGCGGATTGGCGTCCGCATCGCCGCCATAAGTGCGCGAAATCCACGCCTTGAGATAGTCGACCGCGTCGCCATCGCATGGCTCGGTCCGGTCGCCGCGTTCCTGGTAGCCTTCCAGCCATTGCCGGACGCGAAACTCCCGGTGCCGCTTTTGGACATCCGCCTCCGTCTGCGTGTTGGTCGTCCAAGTCACCGGCGCGCTGGCCGCGTCGATGGCCGTCTGCGCGGTGGGTGTGACGGCCTGCGTGATTGCCTGATTCACCGCGGGGAGCAACTTGGTCCGGAACCACAGCCCGACGATCACCCCCGCAATCACGAGGACCACGAAGACCGCGATCGCGGCGATGACCCACCATTTGACCCCATGACTCCGAGGTTGGCAGGGGCTTGGACCAGCCAGCGGCGGCGGGGAAGGGGCACGGTAGGCAGGCGCGCTTGTGCCCAGCACCGAATCCAGCAATTGCCAATCCGCCATGCCTTCGCACCAGACATGCTCCGAACCGTTGAGTTCTCCAATTTGGCGGCGACGGCGCAGTTCTTCCAGCGGGAAAACGCCCTCGTTCCGGCCTTCGCGATGCAGGTAATAGTCCACAATTCGATTCCTATTTCAACTGACGTCAGGGAGTGCGACTCTGCCGCCGGAGTTATAGCCGGAGATTCCCCAAGTAGCCATCGCTAATTGCTCAGGCGAATTGAACATTGCCAAGCCGGAATGGTCTGAATATAAGAGGCAGGTAGTGGAGCGCACAATACAGACATCGTGAATACGGGGACACCGCCAATTTTGCCGGGTCCCGCCGCCGGATTGCGCAGGCTGGCCGCCCTGCTTTTTTTTATCTGCACTTTCCTTTCCACCGCCCGCGCGGAAATCCAGTTCGACGTTTTCCTCGGCTACGGCGATCTCGGCGGCGGCGGCATTGTTCCCGAGGCAAGCTGGTTTCCGGTTGTTTGCGAGGTGAAAAATGACGGCCCGACCTTTGACGGTGTCATCGAGGTGTCCGCCGGAAACTACAACAACAGCCAGACCCGACGCATCGTGGTGGAATTGCCCACGGGCACGCTCAAACGGCTGTCGATCCCTGTCTTTTCTGCCGGCCGTTATCAGAATTCCTGGGATGTCCGCCTGCTGGATGAGCATGGGCGGGTCCGCGCCGAGCATTCCAATCTTGGACCACGGGCGGCGCTTGCCTCCGGCGTCACCCTGCTTGGCGCCCTGCCGCGCGGCAGCGTGGGCACGCCGGTGATCCGGCAAATCACCGCCCGTAACGCCGACCTCCAGCCCGCCGTCGCCCGCTTTGCCGAGGGCGCCATCCTGCCCGACAATCCGCTCGAATGGGAGGGGATGGACTCCTTTTATCTCAACTCGGAGGAAGCGCCCGGCCTCGGCGTCGGCCAGGTCAATGCCCTGCTGGGCTGGCTCAATGCGGGCGGCCATCTGATTGTTGGCGTCGAGGCGGTTTCGGACATCAACGCCACGCCGTGGCTGCGCACGATCGTTCCCTGCGACCTTACCGGGGTGGGCACGGTCACCAATCACACCGGCCTCCAGCAATGGCTGCAGGAATCCCCGACCGCGTCCGTAAACTTCACGTCCTCGCGCTCGCGGCGGGCCAATTTTTCCGGCAACACCTACCCTGAAGCCTTCTCGAGTCTGCCCGTGGATCCCGAGTTTGAGGATGCGGAGCTGCTGGTCGCGACCGGTACGCCCCGCAACGGCCGGGTGCTGGCTTCCGCGGGCGACGCCCCCCTGCTCATCACCTCGCATCAGGGCAGGGGACTTGTCACCGTCCTGCTCTTCAACCCCGAGCGAGATCCTTTTCGCACCTGGAAGAATCTCCCGTCGTTCTGGGCGAAACTCACCGGCGTGCCGTCGGGATTGTACAAGGACCCGCCGGAAAACCCCTCCCTGAGCACGGGCTTCAGCATTGACAGCGTGTTCGGCGCGATGATTGACAGCAAGCAGGTCCGCAAGCTGCCGGTTGAATGGCTGCTGCTGCTGCTGATTCTTTACCTGCTCGTCATCGGCCCGCTCGACCAGTACTGGCTCAAACGGCTCAAGCGGCCCATGCTCACCTGGCTGACTTTTCCCTGCTACGTCGTCTGCTTTTCGCTTCTGATTTATTTCATCGGCTACAAGCTGCGCGCCGGCGAAACTGAATGGAACGAGCTGCATTTGGTGGACGTGCTTGTGAACGGCGACCACGCCGAACTGCGCGGCCGCACCTACGCCTCCATCTATTCGCCCGTTAACGCCACCTACAAGGTCGAAAGCGATCTGCATTATTCCACGTTTCGCGGGGAATTCCGCGGCAGTCTCGGCGGCGGCTCCCAGGACGAGCACGCGGATGTCCTGCAGGTGGGCGATAATTTCAAAGCCGACATCTTTGTTCCAGTCTGGACAAGCCAGCTTTACATGAGCGATTGGTGGCAGACTGCGGATGACATTCCGCTACAGGTGGGCGTGACACCCGTTGGACAGGATTGGTCGGTGACAGTTTTCAACCACCGCGACCAGCCCCTCGCGCCGGCCCACTTGGTCATCGGCGAAATGATTTATGACCTTGGCGAAATCCCGGCGTCGACCAACGAGGTCTTCAAGCTGGATCGTTATTCGGGAAAAATGCTGGGCGACTTTGTGCGAAGTCACGCCAACAATTTCCAAGGTGCGGCCCAGCAGCGGCAGTATGCCTTCGGCAACACCGGCAGCGGCCGGATTGAGGATTTGCCGGAGAGTTCCATGGCACTTTCCTTCCTGTCCTCGGGCGAACTGGAGAATTTCGAAATCACCCCCGGACTCGACCTTTCGTCGCTTCCCCAACAGGGCCAGGCGGTGTTGCTCGCCTGGGAGCCCGGTTATTCGCCGGTCAAGCCGATCAACCTGTTTCCAACCCGCCGCAGCCACAAGGACACGCTTTGGCGCGTGGCCGTGACCATCAACCCCGCCTCTGCGCCGACACCCTGACTTATGAACTCCGCCGCACCACCACCCATTTCCGCGCCGCCGCTGCCCGCCGTCCGTACCGTCGGCCTGACTCGCGCCTACGGACCGATGCTCGCGCTCAACGCGCTCGATCTCACGGTCAACCGCGGCGATCTTTTCGGCTTCATCGGTTCCAACGGCGCGGGCAAGACGACCACGCTTCGCATCTTGGCGACATTTCTAGCGCCCACTTCCGGACAAGCCTCGGTCCTCGGCCATGATGTTGTGCGCGACGCCGATGCCGTGCGTCATGTCATCGGTTATATGCCGGACTTTTTCGGAGTGTACAAGGACATGGAAGTCACCGAGTACCTGGATTTCTTCGGGGCGTGCTACAAGATTCCCACGGCCCAGCGGGAGAAAACAGTCAATGACGTGCTCGAACTGGTCGGCCTTTCCGAGAAGAAGGGCGCGCTCATTGGTGCGTTGAGCCGCGGCATGCAACAGCGGCTCGGCCTCGCCCGCGTGCTCATCCACGATCCGCAGCTGCTGCTGCTCGACGAGCCCGCCAGCGGTCTGGACCCCCGCGCCCGCATCGAGATGATGGCCATCCTCCAGGAGCTTCAGCGTCTCGGCAAAACCATCATCATTTCCTCCCACATCCTCAGCGAACTCCAGACCCTCTGCAACCGCGTGGCCATCATCGAAAAGGGCCAGCTCATCTACGCCGGCCCGGTGCAGGGCGTGCGCGACCAGATGTCCAGCGGCCTGGTGGTGTGGGTCCGCGTCGCGGCCGAGACCGACCGCGCCGTCGAGCTTCTCAAAGCCCGCCCCGAAGTGGCCGAGGTCGCGCCCGTGGATGGCCGCATCAAGGTGCAGCTGGTGGACCACGACACCGACCACAGTTTCGTGGCCGACACGCTGGTGCGCGCCGGGCTGAAACTCACCGGCCTGCAGGAGGACGAGCTGGGCTTGGAGGAGGTTTTCCTCCGCGTGACCCGCGGCGAAACGCAGTAGCACTTTTGGTCGCGATGGAAATTTGAGGCGCTCACGGGGGCGTCCAGCCGGCGTAACATGACTTTCCTGCCCATAGTCGAGCGTGAACTGCGCGTGGCCGCGCGCAGCCGGTTTACCTTCTGGAGCCGGCTGGCGGCGGCGGCGTTCGCCCTGGTTATTTTCATCGCACTGCAATTCATCGCCCAAGCCACCCGCGGCGCCATCGGCGCGGGCCAGCTGGAGTTTGCCATCCTGAAATGGCTCGCCTTTGCCTACGCGTACGCCGCGGGCCTGTTTCTGACCGCGGATTCGCTCAGCGAGGAAAAGCGCGAGGGCACGCTCGGCCTGCTGTTTCTCACCGACCTGCGCGGGTACGACGTCGTGTTCGGCAAACTGCTGACGCAATCGCTGCGCGCCTTTTATGCGCTGCTGGCCGCCTTCCCCATCATGGGACTGGCGCTGCTGGCGGGCGGGGTGACGGGCGGGGAATTCTGGCGGGCCATGCTCGTGATTTGCAACACGCTCTTCTTTTCACTGTCGCTCGGGATGCTGGTCAGTTCCATCAGCCGCGACTCGACCAAGGCCTTGAACGGCACCCTTCTTTTGCTCGTGGTGATTGTGGGCGGCCTGCCCCTGGCCGATTTGGCGCTGGCCGGTTTTGAATATCGGAAATTCGAGGCCGTGTTCAGCGACGCCAGCCCCGGTTATCTCTTCAGCAACGCCGGCGGCTACCGGTTCAGCGGGTTCTGGATTTGTCTCCCGCTCCAGAACGCGCTGGCGTGGGCGTTCCTCGTTTTGGCGAGCGTGCTGACGCCGCGGTCGTGGCAGGACAAGGCGGCGGCGTCAATCGCGTCGCGTCCGAGGCTGTCCCATCGCTGGCGGTTCGGCGGCCCGCGCGCCCGCGTGGCCCTGCGCCAAAGGCTCCTCGCCAAAGACCCGATGCTTTGGCTGAGCCTGCGCGACCGATGGCTCCCGCGACTGGTCTGGACGCTGACCGTGATTGTGCTCCTGATTCGCGCCTCGAGCCTGGCCTTCAGTTTTGTGGTTTACTCAGCCGATGCGTCGGTCTTGTCGCCCGTGTTGCAAGCCTTCCTTCAGCTCACCACGGCCTTGGAATGGCTGCTCCGGCTGGCGCTTTATCTGTGGATCGCCTCACAAGCCAGCCGCTTTTTCGTCGACGCCATTCGCAACGGCGCCCTCGAACTTCTGCTGGTGACGCCGGTCAACCCTTGGCAAATCGTCCGAGCCCAGTGGGCCGCGTTGTGGCGGACTTTCTGGTTCCCGGTTATATGCGTGGTATTGCTGCAACTCGCGGGCACCGCAGCCACTGTTTTGCAAATGAAAAGCTATCCGGTCACTTCTACGGTTACGATGGGAGGCAAAACCACCACGACCCGTTCCGCGGGCTTCGATTTGTCGGTCTACCAGGTCACCAGTGTCAGCGTCGGCGTGCTCACCTTCGTCGCGGGCCTGGCCGCGGCGGCGTGGTTTGGGATGTGGATGGGATTGACGAATCGCAAAGCCTCGGTGGCGCTGCTCAAGACGATTTGCTATGTCTTCGTGTTGCCATGGATTGGGTTGATGTTTGCGCGGGTGTTCATCATGTTCGCGCTTATTCCCGCCGGCATCGCGGGAAGTCCGACGGTGATGCTGGTGGTCCCGATGCTGATCGTCGGGGTCCTGAACCTGGGCAAGGACTGCTTCTTCATCTGGTGGGCGCATTTAAGTTTGCGGGTTCATTTTCGCGAGAAGGTCACCGGGGACAAAGGGCATCGGTACCGTCCGTCCGGCTCCATGCCACCTCCGCCGGCGGCGCCGCCCGTGATCCTGCCGCCCGGCCTTCCGCCGGCCGCCAATGCGATTTGAACTTACAGTCATTCACAGGGGCGCCCATTCCGACTGCGCACGCCGGCTGGTTGTGTTCGCTTTAGCGGGGACCGGATGCTACGGTTGGTTGGAAAGTGAACCGTTGAGATGACCGTGCTGCCCGCCATCGTGCGCGAATTGCGCGCCCAAGCCCGCCTGCCGTTCACTTACGCGCTGCGCGTGGTGGGCGCGGCGGCGCTGCTGCTGGTGAGCGTGTTTTTCGCGCTGGAGTCCGGCTTTGCGCCGGATGACGGCGGCCGGTTGTTCGGCTGGCTGAACTTTACGCTCTTCATATTCATCTGGATGATCGTGCCGCTCGTCGCCGCCGATTGCATCAGCCGGGAACGGCGCGAGGGGACCATCGGCCTGCTGTTTCTGACTCCGCTGAAGGCGCGCGAAATCGTGGTCGCCAAGGGGTTCGTCCACGGCTTGCGGGCGCTGTCGCTGTGGTTTGCCGTCATCCCATTGCTCACCATCCCGTTTCTGATGGGCGGGCTGGGCCGGCGTGAACTGGCATTGTCGTTCCTCTTCAACTTCAGTTCGATCTGCCTCGCGCTGGCGGCGGGTCTGGCGGCGTCCGCCGTTTCCAAGAACTGGCTGCGCGCGCAGATTCTGGCCTGCATTTTGAGCTGCGGCATCGCTTGTTCGTTCATCGGCTTGACCGGTTATTTGTTTGAAGACAGCGTCGCGTTCAAGTCCAGCGCATTTTCCTATGGCGGTGGCACTTCAGTCCTGAGGGCTGCGGGAAACCCGGCGTACCGATTCCACTATGCACCGGGACTGGCCGGCCCCAGTTTCTATTACGGCACGTCGTCGTATCAATACCTGGCGATCAACCGCGACACGCTCCCGCTGGTCGGCTTTTGCTGCGTGTCCGATTACAACGCGTGCTGGTCGCCCATGCTGGCTTCGTTGTCCTCGGCCGGGCAGACCTCGTGGCTGTCGACGGCCGGACGGCTGGCGGCGTTGTCTCTGCTCGCGCTGCTGGTGGCCATTGAACTGGCCGCGCGGCGGTTGCGGCGCATCTGGCAGGAGCAACCGCCCTCGGCCCGCCAGTTGTGGCTTGAGGAAGTGCTGTGCGCCCCGGTTGTCGGCGTGACTTTTCTCCGCTGGTGGATGCGCCGCAAACTGGACCTCAACCCCATCGGCTGGCTGGAGCAGCGCTCGTGGTCCGGGCGGCTGGTGATGTGGGGCTGGCTGGCGGTGATGGTGTCGCTGTATTGCACCTGTCTGACCGGCAGTTACGCGCCGCAAATAATTCATCGCCTGCAGAACATCATGGCGTGGCTGCTGCTCGTGGGCTTGGCCGCCAGTGCGGCGGGCAGCTTCCAGCGCGAACGCGAATCCGGGGTGATGGAGCTGCTCCTCGTCTCGCCGGTGTCCGAGGCCCAAATCATCGGCGGCCGGGTGCGCGGATTATGGGGACAGTTTTTGCCGGCGCTATTGCTGCTGCTGGCGGCGTGGGCTTACATCAACAGTTGGAGCCGGGAACCGGCGGGCGGATTTGCGTGGGTCCAATTTTACTGCGTCGCTTTTCTCACCCTCCCGGTCATTGGATTGTATCACTCGCTCCGGTGGAAGAATTTTGTCAGCGCTTTTCTGCTTACTTGTATCACCGGTCTAATGCTGCCCCTGGCAATTACGCTGCCGCTCCGCGCCCATCTTCTGGCCGTGGGGCTGCCTTCCTTGTATGGTTATTCCAGCGACATGGATTCCGCCGACCAGCTTCAGAGTTTCCTCAGTTCCGGGTTGTTCCCCAACATCCTGCAGGTGCTGATTGCCATCTTTATCGCGCGGCGGCTTTACCGCGACCTCCGCGACCGAAACTTTGTGTTTTCGCGGGCGTTAACCTGAGGAGTGGCCTGGATGTATTTTAAGATTCCAACCCCGCGCGCCCTCGCATGACTTTTTTGCCCATCGTCACCCGCGAACTGCGCGTCGCTTCACGCCGACGCGGCACCTACTGGTCGCGCTGTCTGATCGCGGCCCTGGCGATCGGCGGCGGTTTCCTGGTCTATCTCGCGAACGACGGCCAGGCGCCCCACGAAATCGGGCAGGCCCTGTTCTATGTCGTGGCTGGCGGCGCATTCATCTACTGCCTCTTCGCCGGCGTGCGATCCACCGCCGATTGCATCAGCGAGGAAAAGCGCGAGGGCACGCTCGGCCTGCTCTTCCTGACGGATTTGAAGGGCTACGATGTCGTGGGCGGCAAGCTGGTGGCCACTTCCCTGAACGCCTTTTACGGGCTGCTTTCCATCCTGCCGGTGCTGGCGATTCCATTGCTGATGGGCGGCGTGACCAACGGCGAATTCTGGCGCATGGCCCTGGTGCTCGCGAACACCTTTTTCTTCTCGCTCGCCACCGGCATGTTCATGTCTGCCATCAGCAAATCCCCGCGCGCAGGTATGGCTGCGACATTTCTCTTCCTGCTCGCCGCCACCCTCGGACTCCCGCTGCTCGTTGCAACCTTTCCCTTCCTCGACGAGTCCCGCAACTTGTCGCATGTTTTCCAACTGCTCAATCCCGTCTGTTCCGGCATCTGTGTGCCCGACCTCGTATTTCAGGCGAGGTCGGGAGATTTCTGGTGGTCGGCCGGAATCATTCACACCGGAGCCTGGCTTTTTCTGGCGCTGGCGAGCGTCATCGTGCCGCGTTCCTGGCAGGACCATTCGCCGGGCGCCGGGGCCGGCCGCTGGCGCGAACGCTGGCGGCGCTGGAATTTCGGCAACGACATTGAGCGCGCCGAGTTCCGGCGGCGGTTGCTGGGCGTCAACCCCTTTTTCTGGCTCGCGGGCCGCGCCCGGCTCAAGCCCGTCTGGGTCTGGTCCGCCCTGGCCTTCCTCGCCTGCCTGTGGACTTGGGGTGCCTTGGACAACGGGCACTCGTGGAACGACGCCGGCGTCTTCATACCCACCGCCATCATCCTCAACTGCCTGCTCAAACTCTGGATTGCCTCGGAAGCCGGGAACCGCCTGGGCCAGGACCGCAAGATTGGCGCGCTGGAACTCCTGCTCTCCACGCCGCTCGGCGTGCGGGACATCATTCGCGGCCAGTTGCTCGCGTTGCGCCGGCAGTTCCTCGGCCCAACCCTCGTGGTCATGCTGGTGGAATTCATCTTCCTGCTGGCGTCGCTCAAAAACGTTGGTTCCAACGCCGGCGACGTTCCCGCCCTAGTGGCCTGGTGGGCCGGGGTCAATGTGATGCTGGTGGCGGACATGATCGCGCTTTCCGT
>Ga0181516_10001324_pt1 | contig 19161 bp, 13 predicted proteins | sample PEATcosm2014_Bin_25_FD_121104 | JGI IMG/M metagenome (GOLD analysis project Ga0181516, IMG submission 121104) | Peatland microbial communities from MTU Mesocosm Facility, Houghton, MI, USA - PEATcosm2014_Bin01_10_metaG | ecosystem: Environmental > Terrestrial > Soil > Wetlands > Peat | place... | reverse complement strand
TTCGAGGCGGCAGTGACGGCCCTGTGGCAGCGCTATCGTTCCGGGCAGGAGCCGGTGGCGTTCGCCGTCGATGACCGGGGCGATGTGCCTTCGGCGACCGGGGCTCCGCCCTGGACCCACCAAGGGGTGACCCCTTGGAACCCTTGACGCCCTGCGGGTGCGGGCAGAGCCCGCATCGGGGAGCACGGAATTTTACCGCGATCCGGTGCGACGGTGGTGCCGATCCTGTGCGGTTTGTCGTACATTACCATCGGCATCGGGGTTCCGGGGCGAGGTCGGACCGGTGCCGGGAGAGGGCGGCGCCGTCTCTTGGCACCGTTGGCGTCCGGGGGTATATCGGGCCGGGGCGGGGCGGGGAAATCCGGCCTCGTCAGGCCGCAAGGCTGGGGGCTTGATCACCAGGCCGGCTCGAACGGAGTGCGGCGGCAACGGCCGGGGGCGACGTGAAACAGGCGGACATCAGTAAACTCGGCAAATACGACATCGAAGGCGAACTCGGCAAGGGCGCCATGGGGGTCGTGTATAAGGGCAAGGATCCCTTCATCGAGCGTTACGTGGCACTGAAGACGGTGCGTACGGATATGCTGACGGCCGACGACCCCGAGGCGACCATCGCCCAGATGTCCCGCTTCAAGCAAGAGGCGAAGGCCGCCGGTCGCATCAACCATCCCAACATTGTCGGAATCTACGAATATGGCGAGGAGGGAAGAACCGCCTTCATCGCCATGGAATTTATCTCAGGCCGCGATCTCAAGGATTATTTCGACCATAACGAGCGTTTTGACGTCAAAGCCATCGTCCGCATCATGGGCGATGTCCTGGCGGCTCTCGATTATGCCCATCACAACGGCATTGTTCATCGCGACATCAAACCCGCCAACATCATGCTGACCACCGACGGTGTGGTCAAGATCACCGACTTCGGCATCGCCCGCCTCGAGTCGTCGAACCTGACCCAGGCCGGCGCCGTCATGGGCACGCCCAGCTACATGTCGCCCGAGCAATTCATGGGCCAGCAGGTCGATGCCCGGTCCGATATTTTTTCCGCCGGCGCCGTGCTCTACGAGATGCTGACCGGGGAAAAGCCGTTTACCGGCAGCCTGACCACCATCATGCATCGGGTTCTGCACAGTCAACCCGAACGCCCCTCGCTGCTGAATGTCCAGAGTCCACGGGCCTTCGATCAGGTGGTGGAGAAGGCCATGGCCAAGCGCCCGGAGGATCGCTACCAGAGCGCGGCGGAATTCGCCGAGGCGCTGCGGGGCGCCGCCGACGGACGCGGCGCCGAGGCCGACAGCACAATTCTGGTGGGGAGTGACAGCACGATCATAGCCGGGGGCGAAACCCTGGTGCTGAAGCCCGCCGCGGTGGTCGCGACGCCGGGACCGGGGCCGGGGCCGGTGAGCGGACGGGACGGGACGGTCCGCCGGGCGCCGGTGGCGCCGGTGGCCGGGCCACCGGCCGAGCCGCCGGTCAAAAGGGGCAAGGGCCTGCTGATCGGCGCGGTGGCCGGGGTGGTGGTGCTGGTGGCCGGCGCCGTGGCGGGCTGGCTGGCGACGGGTCCCCATGGCGGCGGCGGGGGCGGTGGGTCGGTTCCGGCCGTTCAGCAGGAACAGCCGGCCTCGACGGAGCAGGCCACCGCCGAGGCCAAACGCCAGGCCGAAGAGCAGCTTCGGGCCGGGCAGGCCGCGGCCGAAGCCAAACGCCAGGCCGAAGAGCAGCTTCGGGCCGAGCAGGCCGCGGCCGAGGCCCAACGCCAGGCCCAAGAGCAGGCCCGGGCCGCGCAAGCCGCAGCCGAGGCCAGACACCAGGCCGAAGAGCAGGCCCGGGCCGCGCAAGCCGCAGCCGAGGCCCAACGCCAGGCCCAAGAGCAGGCCCGGGCCGCGCAAGCCGCGGCCGAGGCCCAACGCCAGGCCGAAGAGCAGGCCCATGCCCGGCAGGTGGCCATGGCCGGGGCGGCCCTCGGCTCGATCCGCAAGGTGATCAACACCGCGCCCTGCGCCCTCCTGAACGCCAACCTCGGGTCCGACGGTCCGGTGATGGTGACGGGGGCGATGGGCGAAACCAACTCGGAGGCGCAGCTTCGCACCCTGATCGACAGCGCGGTGCCGGGGGCGGTCTACACCGTCAAGACCGATGCGGTGAGCCGGATTCTGTGCGATCCTCTGGAAATGATCGGTCGCCTGCGGGATCGGAATCAGGAGTTGTCTCAGCCAGTTCAATTACAGCCGAGCAATGCCGGAGCGGTTTACAAGGATCGTCAGAATCTGATCCTGGAGGTACGGGGACCGGGCTTCCCGGCTTATTTCCAGGTGGATTACTTTACCCTCGAGGGCTATGTCGTCCATCTTTGGCCCAATGGTCTGGAAAAGGATCACCGGCTGACGGCGGGTGGCGAGCGTCGTCTCGGGGATCCGACCAGGGGTGGCCGGTTCTGGACGGTGGGCCAGCCCTTCGGGCGTGAACTGATTGTCGCCATCGCCAGCGCCAGGCCGTTGTTCCCGGCGCTGCGGCCGGAGGCCGAGCAAGCCGCCGGTTATCTTGCCGAGTTGCGTAAGACTTTGGAGGCCGCGGGCAAAAACGGGGCCACGCTGCCCGTTGCCACGGCGCTGTTCATCACCACGGTTCCGAACTGAACCGGCGTTTCGATCACGAAGGGTTTGTCATGACCGACGTTTCGGGTCATCGAAGGATACATCCTGTTTTGCTGTCCGGCGGCGCCGGGGTTCGGCTGTGGCCGATGTCGCGCGAGCATTTTCCCAAGCAGTTGCTGAACCTGACGTCGGACTATTCGATGATTCAGGAAACGGCGCGGCGGGTGGCCGACGGGGCGCTGTTCGCGCCGCCGCTGGTGATCTGCAACGAACGGCACCGTTTCGTCATCGCCGAACAGTTGCGTCAGGTGGCCATCACGCCGGCGGCGATCATCCTGGAACCGGTCGGCCGCAACACCGCGGCTGCGGTGGCGGTGGCGGCGTTGCAGATCGTGGAGCGGGACCCCGAGGCGCTGATGCTGGTGCTGCCGGCCGATCACCTGATCCGCGACGAGCCGGCCTTTCGGGCGGTGGTGGAGCGGGCGGCGCCGGCCGCCGCCGCCGGCCATCTGGTCACGTTCGGCATCACGCCCACCGCACCCGAGACCGGCTATGGCTACATCCAGCGCGGTTCCGGGCTGGCCGGCTTCGAGGGCGTCTACACCGTCGCGGCCTTTGTGGAAAAGCCGCCGCGGGCCACCGCCGAGGCCTATCTGGCCGGTGGTGAGCACTTCTGGAACAGCGGCATGTTCCTGTTTCCGGTGGCGACGGTGCTGGCGGAGTTGGAACGCTTCGAGCCGGCGGTGGTTTCGGCCTGCCATCGGGCGATCTCCGCCGCGGCCGTCGATCTGGACTTCTTCCGGCTTGACGAGGCCGCCTTCGCCGCCGCTCCCAGCACCTCCATCGACTATGCCGTGATGGAACGCACCGACCGGGCCGCGATGGTGCCGGCCGCCATCGGTTGGACCGATGTCGGCGCCTGGTCGGCGCTTTGGGAGGTCGGTGCCAAGGACGGCAGCGGCAACGTCCAGATCGGCGACGTCCTCAGCCTCGAAAGCCACAATTGCTACATTCGCAGCGAGGGTGTGCTCACCGCCGCCGTCGGCATCGATGACACCATCATCGTCGTCACCGACGATGCCGTGCTGGTGGCGTCGCGCCACCGGGTCGGCGAGATCAAGGCCCTGGTCGATCAGATGAAGCGCCAGGGCCGGACCGAGCCGGTCAATCACCGCAAGGTCCATCGCCCCTGGGGCTTCTATCAGGGACTGCATGCCGGCGACCGCTTCCAGGTCAAACGGCTCACGGTCAATCCCGGGGCCAAACTGTCTCTCCAGTTGCACTATCACCGGGCCGAGCACTGGGTGGTGGTCAATGGCACTGCTCTTGTCACGCGCGGCGACGAGAAGATTCTGTTGCGCGAGAACGAATCGATGTTCATCCCCCTCGGTACGCCGCACCGGCTGGAAAATCCCGGCCGGGTGCCGCTGAATCTGATTGAGGTCCAGTCGGGGGCCTATCTGGGGGAGGACGATATCGTTCGTCTGGACGATACCTACGGGCGGATTTGATCTCAGCGGATGTCGGGGGCTTTGCCCCCAGTTCCCCACCAGGGGCTTGGCCCCTGGACCCCACCAAGGGGTGACCCCTTGGAACCCGGGACTCGGGTGGGGCCGGGGTGGGGAGCAAAGCCCCCCTTTCTAAATTGTCCGATCGTTGCTATCTTCGGCGCCGATCACATTCAGCCCAAGGGTTGCGGCCATGTTCAATGCCTCGAGTTTTCTGGTCCGCTGGGTGTTGGCCATGTTCATCGTCTTTGCGACCTACAACGCTTCGGGATACTCATATTACCACTGGGTCACCGGGGCGGGCACCGAGAACTGGCCATTGAAGAGCTTCGTCGGAGTCAGCCTGCTGACGTCTTACGGCGTGTTCGCCATCGCCATCTGGCGCTCCCTCGGGCCGGTGGGTGTGGCCACCTCGGCGGCGTCCCTTACCGCCCTGGTCTGGGTCCTGGTGGATTACCGGCTGCTCGACCTTAACAATCCCGACGCCGTGGCCACCGTGGTCGGCACGCTGTTCGCCACCATCCTGTCCTTCGGGGTTTCGTGGTCGCACATCCGGACCCGGCTCAGCGGTCAGGTCGATTCCAAGGACGTGAACCAGTACTGAGCCCGAGGCTTTTTATGGGAGGCAAAGCCCATCCATAAAATCGTCCATATGGTAGAGGATTTACGCGTCCCCCAAGCTGTGGTTTAGGCCTATCCAGAATGGCCGGACGGGAACGGCATGGTTGCGTTGCGTCGGATGATCGACCGGGATGTGAGCAAGGCGGATCGTACAGCCTGCATCATAAAAGGTTTCCTCACGAAGACACAAAGAACACGGATAAGTCACAAATGAGAAATAAGTAAATGAAGAAAGAGAGAAAAAGAGGGTGGCCTATCGGCCGGAACTGACTCTTAGTGACTTCTTTGTGTCTTTGTGAGGAATATTTTTCTTATTTTCAGGAGCTGATAGCGGAGTCCTCTGCTGCACGTGTCGCCGGCAATCCGCCGGCAAAGGTAACCTACTGATAAGGCGCTATTTCCTCCTTGGGCCGCACGCGGTTGGGTATCCGTCGGAGTTGCTGGCACTTGGGGTCTTCCGGTGGCGGCTGAAGAAGCCACTCGTCCCCAGACCCAGCGTGAGCTATGCTCCTTTGGTGAAGATGGAGCGCAGCGCCATGGAGAAGTCGGATAAGATCCTCGCAGCGATCGAGCAGCTGGCCAGGACTCTAACGGGGCAGATCAATGCCGTTCGTGCTGATCTTACCGGGCAGATCAATGCCGTTCGTGCTGATCTTACCGGGCAGATCGAGGCCGTTCGTGCCGACGTCGCCGTGCTTCAAACCGACGTCGCCGAATTGAAGGCTGGTCAGGCCGTGCTTCGAACCGACGTCGCCGAACTGAAGGCTGGTCAGGCCGTGCTTCAAACCGACGTCGCCGAATTGAAGGCTGGCCAGAGCGCCATCCTCCAGCATCTGGACGTGGCTGAACTGAAGGGCCGAGTCGACGAACAGGGCCGCACCATCGCCGCGCTGATCCCGGCAAAAATCGCGGCTGTCGGACGGTAGCGGCTCGCCAGGGGGCACGGAAAGCCCCCTCACGGGGACGTATGAGCATCCTCCCGGACCTCATAACGTTACGGGTTCAAAGGGCCGCTCGGCCCTTTGCGGGTGTGGGCAGAGCCCACAAAACCCTTTCATACCGGCGAGTCTTGTGATTGACCCAGGGGGGCTTCGCTCCCCCAGACCAGGACGCTGCCCTGGACCCGCCAGGGGGTGACCCCTTGGAACCCATGACGTCCTGCGGGTCCAAGAGCGTCACGCTCACCGGTCGGGGCTTCAAGAGGGCAAAGCCCCTTTTTTTATTCCCGCCCGTCGAGTCCGGCTGCGCGCAGGCGCTCCCAAAAGCCCTGCGCGTCGCGATAGGTGGCTCGGAGCCGGTCCCGGTAAGCGTCACCGGCCGGGTGGCCGCGCCAGTCCTCCACCCGCGCGCTCAGGCCGTCGATGATTTTGAGGTCATTGATCGCATAGTCGTAGAATTGCGTGTGTCCGTCATCGAGCACGCCCTCGACCAGGCGCCGGTAGATCAGGAGTGCCGCCAGCGGACAGCGATCGGCCAGGCGTTCGGCAGCCGGGCGCAAGACGCGGTAAAGATGGGGGTTGAGTTCCTGGGAGCGCTGATGCACCAGCTCGGCGGCGGCGGACAGGTCGAGCCGGAGCAGCAGGGTCAGGGCGCCGTGGATGTCGCTGTGCTGGCGGGCGAGAGCCACGGCACCGGCCCAGGCCGCCGGCCGGTCGGCTTCGGGAAGCCACCCGAGATAGTCTTCGAGCACGCTCTGAGACAGGGAGCGGGCGAACAGGTCCCGGCGCAAGGACTGGGCCTCCTCGTGACGCCCGAGGCGCTCCAGAATCTCGACTCGCAGCCGGTCGAGATCGCCCCGCTGCCAGTCCGGGCTCTCCGCTCTTTCGACCCGGCTCAGGGCTTCGGTCAGTCGCCCGGCGGTCACCAGCCGCTCGCAGATGTCCTTGACCGCGGCCCTTTCGGTGCCGGCCCGCCGATGGAGCGCGATGAAGGCATCAAGGTCGCCGCGGGCGTCGGCGATCTCGATCAGCGCCCGGCTGAGGTCGGAGCGTCGCGGGCCGTCCGCCATCCCCGCCGCCGGATCGAGCCGTCTCCGAATCAGGCGCTCCAGCTCGTCGAGGCCGGGGCCGCCCAGGGTGTCCCGGAAGGCCGGGATGATGTCGTCCAGGACGTTGTAATCGTTACCGGAAAACAGCGCGAAGACCAGCCCCGCCAGGACCACCGGGTCCCGGTCCGGGACCGACAGCCAGGCCCGGCCGCAGTCGGTCACGGCCTGTCGGAAGATGTCGCCGATGAAGCCGTCGGAATCGTCCGAGCGTTCGAAGACGCTGCGGTCGAGCCGGAGGAACCGGTCGAGCAGAGTCACCGCGGCCCGGGGCTCCCGTGGCAGCAGGTCGGTGACGATGGCCTTGCGGAGGCCGTCGAGGGTATCCGCCAGCGCCCCGCTTTCCCGGTAATCGAAGAGCCGGTGATCCTCCTCGATGGCTCGGAGCCGGTCGGCCAGCGCCGCCGCCAGGCGGTCAAGGGGACCCGCCGCCATCAGGGCCAGTCGAAGCGCCTGGGCAAGACCGGTGTCCCGGCCGGCGTGATCCACGATCAGGGCAGCCAGCCGCGCGGCGCCAAGCGCTTCGACGGCAGCTACGGAAAATTCGAGGTCGTCCCCGTCCATCATTCCCGTTTTCTTATCCTGGCCCGTTTTCCGATCCCGGCCGCTTTTCAACAGGACTCACCCGCCTGCCCGGCCGGTTCACGCCGCCAGCATGACGCGGAGCCATCCTTTCCGCAAACTTCATGCGCACGGCAAGACGCCTTCCGTGTATCATACCGATCCCGGCTGCGCTCGGCAATCTGGCCACCGGGCCGACGGCGGGCTGCGGCGCCAAAAACGCCGCGGAAACGCATTGACACCCGTCCCGGACACATTACCCTGCCCGGGCAAAAAGGTTAGAGTGAGTCATACCCAATGTGTGTGGCCGGGTTTCGATGGCTTTTTCGACAAAATAGGGCAATCGGAGAGTGGGTCCCCTTGTACCGGCATGCGCATCGTTCAGGCCCTCAGCCCCCCTGTTTGCCATGCGCAAAGTGCAGGGAGCCGGCGTGATGCGCATCACGCTGGTCATGAAGATTGTGGTTGCGATCGTGATCCTGATCGCTTTCGGGCTCGGGCTGATTTCCTATCTGGGCTATGCAAAATTTGTCAAAGTCTATCGTCAGATTGAGGAATCCCGCTTCGGTGTGGTTCTGGTGGAGTTGAAATCGGTCATCGAACTCGACATGACCCTGGGCCTGCCGCTGGCCGAGTTGCCCAACCTGGGCAGTGTTCTGGCCAGAAGCAAGCAGTCGGCCACCGGAATCGATGATCTTGAGCTGATCACGCCCGATGGCACGATCCTGTTTTCCACCGCCACCGCCACCGCCGGCACCCGGGTCCCCGCCGGATGGCTGGCCGGCGCCGTGGCGGAGTCCGACCAGCCGTTCCGGGCCTTTTCCGATGGCGCCGTCTCCGGTCTTTCGGCGCCCGTCGGCGACAGTTTTGGCCGGCAGGTCGGCATGGTGGTGCTGACCTACCAGCGGGCGGCCTCGGATGCGGTGGTGTGGGCGGTGTTCGAGCGGCTTGCCCGGCTGTTCGGGGCGGTGTTCATCGGTTTTGCCTGGATTGCCGCGGTCGCGGTGTGGATTTGCTTCCGTCCGGTGAGCCGCAGCTTCGCCCGGATGACCCGGTTGCTGGGCCAGACCGGTCCCGGGGCCGCCGGGATCAATGATCTGGAGCATCAGGTGGTGGCGTTCCGGGGCATCACCCAGGCGGTGCGCACCGAGATGCACGAGGCCTCCGAGCGTTTGCCGGTGCCCGACACCTGGTCCTTGCCGGCGCTGCTCGGCGATGCCGGGCTGAGAGCCGGTCTGGCCGGTCACGGCGTGGCCACCGACCTGCTCTACGCCGACCCGGACTTTGCCGCGCTGATCGAACGGGGCCTCCGGTCCTTTGCCGGCGGCCCCGGGACTCCGCGGCCGGTTGACCGGTCGATGGCAGCCCTGCCGTTGGCCCGGGCGCTGGCCGATCCGGGGGTGCGCGAGCGCCTGTTGGCCCACGGCCTGGATGCCGACGACCTGCTGGGCGATCCCGCCTTCGAGGCGCTGGCCTCCGGCCGGCCCGGGAGGAGGGCGGCATGACCCCGGTCGCGGACCGCAATACGGCCTTTACCCGCCGCATCAATGTTCAGTTGATGACCCTGACCCTGGTGCTGCTGATCGCGGCTTCCGGCCTGTTTTCGTGGGGGGCGGTGCGGGTGTTCGGTGACGCGCTGGCTCCGGCCCTGACCGGAAAGTCGGCGACCATCGGCGACATCGTGGCTCGCCAGATCGGCGCCGAAGCGGTGTTGGGGGTGCCCTTCGATCAGATTCCCGGCGTCGAGGATTTTCTCAGGCCGATCATCGCCGCCCATCCCGAGACCGCCTACATCGCCATTGCCGACACCCAGGGCCACATCCTCTATGCCAGCGGTCCCCGCCTCAAGACGGCCCGCCCGCTGCTGGAGACCCTGGGACCCGGTCGCGCCACCGGGATCAGCTCGGCGAAACTCGGGGTGTTTCTGGATACCACCGTGCCGGTGACGGGGGAGGCCGGCGTCATCGGCAGCGTTCACTTCGGCGTCGCCCAGAGTTTCGTCCAGAACACCCTCGAAGAGATGGTTTATGACGTGCTCGTGGTGGTGCTGGTGTCGATGCTCGTCACCTTCGAGATATTGCTGATCCTGATCAATATCAGCATCGCGACGCCGATCCGGCTGGCGAACGATCTGCTGGCCCAGGCCAACCGGGGGGATTTCCGCCACGTCATCGGCGGGACCGCCCATGACGAGGTGGGCCGGCTGGTGGACCGGATCAACGGCGTCCTGCGCAGCATCTGGCGCGAGCATCAACGGCTGGTGGCCCGCATCCGGGGGAGCGAAGGCCGGGAGGATGGGGAAGCCGGCGGAGTGCTGGCCGCGCTGGCCGCGCGCTTCCGTTTCGCCGAGCCCGCCGGACCGCAACCCCTGGAGACCGTGGACCTGGCCCGCATTCGCGCGCCGCTGTTCCTGTTCATGTTCGCCGAGGAGTTGTCGCGCTCCTTCTTCCCGCTGTATGTCCATGATCTTTACACCCCGATCGCCGGGCTTTCGGACAAGGTGGTGATGGGGTTGCCGATCGCGTTGTTCATGCTGATCGTCGCCGTGTTCACGCCCTTTGCCGGTGCCTGGTGCGACCGCTTCGGCGTCCGTCGGACCCTGTTGATCGGAATGGTGCCGGCGGTGGTCGGGTTTGCCGGCACCGCGCTCTCCCATTCCTTGTATGAGCTGCTGTTCTGGCGCAGCCTGTGCGCGGTCAGCTATGCGATCATGTTCATCGGGGCCCAGGGCTTCGTGGCTCACCACACCAGCCGGCGGAACCGGGCCAGCGGCATGGCCACCTTCGTCGGTGCGGTGATCGCCGCCGGCATCTGCGGCGTGTCCATCGGCGGCATCCTGGCCGATCAGATCGGCTTTCGCGCCACCTTCGCCGTCTCGACCCTGCTGGCGCTGGCCGCCACGGTGGCGGTGGCGTTGCTGCTGCCGTCCGGTCGGCGCGACATCCAACGCGAGCAGCCGGTAACGCTTCGCGATTATGGCGTGGTGTTGCGCAATCCACGCTTCCTGGCGCTGCTGATGTTTTCGTCGATCCCGACGAAGGTGATGCTGACCGGTTATTTGTTCTACATTATCCCCCTCTATCTTAACGATCTGGGAGAGACTCAGTCGGCGATCGGCCGGATCATGATGGCCTATGGCCTGACCGTGATGGTCCTGGCGCCGTGGATTTCGCGGATCGCCGACCGCTCGGGCCGCCATGCGCTGTTTGCCGGCGTCGGCGGCCTGATTGCCGGTGCCGGGGCCTTGCTGGTGTTCGAGGCCAACACCGCCCTGGTGGTGCTGATCAGCGTGGTGTCGCTGGGCCTGGCCCATGCCTTCAACAACGCGACCCAACTGGCGCTGGTGCCCGAAGTCTGCCGGGCCGAATGCGAGCGGATCGGGCGCAGCAGCGTGTTCGCCATTTACCGGTTGCTGGAGCGCGGGGGTTCGGTGCTGGGCCCGGTGATCGCCGCGGCGCTGGCCGAGCGCTTCGGCTACCAGCAGGCGCTGGGCCTGCTGGGGGTGCTCGGCATCGTCTGCGGCGTGCTGTTCTGCGCGGCGTTCATGCTGACCCGAAGCGAAGCGGTGGACGAGTCCGAGGAGATCGCGGCGTGAGCGCTCTGCCCCTCTTCCGTCGCCATCGGGACCGGTTTGCGGCGCTGGGTCTGATGCTGATTCTGGCCCTGTTTGCCGTGGTCGGGCCGGGTAGCCGGGCGGATCCGCTGGCCCCGCCCGCACCGCCGTCCCCCACAGCCATCGGGCACCCGGTCCCGGCACCCGCAGCGGTCTCTTCCACACCGGCGCCTGCCTCCGCACCGGCGGTCGGGCCGCTCGCGGTGCCGCCCGCGGCGGCTGCCGGCCCGGGGCAGCGGCCGTTCCGGATCGTGATGGTGGTGTGGCGCGGGGCAACCCGGGTCGACGAGGGGTTCCGCGACTATCTCAACGAAAATCACATTCCGAACGAGATCATCCTGCGCAATCTCGACCGCGACGTCAGCCGGTTGCCGGCGTTGATCGCCGAGATTCGCGCCCTCAAGCCGGACCTGATCTATTCCTGGGGCACCTCCACCACCCTGGGGCTGGTCGGCCCCTGGAACGACCCGACTCCGCAAAACCACATCACCGACATTCCGGTGGTTTTTACCCTGGTTGCCGACCCGGTGGGCGCGGGAATCGTCCAGGGCCTCGACCGGCCGCGGGCCAATGTCACCGGGACCTCGTTCCTGCCGCCGCTGAATGCCCAGCTCAAGGCGATCCGGTCCTATCGACCCTTCACCCGGCTGGCGGTGATCTATAGCCCGCTCGAAACCAACTCGGTGCTGAATGTCAAGGCGTTGCGGGCCGCCGGGAGCCGCATCGGCTTCACCCTGATCGAAAAACCGGCGCCGCTGACCGCCGCGGGCGAGCCCGATGCCGACGCCGTGCCGCGCCTGGTTCGGGAGGCCAAGGACGCCGGGGCCGAATTCCTCTATATCGGCCCGGACAGCTTCACCGCCGTGGTCGGCAAGGCCTTGACCCTGGCCGCCATCGACAACCGGCTGCCGACCTTCGCCTCCACCGAAACGCCGCTCCGGGAAGCCCGGGCGATGTTCGGGCTGGTCAGCAACTATTATACATTGGGCAAGTTCACCGCCTACAAGGCCGAGCAGATTCTTCTGCATGGCGCCAGGGCCGGCGACATCCCGATCGAAACGCTGAAAAAGTTTTCGTTTTTGCTGCGGATCCGGGTGGCGAATCAGATCAGGCTCTATCCGCCAGTTAATGTTGTAAAATACGCCGAGATCATTGACCGCGAGTCTCCGACCGATTGAACCAGATGGTCATAACCGAGATGCAACAGACTCTGATCCCAGACTCGATGTCGGCGGACCAACCGGATGCCCAAGCCGGGCTCGAGGCCGATCCCGTGACGCTGCTGCTCGAAATCCTGGAGCGGCATGGCATCAAGTCGCCCGATGAGGTGACCTGGAAAGTCTACAACCAGATCATGCGGGTGATCGAACCGCTGATCGGCGCCGGTCATGTTCTCCGGCATTTCGGCTATGCCCACAAGGCAGAGTTGCAGTCCGGGACGGTCGAGCGGTTGCGCAAGGATTATACCGTCCGGCTGGCCTATACCGAATGGGGCAGCCCACTGCTGCCGACGCTGTTGTGCGTCGGCGGCATTGCCAGCGCCGCCCGGCGTTTTGACTTCCTGGCCCGGGGCCTGTCGGCCCATTACCATGTGCTGTGCCTCGACTGGGCCGGCCGCGGGCGCAGCGGCTGGCTGGCCGAGGAGGCCGATTACAGCTTCGAGAGCAATGCCGCCCAGGTCATGGCCCTGATCCGGCACAAGCGGCTGAGCCGGGTGACGCTGATCGGATCGTCGCTGGGCGGCTGCGTCGCCATGCGGGTGGCAGCCGAGGCCCCGGGGCTGGTCGACCGCTTGGTGCTCAACGACACCGGCCCCTTCATCCCCACCGAGCGCCGCCGCCGTCGGGCGGAATCGGTGGCGCGCCATTACGTGTTCCATGATCCGAGTCAGATGTTCCGCCGCTCGGGAGCCTCCCAGAAGAATGACGGGCCGGTGGATGACACGGTTCTGCTGCATAACAGCTTTCATCAGACGCGCTGGTCCGAGAACGATCGCGGTCGCATCTACCGGCACGACATAAGGGCCTTGCAGCGCTATCGGGATGAGGCGACCAGCGACCATGATCAATGGGACGACTGGCAGCGGATCGACTGCCCGATCCTGCTGGTCCATGGGCTGATGACCGATGCCCTGCTGGAATCGACCATCGAGCGCATGATGGCGAGGCCCCGGGTCAGCCTGATTCACGTTCCCCAGGCTGGCCACACCCCGACCTTGAGCGATCCCATCCATATCGACCTGTTGGGGCGCTGGTGCCACAGCCCCGACGACTGGCCGCGGGAGATGACCACGTCCTGGACGCTACGGCCCGAGCGTCTCCTGTTCCGATGAGCGCGGGGCTTGCTGCCATGTCCGGCCGCTTTCATTTCGTCCGCCATGGCCAGACCCTGGATAACCAGCGGGGCGTCCGGTGCGGCGGCGACCGCGACGTGGCGCTGACCGAGCGGGGTCTGGCCGAGGCCCGGGCGGCGGCGACCCGCTTTCGCCTGTCCGGACGGCCCTGCGGCCTGATCGTCGCCGGCCCGTTGCACCGGACTCAGGTCACGGCGGCGCTGTTCGGCGAGGCGCTGAAGGTGCCGGTGATCGCCCAGGACTGGCTGCGGGAGCGGGCCCTTGGCGCGTGGAACGGCCTGGCCATCGAAGACACCCGGCCGTGGTTCGAGGCCCGCCTGACCCCGCCCGGCGGCGAGAGCGAGGAGGTGTTTTCCCAACGGGTGATCGCCGGTCTGACCGGGCTGGTCGGACTGTTGCCGCAGTCGCCGCTGCTGGTGGGCAGCAAGGGGATCGGACGGATTCTGTTCACGGTGCTGGCCCGGCAGCCCAGGGTCGAGCTGGGGAATTGCGAGCTGGTGACGTTCGACCCGCTGGGGGGCGAGGGCGGACCGGAGCGCTGGGCGTGGCGCTGGCATCGGGAGGGGCAGGGGGAGCAGAAGGGGGGCTTTGCCCCCCTGACCCCCCGCCAGGAGCGTGACGCCCCTGGACCCGCCTGATGTCATGGGTTCAAAGGGCCGACGGGCCTTTTGCGGGTGTGGGCAGAGCCCATAAAAACCCTTTCATCTCTCCGCTACCGCGCCCGGCATCTCGGAAGACTTGGTCTTCCAATAATCGTCACCGCATTTCCGGCAGATTTCTTCCGCAACGGTATGCATCGGAGTGCCGATAATATATCCTGAGTCGCGTAGATGGCGTAATAATGGTGGTATCATTGTCTCCGGGAACGCCGCTTTTTTGGTGACCCAATCCCGATTTATGATATTAAGCGCCTCGATGCGTTCGCTCATATCTTGAGAAAGGAGGCGATGAAGCTCGTTTAACAAGGCAAGTGGTTCGGAAATCTCCGAGCCGGGAGCCGCTCCTTCCCTTCTTTCCGATAAGGTGAACGGCTCACTTTTCGAAACATTCTTTACATATTCTGCGTATATTTGCATCACCATCCCAAAATGATTAACAAGTCGTTGATGATAATAAGCGGTTTTTCGCGCATTCAGATCCGAGAAGTGCTCTTCAACACGTTCCTTTACATGTTTAATTGCATGATCTTTAAGTTTATTAGATCGCTCCTCAATAACATTATTAATTTCTTCTCTGAATTTGCGATCGATTTCGCCCTTCCAGTTGGTCAGTTCGTCATCGGATTCGCGACGCTCCTTTTCAAAGGTTCTGATTTTATTTTCGATGCGATACCAACTGATAAACCCGGCAATAGCTGCAATAAGTGTAAGCAAGCCAATTAATGCCGTGATATAATAAATGGCATTAGCCATATTGCTATAGGAGTCTGATATTGGCTTGACGGAAACCAGTTCATTTCTAAGATCCGCCACATTCTTCTCTAATTTATCGAGCCTCTCTTTATCAGTGGGGGAGGCCGAACGGTCCGGCTCGGCGGCCGACGGCTTCGAAACCGCCGGTTCCAGCTGCGGCGTCTGGTGATCTGTGGTTTGCGCGGTACTGCAACCGGGATTCATCAAACTGAGAACCAGAGCGCCAATCGCAATCAAATATCTCAATGATGTCAACATTACCGCTTTCTCCTGCTCACAAGACGATCCATTTCTTCTTTGATCTTTCCCTGCCAGGCTTCTTTCTCGATATATTTTACACCGTTCTCTCTCCCGTCCTTTCGCGCGTCGTCTCTCAAAGACTGAAGCCCGCCATCGGAAAAAGTTTCCTCTTCAGATAAGATTGAAAACAGCGTTAGCGGGACTTTGTTGTATCGGGAGCCCCGGGCTCGGAGAACCCGATACGCGAACAGCGCTCCGATCAGGACCCCGCCGGGGGAATAGACATTTTCGATTTCCACCGCGTCAAGATTCTCCACCAGGCCAATCATAATATCAATGATGAAATAATCGGGCACCCTCCCATCATTCTTAAGTTGGTCAAGGATCTCCATGAACCCAAGAGGCGTGGTCGCCCACCGTGCCTCAATCTGCCCGTCATAGCGTGTGAGAATTCTCTTAAGATCGAGAGCCGCCGGCGAAGATTTTCGGTCCTCCAGGATCACGACGACGGAACGCGCCCGCGGGTTCGTCGCATTACTTGGGTTATCGTAAGCCATAGCCGCCCCTCCATACGGTCCTGGGAATTTTCAATCGGAAATCATACCACACCAACTCATGACTCGAAACCAGGGGAGGTGGCGTCGAGACCTCCGAACCGGATTGCTGGGGGAAGGGTGGTGCGTCATTGAAAGGGCGCATGTCGCCGTCAAGCTCCAATCCCCATTCCTTGGCAATCTCTCGGGCCATATATAATCCCATCCCATCCCCCTCCGCCGCAAGTTCCTTTGCTTTTTTTGATCTGACTCCCGGAAGCCAGATTGCATTAAATTCAGTATCAGAGATAATATATGAAATATTACTAAAATAAATACTGATACTTCTTTCGCTGGTCTGCACGCCGATACGAACTTTTGTCGTCAGAATTTTGTACTTTAGTGCATTCTGGTAAACATTATCAAAAATAACTTTGAGCGGCTTCTCCGGCATGGCAATAATAAGATCGTGTGATGGCTCGGAATAAATCTCTCGTTCCTCCTCTCCGGGCCGGTGCGGCGCCAAGGTTTGTTTGATGGTGTCGAATAACACTCTACGGACTCTGGAGGTTGTTTTATCATTATAATATTTTTTTGAATATTGCAATATCCATTGCCGATTTTGATTATATTTAATGGCCTCGATATTTTGAGTCAGCCCTTGCGCGTTGTCGAGGCCATCATCAATCCATCGGTCAGGGCCATCGATCCGCGACAGGTCGGGTGCATTCGAAAAAAATTTCTTTAGCTTGGTAAGTGATTCAACGACATTATTGATCTCTTGTTTCATGGTATGGCGTAACGTGATCATCAAGGTATCGACGAAGGTTTCACGTTCCGTCGTGGTCTCGAACAGGGTCGACAGATGCCGGGCGGTGATGTCGATCAGAGGTTCCCAGACCGCCTTGATCTCACGGTCGTCGCAGAGACAGAGATAGGTATGACATTGGGAATGACTGTCTCTAAGGGGAACCACATAATTAAAGCATTTTAATTTACACTTTTCTTCATTGCATGACCCGAATCGACAAATATGACGTTCTATCTTATAATACACAACAGTCTTGGCCTCGGTTCTCGCCAGAGATTTTTGATCAAGTGTATTCTTAAATTCATCCTGTTGGGCGAGCATGTCGCGTTGACTTTCAACGTCACCACAACATCCATGCTGTCCCTTACAGTCAAATATCCCACTTTCGCCCTTTTGGACCCATATGCTTGCCGCTTTGACCAGGAATGCGGAGCAAATGGTCTGGGCGATACTGTTATAGACATCGGTTAGAGATTGAGGGCTTCTTTTACTGACATCGGTGGCCGGAACAACGTTATTCTTATTTGCTGTCGAGGCCAGCGAGAGGGCGGCTTTGTTGAGGTGATGAAGCTGGTAACTAAACCAGGTCTGATAAATCGCGGCCGCAAAGAGATCGGCAAGAGCCTTGGCGTTCTGCCACACCCGGGCTTCGAAATGATGCGGCTGATAGCCGGTGATAACCAGCACTCCCCAGACTTTATCGAATATCGGCAGCGTGAGTGCAAATTCTGATCCTTGTGGGCCAAGAATGCGATAGGCCTTCGTCAGGACCATCGGGGCGGCGCCGGGTCGCAAGCGATCAAGTTTAGCAATGTCTTTCAGGTAAGTATTTCCATATCCATCAACGCAGCGATAGGCAATGGACCGAGTCCTTTGCTCGCTAGCCATCTCCATCAGAGTGTCAAGACGAGTTCCGGGTATATTGGGATATCCGGTCCGGTAATAACCTTGGGAATCCCGAGAATTATGTTTGGATCCGACAAAAACAAGCTTGTCGCTACTGACGTCGAACCGATAAAGGGAGACGATATCGGCACGGAAGACGCGATTGCAGATTTGCGCAAGGAACTTGAGCGCGCTCCCGAATGCTTCCGGATGGTGTGGGCGTGGGGTCCCGCCGGCGCTTCCGTTATTCCCCCGAATCCAGGTTCCAAAATTATCATCCAGCTTTGTCGACATCAGTCGGAACTGTTCATGCATGAACACCGTCCGATGCGTCAGCATATGGTCAATTCGTTGAGATAATAAGGTATCGAGTACGCTGAGATCCTCGTCATCGTGACGTGGCCAGACGATCGAGTCCGGCCCGGTGGCCGCCAGCCGGCGCGTGAATCCCGATAATTCGGGCAGATCATTGGAACAGGACCATTTCAGTAAGGAAAAAGACCGCGCCTTGACATCTTTGCTATCCATGACAAGCCAGAGATCCGACCCGATCTCGCGATCATCATCGTCTCTGGGGGTTAGAAGTTTGAGACGAAGCTGTTGCCAGCGCTGCGCCCATGGCCGGGCGTCATGAAGAAAGAAGTCAAGTCCCATGGCGAGTGTCATGATTTGGGTGGTGAATAACCCGTCTTCGCCAACCCTGACCGCAGTGATATCAACATCAAGAATATTGGTAAGCGATTCCGAAATACGTTGAGAGCGAAGGCGCAGGTCATTGGTCCCAATGGGACAACGGAGAACCAGCTTCCTGACCAGACGACTGTTGTTCGGCGCAGTAAGGCGATATTGGTTATAGTAGGCAGACACCTCCTGGTCGTGGATATCTGAGATATGATCGGCCAGTTTTGTGGAGATCTCGATGTGGTCCTGATGGGTAAGCGCCCGTGGACCGAGATTCAAGACAGGTCCGACCAACAACACGCTGTCCAGGCGCGGGAAAGGAATGGCCATGATGTGCAGATAGCGAAAAGGCGAATTATGACTCTCAGGCTCATCCATAAAATCGCTGAAGCGAAAGATTTGCTCCGGGCTGTGCGAACGGTTGCTCCAGGAGGAAATTGCTGAACTTGCCGTGACCGCAAATAACCAGAGCCTCCAGTAAGAATATTCCTCGATTAAGGTAGTAATCGGCCATGAGAACCCTTTGTCCGTTTTCCAAAAGACATTAATGCCACCGAGTGTCCCTTTGCATTTTTCCCAGGACTCCGATGGATTTTGGAGCTTGATAAGCTCAAAAGCCTTTCGTGGGTTTGATGCCAGATGCCGCAGAAACAGGGTGGTGTCCGACGATGATTTCGATGATCGATCGAATGTCATCGGTATTCTATGGTGCCATTTCTCGAAAGAGGCGATATCGAACAGACTTATCGGCACGTCGTAACGGAATGCCAGCGTATCCTGGGCGATTTGTAAGGACCACGTCTGGTCGCCAATCGTGTCGGAAAATCGCATCGCCTCGCCCCCTCGTTCCTCACGATGTTCTGGTGCGCCAAGCGATCATATGTAACATTGACTCCAATGCCCGTCAATATTGGTGTGTCGGGCGGCTTGAGGAAAATATCCGGCTGTGCGATGCATCATGGAGGGGACATATGTATGAGACCGGAGGGACCGAATGGAGAGGCTGTGCGCGGGCGTCGCACGAAAGCATTGCCACTTATGCGCCTTGATACGCATTCCAGGACGGTGTCTGTTCGCCATGCTCGCGATATGCGGAGAACGTGGGTGTCAGGTCGGGCACGCCCCAACCTGTCGGAGAGCGTCCTCGACTCCTGAGCAAGTCGTCGCGTAAAACTTTACAGATGATACCGGCGAGCCTTGTGATTGACCCATTGGGGGCTTCGCCCCCGAACCCCGACCAGGGCTTTGCCCTGGACCCACCAAAGGCCGACGGCCCTTGGAACCCGGGATGTGATGCGGGTCCAG
>Ga0181516_10001321_pt1 | contig 19192 bp, 15 predicted proteins | sample PEATcosm2014_Bin_25_FD_121104 | JGI IMG/M metagenome (GOLD analysis project Ga0181516, IMG submission 121104) | Peatland microbial communities from MTU Mesocosm Facility, Houghton, MI, USA - PEATcosm2014_Bin01_10_metaG | ecosystem: Environmental > Terrestrial > Soil > Wetlands > Peat | place... | reverse complement strand
CCAAACCGGTTCGGTAGCCGAAGCCTCTGCCTGCGCGTGCCCAAATCGGTCAAGCTCACCTTCCATGAGGCAGTTTCCTACTCTTGATCCGTCACGCGACATATTGCCTGAGACGCGCCGCCCAAGGAGAAGAAGACCACCCCCGAGGAGCCGCTGGAGAAAAAGCTCTGGGCCTCGGCTGACAAGCTGCGCAAGAACATCGACGCGGCCGAGTACAAGCACCCCGTGTTGGGCCTCATTTTCCTCAAGTACATCTCCGATGCCTTCGAGGAACTCCACTACAAGCTGCTGAAGGGAGAGGGCGACTTCGCCGGAGCAGATCCCGAGGACAAGAACGAGTACTTGGCCGAGAAGGTCTTCTACGTGCCTCCTACAGCGCGTTGGACGCACCTCCAATCCAGGGCGCGGCTTCCCACCATCGGGAAGGACATCGACGATGCCATGGACGCCCTGGAGCACGACAACCCCTCGCTCAAGGGGGTGCTCCCCAAGGTGTACGCCCGAGAGAACCTGGACAAGGCGGGCTTGGGTGACCTGATCGACCTTTTCAGCACTGCTGTGTTGGGAACCACCGAGGCCCAGAGCAAGGATGTGCTGGGCCGCGTGTACGAGTACTTCCTAGGCGAATTCGCCCTAGCCGAAGGCAAGCAGGGTGGGCAGTTCTACACGCCAGGTTCCGTCGTCCGGCTTCTGGTGGAGATGCTGGAACCATACGAGGGCCGCGTCTTCGATCCGTGCTGCGGGTCAGGTGGAATGTTCGTGCAGAGCGAAAAGTTCATCCATTCCCACCAGGATTGGTACCGCAAGAAGGGCAAGGCCCTCCACTCCGATCCGATCTCCATCTTTGGCCAGGAGAGCAACCAGACCACTTGGCGCCTGGCCAAGATGAACCTGGCCATCCGCGGCATCGACAGCACCAATGTGCGCTGGAACGCCGAAGGTTCGTTCCTCAACGACGCCCACAAGGACCTCAAGGCCGACTTCATCATTGCCAATCCACCGTTCAACGTGAAGGACTGGAGCGGCGAACTGCTGCGCGACGACGCTCGTTGGAACGTGTTAGGACAGAAACTGACTCCACCTCCCGGCAACGCCAATTTCGCCTGGATTCAGCACTTCCTATTCCACCTCGCGCCCACGGGCACGGCGGGAATTGTGCTGTCCAAGGGTTCGCTCACCTCCAAGAGCAGCGGTGAGGGCGACCTCCGCCGCGCCATGGTGGAATCGGGCGTGGTGGACTGCATCGTGAACCTGCCCACCAAGCTGTTCCTGAATACCCAGATCCCGGCTTGCCTGTGGTTCCTGGGGCGCGGTCGCGCCTCGGACGGCCACCGCAAGCGCATGGACGAGATCCTCTTCATCGATGCCCGCAACCTGGGCTATCTGGTGAACCGGCGCAACCGCAATCTCGCGCCGGAGGACATTTCCAAAATCGCGGACACTTACCACGCCTGGAGATCGCACGAAGGCGGCTACGCGGATGTCCCAGGCTTCTGCAAGGCGGCCTCGTTGGATGATGTGCGTGCCAAGGACCATGTGCTCACGCCGGGCCGGTATATCGGGCTTCCCGACGACGAGGACGACGTGGACTTCGCAGCCCGCTTCGAGAGTCTCAAAGCCGAGCTGGAAGCGCAGATGGCCAAGGAAGCGGAGCTGAATCAGCGCATCCGTGAGAACCTGGCAAAAGTGCTGGTGCCCATTGGGTGAGTGGCGAACTGTGACGGTGGATTCCATCAAGGCCAAGACGGACAACGCCATGTCCACGGGGCCATTTGGATCGTCCATTGGATCCGCCCACTTCCAAGATCACGGGGTTCCTGTCCTCCGAGGAAGCAACCTGAGTGAGGATGTTGGAATCAGGCTCCAAGATGACGACATCGTCTTCTTGGAGCCAAGTAAAGCGGAAGAATTCTCTCGTTCCACGGTTGAAAAAGGCGACCTCATTTTCACCTGCTGGGGAACGGTGGGACAAGTCGGATTGATTGATGCAGGCTCAAAATATCCGAAATATGTTATTTCCAATAAGCAGATGAAGCTGACGCCAGACCCGAAGCAGGCGGATAGTCTTTTCCTCTATTATCTATTTTCTAATCCGGCAACAGTTGATCGCATCAAGGGAGACGCGATTGGTAGTTCTGTGCCCGGGTTTAATTTAGGGCAACTTAAATCGATGATTTTTGAACTGCCTCTATTGGATGAACAGATCGCTATCGCCGAGATTATTGGCTCAATTGATAATAAAATTCTTCTTCTTCAAGCGCAGAATAATACACTTGAAAAGATCGCCTCGGCTCTGTTTGCAAGCGCTATCAAACAGGATCCAAATGTTGATGTGCAAAATTCTCCGATCAGCAAATATTTCAACATTACTATCGGTCGCACGCCGCCGCGCAAAGAAACAAAATGGTTTTCGAATCAAACCGGAATAAAATGGGCTTCGATTCGAGATATGGGTAATATGCAGATTTATCTTGTTGATTCTGCAGAAAGATTGACCTGCGATGCGATTCAGAACTTCAACATAACCGTTGTGCCAAAAGATACTGTTTTATTAAGCTTTAAGCTAACAGTTGGGCGTGTCGCGATTTCTTTGGATGAATTTGCTACAAATGAAGCGATCGCGCACTTTTTGCCGCGCAAAGGATACGAACAACTCTCGCCAGTATTCTTGTACTTATTTTTAAAACAATACAACTTTGGCGAATTAGGAAGCACGTCATCAATTGCTGATGCCGTCAACTCTGCCTCAATCAGAAGTATTGAATTCCCCTTGATAGGATCTGAGATATTGGAAAAACTAAACGAATCGATATCTCCTATATTTTGCAAAATCAAATCAAACGCGATTCACATGATTGATCTTAAGAAAATTAGAAATGATTTATTGCCAAAATTGATGAGTGGGGAAGTGCGGGTGGCGACTTGAACATTCAGCTTCATGACATGAATACGTCTTTTGTAAGCTATCAACATCTTGCAGATTTTGCTCTCACTTGCCAAGCCGCTACTGAAAGTATAAGTATTCGTTTCCCCGCTTGGTTCGCGGCCAATATGAGTTCTCCTTTGGGTGCCATTCTTTCACAGTTTCAAGCTAGGGGTGGGGTGGTTACATTCGAAAACCCCGATCCAATCTTTTGAAGAAATGGATTTTTGTCCAACTTTGGATATCCTCCAAGCCCAGATATCAATAGGACGACGATTCAGTACATGAAGTTGGATCCGAATGATTCTCGCTCTTTCCATGAATTTATTCGAACAGCATTAATTGAGCACCCGAGTCTTCCGCATTTATCAGTGGGGCTTAAGAAAAAAATCCAAGAAGCAATATTTGAAATTTTCGTTAATGCTCAAACGCATAGTGGTGTTCCGTACATTTTCACTTGTGGCCAATTTTTCCCCAAAAAGCACAAAATAGAGTTCACGATTACCGACATGGGGCAAGGGTTCAGACAGAACTTCTGGCGACGGTTCGAGCGTGACGTCGCGCCTGAAAAGGCAATAGAGTGGGCTATGGTAAGTGGCAACACGACCAAGGTTGGGGTACCAGGGGGGATCGGACTTGCTATCCTAAAAGAGTTTGCAGCCAAAAATAACGGCAAGATTCAGATTGTGAGCGACGCGGGGTTTTACCAGTGGGACGCCGACGGGCAACATCTAAGCAGATTTTCCTGCCCCTTCCCTGGGACCATCGTTAACGTTCAATTCCGGACGGACGACCGGAACAGCTATTCTCTCGTGGGTGAAGCCTCCACGGATGACATTTTTTGACAAGGAGTCGCCATGACTGAAAAGTTGTTCAATGTTGCGGAGGTAGCTGGCACACCGCTTTGCGTTGGCGCAGAGGACGGAGAAACAGTTTTCGCCGTCCTGAAGAATGCCCTCGCAAGCGGGGAGGAGTGTGATGTCTCCTTTGCTGGGGTTGAAATGCTGACCTCAGCGTTTTTAAACACAGCCTTTGGCCAGCTCTACGGTGCTTTTCCGGAAGATCTGATTCGAGCAAAATTGCGGATCAGGGACATGAGTGAGGACGATAAAGCCCTCTTAAAGAGAGTCAATGACACAGCTAAGCTCTATTATAAGGATCCAGACCGCATGGAGCGATCCGCTCAGGAAATTTTGGGGGATGACTGATGCCAAAACGAATCCCCGTTGAACTCTACTGTAAGCAAAGTCGGAAGCTTCTTTTTGACGCGAATGTTATAATTTCAATCATTTGGCCGGTGCCCCAATCTCGGTTAGCCCAAGCAGCAAAGTATTCGCGGCTATTTTCTTCTGCTATTAAATTTGAACAAGAAATCTGCGTTGACTCAATCATTCTTTCAGAAGTTGTAAATCGGATTGCACGCCTAGAATACGACAGGCATCTACATAGGGTAGGCTTGGTGCGTGAGGATTTAGATTTCAAGGCGTTCCGAGGGATCACTGAAGGTATCGAAACCTTCAAACAAATCCATTCCACTTTTAGTCGCACTATTTTTCCGAAGTTTGATGTAGTTGGGAAGTCCTTTTGCAAGGAAGAGATTTCCTCCATTGATTTTCGCGGTCATGATTTTAACGATCTATTGATTGAGTCTGTGTGCAAAGAAAATGATTGCATATTGGTGACACATGACGGCGACTTTGGTGATTCAGATGTCGACATTATATCTGGCAACACGAAATTGCTGAGCGAACCTAGCGCGTGTCCCAGCTAAAAGCTCATGAAAAAGCGATATTTGAACGCCTTTTTGATCGAGGCGGGTATGTCTTAGACTTTACAGACAAAACCTACTCAGATTTTTTCCGCGAGCACCGGATCAATATCGATGATCCGAAATATAGATTCAATGGGCAGTCCAAAATGAAACGCTTGCGTGCTTTTTGGGAGATTGAGCCTGATCTCGTTGTGGGGCGAGTTCTCGAAGGTATGCTCGAGTACAAAACGGCCATTGAAGTTATTGATCCAAGCGATCAAAAGCGTGCCCTTGAGATAATCTGTAGGCTTTTAGGTAAAAACGTCGATCGAGAAACTAGTGAGGGGGAATTCCTTTCCAAGGAATTCTCAGCGATTGACCTTTCGCGCCTAAATATCGACACGCAATTCCAATCCGTGATCGAACAGCGGCTTCAAGAAGTTCAAAGATGCTTGCAAGCGAATGCGCCCTTGGCTGCAATTTTTCTATGCGGTAGTACACTTGAAGGCCTATTATTGGACGCAGCAGCCAAGAACGCAAAGTCCTTCAATCAACATCCGTCTGCGCCCAAAGATAAGCACGGAACTCTGAAGCCTTTTCATGAGTGGTCTTTAGATAGCTTGATCAACACGGCACATGAAACCGGATTGATCTCTTTGGATGTGAAAAAATACGGGCATGCATTGAGAGATTTCAGGAATTACATCCACCCCCGCCAGCAAGCGGTTCAGAGCTTTTCTCCAGATCAACATACGGCAAAAATTAGTTGGGCAGTCCTGCAAGCCGCAATCGCCAACTTGGCGGGGCTTCGATGATTCACACTCAGCTGCGCCTCCAGTGCCTGAATAACTCTTCAAAGGCAAATTCATGGCTCTCTCACTAACCCAAATTGAAGCTGATGCGCTTTTGGCCATGGAGAAGCATTGCGCGGACAGCGGGGCATTGGCGTTTCCCAGTTTGGGGGGCTCTCTCCGGATTCCATTAGCCTCCACGGACCGACGTGAAGAGTTCATGTTGGACATCACACGCGGTCACATTGAGGTCCGAAAGAACACCTTCCAAAATCGAGCGCGCAAGGCCGTGGTCTTGGCGAGGCTGGACTTGGGTGGGCAGTTGCATCGGAATCCCGATGGTGAAGAAGTGCCTTGCCCGCACTTGCATATTTTCCGCGAGGGGCAGGGAGACAAATGGGCGATCCCTGCTCCAGCCGATTGGAACTGCGAGGGCGGCGCTCTTGCGGTATTGGATCAGTTCATGCGATTTTGCAACATTGCGACAAAACCTGACATCCGCGGGGACATGTTCGCATGATCGAGGAGATCCACCGGCTGCTGGAAGATTACGGACGATGGCTTCGCGACAAGACGCTTGTCAAGCGAGTCAATGACGATTGGGTGGAGATCACTACCCCGCACCTGGATCGCCACAATGATTGCCTCCAGATCTACGCACGCAAGGAGGGCTCGGGCTACGTATTGACGGATGACCACTACATCCTTACTGATCTGGAGAATTCGGGTTGTTCCTTGGACAGCGCCAAGCGTCAGGAATTGTTGCGAACGACTCTCGCTGGTTTCGGCGTCCAACTGAACGACGGCCAGTTGATGGTACGAGCCACTTCCGAGTCCTTCGCGCTGAAGAAGCACAGCCTCATCCAGGCCATGCTTGCGGTCAACGACCTTTTTTACCTCGCCTCGCCGTTCGTGTCCAGCTTATTCTACGAGGATGTCGTGAAATGGTTGGATCTATCCGAGATCCGGTACACTCCGAAGGTGAAGTTCTCTGGGAAGAGCGGTTACGACCATATGTTCGATTTCGTCATACCAAAGTCGAGAAGCCAACCCGAGCGTATCGTCCAGGCGATCAGCAACCCCAAGAAGGACAGCGTGGAAGCAACGGTCTTCAAGTGGTTGGACACACGCGATACCAGGGCTTCGGACTCGAAGCTGTTCGCGTTCCTGAACGACGAGGTCGTCAGCGTCTCCGCGCCAATCCAGGACGCGTTACGCAGTTATGAACTTCACCCCGTCCCTTGGAGCAGTAGAGAAGATGTCAGGGAGGCATTGGCTGCATGAGCCGTCTGGCACTGATGCTGGGCTCTCATACCCCCTTCGGAAACGCCGTGATCTATGAGAGATTTATGAGAGTTTGATGAGTCGAATAGGGCTGGAACCCCGCAAAACCTGGGTTTCCGCTCTCATAGCCCGACCACCGGTACCCCCCTTACGGCGATAGAAGCCGGGATCCACCGGGAGAGTCGGAGACACATAGTCCAAGGATCCCGAGAATGAAGCCCATCCACGAAAGCGAAGTCGAGCTGTACGCCTTGGAGGAACTCCAGGCTCTCGGCTACGGCTACTTGGCTGGTCCCGATCTCCTGCCCGACGGCCCCACACCGGAGCGGAAAGATCCCTCCGAGGTCATCCTGGTGGGAAGGCTGCGCCAGGCGCTGGCCCGCATAAATCCTCAGATCCCGGAGCACGCGAGGGAGGATGCACTCAAGAAGGTCTTGGGGATCCACTCGCCGGACCTTTTGGCCAACAACGAGGCATTCCACCGCTTTCTGACCGAAGGCGTACCCGTGACCTACCGCAAGGACGGGGACGAACGGCCCGACCTGGCTTGGCTCGTGGACTTCAAGGATCCCACCAGCAACGACTTCCAGGCGGTGAACCAGTTCACGGTCATCGAAGGCAGCCAGCACAAGCGCCCCGACATCGTGCTGTTCGTGAACGGCTTGCCGCTGGTCGTGGTGGAACTCAAGAACCCCGCCGACGAGAACGCCACCGTGGCCAAGGCCTTCGAGCAGATCCAGACCTACAAGGCCACCATCCCGAGCCTGTTCACCACCAATGCCCTGTGCGTGATCTCCGACGGCCTCGACAGCCGGGCAGGCACCGTCTCTTCCGACTTCGCGCGATTCATGGCATGGAAGACCGCCGACGGGAAAGAGGAGGCTTCGCGAAGGGTCCCCCAATTGGAAACCCTCATCCGGGGAATGCTCCGGCCCGACATCCTCCTGGACCTCGTGCAGCACTTCGTGGTGTTCGAGAAGACCCGCAGGGAAGACCTCAAGACCGGCCTCTTGAGCGTGGTCACCGTGAAGAAGGTCGCGGCCTACCACCAGTACCACGCCGTCAACAAGGCGCTGCAAAACACCGTCCATGCGTCTTCCCTGGGCGGAGACCGCCGCGGCGGCGTCGTGTGGCACACCCAAGGCTCAGGGAAGTCCCTCTCCATGGTCTTTTTCGCGGGCAAGCTCGTGCAGGCCATGGACAATCCCACCATCGTGGTCATCACCGACCGCAACGATCTGGACGACCAGCTCTTCGACACCTTCGCCGCTTCCAAGCAGCTTTTGCGGCAAGACCCGGTCCAGGCCGAAAACCGGGAGCACCTGAAGTCGCTTCTGCGCGTGGCCTCTGGTGGCATCGTGTTCTCCACCATCCAAAAGTTCGTTCCGGAAGACGGAGGCCCCACCCACGAGGAGCTTTCAGGCCGCCGAAACATCGTGGTGATCGCCGACGAGGCGCACCGCACGCAATACGGCTTCGAGGCCCGCTTGGCCGACGTGCGGGATCCCGAAACGAAGGAAGTGATCGGAAAGCGCCTGGTGTACGGCTTCGCCAAGTACATGCGCGATGCCTTGCCCCAGGCCACCTACATCGGGTTCACCGGCACGCCCATCGAGAACGACGATGTCAACACTCCCGCGATCTTCGGCAACTACGTGGATGTCTACGACATCGGCCAAGCCGTGGACGACGGAGCCACGGTTCGCATCTACTACGAGAGCCGCCTGGCCAAGGTGAACCTGGACGAGGAAGGTCGCAAGTTGGTGGACACCTTGGACCAGGAATTGTCCGAAGGTGATGAAGCCACAGCAAGCCAGAAGGCCAAGGCCAAGTGGACCCAGCTCGAAGCCATCGTGGGAAGCGAAGGCAGGATCCGGAACTTGGCCCGGGACATCGTGACGCACTTCGAGGCCCGCCAGTCGGTCTTCCAAGGCAAAGGGATGATCGTCACCATGAGCCGCAGGATCGCCTCGACCCTGTTCGAGGAGATCGAGAAGCTGCGCACCGATTGGATCGATTCCGACCTTTCCAAGGGCGCGATCAAGGTCGTGATGACCTCCAGCAGCGACGATGGCCCCAAGGTCGCCCGCCACCACACCACCAAGGCGGAACGCCGCGCCTTGGCCGACCGCATCCGCGATCCAGCCGATCCCTTGAAACTGGTGATTGTGCGCGACATGTGGTTGACAGGTTTTGACGCACCATGCTTACACACCCTCTACATCGACAAACCCATGAAGGGCCACAACCTCATGCAGGCCATCGCCCGCGTGAACCGGGTCTTCAAGGACAAGCCCGGCGGGCTCGTGGTCGACTATCTGGGGATCGCCACGGACCTCAAGAAGGCCCTCTCGTTCTATTCGGACGCAGGCGGCAAGGGCGATCCCACGGAGATCCAGGAGAAGGCCGTCCGGGCGCTCCAGGAGAAGCTGGAGATCGTCCGGCAGATGTTCAGCGAATCCAGCGACAGCGCCATGCTGATGGCGGCGGAAAGTCCTTCCAGCTACAGCCATGGAAACTTCGACTACGGACGCTTCTTCACGGCGTCCGCACGCGAGAAGATGGGCATCATCCTCCAGGCCGAAGAACACATCCTGGGGTTGGACCAAGGCAAGCAGCGCTTCGGCAACGAGGTTTCGCAGCTTGGGCGCACCTTGGCGCTGTCTGTGCCCCACGAGAAGGCCATGGCCGCCATGGACGAAATCGCGTTCTTCCAGGCCGTGCGGGCGCGCTTGGTGAAGTTCGACACCACGGGCGGCGGTGAGTCGGGAAAGGATTGGGATTCCGCCATCCGCCAGATCGTGGACCAGGCCATCGCCTCGGACCAGGTCATCGACATCTTCGACGCGGCGGGCATCCAGAAGCCCGACATCTCCATCCTCTCGGAAGACTTCCTCCAGGAAGTCCAGGGGATGAAGCACAAGAACCTCGCGCTGGAACTGCTCAAGAAGATCCTGAACGACGAGATCAAGGCGAAGTCCAGGACGAACCTGGTGAGAGGCCGCGCCCTGCTGGAAATGCTGGACGACGCCATCAAGCGCTACCAGAACCAGTTGCTGTCCACGGCGGAGGTCATCCAACACCTCATCGACCTGGCCAAGGAACTGCGCCGGGAACGCGACCGCGCCGGCAACATGAACCTCACCGAGGACGAACTGGCCTTCTACGACGCTTTGGAAACCAACGACAGCGCCGTCCAGGTGTTGGGCGACGACCAACTCCGGGCCATTGCCCGCGAGATCGCCGAGCGGGTGAAAGCCAACGCCACCATCGACTGGACACTCAAGGAAAGCGCCCGGGCCAATCTGATGCGGCACGTTGGGCGTGTTCTGCGATTGCATGGATACCCACCGGACAAACAGAACCAAGCAATCGAAACAGTTCTCAAACAAGCGGAATTGCTGGCCGACAAACTAACGAAATAACAAAGCAGCGGAGAATCCCATGCGAGGCATAAAAAGCCCAGGACAACGGCGGGGGGTCCGGGGGACTCGATGATTCGGAGGGCGGCCCTACATCCATCGGCCTAAGCAGGCCGATGGAAGCACGTCCCAACGGCCGCCCGGAGAGTTCGAGACCCCCGGTGGCGGGATCCCCAAGGGCCGCCAGTGGCCCTTGGGTCGGGGTACAGGGACCCGACGGCCCCTGTAAACGTGCGCCCAGCGCCCGAGCCGAAGGCTCCAGCGCAGCGCAACGGGCCAAAGGCCCAACCCACAGCACTATTCTTTTCCAGTCTCTCGATCACCCCTCACCGTCTCCAGGAGAAGCCATGGCATCCGACAACAATCCCGTCGCCCCCGATCCCTGTGCGGCCCCCGCGACAAGCACCGGCAACCACGCCCTGCGGTTCCATCTCCCCATCAAGCACCTGATGCCCGTGTTCGGCGAAGGGTGGTTCGCCCTCAAGGCCGAGGCCTTCGCGCGGTTCTTCGGGACGCCCGTGTTCCTGGTGGCCCAGACCGCCGTCGTGGGCATCTGGATCGGGATCAACGTCGCCGGGCTCACCAAGTTCGACGTCTATCCGTTCATCCTCCTGAACCTCGCCTTCAGTCTCCAGGCGGCCTACGCGGCTCCGCTCATCCTGCTGGCGCAGACCCGGCAGGCCGACCGCGACAAGGCCCACGCCGAAGCCGACGCGCAGCACCGGGAAGCCATCGCCGAGATGAACGAGAAGCGACAGATCCTGGCCGCCCAGCAGACCGTCCAGATGGTGGAACTGCTCCAGCAGAACACCAAGCTCACCGAGCTCACGACGCAGTTGAGCCAGCGCATCGAAACGCTGACCCAGGAGATGCACGACAAGATCCTGACGTCGTGACCCCCCTCGCCTTCCGCCTATTCGGTCCAGGCCGCGTACGTCCCGATCACCGAAAGTTCGGTGACCATCTCGCCCAGGTGTTCCAAGGCCCTGTCGACCTTGGGGTCGCCCGCGACCAGATGCAGGTCCACGAAGAAACGGTAGCGCCACGGCGCTCCGGGGATGGGCCGGGATTCGATGCGCGCGAGGTCGATGTCGCGCAGGGCGAACACGCCCAAGGCGCGAAACAGGCTGCCGGGTCCGGCGTTGTCCAGGGTGAAGGCCAAGCTGGTCTTGGACGCTGTTCCGGGAGGCGGCGGCGAGGGCTCCAGCGCCGCGAAGAGGAAGCGGGTGAAGTTGGAGGGGTCGTCCTCCATGCCTTCGTGCAGGATCTCCAGGCCGTAGGTCTCGGCGGCGAGCTTGGAGGCGATCACCGCCACTCCCGGTTCCCGGGTCTGGGAAAGCTCGCGTGCGGAGGCCGCGGTGTCCCCTCTGGAGATCCGCGCCTGGGGGAGCAATTCCTGCAGGTGCCGGCGGCACTGGAGGATGGGCTGGGGGTGCACGCGCACCTCGTGGATGTCCCGGATTCGCGTGCCGGGGAGGGCCATCAGGCAGTGGTGTACGTGGACCACGGTTTCCGCCACGGCGTGGAAGCCCGCGTCCGCCAGGACGTCCCAATTGTCGTGGAGGTTCGCCGTTCCGGCCAGGGTGTTTTCCACCGGCAGCGCGGCCAGGTCCACGGTGCCGTTGCGCAGGGATTCGTGGACGGTGGGAAAGTCGGGGAGGCCCACCGCCACCGCACCGGGGCCGTAGATCTGGCGGATGGCCATCTCGGAATAGGCGCCGGGCTGGCCTTCGTACGCCACGCGCGGCGCGTGGGCCGTGGGCTTCGCAGGGGTCCTGGATTCGATCGACATGGACTGGGAAACTAGAACCTGGCGGAATTGCCGGTGGCGACGGTCCCGGTGGAGTCCGTTTCCGTGCCTATCCTTCCCCAAGGCCGACCGCGTTGCATTGTCGAGGATCCTGCGAAGGTTCCGATGGAAGGGGTGGCATGGAGAGACGCGCGAAAGACGTTGCCTCCGGTGGCGACCAGGTTGCCGGGTTTGGAAGGGTGCACGAAATCGACGGGATCCGGGGGTGGGCGGCGCTGTCGGTCCTGCTCTTCCATTTCGTCTACACCTGCCTGGGCACCCGAATGCCCTTCTTCCATGGTCCACTCTTTCGCACCACCATGGATGGGTCCCTCGCGGTCCTGGTCTTCTTCGTCCTTTCCGGGGATGCCTTGGCCACGGCCTTCCTGGGCTCCAACCTCCGAGGCCGCCTGCGCATGGTGGTGGGACGGTGGCCTCGTCTGGCGTTTCCCGTCGCCATCTCCTGCATCATCGTGTTCGCCCTCGTCCAATTTGGCGCGGTGTTTTCCCGCGAAGCGGGGGTGGCCCTGGGTCTGGAGGATTGGCTGGGCTCCTTCCTGAACTTCCGCACGCATGTCTGGGGCCTGTTGCGGTTTTGCCTGGTGAACGTTTTCCTGACCTCCGACCCGGAGGGATCCTACAATCCCATCCTCTGGAGCATGGCCGTGGAATTCAAAGGCTCCTTCCTGGTCTTCGGGTATCTGTTCGCGGCCGCGAGGATGAAGCTTTGGGGACACCTCGCGTTGCTGGGAGCGATTTCCGGCCTCCTGGTGTGGAAGGGCTCCTACCTCTGCCTCTTTCCGATCGGGATCGCTTTCGCTCTTTGCCGGAGGGCGGGCGTGTTGGACAAATGGCGATCGACGCGGGTGGGAATCGGAGCGGGATGGCTCCTTCCGGCCGCGGTGGGGCTTTGGATCGCATTCGCAAGATTGCCTTTGGAGACCTTCCGGGGCGTTGTCGCGGCTCCTCTGTTCCTGCTCGGGGTCCATGCGAACCCGTGCCTGCTGGGGTTCTTCCGATCCCGCCTCTCCCTGTTCCTGGGCAGGATCTCCTTTCCTCTGTACGTGCTCCAATTCCCGGTGCTCGTCTCCCTGTCCTCGTGGCTGTTCTGGAAGGTAGGAGCCGCCGGCCGATTGGATCCGGGCACGGGATTGATGGTGGCCTTGGTCAGCTGCCTGATCACGGGGGCGTTGGCCTTCCCCCTCGCTTGCCTGGACGAATCCTACCAGCGGGGTTTGCGGCGGGTGCTGGGTGGGAAACGGACGTGATGTCGCGGGTGGAGCGGTTCAGTTCCCTCCCTGCAACTTCTTGAGCTCGTCGCGCAGTTTGGCCGCTTCCTCGTATTGCTCCTCTTCCAAGGCCGCGGAAAGACGGTTCTGGATCTGTTCGAGGGCGTCGTGCCTGTTGGCGTCCTCGTCCTCTCCTTGGCGTTCGAAGGGGACGGAAGTCTCTTCCCAGAGGTCGCGATCCACGTAGATGGGGGCGGAAAACCGCAGGGCCAGGGCGATGGCGTCGGAGGGGCGCGCGTCGGTTTCCACTTCCTCTCCGTCCTTGGAGAAGACCAGCCGGGCGAAGAAGGTGCCCTCCTGGGCCTCCGTAAGCAGCACCCGGATCACCTCCGATCCCAGTTCCTCCAGAACGGACTTCATCAGGTCGTGCGTCAGGGGGCGCGGAAATTGTCCGCCGTTCAGGGCCTGGGCGATGCTGTGGGCCTCCGGAGCCCCGATGAAGATGGGCAACCCCTTGTGCGATCCCGGCAGCCGCAGGAGCACCATGAAGCCCACGTTGGAGAGCGTGAGGGCTTCGACCTTGATCTCGAGGAATTTCCAGGCGTCGAAGGACATGGCTCGAAGATACCCTATCCGCCCGATCCCGGTCGAGAGCTTTCGTCGATGGACCTCACCAGCTTCGCCACGCCCTGGACAGGAGGAGCAGGCCGGTGAGGAACGAGATCGGCGCGGCCATCAGGCGGAAGGTGCGCTGGGCCGACGGGGGGCGGCGCAGATCCCAGACCACCACGCTGGATCCCCATCCCAGACAGATTCCGCAAGCCTGGAGGCCCGCCGCGCGCGGTCCTTGGACGGTGGCCAGGAGCCCTTGGCCCAGGAACAGGGTGGCGCCGTGGCGGAGCAAAAGATCGCGGCCCGAGGCGAAGGACAGCCGGTCCAGCGGGCGGCGTTCGCGCGGCAGGGGGTGGCTGGAGAAGATCCAAAGGCTCTCCAGCAGGTAGAGGACCGCGGCGGTCCCCAGCGGCAGGAACTCCAATTCGTGGCTTCGCACCACGGGAGCGAGGGCGTCGGCGCAAAGGAGCGCGAGGCAGGCGAGCCCGACCAGCGCGAATCCTTGGCCCAGCACGAAGGAGAATCGCCCCGAAGACCTCGCGTCGGGGTTTTCCGGAGCGAGCGTCTCGCCCAGGAGACCCCATCCTCCCAACATCCAGAACACGAGAAATCCGAAGGTGATGTGCAGGCCGTTTCCGGCCGCTAGGGTGGTCATGCTCCGAAAGATGCGAATCCAACCGCCCGGAAGGTTCCCCCTCCCCGCCACTGCCGGGTCTGGGTGATGCCGGTGGGATCCGTCCCGGACACCACCCGCTGCAAGCGACCTCGGGCGCGCTCGGCGATGGCGGGATCCATCTCCACGGAAATCCAATCGCGGCCGGTCTTGTGGGCCACGGCGGCGGTGGTGCCGGAACCGCAGAACGGATCCAGGACCAGGTCGCCCGGCTCCGTGCAGAGCTCCAGCAGGCGCTCGGCCAGGCTCTCCGGTTTCTTGCCGCTGCGAAACGGCACCGCCCCCTCGCGGCCCAGGTTGATGGTGGACAGGTCGGTCCACAGGTCGGACAAGGGCTCGTCCAGATGGTCGGAGAGGAAGAGCATCTGCTTTCCCTCCCACCAGACGTAGGACTCTCCCCAGGGCGAGACCAGCCGGGCCAACGGGGTGCGGGGACGTTCGGCGTCGGGCAGGCCCGTGAACCAGCGGTTGTTGGTGCGGTACACGCATCGGGAGGCGTTCTCCTGGCGGAACCGCTCCAGGGAGCCGGGGTCGTCGGGAATTCCACGTGCCTGGGCGGCCTCCTTCAAGGGCACCACCCGCCACGATTCCACCTGGTCCTGGGGGTTCTCCAGGAACCAGCGATAGTACTTGGCATAGGCGTCCAAGCGGTCGGACGATTTTTGTCTGCGCATGGGGCGAAGCGCGGCCCGGGGGCCGGCACCGTACAGTAGCACGTATTCCTTGACGCGGGGAAGCAGGCGGTCCTGGTAGCGCATCTTCACGCCGGACAGTTCGCTCATCTTCACGCACACGGTGTTGATGCGCCGTTCCCGTCCCGCGATCCCGTCCAAAAGGGTCTGCAGCGCGGCCTGTTCGGAGTCGTCGATGTGGCAGGCGAGGATCCCGTCCGGAGTCAGGAATTTGCAGAAAAGGCGCAGCCGTGGTTCCAGCCAGGCGAGCCACTGGGCGGAATCGCGATCGTCGGGATAGTCCTTGCGGTTCTTCGCGTTGTAGGGCGGATCGGCCAGCACCAACCGACACCGCCCGCCGAATTTGGGAAGCAGGCCGGGAAGGACCCCCAGGTTGTCCCCCCGGACCAGAAGCCCGCGGGAACCCGCCGTCATGGCAGCTTCACCACCTGGCGCTGGCGCAGCAGGTCCAGGGAGAATCCGGTCGCGCCCGCCAACAAGGCGAAAACCGACACGGTGTTTCCGGCCGCGTTGACCCGCGCCGAAAGGAGGAGGTCGTTTCCGTCCATGCGCAGGTCGGTCACTTCCTCGGACGTGCGCAGGAGGCGGTCGCGTCCGTCCATGACGTCCGGAAGGGGCTCGGTGCCAAAGCGGAGGGCGGCTTGGCGGAGGAGCTTGGCGTCGGAAAGGTCCGGCCCGTCCTTGGTCGCGTCCGACAGCAACCGGTAGGTCATGGTGGGGGGAACCGGGAGATCGTAGCCGGGCGACGGCTCGAAGGAGACGACGTCGAACCCGGCGGGGAGGAAGGCGGAAAGGAGGGCGGGCACGGAGGAGGGATCTTCCGGGGCCACCTCCAATTCCACCAGGAAGGGTTCGGAAAGGGTGGAAAGTCCCACCGGCAAGGCGCCGGCGTTCTTGAACCTCGGCTTGGGGCTGAAACCGCGGCTGTAGAAGAGCTTCAGCCCCGCGCGGCGCATGGACTTCTCCAGAAGCCCCATGGTGCCGTGGTGGCTCAGGAACCTGGCGAGGCCCGTCTTGGAGAAGCGGATGAGCCAAGGTTGGCCGCGCTGGGATTTGGTCTTCTCGTTCCAGCCCAGGTCGGGTGCCGTTGCGTCCGGTTCCTCTTCCGCCGAGCCTTCGGGGTTCTGTGGTGGCGCGGTTTTCGGAGACACCCGTCCGCGCTCCAGGCGGGCGAGCGAACTGGGGTCCAGGGGCATGCGGCCCTCCGCCTCCGGTGGCAGACCGGCGGCGGGTCCCGCCTTGGCCTTGCCCGCGTAGGTCCCGGGCGGGGGCAAGGTGACCTGACCGGGTTCGGGCGGCGAGAGCTTGATGTCGGCGTAGTTGCCGGGAATCCCGCAGTGGTTGCAGGCTCCCCAGCGGCAGTCGGGAACCTCTTCGGTTTCCGGCTTGTACATCTTCTTCCACTCTTCCTTGAGGAAGCCCTTGGTGGCCCCGGCGTGGATGAAGTCCCAGGGGAAGGTCTCGTCCAGCTCGCGGCGCCGGAACACGCGCTGGTCGGAGTCGTAGCCGTGGCGCGCGAAGATCTCCTTCCAGGCGTCCAGTCCCCGGAAGCTCTTCTCGTTCGACTCGAAGACCATCCCCTCGCGCGAGGCCTCCAGGATCATGGGGGCCAATTGCCGGTCGCCGCGGGCGAACACGGATTCGACGTACCCGATCTCCCAGTGGCTCCAGGTGATGCGCACGTGCTTGCGCAGTCGGAATCTGTCCCGCACGAAACGGATGCGCTCCTGCGCCTGGTCGCCCCCCACGTAGGGTTCCCACTGCATGGGCGTGTGCGGCTTGGGCACCAGGATGCCCACGTTGGGATGGATCTCGGCGCGGCGGGTGTGGCGCGAGCCCACCTTGGCCAGGCTTTCGATCAGGCCGCAGAAGGCGTCCATGTCTTCCATGTCCTCGGTGGGAAGCCCGATCATGGTGTAGAGCTTGATGGAGTGGCCGCCGTTCTGGAAGACCCCCTCCGCCGCCTGCACCATGTCCTCGTCGGAAATCGTCTTGTTGATCAGCTTGCGCAGGCGCTGGGAGCCGGTCTCCGGAGCGAAGGTGGCGGTGCGTCCGCCGCGCGCGCGCGCGACCTTGCGCGAGAGGGCCTGCCCGAACATGTTGGCGCGCAGCGACGGCAGGGACAGGTTCACGTTGCGGAAGGCGGGATCGTCCACCAGGCGGTCCACCAGGGGTTCGATCCGCGAATAGTCGGCGGTGGAAAGGGACAGGAGTCCCAGCTCGTCGGATCCGGTGGATGCCAGTCCGGCCTTGGCCAGGTCGATCACCTGGTCGGGGGTGATCTCGCGGATGGGCCGGTACCAGTAGCCTGCCTGACAGAATCTGCAACCCTGGGTGCACCCGCGCACCAGCTCCACCGCGAAGCGCTCGTGGACCACGTCGCCGTTGGGCACCGGCACCTGGACGGCCATGTCCCGGGGGTCCAGGTTCTCCACCCAGGTGCGGCGCACGCCCTTGGCGCGGGCGTAGGGGCCGTTTCCGTCCATGCCCGCCGGGATCAGGTCGCCGAAGGGTCCCATCTCCATGGGGATGGCGGTGGGGACGTACATGCCGGGAAGGCCCGCGACCAGGCGCAGGATCTCGGCGCGCGGGATTCCTTCTTCGCGACGGCGCTGGGCCAGTTCCATGAGGGCGCGCACCAGGATCTCGCCGTCCCCGACCACGAAGGCGTCGAAGAAGGGGGCCACCGGTTCCGGATTGGCGGTGCAGGGTCCGCCCCCGATCACCAGCGGGTCTTCCTCGCCGCGGTCGGCGGCCCAGACCGGGATCCCCGCGAGATCCAGGACGTAGGGGACGTTGGTGTAGTTGAGTTCGGTCTGGAGGGTGATGCCCACGACGTCGAATTCCGTCAACGGTCGGTGCGTCTCCAGGGATCCCAGGGGGATGCCGTTCTTCCGCAGGAGGTCGCCCATGTCCGGCCAGGGCGCGAAGGCGCGCTCGGCGGCCCAGCGGGGATCCGAGTTCACCACGTGGTACAGGATCCGCAGCGCGTTGTTGGACATGCCCAGTTCGTAGAGGTCCGGGAACACCAGCGCGATCCGCGCGCGCGCCTCTTCCTTGACCGTCTGCCCGGCTTCCCCACCAATGTATCGGTAGGGATTCTCCACCTGCGAGAGCAGTGGGGCGATGGCATCCTGGAGCGTCATGGAAGTCCTGTCTGGGGCACCGCGGACCGTCCGCTGCCGAGGTGGGCCAAGATACCTTCCCTGCGGTCTCCTCGCGCACCCGTGGTCGTATTGCCGAGGGTCCAGGCGAGTAGGTTTTGGCGCAACCATGATGATCGCCCTTCTCCTCCATCTTTCCACGGCCCAACCGGTCGACATTCCCCTGGACGCGGGCACCTGGGTGCGCAAATCCCTTTCCGTCCTGCCCGTGGCCGCCGCCCCGTGCGTCCCGGCCTCCGCGGAGGAGATGCGCAGGGAGTGGAAGGAGGAACACCCGCAGAAGGGGAAGCGAAAGCCCAAGCCTCCTTCGGAAGAGGAACTGCGCCGACACGCCTTGGAACGAGACCGGGTGTGCCGGGAAGTGGCGAAGCGGGTCGAAGCCGCCGGGTCGGAGTGGACCTCCCTTCCCGACTTCCACCGGTTCGACCGGAACCCCTTGCCCCAGGACCTGGAAGAAAAGGCGAGCAAGGCGCTGGAACATGGAATGCCCGGCCTGGAGAAGGATTTGCCGGATTTTGCCGCACCCCTGAAGGATTGGCTGTCCCAAGCCTCGCTTGACCGGGCCAAGACCCTGGAATCCGACTACCAGAAGAATTCCATGGTGGCGGAAAAGGCCCACGAGGAGGACATCGTGGGCACCCAGACCGCCACGGTGCGCAATGCCGCGTGGCTTCTCGCCCTGCGCGTCGAGGGTCTGCGACTGACGCGGCGCAAGGGCGTGTGGTCCATCACGGGTCGGCGGACCCTGGGCGTGTGGCACTTCGACGCGCGGACCTCGCGATTTCGCCGGATCGCCCGCTGGAACGAGGGCTTCGAGGAGGATCTCGTCGATCCTTCGCGGGCGGCTCCGGTGGCCTTGGGTG
>Ga0181516_10001320_pt1 | contig 19198 bp, 17 predicted proteins | sample PEATcosm2014_Bin_25_FD_121104 | JGI IMG/M metagenome (GOLD analysis project Ga0181516, IMG submission 121104) | Peatland microbial communities from MTU Mesocosm Facility, Houghton, MI, USA - PEATcosm2014_Bin01_10_metaG | ecosystem: Environmental > Terrestrial > Soil > Wetlands > Peat | place... | reverse complement strand
TCACAGACAGAATGTGATATAAGTCACGTTCAGGGAAATGTGAATTCAAGCAGGACAGTGCCAAGTGTGGATGGTCAGCCCGGGCTTGGAACGCTGGAAGTGTTATCATCTTAGTAACATTGGGAGGGTGGCGTTGGGATCACCATACGGCTTGGAACTGGTTGAAAACTGCGTGATCTGCAAGCTGCGCACTGACAGCTTTTTCTGTGGCCTGCCCAAAACATCATTGGAAGCGTTTGAGAAGCTTAAGTTCACCGCAGCCTACCCTGCTGGCGCAGTACTGTTTGTGGAAGGGCAATCGCCACGCGGCATTTATATGCTATGCAAGGGGCGCGTGAAGCTTTCGACGACATCGAGCGACGGCAAGACTCTTATCTTGAAGATCGTTCAGCCAGGCGAAGTACTGGGGCTACACGCTACGGTTTCCAACACGCCTTATGAGATCACGGCGGAAACGGGACAGCCCTGCCAGTTGAATTTCATCAAGCGGGAAGACTTCCTACGTTTCCTGCAGCAGCATGGTGATGCCTGTTTGAAGGCTGCGCAGCATTTGAGCCGTGACTGCCAGTCCGCATATCAGCAAATCCGCTCCTTGGGATTGTCACATTCGGCTCCCGAACGACTGGCGAGACTGTTGTTGGAGTGGTCGCACGGCGAGGGCGCGGACGAGGCAGGGATGCGAATCAAGGTCGCGCTGACGCACGAAGAGATCGCGCAGATCATCGGAACGTCGCGTGAAACTGTCACACGCACACTGGCGGATTTCCGCAAAAAGCAAATCGCCGTTCTAAAGGGATCCACCCTTATGATTCGGAACAAGCCGGCTCTAGAGCGACTCGTCGGAGCCTGATTTAGTCGGCGTGAAAAGGGAGATATGCTGCAACGGTGGATTATTTCCCTTTTTGGGAATTATTGTTTGCTTGAGCTCTGTGCAAAACGAGCAGTGAGCACCTGCTGATTTCTTCAACACTGTCGCAACTATTTGCGATCACCTGTTGCACAATGCATCGAATACCCCTCCAATCATCGTTTTTCCGCACGCGATAGTGTGATGCCGGTCACCGAGTAACACAAACCAACAGGTACATTGTTGCACCGCATCGAAAGATCACAATTTGGCGGAACGATGTGAATCATCGCTTCCCTGGCCCGACCCCAAAGAAGGGACCAGTGAGGTTGTCCGGAGCCACAGGCTACGGCGTGTAGTTTCATTTCCGGTCAAGTGTGTAGACACTTGACCGCTGAAGAGTCAGGCAGCGAAGGAAGAGCAAAGCGTTGGAAGAATATCCAGCGTCAATGCAAGTGCGATGTGGGAGACAGGCGCTTTGAAGGCCGTAGCCACTGCACGCTCGTCCACCGCGGCGCGAACCGCGGGCCTGCGTGAGGTAACTGATAAAAAGGTTACCGGCTCCGTCCGCAACAAATCCGCCCTAATCCCATGCCCTGTGAACTTATTCCGACTGACATTGTCATGCCAGCCGTTAGCGGTGTGGAGATCTTATGAGCAAGGGAATTCTTTACGATGCGACACTGTGCATCGGATGTAAACAGTGTGAGAGCGCTTGCGCTCAGCAGAACGAGCTCCCCTATGATGACAAGATAGCGGCGGAGTCGGTTCAGACTGACCACAAGTTCACTACGGTTCTCACAAAGGATGACAAATACATGCGTCGGCTTTGCCAGCATTGTGACCATCCGGCGTGCGCTTCGGTTTGCCCTGTAGGTGCCTTCCACAAGACGGCGGACGGCCCTGTGGTGTATGACGTCTGGAAGTGCATCGGATGCCGTTACTGCATGGTGGCCTGTGCATTTTCGGTTCCCAAGTACGAGTGGGGCAAACTCAACCCGCGTGTCCGCAAGTGCATCATGTGTCCGGACCGCGTATCGCAAGGCCTTGCGACGGCCTGCGCCACGGCCTGCCCAACAGGTGCGACAAAGTTTGGCGATCACGATGCATTGATTGCCGAAGCGAAGGACAGGATCCGCAATAATCCCGAAAACTACGTTGATCACATTTATGGTTTGAATGAAGTGGGCGGAACCGGCGTTCTGATGCTGTCTTCTGTGCCCTTCGAGCAGTTTGGCCTACCGAAGATTCAACGCATCGGAGAAGAGCCGTTGCCAGAGTACACCGGCCGCGTGATGGAAATGATGCCGGACTTTATCCCCCTGTGGGCCTTGGTCCTTGGCGGCGTGTACTGGGTATCAAATCGGCGCGCTGAAGTTGCCGAAGTTGAAGCGGAAGAAAAGGCGATGAGAGGTGCGAAATGACGATCATGAACATAAAGGTAACGTTCTGGAGAGTTCTGTTTGTGGTGATCATGATTCTTGGTCTCTACTCCACATACGTACGCTATCTTCATGGCCTGGGCGCGGTCTCCCACATGAACGACCAGTATCCCTGGGGACTGTGGATCGGCTTTGATTGCCTTTGCGGTGTCATGCTGGCGGCTGGTGGCTTCTGCGTAACCGGCGCGGTATACATCTTCCACGTCGAGCGCCTGCACAGCGTTTGTCGCCCGGCGATTCTCACGGCCTTTCTCGGATATGTATTGTTCATCGTCGGGCTGCTGTTCGATCTGGGCCGCCCGTGGTTCATCTGGCACCAGATGATCTACATGAACTTCCACTCGGTAATGTTCGAAGTGGGCATGTGCGTGATGACCTACACCACGGTTCTGTTCCTGGAATTCCTCCCCAACGTGTTGGAGCGTTTCAATCTTCAGGCGCCTATTCGCTGGGTCAAGAAAATCTATCCCGTACTGGTCTGTCTCGGTATCCTGCTCTCCACGCTGCACCAGAGCTCGCTCGGTTCGCTTTTCCTGATCTTCCCGGAAAAGATGAGTCCATTCTGGTACACACCGGCACTGCCGTTCTTCTTCTTCCTTTCGGCCATCGCGTGCGGCTTGGCGATGACCATCTTTGAATCTACCCTCAGCGCACGCGCGTTCGGGCGTGGCTTGGAGCGTTCCGTCATGACAGAACTCGGCGGCGCGCTGTACGTGGTTACCTGGATCATTGCACTTTTAAAGCTTCAGGACTTGGTTCACCGTCACGTGTTCGCGACCATCTTCAAAGGCTCTTACGAGGCGTATTTCCTATGGGCCGAGCTGACCATGTGCTTCGTGATTCCTCTCACCATGCTCAGCTTCAAGAAGGTCAGGACGAATCCGCACCTGCTGTACCTTGCTGCCTTGTCCACCATTCTCGGCTTTGTCACCAACCGACTGAATGTGGGAATCACCAGCATGGACAGATGGAATGGAAGTCATTACCTGCCCAGCTTTACTGAGACCAGCATCACACTCATGATCTGCGCATTGGGCTTCTTCTTCTTCACGTTGGCAGTGAAGTTTCTGCCTATCTTTGAAGATGAGGAACATCATGGAGCGCACGCCGCGCCTGCGCTTCACCTCGACGATGTTCGTGAGCCCTCATTGGTGAACTAGTTGTAAAGGTGGGAGTCCATCCCTGACAGATGGACTCCCACGACTTTCGGGAGCGGTAATGCTGGAGCAGTTCCAATCGCGGGTGAAGCACGTCAGCACCAAGCTGCTCGTCCTGCTGCTGACCTGCCTGGCATGTGGTTCGGCATTTCTCGGTTACATCAATATTCGACTGCACCGGCACGACCTGGAACAAGTTTCGCTGGAGCAGGCAATTGAAATCAGCGACTTCGTCAGGGACAACACTTATCGCTCCATGATGGCCAATGACCGGCAGGGTCTACACGAGGCTATGCAGGCAATTGGCAGTCATAAAGAGATCGAGCGGATCAGAATCATCAATCACGACGGCCGGGTTGCATTCTCCAGCGACGCTGGCGAGACAGCTGTATTGCTTTCCCGCGGTAGTCCCCAGTGCATGGAGTGTCATCACGGCTCGGGCACACCGACGCTGGTGAAACGCTTCCGCATTTACGAGGCCGAAAAGCAGGGTACTTATCGTGTCCTGGGGGTAATTACCCCGATCTGGAACAAGCCGGAATGCTCGAACGCTGCGTGTCATGCGCATCCGGCCAGCCAACGCATACTCGGAGTGCTGGATACCGACTTGTCCTTGAAGCAAGAGGACGCCAGCCTGGCTCAAAGCAGCACGTGGATCATTTTGCTGCTACTCGGAGGAGCGTGCATAGTCGGGGTATTTGTGTGGTTTGCGATTCGGACTGTGCTTCATACTCCGCTGATGCGGCTGCGCGAAGGCACGGAGCACCTGGCCGAAGGCGAGCTGGGCTACCAGATTCCAGTGCAATCGGCTGACGAACTGGGCGATTTGGCAAAAGCCTTCAACAGCATGAGCAACCAGTTGCAGGCAGCACAACGGGAGATTACCAGTTGGACTCATACGCTGGAACATCGCGTTGAGCAAAAGACCAGCGAATTGCAAAACACCCAGCAGCAAATATTGCAGGTGGAACGCATGATCGCCATCGGGAAGATGTCAGCCGTGGTGGCGCATGAGATCAACAATCCTTTGGCCGGAATTCTGACCTATTCGAAGCTGCTGAAGAAATGGATTGCTCGTGGCATTCGAGACGACGAGCAGCGCGACGAGGCAATCGAAGCGTTGGACCTGATTGCCAGCGAGAGTAAGCGTTGCGGTGAACTGCTGCAGAATCTGCTGTCATTCTCGCGCACTGCGCCGATTAATCTGAGCCTGTCGGACTTGAATACGGTGATCGCTCGAACGATCCGGCTGGCCGAGCACAAGGCAGAGATGAGCGGCGTACTGCTGCAAGTGGACCTGGATCGCAACCTTCCACCATTGCACTGCGACGCTGCGCAGATCGAGCAGGTCGCGTTGGCGATGGTGATCAATGCCATTGATGCGATGCCCCACGGAGGGAATCTGTGGGTGTCTACCCGGGTACTGCCGGGAACTGAGCAGATTGAATTGCAAGTACGAGACGATGGTGTCGGAATTCCGCCGGAGATTTTGCCGCAGATTTTCGATCCTTTCACAACAACGAAGGAAGTGGGTAAGGGCGTCGGACTGGGACTGGCGGTTTCCAAGGGAATTGTGGAACGCCACGGGGGTCACATCGAAGTCACCTCCGAACTGGGCGTGGGCACCACTTTCAGGATTATTCTGCCGATTCGTGCAGTGCTGCACGAGAAAGAACATGCACAGGCTACGTCGAGTCATTGAGCGCGAAGCGCTAAGGCGCAGGAGTGGAACGTGAGCGAGAACAAGGGCCGTTTGCTGATCGTGGATGACGAGTTAAGCGTACGCGACTCTCTGAATAAGTGGTTCCGCGAAGAGGGTTACGAAGTGGGCACGGCGGAAAATGCCAGCGAAGCCTTGCTGCGCCTTGCGGAACATCCATGGGACATCGCATTGCTGGACATCAAGATGCGCGGCACGGACGGCATCGAGTTGCAGCGGCGAATTCACGAGTTGGATCCAAACCTGATCGTAATCATGATGACCGGCTATGCTTCGGTTGAAACCGCGGTGGCCGCGCTGAAGAACGGCGCGTACGACTACGTGACCAAACCGCTCGACCCAGACGAAATTGCACATCTGATGCATAACGCGCTCTCTCATCGCCAAGCCCAGAACGAGAACGTCCGCCTCCGCGAAACCGTGGACCAGGTGGCAAGGCCGGACCACATGGTGGGCCAGAGTTCCGCGATGAAGAGAGTGTTTGAGGCGATTGAGACGGTGGGTCCTACGGATGCCACCGTACTGATCACCGGCGAGAGCGGCACAGGTAAGGAATTGGTGGCGCGAGCGATTCACTTTGCCAGCCCGCGGCGTTATCACCCGCTGGTGGCCATCCACTGCGGGGCCCTGACCGAAACGCTGCTCGAGAGCGAACTGTTCGGACACGAAAAGGGTGCATTCACCGGAGCCCAGTACCGCAAGAAAGGTAAGTTCGAAGTGGCCGAAGGCGGCACGGTTTTTCTGGACGAAATCGGCGACATCAGCCTTCGTACGCAGACCGATATGCTGCGCGTGTTGCAGGAGCGCGAGATTGTACGCGTGGGCGGCAATACGTCAATCAAAGTCGATTTCCGCTGCGTGGCCGCCACGAACAAGCCGCTCGAGCAGGCAATCGACGAAGGACGCTTCCGGCCTGATCTGTATTACCGGCTGAATGTGTTCCGCATTGAGCTGCCGCCTCTACGCGAACGCCGCGATGACATTCCAATGCTGGTGGATCACTTTGTGCGCAAGTTCTCGCGCGAGATGAATAAGAGAATCCTGCGGGTGAATCCGCGCGCCATGGACCTGCTGCAGCAATATCACTGGCCGGGCAACATCCGCGAGTTGGAAAACGCGGTGGAGCGCGCCATGGTAGTTTCGCAGGAACCGGAGTTGCGCGAGCGGGACTTCACCATTCAGCCCCATGCCACCACGGCTGCTCCGCTGCCGGATGCACGCTCGCTGGAAGATATGGAGAAGTCGCACATTCTGCGCGTGCTGGATGAGTGCGGTGGCAACCAGACCAGGGCCGCCGAGGTACTGGATATCGACCGCGTCACTCTGCATCACAAATTGAAGAAGTACGGATGGAGCAAGCAGCTACTGGGCGCGACTGAAAACAGATGAAGGTATTACAGCTACTACCAATCGGGGGACCTCATGAACCGATGCTGGATTGGCTGCGCTCGGAGCTTTCCGAGGCGTTCCAGATCCGCTGCGAGATTCTGAGCCCGCCGTTGCGGCCTGACTTTGCGTTCCATGCCGAGCGCGGCCAGTATCACTCCAGCGAATTACTCGCGCGAATGCAGCAGTATGCGAACTGGAAGACCTGGCGTGTGCTCGGCGTCACGCCGGTTGATTTGTACATACCAATCCTGACGTTTGTCTTTGGCGAGGCGCAAATGGGAGGCAAATGTTCCGTAGTCTCCTATGCCCGCTTGAGACAGGAGTTCTACGGTTTGCCCGCGGACGTCAATCTGCTTGCGCGTCGCCTACTGATCGAATGCGTGCACGAGCTTGGGCACACCCTTGAACTCCACCACTGCGAAGACTATCGCTGCGTGATGTCCAGCTCGCACGCGGTGGAGTGGATCGATTTGAAGGAACAGACCTTCTGTCTGGACTGCGCAAGCAAGGCGCGCGCACTAGCACGCAAATAAACCCTCCTCGCTGTCACAACACTTGATCGTTCGAGATCTACTCCGACTCCCCACTTCCGGATAGCATTGCGATAGGCTGGCAATAGTACAATCGGCTTTCAGTCCAAGAATGCTGACAGGAGCGTTGCATTGATCGTTGCCGGCGTGATGAGCGGCACCTCAGCGGATGGCGTGGATGTGGCCTTGGTGCGACTGACCGGGCAGGGTGTACGCGTACGCTTTGAGTTGATTCGACATCGCGCGTTTCCCTACTCCGCTGCGATTCGCGAAGCTATATTGCGTGCGATGAACGCGCCGGCAATTTCCGTGAGCGAGTTGGCGCGACTTAACTTTCGATTGGCCGAAATTTATGCAGACTGCGTCCGGCGCACGGTTCGGAAGGCTGGAGTAACCTGCGAGTTGGTGGGCTGTCATGGGCAGACGCTCTATCACCAGGGCATCGCTTCCAATTATTTGGGAAAGAAGGTTGCTTGCACCTGGCAGACGGGCGACGGCTCGGTGCTGGCTGGTCATCTGGGTATACCTGTGGTGAGCGACTTCAGGCCAGCGGATATGGCTGCGGGCGGCCTTGGTGCGCCGCTGGTTCCCTTCCTCGACCTGCTTGTCTTTCGCCATGCGACACGCGGCCGCATCGTGCAGAACATCGGAGGCATCGGCAACCTGACGGCGATTCCTGCCGGAGCAACAGCCACCGAGGTAAATGCATTTGATACCGGGCCCGGCAACATGGTGATTGATGCGGTTTGCGAGCGCCTGTTCGGGAAACCGTTTGATGACCGGGGAAGGCTCGCGGCAAAGGGTGCTGTGCTCGACGCAATTCTGACGGAGCAGATGAAGCTCCCCTTCTTTCATCGGAGCGGACCGCGCACGGCAGGTCGCGAAGAGTTTGGACGCGAGTTCGTCAGCAAATTCGTCAAACAATGCGGGAGCGCCGCGAAGCATGACATTCTGGCCACCGCGACCGCACTGACAGCTCGCTCCATCGGGGAAGCCGTGCGGAAGCTTTCAAAGCGCGAGCGATATCAGGACCTTTTCGTTTCCGGCGGAGGAACACGGAACCTGTGCCTCATGGAGATGCTGCGCCGTGAGGTTACTGCTCTTGGGCTGACCGTACTTCCAACAGACGCGGTTGGCGTGCCCTCGCAGGCAAAGGAGGCGATTGCCTTTGCACTACTTGCCTACCAGACTTGGAACCGAAAGGTTTCCAACGTCCCGAAAGCGACAGGGGCGCGACGCGAGGTGATCCTGGGCAAGGTGAGCTATGTGTAAACGCGTGCTGGCGGGAATGGCGATCGCAGCCTGCCTGGCGCTTGGCGGCTGCTCCCGGCAGAAGCAGGATGCACACACGGCAGTCATGCTGATCGAGAGCTCGCCACTGAATCTGGATCCGAGAGTTGGGACGGACGCACAGTCCGAGCGCATCGGCGAGCTGATCTTTGAAGGTCTGGTTCGACGCGACGAGAAGTTTGAACTAAGGCCACGGCTGGCCGAGAGCTGGCAGATTCCTGATCCGCTCACCTATGTTTTTCATCTTCGTCACGACGTGCGCTTCCACGACGGCCAAATGATGACTTCCGCCGACGTGAAATGGACACTGGATTCCCTGTTGAGCGGAAGAATACGCTCGGCGAAAACCAGCGCCTATCGCTACGTCGATCGCGTGGAAGCCCCAGACGATTTCACCTTGATCATCCATCTCAAGGAGCCTTATGCGGCACTGCTCTGGAACTTATCCGATGGTGCGCTGGGAGTAGTGCCACGGGGTTCGGGTGAGGAACTCGCACGGCGCCCCATCGGCACGGGACCGTTCCGCTTCGTCTCCGAGACTCCGGACCGCGACGTGGTGATCGCAAGGAACGACCAGTACTGGGGCAAGCGCGCGGGAGTGGAGCGCGTGCTCTTCAAGGTAGTGCCGGACGCCACGACACGTGCACTGGAGTTGCGCAAAGGGTCGGCTGATGCAGAGATCAACGCATTGCCCGGTGACATGGTGCCGACGCTGGCACGCCAACCGAGGCTGATAGTTGAAGAGGCTCCGGGGACAAGCTATCAGTACCTGGCAATGAACCTGCGCGATCCTATCTTGCAGAACGTGCTGGTGCGTCAAGCTCTGGCATATGCCGTGGACCGGCAGACGCTCATTCATTACTTGTGGCACGACATGGCGCGTCCGGCGAATAGCGTGTTACCTCCGCAGCATTGGGCCTACGATGCCGACGCAAAACAGTATCCGCACGATGTGGCCAAGGCGCGCACGCTGTTGGATGAGGCCGGGTATCACGCCGGAAGCGACGGCGTGCGATTCCATCTTGTGATGAAGACTTCCACGGACGAGACGACGAGGCTGTTCTGCGCAGTGCTTCAACAACAGTTGCGCGAGGTAGGCATAGCTCTGGATATTCGCAGCTACGAGTTTGCCACCTTCTATGCAGACGTTGTGAAGGGTGCGTTCCAGCTCTACTCGCTCCGCTGGGTTGGCGGCAGCAACCAGGACCCGGACGTGTTTGAAAATGTATTCGACACCGCCAGCTTTGCTCCCAAACGCGCCAACCGTGGCTACTACTCGAATCCGGAGGTGGACCGATTGATTGCGAAAGGGCGGCACAGCGTGAACCAAGAGGAGCGTGCGTCCGCGTACAGGGAGATACAGCAGATTCTCAATCGAGACCTTCCATATGTCAATCTCTGGTGGGCAGACAACGTGCTTGTGCACACCCGCAGGCTGGAAAACGTACAACTTACGCCTGCCGGAAACTATGACTTCCTGCGCGATGCGACGTTGTCCTTCTGATCAACAGAGACTCTCGTTATTTACCTTACATTCAACTCTGGGTCTACTGGAGTGCGGTAGAATACTGCCTGTGCGGAGGATACATTGCCGAAGTTTGAAGAGTGCCTGCAAAGGCTCGAAGTGATCGTGAGAGAGATGGAAAAAGGCGAATTACCGCTGGAGGATTCTCTCAAACTATTTGAAGAAGGCGTTGGGCTCTCTGGTTCGTGTCGGAAAGAGTTGGAAGAAGCAGAAGGTAAGGTCGAGATACTTCTAAAGCAAAACGGGCAGCTACGAGCTGAGATCTTCGGCGAGAGCAGCGATCACCGATAACGAACTTTTCTTATCCTGGAACGACGAAGCCAAAACCTTTTCGACCGCCTATGCGGAAATGGGCAGAGAGTTGCACCTTTGGAGAGAAGATGCCATCGCCAACTGTTGTGATAGCACAAAACAATCCTGATATCGCTGCGGGATTAGCGAACGACCTTCATGCGCACTTTGCCCGGGTTGCCGTGGCTCAGAGCGCAACGGAGCTGCGCACGATGCTGCTGCACCACGAGGCGCGTGTGGCCGTGCTCGATCTGGAGTTGCTCGACGTAAATGAAATTCGTAATCTGGCTCGCAATTTTGGAGAGCTGACAATCATATGCACCCATCGCTCCCCGGATGAACGGATGTGGATGGATGCGCTAAAGGCTGGAGCCGTCGAATTCTGTCATCCCTTGGACCTTCGGTCGATTCTGCGCGCCTCACGCGTGGCCTCCAACCGCCAACATGGGGCAATCGCCGCATAAAGCACGATTGAGTTCACAGCCCCGCGAGCGCGGGGCTTTTTCATTTAAAGCGGCACACCGCGATGGGAAAGTACCTCACTGGCGCCTCCTGCACCTGCGCTGTTACACTTTTTAGCGCCCATGTTGAAAGAAACTTTACTCCAAGGTCAGAAGACTGCCGACGCGGCACTGGAACGTTTGTTGCCGCCCGCGACGCAGTATCCGAGTTCCATCCACCAGGCTATGCGCCACAGTGTCTTCGCCGGCGGCAAGCGGCTACGCCCAATTCTTTGCATGGAATCGGCGCGGATGGTAAGCGGATCAATGCCCGAGGGCGTTGACGAGCTGGGCGCGGCGATTGAGATGCTGCACACCTATTCACTGGTGCATGACGACCTGCCTGCGCTCGACAACGACGACTTGCGGCGGGGCCGTCCTACGTGCCATAAGGCGTTCGGAGAAGCCACGGCTATCCTGGCAGGAGATGCACTGCAGACGCAGGCCTATGAGGTTATGGCACGACTGAAGTGTCCCGCCGAGGCGCGAGTGCGCATTATCGAGGAGCTTGCGCATGGCACGGGAACACTAGAAGGCATGATTGGCGGGCAGGTGGTGGATCTGGAGTCCGAACACGTGCGGCCGGACCTGGCGACGCTTGAATACATTCACAAGGCCAAGACCGGGGCTCTGATCGTCTCTTCCCTGCTGACCGGCTGTTACTACGTGGGAGCGAAGGCAGTCGAGGTACAGCGGGTACGCGAGTTTGGACGCGCTGCCGGACTGGCCTTCCAGATCGCCGACGACATATTGGACGTTACGCAGACCAGCGAACAGCTTGGCAAGACCGCAGGCAAGGATGTAACGGCGGAGAAGGTGACTTATCCTGCGCTGTTCGGCCTCGCCAAGGCCGAAGAGATGGCGGCACAACTCATCCGCACGGCATGCTCCGCGTTGGACAGCTTTGGCGAGCGTGCAAATACACTGAAGGAAATTGCTCGTTACCTCGTAGAGCGCAAGAAGTGAACGGTGTCCTTATTGTGACTGACTGAGGCGCTTCCAGATGAGCGTGATTGACGAAGTTCTCGCCGCAAATGCCGCTTACAAAGAAACCCATGATGCGCGGCTATACTCGCCAGAGCCGCGGCGTAAGCTGGCCGTACTGATGTGTATGGACACGCGTCTGGATCGTCACGCGCTGGGCCTTGATTTCGGCGACGCGCACTTCATTCGCAATGCTGGCGGGATCGCTACCGATGACGCGATCCGCTCTCTGCTGATCTCTCATTACATGCTCAACACCGAAGAGGTGATGGTGATCAATCACACCGATTGCGGCCTGCAGAAAGCCAGCGAAGAGGAGATGCACGCGCTGGTTGAACAAAAGGCGGGCAAGCCGCCAAATCTCCCAGTGCGATTCCACGCCTTTCAGGATGTGGAGAAGAATGTATTTGAGCAATTGGAGCGACTGGCAGCGCATTCGTGGGTGCGAAAGGAATTGATTCTTCGAGGATTTGTTTACGATGTGAAGACGGGACACCTGACCGAGGTTCCGTGGACTTGCCGAAGAAGTTAATCGAGATTCGACCAAACGAACGAATCCCGAGGTTTGCGAACCCATTCGCCTCGACCAGCAGCTTGCGTTAGACCCTTACCAGACCTGCTCTCGTTGCTTCCAGCTTATTAGGCTGGCTGCCTCGTGCGGCCCCGGTTCGGGCTCCGGGCTTACCGACCAATCGGACAAACCGACTCGTTCCTCGGGATTCTATCTTGCCTTCAAAATATCCTGTTCGCCTCGACCAGCAGCTCGCTATAGACCCTTGCTGCCCCTCGAAGACTCACCGTCGGATGTCATCATCAGCAGGCCTACCGGTTTGCGGCCGGCAAGCCGTAGAACAATCAGTGCGACCTGACTGCTCCTGCGCCGGATTGCGTCCGGCGCGCGGCTCGTTCGTCTTGCGACTCCCGAGCACCTGAAGAGTTGCGCTCCCCAGGCCCTGTCGCCTTTGCAGGCGCCAGGCTTGATTCCCGTTCAACACCGCCGTGCCGAACAGGAGATGCAAAGGCTTTCACCTTCACGTCGCGGGACCGCCGTCCCTGGTCTCCAGCAACTGCCGTCGCTGGATTCGCTGATGACTTCCAAGTCCGTCGATGGTCTAAGTGAGCTCGCTCGAGCCCCGGACTCACCACCAACCGGGAAAACTTTGGAACATTTCAAAGAACGAGTGTGTTGTACCGCAATCAGAAAAAGAGTCAAGAAAAAGATTGCTGGTTTTCGACCCTTTGTTTTCAATCGAGTGCAGCTCATCCACAGGCGGGTGCCAAACAACTTGTGCAACCTTCGCGAGGAATCCTGTTCGCGGGCGATTGGCGTGCGCGCAGAAAACTATCGCTCTGCTTTGTGAAAGGCGCATGAATACAGGGGAAAACAGAGACTCTCAATTCTCGGCAAGAACGCAGAGCCGAAGCTTTCGAATGCGGTGAGACTGAAAGAGTTGCGGTGGAAAACTCACGCGGAACCGCGATTTATGCGGCGCGCAAGATTTTGCGAATCTTCTTGTGTCGACGTTTTTCTCAGCTTTCGCTTTTTCTTGAATTCGTCTCCAAAGTGGTTTCCGAGAGATGAGTCGCCGTCCCGCGGAGGGGGACACTCCCTACCCCCCTATATTTCCCGCTAAAAATTCGGAAACAAAGGAGTTACGAGTGATTTACTAACCCCCTATATTCAGGATAACAAACTGATAGGGGCATCCCCTCAGGGGAAGCGAAAGTTTAAGGGGCGCAGAAACAGTGGGTTGGACGGAAACGAAAAGAAAAGGGGCTTGACAGGGCACGAGGCGTTGCTGGGAAGTTCCCTGCTAACCGAGTGATTGGTACACTGACTGGCTTGGAAGGAGGTTGAATCCGATGGCGACGCACAATCTGAACCCTAAGGTGGACGCATATCTCGCAAAGGCGCAGCCGTTCGCTCAGCCAATCCTGGCGCACCTGCGGAAGCTGGTACACGAAGCCTGCCCTGAAGTTGAGGAGACGATCAAATGGAGTCGACCATTTTTTGAATATCGTGGCGCAATTCTCTGCAACATGTCGGCGTTCAAACAGCATTGCAGCTTTGGTTTTTGGGGAGAAGAGATTGGCGCCGTTCTGCGTGGCGCAAAGGCCCTGCGTGGAGATGCGATGGGGTCTTTGGGCCGTATCGTATGTGTAAGCGATCTTCCTTCAGACAAGCTGATGCTGGACTGGATTCGACAAGCTACAGGATTGGTTGCCAACGGGCAGTATACGAGTCCGATCGCAGCGCGGCGCAAGGTGGTGAAGGCTCCGCGACAGGAGCCCGAAATTCCTCCTGAGTTCGCATCTGCTTTGAAGAGGAACAAGAACGCTGCTGCGGTGTTTGCCGCGTTCAGTCCAAGCTGCAAGCGTGAGTATGTTGAATGGATTGCCGATGCCAAGCGCCCGGAGACGCGTGACAAGCGCATGGCAACCGCCCTCGAGTGGATCGCCGAAGGTAAACAACGCAACTGGAAATATCAAAACTGTTAGGTTAAGTCCCACTCCAGCTCGCCAAGAGAAGCAAGCTGGAATGGTGAGCTGGCTTGCTTCTATCGGCCGGCGATTACTTCGAGCGCCAGTTCGCGACGCACACCGGGCTTCATCTCCCACAACTCAAAGTTGTGCTTACGCGCGTAGGGAGCGAGGTCGTGGGGATTGCCTGTCAACATAGGGAAGGTGCCGAAGTGCATGGGGATGACCACGCGGGGCTTCAGGAGGTTGCAGGCATACTCGGCTTCGCGGATGCCCATGGTGAAGTGGTCTCCCATGGGAAGCAACGCGATGTCGGGATGGTAGAGATCGTGGATGATTTGCATGTCGCTGAAGACGGCAGTGTCTCCCGCGTGGTAGAGCTTTAGACCGTTGCTGAACTCAAGGACGTATCCGCAGGCTTCTCCGCCGTAGACGAACGAGCCATCATCCTCCTGGATGCCGCAGGAGTGCACTGCGTTCACCATGGTGATCTTCACTCCGGCTACTTCCTGCGTGCCTCCCTTGTTCATGGGAGAGATGTTCTTTGCGCCCTTGCTGCCCAGCCATGAGGCTAGCTCGAAGATTCCGACCACGGTCGGTTGGAGCTCGCGGCAGATGGCGACGGCATCGCCGATGTGATCTCCGTGACCGTGGGTGCAGAGCAGCACGTCCACTTTGGTTTGGTGCTTCTCGTTCTCGGGGCAGAGGGGATTCTGCGTGACCCATGGATCGATCAGGAATGTTTTGCCTTCGGCAGTTTCGATTTTGAAAGTGGAGTGGCCCAGCCAAGTCAGGTTGATCGTCATCGTTCTATTCCTCTTACAGTAGATTGGTTGCGTTTGTCATGAGGGCCGTTGCTAGCGGGGTTCTGAGTCTTTCCAGCCGCGGTATCCTCCGGCAAGCGATAGCACGTTGCGAAATCCCATACGCTGCAGCATGTAGGCAGCAAGAGCAGAGCGGCTGCCGCCACCACAATAGAGCACGATTTTGCGGTCTTTGTCGGTGGTCACCTGATCGATGTTGAGTTCGAGAACTCCGCGTGCGATGGTAGCTGCGCCGGGAATGACACCGTTTTGCCAGTCATCGGGTTCACGCACATCGATCAACGAGAAATCCTCTTTAGCAGCCTTCATTTTGCGCAGAGTATCAGAGGGAATTTCCCGCACCTCGCGCTTCACTTCATCCACGAGTTGCTTGAATTCTGGCATTGCCATGGTGCAGACCTCCCGAGTGGCGAAGCCAGCGTGCACGTTTCGCCATCGGTCAACATTCTATCCCCTTTGGCAGTCAGGGAGATAAGTGCCTGCGATGGTAGAATCCGTGTTGCGGTGAAGCAGGAATTGGTCATCCGCCAGAGTGACTCAACGCAATGTCGAACGCCCTCCAAACCGAAGCGAAACGTGAGAATGCGGCACCCAAGATGGAAGGCTTCCTGCTGGAGGTGGCCGACGCCGTCAACACCACGCTCGACCTTGAGACGCTGATGCGTCGCGTGGCTGAATTGGTGAAACGCATCATTCATTACGACGTTTTCGCGATTCTCCTGCTGAACGAGCGTCGGCAAGAGTTGCGCATTCGCTTCCAGGTGGGGCACTCGCAAGAGGTGGCTGAGAGGATCCGCGTAAAGGTTGGCTCGGGAATCACGGGCATGGCGGCGCAGCGCGGAGAACCAGTGCTGGTGAATGACGTGTTGCAGAATCCGGAGTACATCTCCAGCGGAGCCAAGGTGCTCTCCGAGCTGGCGGTGCCGCTGATCGTGAAAGGCCGCACCATAGGCGTGATCGACGTGGAGGCCTCCGAGAGCAACTTCTTCTCCGATGAGCATCGCAGCGTGATGATGCTGATCGCTTCCCGGGTGGCCATCGGCGTGGAAAATGCCCGGCTCTACACACGCGTTGCCCGACAGGCAAAGCAGCTCATTCTGCTCAACGAAATCAGCCGCGAACTGACTTCCATTCTCAATCAGGACCAGCTCTTCAAGCAGATCGGTGAGTTGTTGCTGCGACTGATTGACTACCAGATGTTCTCGATCTTGCTGCTGAATTCGAAGCGCACCAAGCTGCAACACCGCTTCTCCCTGCGCTTCAAAGAGAACGTGCAACTCAAGCATGAGATCCCGCTGGGACGAGGGTTGGTGGGATATGCCGCCGAGCAAAACCAATCGGTACTGGTGACCGACGTGACTCGCGACGATCGTTACATTCCGCTGAATCCGGAAACCATGAGTGAGCTTTGCGTGCCGCTTGTTTACAAGGGTGAGGTCATGGGCGTACTCGACCTGGAACACACCCGGCGCAACTACTTCACGGAAGAGCACGCACGCGTGGTGAAGACCTTGGCAGCACAGATTGCGATCTCAATAGAAAATGCACGCCTCTACGAGACGATAGAAAAGCAGGAGCGGCGTCTGGAAAAAGATCTGCTTCTGGCGCGTGAGTTGCAATACCGCTTGCTGCCGCAGAGGATCCCGCAACTACGCAATGCAGAGTTTGCAGCGCGCTCCATACCGGCTCGCACCATTGGCGGCGACCTTTACGATTTCGTTCCCTACGCCGGTACGGACCTGACCGCTCTCGCGATTGGCGATGTGAGTGGCAAAGGCGCGCCAGCTTCGATCTTTGAAGCGCTGGTAAGCGGTATTCTGCGCTCGCACGCCGCCGAAGAACCCGGCGCGGCCGAGATGTTGAAGGCGATCAACGAGTCGCTGGCAGAACGCCCCATTGCTGCACAATTTGTTTCTATCCTCTATGCGCTGTGGAATGAGAGCGACCGATCACTGCGAATCGCAAACTCCGGGCTTCCCCATCCGTTCCGCTGCCGCAAAACAGGGAAAGCCGAACGCGTGGAAATCAGTGGGCTGCCGCTTGGCCTGTTCGCCACGGCAGAGTACGATGAAATTAGTTTCCGCACTCGGCCTGGAGATGTTTTCCTGTTCTTCAGCGATGGGATTCCAGACGCGCAGAACGAGACGGGTGTGATCTTTGGCATGGGGCGACTGGCTCACGTGCTGGAGAAGCATCGCAAGGATTCAGCCAGCGAAATTGTGGAAGCGGTGTTTGCCGAAGTGAACCGCTTCGTGGGAACGGTTGAACCGTTCGACGACCAGACGGTTGCGGTTATCAAAATCAAGGAAACGACAAAAGAGAAGTGACTACTCGCAAAGGCTCCATCGAGGAGCGTCCCCCGGCTTTTACCTATCGAGACGGCCGCACTGGCCGCACCCTGTGCTGTGACGAAATCCCCGTGGAGCGCCTTGCACGCCGCTTCGACACGCCGCTGTACGTTTATTCGGCGACTGCCATACGGGAAAGTGTAGCGGCCTTCCAGCGCGCGTTTCAGAAGCAGTCGCACACCATTTGCTACTCGGTGAAGGCGAATTCGAACCTGGCGGTGCTGCGCCTGATCGCCTCGCTCGGATGTGGCTTTGATGTTGTGAGCGGCGGAGAGTTGCTACGCGTGATTCAGGCCGGAAAGGATGCCGCGGCGGGTGTTGTCTTCTCCGGCGTAGGAAAGACTGCTACCGAATTGGACGCAGCCCTCGAAGCAGGAATTTTGCTCTTCAATCTTGAGAGTGAAGCCGAACTCAACCTGCTGGGCTCGCGCGCTGCAAAGCTCAAGAAGACGGCGCGAATCTCCTTCCGCGTGAATCCCGATGTGAAGGCAGAGACGCATCCGTATATCAGTACAGGGCTGCGACAGCACAAATTCGGCGTCGCCATTACGGGTGCGCGCGAGTTGTACCGCAAGGCCGCAACCTTCACTTACCTGGACCCGGTGGGTGTGAGCGTGCATATCGGCTCGCAGATCACCGACGTGAAACCTTTCTCCGAAACCATGGAGCGAGTGTTGACCCTGGTGCGGCAGTTGACTGAAGACGGATTGAACATCAGCTTCGTGGATGCGGGCGGCGGCCTTGGAATTCGCTACAAAGACGCAAATCCCGCCGAGCGTGCGCGTGGCATCAAAGCCTACGCCGAGGCGTTGACGCGGCCATTGCGAAAGACAGGATTGCATCTGCTGCTGGAACCGGGACGCTCGATTGTGGCCATGTCCGGAGCGTTGCTGACACGTTCGCTATACGCGAAGGAAAACGGCGGCAAAAAGTTCCTCGTGGTGGATGCGGCAATGAACGATCTGATGCGTCCATCGCTCTACGGCGCGCATCACGAAATCGTTCCGGCAACTCCGCGCGCTGCCTCCCCTGAGTCGGTGAGCGGACCGATGGACGTAGTAGGCCCGATATGTGAGACAGGAGACTTCTTTGCCCGCGAGCGCGAAATGCCGCCGATTGTTCCGGGCGATCTGTTGGCAATTCTCGACGCGGGTGCCTATGGCATGAGCCTGTCGTCCAACTACAACACTCGAGGGCGCGCGGCGGAAGTTCTAGTGGACGGCAAAACGGTTCGTCTAGTGCGTCGGCGTGAGAGTTTTGAGGACGTCATTCGCAACGAAATCTAAGGTTGCTTAAGCGAATCGCTGGATTGCACTCAGCACGGCGGGTGCTACTCTGGCTTCACGATGTATTCCGACCCACGATTTCACGAAGACGAAACCCAGAAGCTCACAAGCTGCACGTGGTGCGGCGGAGTGCTCGGCAATAGCGTACTGCCTCCGGGCAGTGCAATCGTCTTCTGCTCCAGGAGCTGCGAGATTGAAGCAAACTACTGGCTCTTCCAGGAGATGTGTGTAATCGAGATCACGCACCCTTTTCGGTCGGCTGGCGATCACTGCGACAGTCCTTAGCGCTGTCCCCAGCGCAGCTTGCTGCGCAGCACATCGAAGAAGGGGCGGTGCATACGCAGTAAGTTCACCCTGTACCCCGCCTTGCGGCAGACGATCTCATCGCGCTGCGCCACTGGCATTCCAACCTGTCCATCGACGCTGAGTACTCCGTCCGCACCACTATCCAGAAGTACAGAGACCAGCGCATCATCGCCCACCACCAGAGGACGGTGTGTGAGTGAATGCGGGCAAATCGGCGTGAGCACAATCGCCTCGACACTCGGCATCAGTACCGGGCCGCCAGCGGCCAGCGAGTATGC
>Ga0181516_10001319_pt1 | contig 19212 bp, 18 predicted proteins | sample PEATcosm2014_Bin_25_FD_121104 | JGI IMG/M metagenome (GOLD analysis project Ga0181516, IMG submission 121104) | Peatland microbial communities from MTU Mesocosm Facility, Houghton, MI, USA - PEATcosm2014_Bin01_10_metaG | ecosystem: Environmental > Terrestrial > Soil > Wetlands > Peat | place... | reverse complement strand
GTGACCGCAGCGCGGTCACCGGCGGCACCAAGGTCCTGAGCGATCGCATCGTCATCCGCGTCTCCGTCGAGCCCGGCGCCGGCTTCCTCGACCGCATGATCAGCCTCGTCGAGGGCGCGTCCCGCCAGAAGACCCCCAACGAGATTGCGCTGAGCATTCTGCTTTCCGGCCTGACCATCGTCTTCCTGCTGGCCGTGGTTACGCTGCAGCCGTTCTCGATGTACTCCAAGGCCCCGCAGACCATCTTCGTGCTCGTTTCGCTGCTCGTGTGCCTCATTCCCACAACCATCGGCGGACTCCTTTCTGCCATTGGCATTGCCGGCATGGACCGGCTCGTGCAGTACAACGTGCTGGCCATGAGCGGGCGCGCCGTTGAAGCCGCGGGCGACGTGAACACGCTGCTGCTCGATAAGACCGGGACCATCACCCTCGGCAATCGCCAGGCCACGGAGTTCTTTACCGCGCCGGATGTGAGCCAGGAGCGGCTGGCCAATGCCGCGCAGCTTGCGTCGCTCTCTGATGAAACGCCCGAGGGTCGGTCAATCGTTGTGTTGGCGAAGGAAAAGTACAACCTTCGCGGCCGCGATTTGGAAAACATGCATGTCGAGTTCGTCCCCTTCACTGCGCAGACCCGCATGAGCGGAGTGAACCTGCCCGGCACCCGGATTCGCAAAGGCTCGGTAGACGCGATTTCGCGGTTTCTTGAAGAGCAGGGCACGTCGCTGCCGCAAAAAGTTCGCGACCACGTGGAAGAGATTGCCCGCGCCGGCGGCACGCCTCTGGTAGTGGCGGAGAATGCCGCCGCGCTGGGCGTGATCTACCTCAAGGACATCGTCAAGGGAGGACTGAAGGATCGCCTCGCCCGGCTGCGCGCCATGGGGATCCGCACCATCATGATTACCGGCGACAATCCGTTGACCGCCGCGGTGATCGCACGCGAAGCCGGTGTGGACGACTTTCTGGCCGAGGCCAAACCAAAGGACAAGATGGACCTGATCAAGCGCGAGCAGGGCAAGGGCAAACTGGTAGCCATGACCGGCGACGGCACCAACGATGCGCCGGCGCTGGCGCAGGCCGATGTGGGCGTTGCCATGAACTCCGGAACCCAGGCCGCGAAAGAAGCAGGCAATATGGTGGACCTGGACTCGAACCCCACCAAGCTGATCGAAATCGTCGAGATCGGAAAACAGCTCTTGATGACGCGCGGCGCGCTCACTACATTCTCCATCGCCAACGATGTGGCCAAATACTTCGCCATTATCCCCGCGATGTTTGCCGGAGTCTTCCCCGTGCTGCAGGTGCTGAACATCATGTATTTGCATTCGCCGCAGTCGGCGATTCTCTCCGCGGTCATCTTCAACGCGATCATCATCGTGGCACTGATTCCGCTGGCGCTCAAGGGCGTGAAGTACGAGCCCAAGGCCGCGGAGATTCTGCTCCGCAACAACCTGCTGATCTACGGCGTGGGCGGAATCATCGTGCCCTTTATTGGAATCAAGGCCATCGACGTTTGTCTCGTAGCCCTGCATCTGGCGTAAGCAAGAACCTGAATGATTCGACGTTTTGAAAGGGCACGACTTTAGCCCTGCCACGAGCCGCTGAATGAGCCGATGTTTGAAACAGCAAGACTTTAGTTGTACCACGAACTACTGAATGATTCGACGTTTTGAAAGGGCACGACTTTAGTCGTGCCGCTAATGGCAGAAAAATCACCGGGGCTTTAGCCCCTGCGGGTTGTAACACTGGGAGATTCAAAATGCACTCTGTCTCGAGCACATCGGTTTCGCAAAAAGAATCCAACGTTCACGCCGGTCCGGGTATATCCATTGTGCAGACGGCCCCAGGCGGTCATTCCGTTTGGAAGACCTCAATTCTGTTCACCCTCGTGACCGCCGTTCTGCTGGGCATCGGCTATCCGCTCGTGGTTACCGGCGTCGCTGCCTTGATGTTTCCGCACAAAGCTGCCGGAAGCCTGATTCTGAAGGACGGCCAGGTCATCGGCTCCGAATTGCTGGCGCAGAGCTTCACCTCGGACCGCTACTTTCATCCCCGCCCATCGGCTGCCGGCAACGGCTACGACGCGACCGCTTCGGGCGGAACGAACCTTGCCCAGTCCAGCGCCAAGCTGGTGCAGCGCATCCAGGGCGACATCGACAAGTTCGCTGCGGCAAACCCCGGCAAACCGGTTCCGATAGATATGGTGACTACATCGGGCTCGGGGCTCGATCCGGATATCACTCCCGACAATGCTTACTACCAGGCGCCGCGCGTGGCCAGGGCGCGCGGCCTGACAGAAGACCAGGTGAATGCGCTCATCGCGCAACATATCGCCGGCCGCACTTTGGGCCTGCTGGGCGAGCCGCGCGTGAACGTTCTGGATTTGAATCTGGCGCTCGACAACATGGGCAAGTGAGTTTTTTCACAAGATGGCTTCCCTTTCCATGAGCGGGCGGGAAGAGCCTCCGGGCTATCCCGCCCTTTTTGCGTGGTCAAGTGCCAAGTAAGGGCGCGGGCTCAGTACCAAGGTGTAACTTCCGATTTGGCGGTTGTCGTTAGGCGGTCATCCGCTCGGAACGCGGCGTCGATGAGGCTCAGTGAACATCTCATCCTCATCGTGGTAGTGTGGCGGAGGTCCAGGCTCATTCTGCTCGAATTGAGCGTCAACTCGGCAGCTCGTTGAATCCTCGCCCACTCATGATCATCGGCACGCACTTTTCTACTCGCGCTGATCTGGTTTTTGCCTGTTTCGCGCTTGAGACGTGGAAGATGTATGACTTCCTCCGACCTGGGGAGAGCGCTCCGAAGGCCTCCCTAAGAAGCGCGTTGTCATCGAGCCTGCTCTGCAACTCCTCAGGAATCGGGTACTCTGAGGGCTTCTTGAGCTCTGCCTTCTTCCCGGACTCTTCCAATGCGATGGCTTCGTAGATGTAGTTCGTCAGCGTCGACTGCAGGAGCACAATTTCTCTGAACGAGGTGAACTTAATCCATCGCGCGGCCTGAGTATGGTTTCCGATCCTTTCGAGAATGTGCTTCGGGTCCTTAAGCAGCGCGCCTTTGAAAAACGAGAAAGCGCACGACTCCTTGAGCGGGATAACGATCGCCACGTTCTTCTTCTGGAAAGTGAAGCAGGGCTTGCCCCACTTCAGTGCCTCGGTGAGGTCGCTGTCGACAGCGATCTTACGCAGCTTATCGGTTTCCTTCTGCCACTTCTTCGCATAGGGAACTTTCATCGTTTTAGCCTTTCCGCGAGTGCTGAGAATCGTGAACGCGGCAAGCTCAGATTCCGCCGCCATCTTCAGATTCTCCCACGGTACGCCTAGCCTGTCGTCGATTGGAGAGAACAGGGCTAATCACTCATTGACGGGTTCTGAGTGAGTTGTCGCCAAACCGGAAGTTACGATTCAGCCAAAATCGTCAAGAAAACTCATCGATCAGGCTGGACTTCGCGGCGGCCTTCAAGAGCGCGCGCCATTGTTACCTCGTCTGCATATTCAATGTCGCTGCCGGCCGGAACGCCCGTCGCTATGCGCGTGATCTTCACCGAAGAGCCGCGTAACGCAGTTGCCAGCCAGTTGGCGGTGGCTTCGCCTTCGAGGGTGGGGCTGGTGGCAAGAATCACTTCGTCGATCTCGCCGCGCTCCACGCGGGCAACCAGGGTGGCGGCGCGCAACTGCTCCGGTCCCACCCCATGCAGTGGCGAAAGGGTTCCGTGCAGCACGTGGTAGACGCCCTGGAAGCCGCCCTGCACGCCTTTTGCCCGCTCGACGGCGTCGATGCTGGTGGGTTCCTCCACGACGCAAACGAGGCGCTGGTTACGCGTAGGGCTGGCGCAGTAGGCGCAGGGATCGACGTCGGTGACGTTATTGCAGACCGAGCAGAGGCGCAGGCTTGCCTTGAGTCCGCGCACCGCTTCGGCGAGAGCCGCGGCGTCATCGTCCGTCGAGCGCAGGATATGGAAGGCGAAGCGCTGGGCGCTCTTGGTGCCCACGCCGGGCAGCTTCTTCAACTCTTCAATGAGCCGGGCCATGGGCTCGGCATAGCGTGACACGGGGTGCGCCTCCTGAGAGCTTTGGCGAATCGGGGTTCATGGATTTCCAGGTCTCGGAATCGCAACCTGGGGCACCCGTAAGGCGGGTGGAAATTTTAGTCTTCCCACCCTTTCGCTGGGAAAAAGCGAAAAGACGGAGCATGTGGGCTTTCCTCGGCGATCAGGTCAGGCCCGGAATTTTGAGGCCGCCCAACATGCCTTGCACGCTGGATTGAATAGCTTCGTCCGCCTTGCGCCCGGCTTCGTTGATGGCGGCCACCACCAGGTCCTCAAGCATCTCCACGTCAGGCTGGCCGCTGGTGAGGCCGGCCACCGCCGAGGGGTCGATGCGCAACTTGAGGAGCTGTTTCTTGCCATTCATGGTGGCGGTTACCGCGCCGCCTCCGCTGGATGCCTCAACGACCGTCTCGCCGAGCTTGCGCTGCACTTCTTCCTGCATGTGGCTTGCCTGGGAAAGCACTTCGGAGATCTTCAATGGGTTGATCATTCCTTGTTCTCCTGCGATTCTTCTCCTGCGCTCATTCTGCTTTCGAGGGCCCGGTTACTTCTGGCGGAGATCGACCACGCTGCGGACCTCCGCTTTGAATATCTCCTGCGCCCGCTGAACCAGGGGGTTGGAGAGTGCCGCTTCTTGAACGCTGCCGGCCACGGGCGCAGCCATGGGAGCGGATGGCAAGGCTGCGCCTTCACCAGGGACAACCATGAACCGCGAGGGAGCTCCCATGCGCTGGAGTTCCTGGCGGATAATTTTCTCGGCTGCTTGGTTCACCGTAAGGCTCAGCATCTTTTTTCCCACTCCAGGTATTTCGATGCGCAAATTCGAGGTGTCGAGCATCCATGTCGCGGAGCCGAGCAGTTGGGCGGCTGAGTCGTGACCGGCGTTGACCAGCGCGGAGCCGATTGCATGGCGAAGACCGTCGATTGTTGGAGCGGCCGGAGCCGGCGAGGAGGTTTCAGGAGCCTTGGCCAGCGCGCCTTCCGTGAGCGTCGCTGTCGAGGCATATCCGACGGCGGGAGACGAAGCGGCGGGGAAGGGCGTGGCTTCCCGTTGCAGACTGCTCGATGTCTCCGCGAAAATTGCTGGCGCTGGGCGCTCCATTGCGGCGACTGGGCTGGTTCCGGTGCTCTGCTTGAGGGTAGGACCTGAACTCCAACTGCCGGGCGCGAATGGGGAGATGGAGGGAGCAGCCGGCGGTGCTGCGGGTGCGGAAGCGGTCGGCGCACGCGAGGGGCTCGAAGAAGCACGCGGCGGGTTGTGCGCAGCGGGATTGCGGGCTCCTGGGCCGGGGGCTGCGCCGCTCAACAATTCTTCGATAGGCAACAGGCGCTGTGCGTGAATCAGCTTGAGCAGGCCCAGTTCAAGGTGGAAGCGCTGCTCCTGGCGGTAATTGAGATCGTCGAAGGTGCGCAGCACGATTTGCAGATTGCGGGTGATCTCTTCTTCAGTGAATAGCAGGGCAGTGCGCGCGGCGCGGGCGCGTTCGTCAGCGGAGATCTGGAGAAGCTCGGTATGCTCGCCGCCCAGCTTGGCCATGAGCGTGTTGCGCAGGTAGCGGACCATCTGCCGGGCCAGCGACGAGGGGCTGTGGCCGGCGTTGACCAGCAGGTTCAACTGCTCCATCAGCTCGGCGCTCTGGCCGGCAGCCACTGCTTCAAGCAGGCGTTCGAAGACGGCGTTGGGCACCGAGCCCATCAGCTCGCGAATCTGCGCGGCAGAGAGGACGGCGCGGCCCTCTTCAACGGGCGCGGAGGCGATGGCCTGGTCCATGATGGACAAAGCATCTCGCATGGACCCGTCACCGGCTTCGGCCAACAGGGCCAGGGCGGCGTCTTCGGCGGTGACCCCTTCCTGGCCGGCAATCATCTTCAACTGGGCAAGGATGTCGTCGAATTTGACAGCGTGAAAGCTGAAGTGCTGGCACCGGGAGCGGATGGTCTGGGGAATATCCTCGGGCTGCGTGGTGGCCATCATGAAAACGACGTGGGCGGGAGGCTCCTCGAGCGTCTTGAGCAGCGCGTTGAAGGCAGCGTCGGTAATCTGATGGGCCTCGTCGAGAATATAGATCTTGTAGCGGTCGCGGGCCGGGGCGTAGCGGGCGGCGTCGCGGAGTTCGCGAATCTCGTCGATGCCGCGATTGGTGGCTGCGTCGATCTCGATCACGTCGACGGCGTTTCCCTGGCGCACTTCAATGCAGGAATCGCAGATGCCGCAGGGCTCGGGGCTGGGGCGCTCCGGCGAGCCAACCGCCGTGCGGCAGTTCAGGGCCATGGCGACGATGCGGGCGATGGTGGTTTTGCCGATGCCGCGATGGCCGGAAAAGATGTAGCCATGCGCGATGCGGTTCTGGCTGAGGGCGTTCATCAACGTGCGGGTCACATGGTCCTGGCCGGCCACGTCGGCAAAGCGCTGCGGACGGTATTTTCTGGCCAGAACCTGGTATCCCATGGATGAAAGCTCTCCCTCAGGTCCGTCCGTGAAATTCAAACGGCCTAGAGGCGATTGTATCGTTCCGGGGTGGGGGCGGGTTAGCCGACCTAGCCAATCAAAATACGAACCCCGGCTGCTTGCGGGGCTTTTGCTAAACACGCTGGAACCGCTTAGTGCGACGCGGCTGGGATTGCCGGATCGGATTTGAATGACCGCGCCGATCGTGCCGCTAAACCTAGGAGCGGGAAGTATCCATGGAAGCGTTGCTTGGATACAGTGTGCGCGGCAGGCAAAGTAATGGCGAACTCATGGCTGAGCAGGATGCCGGGCAGGGTGAAGGAAAAGGCCCAGCCGCTGATACACAGATCGGGATGATCTGCGAGCCATCCCCAGGGCCAGAGGTCGGCGTCGCGGACCACCGGGGGCATCCCTTCAAGGAAGTTCTGCATGAAGCGCGCGCCGTTGGCCGTGGTGGTGACTATGATGCCGGCCGGCAACAACGCGGTCAGGCCATACTCCCGAAAAGATGAGCGCACCAGACTCCTCGCACCAGACTCCTCGAAGTTCTCAAGAGAGGCAGAAGAGGGTAACGCAGACCAGTGGCCCGGTAATGTGCGCGGCCCTTATCGCCAGGCGAAACGCCTCAATCGGCACACGCCAGGCACTTCGCCTTTTGCCGGCGCGCCTTCAGGTGCGGGGCGCGGTGCCATTTTCAAGCGCGTGCAATTCCTTGCCGGGCTTGAAACGAACAGCCTTGCCGGGGGCGATGCTGACCTCAGTGCCGGTCCGCGGATTGCGGCCGATGCCGGTTTTGCGGGCGCGGACGCTGAAAACGCCAAATCCGCGCAGTTCGATGCGCTCGCCGGCGGCCAGGGCCTGCTTCAGGCCCTCGAAAACCGTATCCACCGCAGCCTCTGCCTTGGTGCGCGGCAGGCCCGTGCGCTCGATTACGTGATGGACGATGTCCTGTTTAATCAATGGGGTATCCTCGCTGGCGCGACTGGTATTGACTGTACTACGACTTACAGTGGAGATGCTACAGATTTTGCCTCGAATATGGAACAGCAGAATTCCGAAGCGTGGGATTTTCTGCTGAGGAAAAGCGGACAGTTTCGTCCCGGTCAGCTTGGTACGCTTCCAAGCGAGCACGGTTTGGGGGCGATTTCGATTGTCAATTCGTCAGCGGCTTTCGTAAGATGAAACATCGAGCCGGAGTCAAAGGCAGCATATTTTTCCGGGTGAGAAACAAGACGCCGGATACAGGAGAAGCATGTCGATTCAGAGCGATCGTTGGATCAGAGAGCAGGCCATCAACCATCGCATGATCGAGCCGTTCAGCGAGAAGCAAGTGGCAAGCGGCGTAATTTCCTACGGGCTCTCTTCTTACGGGTACGATCTGCGCGTCTCCGACGAATTCAAGATATTTACCAATGTAAACAGCGCCATCATCGATCCAAAGTCGTTCGACGAACGGTCGTTTGTCTCGGTTCAGGCCGAATCGGTGATTATCCCGCCCAACTCGTTTGCGTTGGCGCGGTCGGTTGAGTATTTTCGGATTCCCCGGGATGTTTTGACGATCTGCGTTGGCAAGTCGACCTACGCGCGTTGCGGAATCATCGTGAACGTGACGCCGTTCGAGCCGGAGTGGGAGGGATTTGTAACCCTCGAGATTTCAAATACGACTCCTCTACCGGCCAGGGTTTACGCCAACGAAGGGCTGTGCCAAATCTTGTTTTTCCGCTCCGACGAGGCCTGCGAGGTCAGCTATGCCGATCGCAAGGGCAAGTATCAAAATCAACAAGGGATTGTGCTTCCCAAGCTTTAAGGATGGGCGCGAGCCGCTTGGTTGGGGTGGTCGGATAAAGAACGCTGAGTGCGCGGCATCAGGCATAAATCTGCCTCAAGTCACCGCTCCGGGCTTGGCTCTGCTGCTGACCGATGGGGTGCAAGGTGTCGTCTATTCGCAATCCTGGGGCTCGGGATCTTCGGACTCGCAATGCCGGCCCAATCCGCATCGGGTTGGTCGCTGAAGAGCCAATGCGGCTTGCGGGGCTGGCCAGCATCTTCGACCAGCCCGCCCGAGCGAATCATGCCCAATTGCTTCCCGTCAGCGGGAGCATTGCGGAGTTGCTGTCCGCGCCGACTCTGCAGTATCTGGTTGTCGATTTGCACTCCTCCCCCAGCGGCCTGAAGGCGCTGGAGACAATTCGCCGTGCCCGCCCCGACATCCGGCTAATTGTGATCGGGCCTGGGGGAAACGACGAACTGATCATGAAATCGATACTGGCCGGTGCCAGGGCGTACCTGGACCAGAAGGCCGGCCCGGCAATGGTGCGGAAGGCCATCGAAGTGGTTACCGAGGGTTCAATCTGGGCGCCGCGGCAGCTGCTCTCAAAGCTCATCGACCGGCTGCTCAAATCTTCTCACTCCAGCGTGGAGATCGCCATTCCCCAGCTTACGGCGCGCGAGCGCCAGGTGCTTGAACTGATTCTCAAGGCGCAATCCAACCGCGAGATCGCGTGCCAATTGGGCATCGAAGAGCGCACCGTGCGGGCGCATCTGGGCCGCTTGATGCGGAAAGCCGGCGTAGACAATCGAATCAAGCTGTCGATGTCGGCGAAGAGTCTTTTCATGCTGCCGCAGAAATCCACCGGCCGGATGAACAGCTTGGAGCGAGTCAGGCGCCCATTAACTAATTAGTAAATTAGAGCGGTTACTTTAGGCCAATACCCTTAAGTACTCTTGTGCCATTCTGGTGTTTTCCACAATCCTGTTTACAGAAACAACGCAGATCTGGGGAAAGGAGTTCCCAGGCAGCATGTTTCCATGATGCCTGGGAACTCCTATTTTTTGTTTGTACTGAAGTCCACGAAAAACGGATCTGAGACTGCCCCCTAAACCCCTCCCCCCGAACATCCATCCCTTCCGTCCAAAAATGCATCCAAGCAGCAAGTTCGCGTCGCTCGCTCCTCATGCGCTAACTCGCATTTGGGTGGGCTTTTTGTCCTGTCTGCGGCAGAATCGCATGTTTTGAATTGAGAGTCCTGCTGTAGCACCTGATGTTCCCGGTCACGCTCAGATGCTGTAGGCTGTTTCTGGAACTGCCGGTATTGCGCCGGAAAACCCCCAGCTTCTTCAATCCACCGGCCGGAAAGCCGAGGCTTCCAGAAGCGCTGTATCACTTGAGAACCCAGCCTTCCAGGCCTCGTCAGGGGCAGTGGATTGGAAAGGAAATGGATATGAAAAAGACTCTCGCTTCAATGTGCGTTGGCTTGCTCTTCAGCTGCGCCGCGTTTGCGTCCTCCTCCCGGCAGGATTTGCAGGACCGCATTGATGCCGCCAAAGTGGTTCTGGACCAGATCATGGCAGCCAAGGACAGCAGCATTCCCATGAACATCATGCAACAGGCCACTTGTATCGCCGTGGTGCCAGGAATGATCAAGGGGGCGTTTGTCTTTGGAGCCCAATATGGCCAGGGCGTGGTCACCTGCCGGACCGGGCACGGCTGGAGCGCTCCGGTCTTTATCCGCATGGCCGGCGGCTCGTTCGGCTTCCAGATTGGTGGCCAGTCAACCGATCTGGTGCTGGTTGCCGTAAACGATCGCGGATTCCAGGACCTGCTGAAGAACAAGTTCAAGATTGGCGGCGACGCATCTGCCGCGGCCGGCCCCGTTGGCCGCAGCGGCCAGGCGGCCACGGACTGGAAGATGAATGCGGAGCTGCTCAGCTACTCGCGCAACAAGGGGATCTTTGCGGGGATCGATCTGGACGGCACCAGCGTGAGCCAGAACAACGACGATACGGACACCTACTTCGGAGGGCCTCACCATTTCGAGCCCATTTTGAAGGGGGACGTCCCAGTGCCGGAGGGAGCAGTGACCTTTGTGCGTACGGTGGCCCATTATTTTGTCGCCGCTAAGAACCAGAAGTAGGCACGCAGCCTTTCGAAACAGGACTGAGAGGCGGTCCGGCGGAAGCCGGACCGCCCCTTTCGCTTGGATTGATGCCGTTGAAGCCACGCAGTGAGGCTAAACTGGTGTTTGTCTTCGAACATGCTGGAGAGAATCGAGTATTGGCTAGTGGTGGCCGTGGCGCGCACCCTGGGGCGCATGCCGCGCGGGCTGGCGCGCCTGTCGGCGTGGGTTCTCGCCTTCAAGGTCTATTGGCTCTTTGGTCGGCTGCGCCGGGTGGGCGTGCGCAACTTGCAGATGGCCCTGCCTGAGCTTTCATCCGAAGCCAGAAAGAAGATTCTGCGAGGGGTTTACCTTCACCTCGGATGGCAACTTGTCGAGTTTTGCCGCATGACCCGCTACACCCCCGAGAACACTCGCGCTTGGATGCGCACCGAAGGCCTCGAAAACTACCTGGCCGCCCAGGCAAAAGGGAAGGGAGTCCTCGTTATCACGGGACACCTGGGCGCTTGGGAGCTTTCCAGCTTTTACCACTCGATGATGGGCCACCCGATGGGGATGGTTATCCGCCGTCTCGATAACCGCTGCCTCGACGCCTACGTCAATCGCATCCGCTGCCTGCACGGGAACCACGTGCTGCACAAGGACGACTTCGGTCGCGGGCTGCTGACTGCCATGCACTCAGGCGGGACGGTGGGCATCCTGATGGACACGAACATGACGCCGCCGCAGGGTGCGTTCGTGAAGTTCTTTGGCATTGAAGCCTGCACGGCTACCGGCCTCGCCCACGTCGCCCGCAAAACCGGCGCCGCAGTCCTCCCCGGCTTCATGCTCTGGGAGCCGTCGGAGCGCCGCTACGTGCTCCACTTCGGCCCCGAGGTCGTCATTCCGCACTCTGAGGATGTTTCCGCCGACATCCTCGCCGCTACCCAGTTGTGCACAGCGGCGATTGAGGGGTGGATTCGGCGCTATCCTGACCAGTGGCTGTGGATTCACCGCCGCTGGAAAACCCGCCCGGCCGGCGAACCTGGGCTGTACTGACATACAGTGTCGCCTTCAGTCCGTATCCTGATGGAAGCCGGAGTTGTCCGTCCTGATGCGAAAGGTTTGGACAAGAGACGGCTAACGGATGTCTTGTATCAGGGCACGACTTTACAGGCTGCGGAAAAACTCATTAAAGCAGACGAACTCGGAGGCTTTGTAACAAGGGCACGGCTTCACAGGCTGCGGAAAAACTCGCTCGGGTGGTAGGCCGGGGTTTCAGCCCCGGTATAAGCCGCACGAAATCAAGCGGGCCTTCAGGCCCTGAGGTATGCTTTTGGGGCTTTTCATTCGAATCCAGGCCTTTTTCCGCAGCCTGTTCAGCCGGGCCGCAAACGCAACAAAATAAACGTGGGCTTTAGCCCCTGAGGGCAATGCCCAACACCGGCGAGAAACTCGGGGGAACGACGCATGATGCTGGGCGAATTGGTTGAAAAACTGGGCGGCAAACTGGTGCGGGGCGACCCGGGCCGAATCGTCACGGGTGTCGAGACGCGCGAGTTGGCTCATGAGACCGACATCGCCTTTGCCGAAACCGCAGCCTCGGCTGCCGAAGCGCTAACCACGAACTCCGGAGTGGTTGTGCTCAAAACCGGATGTGTCGATTCGTATCCCGAGAATCCATATCTTTGCGTCATCGAAACCGACCAACCGCGCCTGTGGTTCGCTCGAGCCGCGAAGTTGCTCGAACTCAAGCCCCCAGCGGAAGGGGTCCATCCCACAGCGGTTTTGGGGTCGCACGTGCAACTAGGCCAGAATGTCACCATTCGCGCTGGCGCGGTCGTCGGGCAGGCCGCAAGCATCGGCTCGGGCACAATTATCGAAGCTGGCGCTGTGATTGGCCCGCAAGTGATTATTGGCGAGGATTGCCGAATCTATCCCCGGGCTGTGCTTTATCCAGGAACCACGCTGGGCAACCGTGTAGTCGTCCATGCCGGCGCGGTCCTCGGCGCCGACGGCTTCGGCTATGTCCGCGACGCCAAGACCGGCGCCTATACGCAATTCCCGCAGCAGGGCACGCTGCTGATCGAAGACGACGTAGAAATCGGCGCTAACTCAACCATCGACCGCGGGGCGCTGAAGCAGACGCGCATCGGCCGCGGAACCAAGATCGACAATCTCGTCCACGTCGGACACAACTGCGACATCGGCGAGGACGTAATCCTTGTTGCACTGACCGGGATTTCGGGGTCATCGTCCGTGGGTAATGGCGCGGTGATCGCGGGCCAGGTAGGCATCGGCGACCATGTACACATTGGGCCGGGCGTGATTCTGGGCGGCCAGGCCGGCGTCTTCAGCGGGTCAAAGGTGACCAACGAAGGCCTCAAGCCAGGAACCGTCCTTTACGGCACCCCCGCCCGCCCGCTGCGGCAGGTGCTGCGCGAGCAAGCCGTCCTGGCGCGCCTCGCGAAGCGGCAAAAGAACGCCGCCAAGGACTAGCAGGCATCGACCGAAACGGCTTGACGAAACCAAAGCGCCCATTTATACCCTCAACCAGTGGGAGGCATCATGGACCGCAGAGATTTTCTGAAGACGGCTACAGTCGCGGCTGGGGCGGCCGCTTCCGAACAACTGCTGACACCGGCGCTGAAGGGCGCTGAAAAGTCGCCCGAGACCGAAGGTATGGTTTATCGCCCGCTCGGCCGCACCGGCGAACGCGTTTCCGCCATCGGGCTGGGCGGCTACCACATTGGCCACTCGGAGATTGAAGAACAGGAATCCATTCAACTCATACGCCAGGCGATCGACCGCGGCATCACCTTCATGGACAATTGCTGGGATTACAACGGCGGCGTGAGCGAGGTCCGGATGGGCAAGGCGCTCGCGGATGGGTATCGCAGCAAGGTCTTCCTGATGACGAAGATCGACGGCCGCACCAAGTCTGAAGCGGCAAAGCAGATCGATGAGTCGCTGCAGCGGTTGCAGACGGACCACATCGACCTCATGCAATTCCATGAAGTGATCCGCCTTGAAGACCCCGACCGCATTTTCGCTGAAAGCGGGGCCATGGAGGCCATGTTGGAAGCGAAGAAGGCCGGCAAGGTGCGCTACATCGGCTTCACCGGCCACAAGGATCCGCTGGTCCACCTGCGCATGCTGGATGTAGCGCGCGCGCATCAATTCCACTTCGACGCTGTCCAGATGCCGCTCAACGTGATGGACGCGCACTTTCGCAGCTTTGAGCACAATGTGCTGCCTGTCCTGATCCGCGAAGGCATCGCGCCCCTTGGCATGAAGGCCTTTGGCGATCACTTCATCCTCGACAGCAAAATCGTGACTCCGATCGAAGGCCTGCATTACTGCCTCAATCTGCCAATCGCCGTCCAGATTACCGGCATCGACAGCCAGGCGGTGCTCGACCAGGCTTTGGATGCGGTCCGAACCTTCAAGCCCATGTCAACCACGCAGGTCGCCAGCCTGCTGGCTCGAACAAAAGAGGGCGCGCAGGGCGGCAAATACGAGCTTTTCAAGACCAGCAGCGTCTACGACGGGACGGCGCACAATCCGAAATGGCTTGGCTGATCCCCAACCACCCGCTACTGTCCACTGCCGTCAAATCTGCTTCTCTGTAAGGAATGGCTCAGGCTTGAGGGAGCCGTCGCGCTGCTTGACGAGCATCTGCACCTTGCCTTCGGCTGCGTCGAGTTCCTGCTTGCAGGCTGCCGACAGCCCCACGCCTTCCTCGAAAAGCTTGAGGGATTCTTCCAGAGCCAGGTCGCCCTTCTCCAGTCGATCGACGATGGTCTCGAGCTTCTTGAGGGATTCTTCAAACGAAGGCATCTCGGTTACTCCATGGGGTTGGTGCCGCGCGGTAGAACGGAGGCGATCACCTCTGCGGCGACGTTGTACAGGCCGAAGGGCGCGCTGACCTGTATGCCCTGTACATACGGTCGCACCGCCTCAAGCATCTCCTGGGCAATCTTGACGCCCTCCTGCTGGGCAGCTTCCGGAGAATCGGCCTGGGCCATGCGCAGCATGATCTCTTCCGGCATGGAGAGGCGCAGGTCATTCTTCATATATTCCGCGTTGCGCAGGCTGGTGAGCGGCCAGATGCTGGCGATGACCGGAATGCTATGAGCCCCTACCCTATTATTGGCGCGCTCGAGGAAGTTTTCGACCAGGCGCAGGTCGAAGACCGGCCGCGTGATGGCGTATTCGGCGCCGGCTTCTACTTTGTACGCAAAACGGCGCAGTTCGTTTTCCATGTCGGGCGCGCCGGGGTTCGCAGTCACGCCCACGGTAAAGTTTGTGCTGGCGCCGATGGCGTTGGCGCCAATGTCGAGGCCGTGGTTGAGCCGCTGCACAATGTTGACAAGTCCGATGGAGTCAACGTCAAACACTTCAGTCGCGTCAGGATAATTGCCCAGCTTGATCGGATCGCCCGTTAGACAGAGTATGTTGCGCAGGCCGATGGACGAAGCTCCCAGCAGATCCGCTTGGATGGAGAAGATATTCCGGTCGCGGCAGATGTAATTGAGGATTGTCTCGATACCGTTGTGCTGCTGAATCTGAATGCAAAGACTTTGTGCGCTCATCCGCGCCGAAGCGTGAGGCGAATCGTACACGTTGATCGCGTGCACGCCAAGTTGCGCCAGCAGGCCGGCGCCCTCGATCTCCTTGGAGCAATCGATGCCCTTGGGGGGAACAATCTCAACCAGGGTGACGAACTTGCCCTTCGCGATCAGAGAACCGACGCGGGAGCGTGCCCCAAGCGGCTCCGGAGGGGTTTCAGGGTTGAGCACCGGCACGGCGCCCGAAGTCTCGATGCGCGCCTGCTGGTCCATGGCGCGAATGGCGGAACGCATGGCGCGAATGTGGTTGGGTGTGGTGCCGCAGCATCCTCCAACAATCTGGACGCCGGCGATGATGGCTTTGCGGGCGAAGCTGGCCATGTACTCCGGCGAGCAAAGGTAGATATTGCGGCCCTCGACGGCGCGCGGCATCCCGGCATTGGGCATCGCTGCCAGTGGCAGGGCAGTGGCAGGGCGCATCGCTTCCACGGCGGTCAGCACCGTGGTTGGACCGGTGGAGCAGTTGACACCGACAAAATTGGCGCCCCACTCGGTCAGCAGCGCGGCGGCCTGCTGCGGCGAAGAGCCGTCAAGGCAGTTGTTCTCGTCGTCCACCGTCACCATCACCAGCACGGGCAGACCGGGGGCGACAGAGCGAGCCGCTTCAAGAGCCACGCGGGCCTCGTTGAGCGCCGGCATGGTTTCAATAATCAAAAGATCGACACCGCAGCCGGGGCCGCCCTCCGGACCGCGGTCGGCCAGAATTCCGATCTGCTCGGCAAAGGCGGCGCGGGCTTCGTCCAGTCCGGTCTTCCCAAGGGGCTCCAGGCGCACTCCGAGTGGGCCCACAGAACCCGCAACCCAGGCTTCGGCAGCTTGCTTTTCCTTCAGTCGCGTGACGGCCTGGCGGGCAAGCTGCACTCCGGCTGCGTTGATCTCTCTCACCTTTCCAGCCAGGCCGTGGCGGGCCAGGCGAATGCGGTTGGCTCCAAAGGTGTTGGTTTCGAGAATCTCCGCCCCGGCCTGCAGGTACTCCTCGTGCACGGAAAGAATCAAACCAGGGTCCGAGAGATTCAATTCGTCGTAGCAGCGGTTGATGAAGATACCGCGCGCGTAGAGCACGGTACCCATGGCGCCGTCGGCGAGCAAGGGGCGGTCAGCGAGCATCTCGGCAAACTGGGTCATTCTTTTGTCATGCTAAGCCACGCCAGGCGAGCCGCGCCAGAGGACGGGCCTGCTTTGTTATACTTCGGAAGTCATAAGCTGGGCAGAAACAGGACAGGAGAGGCCGATTTCTTGCGGCTTCTCGAAAGAATTGTAGACCCTGCTCAAAACTATTGAGGGCACTTCGCCCCTTGAAATGCCATCATCCGCGGCAAGTTCCGCGCGATCGATTGAGGTAAGGGATTTTGAAGAAGAGAAGTCTTTGGATATGCGCCAGCGCCGCCCTTGCGGTTGCAGCCGGGCTGGCAGGGTGTGGCAAGACTACCTATTTCGCCGGGCGCGTACTTCCCCCCAGCGGGTTGAGCTACCGTGTGGTGATCGCAATCCAGAACCCCAGTGCGTTTACAAAGGGCGAATTGCAAATTGTGGATGCGTACTACGACATCCGGAGCGGATACACAGGGCAGCCGGCGTCTTTCAGTTTGTCTGGCTTCGGCGGCTCTTTGCCGGTCAGCATTCAGAGCTTGCCTGAAGAGCAACAAGGCGCGATCTATAGTTCGGGCAACGGCAGCTTGACCCTGGCCAATTACCAACAAGAGAAAACTACTGGCACGGTTTCTGGGCTGAATGGGCCCTCAGCCAGCATTTTCATGACGCGTAGCGGGAAGTACGTTTTCGCGGCCAGCCAATCCTCCCACGTTTTGACGGTGGTCAACCAGTCGAACGGCTCCTCATATCCGCTGAGTCTGCCCGGCGTGTACCGCGTGAGCGTGAACCCCGGCGGCACCACGGCCCTGGCGTTTGTGCAGAACTCGAACTACGCCTATTATCCGCGCGAACTGACGTCGGCGCAGACGCTTGCCTATTCCGGCGGGCCCAGCACCTGGCCCAAGGCCGCGGTGGACTGTGAACCGCAGAATGCGCCGGGGTGGTGCCTGTTTCAGGCGCAGAGCCCCGACCTGGTGGACGCGACCGGCAACTTCTACGGGGCGCCGCTGGTCTTCGACCGGCCTGTCAAAGCGGTGTTTTCTGCCGATGGCAGCACCGCATATGTGCTGAATTGCGGACCGGAGTGCGGCGGCACGACAGCCTCGGTATCTCTGTTGCCCGTGGCGCCGTTGATCTTTCCTCTCGGCCAGGAGTCCGGGCTGCTCCCCTGCAACGCCGCCCCCTGTGCCAACGCGCATGCCATACCCATCGTCAATATTCCGATTCCGGGCGGTGCCAGCAATGCACTGGTGACCACGACGACCATGTACGTCGTGGGACAACGCCTGATGCCCGATGGCTACTTCGGCGGTTTCCTGACGGTGCTCAATCTCGCCAACAACACCCTCGTTCCCTCCACCAGCGGTTCTCCCAACCCGGTTTCGATCAGCGATGGAATGCCGGGCGCCGTTAGCCGCATGCTACAGGCGGACGATAATACGCTTTGGATCGCGATGACCAAGTGCAACCAGGGCGAGCGTTTCTATAACAATCAGCCTTACGGTTGCCTCACCATGTACAACACCTCCTCCGCCAAGGTCGTTCTGCTGGAGCCGTATGCCGGGGATGCAACAGGCATTGCCGCAGTCACGGGCCTGCACAAGGTCTATTCGGCGCAGGGGGGGCAGGTATATATCAGCTCCACCAAGGACGGGACGGCGATCGACAACCAGTATGTAACAGTCACCGGTACGGCCTATGACGTGGCCTACATGGACGCCATTACAGACACCGACAACACCGTCTATTGAACGAGTGAACCCGATGCCCGGTGTGGCTGCTGATTCCCGAGCCGATGTTCTGGCCATTGCCGCCCATCGGGACGACGTGGAACAAACCTGTGGCGGGACCCTGTTGAGAATGGCGGCGCGCGGCTTGCGCACCGCGATCCTCGATCTGACGCAAGGCGAGGCTGGAACCCGCGGCACCGCCGCCGAACGGGCCGCAGAGGCCGCGGAAGCCGCTAAACTGCTCGGCGTCGGTTGGCGCCAGGCGCTCACCCTCCCCGACGGCGCGGTTGAGAATACTCTCGAAAATCGAACTGAGATTGTGCGCGTATTGCGCTTGCTGCGTCCGCGTGTTGTGATTCTGCCTTACTGGCAGGCGCGGCATCCCGACCACGCAGTTACCGGCACTCTGGGATACGACGCCTGCTTTCTCTCCGGGCTGGCGAAGGTGGACACCGGAGCGGCGCCGCATCGGCCCTTCAAGATCGTTTATGCAAGTCTTTATGCGGACGTGCGGCCGAGTTTTGTTGTGGACATTACGCCCTTCATTGAGCAGCGCCATGCCGCTCTGATGGCCTACCGGTCGCAATATGTCAATCAGGCTGCAGGCGGCGGGCTTTTTGTTCCTGAAGAGGAAATTCGCGAACGCACGTTTGCAGAAGCTCGTCACTACGGACTGCTTGCCGGCGTGCGCTATGGCGAACCTTTCGTGCAGAAGGAAGTCGGCCTCGTGGACGATCTCACGCTGCTGCCGGTGCAGTCGATCTGAAGTGACCCGGTTCGCTTGTTTTTGACCCTTTCGTCTCGCGATCAATTCAGAATAGTCAAATAAGCGCGCCAGGGGCCAACGGCGTCGCGGTATTCATTTGACATCGTCTTCACCACCTGGGAGACATGTCCCAGATCGTGAACAACCCACGTGGCCAGCAGATTGCTCAACTTCACCCTGCCGAATTCGGGATGCGTGCCTTGTTGTTCAAGTTCTCGATCTCCGATTCCAAAATCGCTGAGTGTTCGAAGACTCTGCCGCCTCAACTCCGCGAATTCGTCCAGCACCGTCCCCGCGGACTTTCCCGCCAGCAGAGACTGAAAGCCGAACCTGTCGAACTCTTCAAAAGGCGCAGCGCCATCTCCGTTCAGGATTTGTTGCGCGCGCGGAATCCAGTTGGTTCGATCGGCATGCATTAGGTGGGCAATCACCTCGAGGGGGCTGAACGCTTGCGGAGTATTTCTGCAATTCAGCCACACTTCGGATTTTCCGCGAAGCAGGATATTCATCACGTCGGGCGTCTGCGTTAGCACTTCCAGGGCCTGGTTCAATTTGAATTCCATGGGCGCTCCCTAGTATCCCGTCTCTGAAGTTCCTGTCAAAAATTGACTGTCATCCTGAGCG
>Ga0181516_10001316_pt1 | contig 19223 bp, 19 predicted proteins | sample PEATcosm2014_Bin_25_FD_121104 | JGI IMG/M metagenome (GOLD analysis project Ga0181516, IMG submission 121104) | Peatland microbial communities from MTU Mesocosm Facility, Houghton, MI, USA - PEATcosm2014_Bin01_10_metaG | ecosystem: Environmental > Terrestrial > Soil > Wetlands > Peat | place... | reverse complement strand
TCGACGGGCAGCTTTTGCAACTGACTTTGGGATCGAAAGCTGATTGAGATTGGTGGCTGTGATGATGACGTTCGGGACTGGCAATGCCACGCGGCGGAGATCCTCGACGTTGAGCCGAAAATACTACGATGTTTCCTTCGGCCTGGATCATCTCATCTATTTCGACTCCGAAATCCGGCACGGCCTGCAACAAGCCTCGCCAGATTTGTTCAAGGCCGCCGCGAAGCGGCATGACACTCTTTTTGCCATATTGCCGAGGGCACGGTGCGCATTTCCGCCGGGCGTTCAAGACTTGACGAATATCCGCTGGAAATTGCGGACGGAGCGGCTCATGTCGAGGCGGTCGCCAGGGCGCTGTCCACGTTTGGACGTGAAGCACGGATGACCATAGATGAAACCGACAAACTGGGTGACGCAGATACCGCCGATCTTTTCACCGAAATTTCGCGTGGCATTGACAAGTGGCTCTGGTTTGTTGAAGCCCATACCCAGGCGGATAAATAGGGACGCGAACTTGATGTAAAAAACAGGCAAATTAAAATATAAATTCCCATGAACAAAGAAACCAAAATTGAGCAACGCCACTTGGAAAGTCACAAATCAACCGCGCTCTCGGCAGGTGCGGCGGCTCCCGATTTCAGCCTGAAGAGCACCCCCGACCAGACAGTTAGCCTGGGCGAATTTCGCGGACGACCGATCGTCCTGGCGTTTTACCCGGCGGATTGGAGTCCCGTTTGTGGCGACCAGATGGCACTCTATAACGAAATGCTTCCGGAGTTTAAGGAACTGGAAGCTGAACTCCTCGGCATTTCAGTGGACGGGGCGTGGTGTCATGCAGCATTCAGTCAGAATCGCAAATTACATTTCCCATTGCTTGCCGATTTTGAACCAAAGGGAGCAGTTGCCCGACTTTACGGCGTCTATCGCGAGGCCGACGGAACTTCAGAGCGGGCGCTGTTTGTGATCAACGCAGAGGGAATTATTCACTGGAGTTATGTTTCACCCGTGGGCGTGAATCCAGGTGCAGACGGAATTCTGTCCGCACTCGAAGCACTTCAAAATAAGAAGGAGGCAAAATGAAACGCGAAGCAAGCAGCATTCCTCTTAACTCGCTCACCCTGCCAGTCGCCAAACGTGACCACATACAAGGGCCAATTGATGCGCCCATCATGCTCGTTGAATACGGCGATTACGAATGTCCTTATTGCGGTCAAACCTATCAGATTATCAAGGAAATTCAGGAACGGTTAGGTGATCGGCTTTGCTTCGCCTTTCGCAATTTTCCGTTGATCAATTCGCATCCACATGCGCAACACGCGGCGGAAGCCGCCGAAGCTGCCGGCGCACAAGGGAAGTTTTGGGAAATGCACGACCTCCTGTTTGAAAACCAGGAAGCGCTTGATGATGAAGCCATCGCTCAATACGCCGCAACGCTCGGCCTTGATGTTCGTCGTCTCATTGACGAAGTTTTGACCGGCGCACATACCGCGCGTGTTCGGGAAGATTTTCGCAGTGGAGCGCGTGGTGGCGTCAACGGCACGCCCACACTATTTATCAACGGCGTGCGTCATGAAGGCGGGCCTGATGTGCTGCTCGCTGCGCTCATGGAGCGCGGCCTGTGATGTCTTACTCGTAAAGGCTATGGAAAAAAGGCAATACAAATGAAAACCACACCAACAAATGAACCTGCTGGAAAAAGCGGCACATTTACCATCGGCGGTAATCTTCCAGTCCACCGGCTTGGTTTTGGCACCATGCGCTTTACCGGAAAGGGAATCTGGGGCGAACCATCAGACCGCCGGGAATGTATCGCAACCCTGCGCCGCGCCGTCGAACTTGGCGTTACATTTATTGATACGGCAGACTCGTATGGTCCAGATGTTGCCGAACGGCTTATCGCCGAGGCGTTGTATCCCTACGCAAAGAACATAGTGATCGCCACAAAAGCTGGTTTGGTGCGGCCGGGTCCCGGCGTGTGGCAAGAGAACGGTCGACCAGATCATCTGCGGGAGGCTTGCGAAGGAAGCCTCCGTCGGCTCAAACTGGAACGGATTGACCTTTTCCAACTGCACCGGATTGACCCAAAAATCCCATGGGAGGATCAAATCGGCGCATTACTGGAGCTCCAGAAAAAGGGAAAAATCCGCCACATTGGATTGTCGGAAGTTACCGTAGACCAGATCAAAGCCGTTCGTCGCCTGACGCCCGTGGTTTCTGTGCAAAATCAATACAACTTGGCTGATCGGCGTTCCGAAGACGTATTGAGTTATTGCACCAAGGAGAAAATCGGTTTCATTCCGTGGTTTCCGCTCGCGGCTGGTGACCTCGCAAAACCTGGCGGGGCATTGGCGCGCGCTACCGCAAAACTTGGTGCACAACCGACACAAGTAGCTCTTGCATGGTTGCTTCGAAAATCGCCGGTCATTCTCCCGATTCCAGGAACCTCTAAGATGACGCACGTCGAGAACAATACAGAAGCGGCGCTGTTGAAACTCGATGATTCGATCATGGAAGAACTGGAGCAAGCTTCCGTCTCAACCTGACAATGCAAAAAACGCAGATACGAGCTGAAGGATGTTCGTCGACCGCAAAGTCGGACGCCAGAAATTAACACTAAATAAAATGAAAAAGAACAAAAATACAAAATCGGAAAAAAATCAAATCAACATTCCTGCCAAGCGCGGAATATCAACTGAAGTAGACAACGAACATCCGTCGATTAAACTCTATAAGTTAATCGCGCAACAGACTTTATTTGAGGGATTAAGCGCCAGCCATCTTCAACTGCTCACCAAATCTGCCATGAAGATGCAATTTGAGCCGGGCCAACAAATCTTCAAGGCAGGAGACCCATCCAATCGGTTCTATCTTATTTTGGAAGGAAAGGTTGAAGTAGAATCAGAATCCAAGAAAGGCGGCAAAGTTCCTGTTGGAACGCTTGGTCCGGGTGATGGACTAGGCTGGTCCTGGCTGTTTCCTCCTCATTATACGCAATTCAGTATGCGTGCAATTGAGCCAACCAAAACTATTTTTTTCTATGGGACCCGCCTTCGACAGCAGTGTGAAGATGATCATGATTTCGGTTATGAGCTGATGAAACGATTTGCGGAAGAAGCGATAAAAAACCTGAAGAGCATCCAACAAATTCTTGTGGAACGCACCAACACTTAGGACGCCGAGGCAAAAAACAAATTGTATGATCAATTTTTGCCCGCAATGAATGAAATTCTTGAGTTTCTAGTTCGACACGGTGCTATCGTTTTATTTGCAGCAGCATTCGTCGAACAAATAGGGATTCCGCTACCCGCTGCGCCGTGGTTGCTGGCGGCAGGAGCTTTGGCCGCTACTGGCAAAATGAATCCTCTGCTGGCACTTAACGCTGCCGCATTTGGATCTTTGCTGGCCGATTTGATTTGGTTTTACCTGGGGCGCAATTATGGCAACCGAGTGTTGGGGTTCCTTTGCCGCGTCTCATTGGAGCCGGATTCTTGCGCTCGCAGGACACATAATCTTTTTACGCGCTACGGTATGCCCGGCATTGTTGTGGCGAAATTCATACCAGGTTTGAGCACCTTGGCACCGCCGCTGGCGGGCAATTCTGGCGTAAGCACCCGCCGTTTCCTCTTTTTTGACGGATTAAGTTCAGTCATGTATGAAGGGTGCTTCATATTTGCGGGCGTTTTGTTTAGCAGCCAGTTGGAACAGGTTTTCATTGCGCTTAACGGTCTTGGGCGAAGTGCGTTCGGCGTTTTTGTCGGTGCGGCTGTATGTTACATCGGCTACAAATATTACAGACGGCGGCGTTTGTTGAACGACTTACGCATGGCGAAGATAACCGTCGATGAATTGCATCAAAAACTCGAGGCGGGTGAAAGGCCAATAATTCTCGATTTGCGGTCTCTTGCAGAACTCGAACAAAATCCAACGCTGATCCGAGGCGCACGTCACGCCACTGCGGACGAAATAGAAAGTCAGCGACAAGAGGAGATTCCCCGCGACCGCGACATCATCCTATACTGTTCCTGCCCCAACGAGGTGAGCAGCGCACGGGCGGCATTACAGCTCCGCCGAAAAGGGATTGTGCGCGTCCGGCCACTACTCGGAGGAATTGATGCTTGGCGAGAGCGCAATTATCCAACAGAACTGTGGGCTGTTGGAGTGGCGAGCAGTCTAGCCGCGAAATCATGATTGGGAATCAGAACTATGAATATTTTCCTTTTGCAAGCCGAGTGAAAAATGCCATGACCGCAACCGCACAAAATGAATTGGAAACTGACGTGCAAATCGGGGCGGATGGTTGCGCGCGTGTGATTCTTCGAGGCCGTCTGGACGCGCAAGCAGTTCCGGCGTGCTGGAATAAGCTGGAGCTAGATTTGCGCGTCGCAAAACTCAAAACTCTCGAAGTGGATGCAAGCGGTCTGCGATTCTGCGACGGTGCGGGTCTTGCTTTGCTCCGTTATTTGAACATGGGAAGCATGACGCCGCATGCGACCGTTTCGGTGTTCGGATTGGAAGGTGGATTGGATAAAATTTTTCGAGGATTTACATCCGAAGACTACGAAGCTTTCCGTCCGCCGTCGCGAATCAAATGCCGTTCCCTGCCTGACGAAGTAGGGAACTGGGTCAGACATGTTACCTCAGATTTGCGCGAACAAGTGGCTTTTCTGGGGGACATCGCGACAAATCTCCCACCAACAATCATGGATCGGAAGCGAATGCGCTGGGCGGAAGTGTTTCGGATTTTTGAACTCGCCGGCGCGAACGCGGTGCCAATCGTTTCGCTAATCAGCGTTCTGGTTGGACTAATTATTGCCTTCGAGGCAGTCGAGCCGCTGGCCAAGTTTGGCGCACAAATCTATGTAGTGAACATGATCGGCCTGGTGATGGTTCGCGAATTGGGACCGTTGCTGGCCGCCATCATGCTCGCGGGCCGGTCGGGTTCAGCCTTTGCCGCCGAGATCGGCACGATGAAGGTAAATGAGGAATTGAACGCGCTGGAAACTCTCGGTCTTGATCCTGTCCGATTTCTGGTGGTTCAGCGCATCGCGGCCGGAATTCTTTTGACTCCGCTGCTGACATTTTACGCAACCTTCATGGGTGTGCTTGGTGGCGTGTTAGTCACACTCGGTCTGGGCTTTCCACTGACGCTGATTTTTCACCAACTAACGTCCAGCGTCCATTTGAGTGATATTGCTTTGGGCGCAGCCAAAGGTGTCGTGTTCGGCGCGATTGTTTCCGCCGTGGGCTGTTTGCGCGGATTGCAGACCCAAGAAGGGCCTAGCGCCGTCGGCATTTCTACCACCCGCGCGGTCGTGACCAGTATTTTGCTGATTGTCATCACGGACGCAGTGTTTTCAATCCTTTTCTTTGTTTTGAAACAATGAGCGACCCGGCTGAAATCATCATTTCGGTGCGCAACCTTAAAACCGGTTATGGGGAAAAGGTCATTCTCCAGAACATCAATTTCCAAGTCCGGCGCGGCGAGGTCTTCGTGATTCTTGGAGGTTCGGGTTGTGGGAAAAGCACGTTGCTGAAGAATTTAATCGGGCTTTATGCGCCGATGGAAGGAGAGATATGGATTGAAGGATCCAATCTTGTCGCCGCTGATGAAGACCAACGCCTGCTTCTGTTCCGCAAGTTTGGGGTCATGTATCAAAGTGGTGCTCTGTTCGGCTCATTGACTGTGCTGGAGAACGTGCGACTGCCGCTGGATGAACTCACTGCGCTCCCCGGACCGTTAAAGGAGTTGGTCGCGCTTGCGAAGTTGAAGTTGGTTGGTCTCGGCGCTGCTGCGCAGAAAATGCCATCCGAATTGAGCGGCGGCATGCAGATGCGGGCCGCCATTGCGCGGGCAATGGCGCTCGACCCGCGAATCCTGTTTCTTGATGAACCTTCGGCGGGACTGGACCCGGTGACTTCGGCGGGGCTGGATCTCTTGATCAAGGATTTGGCTCATCACTTCGGAATCACGTTTGTCATTGTCACACATGAATTGGCCAGCATCTATAGCATCGCCGACCGCGTCATCATGCTTGACAGCCGGACTCAAACCATCATCGCGGAAGGCCAGGCCGCCGTGCTGCGTGATAGCGCCGCCGATCCGTGGGTGCGCCGTTTCTTCAACCGGGAACCTGATCCAGTCCATTCGGCGAAACTTAATTAAATCACTATGAGCACACCCACGAATAATTTCAAACTTGGTCTGTTCACGCTTTGCGGACTGGCCATTTTGATCGCGGGCATTCTTGCCTTTGGCGCGCGCATCTATTTTGAACCAAGCAGTATGTTCGAGACTTACATCGAAGGTGACGTGGCCGGACTGACGGTTGGTTCGGCGGTTGAATTTCGTGGCGTTCGCGTCGGAAAAGTTACCGGCATCAATTTTTCCTGGAGCGAATATCAGGAAACCCAGCCGAACTACATTGTCGTGGAGTTCGAGATGCGGGACGACGTGACACCATTGCCGCCCGGTAAAGCCAGAAGCGATATGCTTCAATCAGCGATCAGTCATGGTCTTCGAGCACGACTCAAAAGCCAGGGCATCACCGGAACGAGTTTTCTGTCACTCGAAAATGTCAACCCGGATGAAAACCCGCCAGCGCAGGTGCCTTGGACACCCAAATATACTTATATTCCAGCAGCGCCAAGTCAGTTCGGCGAGCTGCTCACTTCACTCGAAAAATCCCTGCACAATGTTGAACATCTTGATTTCGCCGCCATCAATCAACTGGTGCAGGGCGATCTGAAATCGGCGGGGCAGGTTTTGGACAAGGTCAATCAAGTGGATTTTAGTGGCCTCGGCACAAACGCCAATTCACTGCTGACGGAATTCCACGCGACGGCTGCACAACTGCAACCCGCCTTGGCGAACATTGATTTCAACGCGTTGAATCAAACATTGGCGAACGCCCAGCGCACGATACGCGACATGGACGACGTTTTGACCGAATTAAAAAATTATCCGTCCGGTTTTCTTTTCGGCAGTCCGCCGCCACCGGTGAAAGAGGTTCAACCAGAGAGATGAAACTTTTCTTCGACACCATGAAGACTTTACAAATCCATACTCGATTGTCCGGGAATATTTTTGTCACGTTCCTCCTTGCTTGCATTTGCGGATTGACTGGTTGCCTTTCGCGGCCTGCGATGAACAAACAAACATTCGCCTTTGGCGTGCCCACGATTTCTGTCACGAATGTCGTCGCCAGCAACCGTGTGCTCGGCATCAGAAACCTGCAAATCGCCGCGCCATTTGATGGGCGGTCTCTAGTCTATCGCACCGGAGAATTTTCCTATGTGCGCGATCCTTATGCGGAATTTCTGGAACCGCCAGCCGAAGAGCTGATGACTCCGGTGCGCGAATGCTTGCGTGGTAATGGAGACTTCAGCGCCGTTGTGGAGGTTGGCAGCGCGCTCAAACCAGACACGCTGGTCGAGATCAGCGTGAGCCAGCTTTTCGGAGACTTTCGCCAACCGGAACATCCAGCGGCAATCCTGACAGTGCGATTTGTATTTTATGACGCACTGAACGGCGTTCCGGGAAAGGTAATTCTTGAACAAGAATATTCAGGCAGCATCCCGTTGGGCGCGCCAACCTCTGCGGCGTTAATGAAAGGCTGGAACCAGGCGTTGGCTGAAATCCTGACAGAAGTTTCATCGGACTTCGCTCGAAAGAGTGAGCGACATTGAGCACCATTTTATAGAATGGCCCATAACCATAAGATTGTGTCGTCGAGATTTAGGAACGCAAAATGGAAGGGTGCCTCCTATCTGACCTGCGTCAATGATGCCAACCTTCATGTTTCACCTCGTTTTGTTTATTCTGCTTAATCGGTTATTTTGATAAATCTACTCGGACAATGAGCGAGCCAAAGTTGCGGCCTTCAAACATGCCGATGAAAGTCGGTCATGCCGGGAATGTGTCTCCCCACATCGGGCTTCTACCGTTTGCCTCTTCCCTGGTTGCCTCGGGCATCACAACGTCCCAATGCTCCACAAAAACACCGTCCTGCAATTGCAGTATGTTCGCCACAATGTCTGCTCTGGGCTTTCCATTGCCGTTGATGCGCCCGTGAAGGACGACTAGGTTTTTCGACGCTAGGGCGAGACCGAATTCATAGTGAAGTTCGGGCATGCCCTTGACCTGATTGAAAAGACCTTCGCGGCCGGGCGGCGTGAGCGCGCTGTGCTGGGTGAACTGAGGAGACCAGTATTTCTCTGCGGCTGCAAAGTCCCGCTTGTTAAAGAGAATGTCGAACGCCTCGATGGCCAAGGCTTTGTTCGCTTTTTCCTGCTGTGCGTCGAATCGACCCGCATCGCTGGATTCACGCCTCGCGGGTCCGCTAAACATCGGGCGCTTACTTAGTGACTCCTTTTCGGACACCTCGTTCTGCATGACGTCCCAGTGTTCGATGAAGAGTCCATCTTTGATGCGGAACCAATCACCTGAAACGAACGGTGGCGCGCCATGACCCTCGGTTCGAATGTGGACAAATACGACGTCGTCGTTGGCGGCGGCCAGGCCGAACTCCAAGCGCGCCGTGGTGGGTATCTTCGGGACCATGTTAAAAAGACCCTCCTTGCCCGGCGGAACCCAAAGACTTCGCTGCACATAGTCGGGTGACCAGAATTGCCGCACGGCTTCATAGTCTCTCTTGTTGAAGAGCGTATCCAGAGCATGGATGACGAACTGGATGTTTTTTACTTCCTGTGGGGCACCGCCCATGTTGCCCTTCTTCATATTTTACCTCATTTTGTTTAATCGGTTATTTGACAAATCTATCTATTGAGAATGTTTCTGACTAAACGCGTTGTTAATTTGGATTGGCCAAAACAATACGATAACGCGCCTTGCCGGAACGCAAATGCTCAAGGGCATCGTTGACCTTTGACATTGGAAAGGTCTCGACGACGGGAGCAATCGAATGTCGTGCGCTGAATTCGAGCATCCGGTCAATCGCGGAAGGACTGCCGGCCGGTGAGCCAGAGATTGTTTTTTGGCCCACGATCATTCCGAAGGCCGGCACTGCCAGCGGCTCAAGCACCGCGCCGACGACGTGGAGGCGGCCCAACGGAGCGAGCGCCCCCAATAATCCGGGCGCATCCAGCGGGGCATTGATCGTCGAAATGATCAAATCCAAACTTCCGGCAATTTTCTTCAGGTAGCCGTCCCTCTTGGTATTGTGAACTAGATGGGCTCCGAGTCGGCGTGCCTCCGCTTCTTTGCTGTCGCTGGTCGTGAAAGCATGAACTTCGCAGCCCCATTTGTTTGCAAATTGGAGGGCCATGTGACCCAATCCGCCGATGCCGATGACGCCCACCCGCGACGTGGGCGAAATGTTGTAGGACAGAAACGGAGTAAACACGGTCACACCGCCGCACAAAAGAGGTCCGGCCTTCGCCAAGTCGAGCGCATCCGGGATTGGTCGCACCCAGGTTGATTGAGCGCGCAAGCGGTCGGCAAAACCACCATGGCGTCCGACGATGGTGCCCTGGTTGGTGGCGCAGAGGTTGTGATGCCCGGACAAACATTCGCGACAGGAAAGACAACTGGAAGCCGCCCAGCCCACACCAACCCGTTGCCCCACCTTGAGGCTCTTGACGTTTTCTCCGAGCGCAAGCACGGTTCCAACCGCTTCATGTCCGGGAACGAGCGGGAATTGTGACCTGCCCCATTCGTTGTCGAGCATGGAAAGATCGGAGTGGCAAATTCCACAGTGTGTGACTTTGATTTCCACCTGATCCTGGCCTAATTCGCCGGGCTCAAATTCAAATGGTTGCAATTGACCTTTGGGTGCTTTCGCCGCGTAAGCATGAATCGTTGACATATTATATTTTGGTGGGTGAATCGTTGTCGGGTTACAACTTGGAACCTCCATCAACGGGGATGATTGCGCCGGTTATCCAGCGAGCATTCTCCGAACAGAGAAAAGCAATCACATCCGCGACGTCCGAAGGCTGGCCGATGCGTTTCAGCGCCTGCATGCCGAGCGCGATGTTGCGGCCCGATTCGGTCTTGGTGAAATTGGACATGTCCGTCTCAATCACGCCGGGGGCGACGGCATTGACGCGAATTCGGCGCGACCCGAGTGCTGCGGCCCAATGTTTAACCAGAGTTTCAATTGCTCCTTTGGTCGCGGCGTATGCCGACATCGAGGGCGCGTCCGCCTGTGCCGGATTTCCGGGCACGAACCGCGCGACCACTGAAGAAACCAGCACAAGGCAGGCACCCTCGGCCAGAATCGGCAGCGTCTGCTGAACCAAAAAAAATGGACTGCGAACATTGGTCGCAAACAGCCTGTCGAAATCTTCTAGTTTGTGATCTTCCAAAGGAGCGGCTTTGGACACGCCGGCGTTGGAAACGAGAATGTCCAAGCGGGTGTCCACCAGCTTTTGAACTCTTGCGGCCAGCTTGGTTGCGCCGTCTGCCGCTCCCAGATCGGACTGAACAGCATCCGCCTGGCCGCCGGCGGAACGAATTTGTTCAACAACTTTATCCGCCTCCGCCTTTGAACTCCCGTAATGCACGATGACACGGGAGCCGGCTTCAGCCAGCGCGAGCGCGGTGGCGCGGCCAATGCCTCTGGATGCGCCGGTAACCAAGGCCGTTTTGTTCGATAGGTCGGCCATAACAATAAAGGCTCTGCCTCTACTTGCTCATCTGCTGCAATGCTGTCATCCAGTTCTCGATATGATAACAGGACGCCAGCTTACCATTTTTCACCGTGAATACATCAAGCGCCATCGTCTTGAAGCCCTTGCCAGTTGGTTTCGCACCCCAGAATTCGCCCGTGGGCGTGCCGGTTGCTTCGCCACGCACAATGACTTGGTCGCCGACGGTCTGGATGTCCTTAATGTCCCAGCGCAGATCGGGAACAGTCACGCCCATGTTCTTGAATATGCCGGCCAGTTGGTCGCGTGTCAGAAATTCTTCATTCGTATGATATGACCGATAGTCGGCATGAGCGGCTTTGGCCAGCAAGGCGTCCACATCTTTCTTGGCAGGCTGGTTCAAGGCGTCATACAGCGGCCACACGATTTCTCGCGCTTGCGCTATCGTCAGTGGCGTGGCAGCGGGTTGACGGTCTGATGATTTAGGGAATGAGGTGCCAAACATTGGGAAGCCGCCATTTGAATCCTCCTTTGCTGCCTCATCCTGCAAAACATCCCAATGCTCCACAAAGACTCCGTCCTTGATCTTGAGAATGTCAACGCCGATCATATTTTTTGGAGTTCCGCGTCCCGAGTAGCGACTGTGGATCATTACCATGTCGTTGTCAGCCATGATGACACCCTGTTCCCAGCGGAATTCCTTGGGAGCATTCTTCACCAAATTGAACAGCCCGTCGCGTCCCGCTGGCACGACCGCGCTGTGCTGAATGTAGTTGGGTGACCAGAATTTTTCCGCCGCAGCGTAATTGCGTTTATTGAACAACGTATCGAATGCTTCCAAAACCAGTTTTTTGTTTTGTTCAGGTGTGTTTTTCATGTGATCCATTGGTTGATGTTGATTGGCCGGTATTCAGTTCCCTTCGTTTAGAAATAATCTTACGTGCTCAAGGAAAACTTTTGCGTGTTGGTATTGAGCACCGTGGCTCGAATCGGAGTAAACGATGAGCGTCGCATTCGGAAGGTGCTCTGCCAAAATCAGCGCGTTGACAGGCATCACAACGATGTCCTTGTTGCCATGAACGATGAGCGTTGGCTGGATGATTTTTTTCAAGGTTGAGAAGCGACCCGTCTTTGGGATGGTGCCCCATTCACGAACGGCAGCGAGTTGGGCCACGGCAGAATTTCTTGAAACAGGCTTGTCGCGGTTGTCCTTGCGTGCAGCAATCCGCTTCAGGTATTGCCTTCCTGCCAACTGGCTCGTTTCGGTCGGTGCGAAGAAAGCTGCCAGCAGAAATCCAACTGGATCGGCTTGTTCTTCGGGCGACAATTCGGTGAAGGTCATGCCTTCGCCGCCCCGGGGACCGGCTCCCAACAGGATCAGTCGCCGGACAAGTTCGGGATGATCCAGAGCCATTTGCTGGGCAATCATCCCGCCCAGCGAAAAACCAACAACGTCAACCGCCTTCAGGCCGAGTGCGCGGCAAAATGCAAAGCAATCCTCGGTCATCTCGACAACCGTAGGAGGCGTCTGGCCTCCCGAATCGCCGACGCCCGCGCTATCGAACAAAATGAGTTCGTAATCTTTGGCTAGATTATTCGTCACGCTTGGGTCCCAAGCGTCCATGTTGGAGTTGAAATATCCCAAAAAAAGGATCGGAGTTTTTCCAACTTTTCCAAAACGCCGGTAAGCATATCGGACTCCATGAGCCTCGATGGATTTGGTCGGAACGGTTTCGTGGGTGTAATTGCTCATATTACGTTCCAAAATCTTGCTAATCGCAAACTATGATTTGATGGAATCGAGAAGATCGGCATTATCGGTGTTTGATTTCATTGCTCGTCACTCTTCCATTTTTCATTGCGGGCGCTCACATGGTCAGGACGATGCGAAAGCGCGCGTTGCCATTCATCATTTTCCGATAACCGTCCTCTGCCTTCTCCAACGGAAATGTTTCGATCATCGGCTTGATTCCTTTCAGGAGGCTGAAACCAAGCGTGTCTTCGTTTTCAATTGGCGAACCGGTCAAGGCCCCTTCGATTCCAACCGAACTAAAGAGAAGCTGAAGCGGCGAGACCTGAATGGCTTCTGCGCCGACTCCCAGAACAATCATGCGCCCGCGCGTTGCGAGACCGCCCATGATTGCCGACATAGATTTACTGTCAGATGCCGTTGCCAGAATGAGCTGTGCGCCGCCCAGAGCTTTGAGCGCGGCGGCAGGGTCTCCAGCGCTGCTGTCAATATAGTGATGAGCGCCGAGTTTCTTGGCCAATGGCTCCTTTTCAGCGCCGCGTGCGACCGCCACGACTCTAAATCCCATGTGGGCTGCGAACTGGATTGCAAGGTGACCCAAACCACCGATGCCCAAAATCGCCACCAGTTCGCCCGGCTTCGCAGAGGATTTGCGCAGCGCGTTAAAAGTAGTAAGACCCGCACAGAGGAGCGGTGCTGCGTCAACCGAACTCAATCCGTCCGGGATGGCAACGAGGCCATTGGGCAAGGCCATCATTACTTCAGCATAACCGCCGTCAAAATGCGCGCCGGATACGGGCTGATTTGTGCAATTAACAAAATCACCGCGACGGCAGGATTGGCATTGTCCGCAGTGTCCGCCAAGAAATCCTACACCGACGCGCTGGCCGATTTTCCAACCGGAGACCCCTTGGCCTACGGCCTCAATTTTTCCGACCACCTCGTGGCCCGGCACTCGCGGAAATGTAATGCCTGGCAAGAGTCCATCCACGGTGGCGGAGTCCGAGTGGCAAACGCCGCAGGCCTCAACACGGATGCGCACCTGGCCGGCGGGTGGTTCGATCAGCGGACGATTTACGAATTCAAACTTTCCTGGGTTTGATATTTGAACGGCACGATAAGTAGGCATATTTTCCGTTATTATTTTTGTCCTCAATGTTTTTTCGTTTCACCTCAAAGCTTCGAGTCAGTGTAGTTGCCTGTTGAATTATTTTGTATTGCCCAAACGTCCTGATTTTCACGATTCCGAAGGACTGGCGTGAAACAGTTCTTTTGAAGGGGTGCTTGGTTGGGCAGAAAGCAGATTGAAAGGTCAAAACGGAAACAGGCGAGACATTCGCAGTCTTAATCAGGATACATGGTCGTGTTCCAACTGCTGACCATGCAGAGAAATTCTGCGTGTAATGATTAGAACTGAACCAGTCCCCGGCGACTCGCTGCTGCGATGGCTTCTGTGCGACTCAAAACATTCAGTTTGCTGAAAATACTTCGTAGATGGCCTTTCACGGTGAATTCACTGATGGAAAGATTCGTGCCGATTTCCTTGTTGCTCCTGCCAACGGCGAGTAACTGCAAAACCTCCGCCTCACGGTCGGTCATGGGTTCGCTGCTGATGCCCGTTACCAACTTCTGCATGATCCCTTGCGGTATGCGGGTTTCACCGCTGTTCACTTTACGGATGCAATCCAGTAATTCCTCACGTCGCGCGTCCTTGAGTAAATAGCCTTTTGCTCCGGCCTTGATCGCTCGAAGAATATCAAGGTCGGCGTCGTAAGTAGTCAGCACAATCACCCGAGCAGACTGGTCCCGCTGGCGGATTTCATTGAGCGCGCTAACCCCATCCATTTTGGGCATGCGCAGGTCTAACAAAGTTATATCTGGACGGTGTCTCTGCCAAAGTCCAAGCGCTTCGATGCCGTTGGCCGCTTCGGCGACGACAACCATGTCCGGCTGCATGCCAATAATTGCAGTCAATCCTGCCAGCACCGTGGTGTGGTCGTCCACAATCAACACTCTGATTTGATTCATGTGTGCTGACCCATTCTCTTGCCGCTGCGGAGCAAATGGCAAAGGTGATTTTGCAACTTTGGTTGGACGATTCATAATTTTTCTAGTTCGGTTGAAACTGGCAATGGAATGGTCACAGAAATTGTCGTGCCGTTGCCCTTGGCACTTTGGATTGAAAATTGGCCGCCCATGCTTTCAGCTCTTTCTGCCATTCCTTGCAGGCCAAAGCCTGAACTTTTCGGGTCTTGTTCAAAACCACATCCATTGTCACACAGGTTCAAACGGAGTTCACGTTCGCCGAAAGAAAGCACGACATCAAATTTGCTGGGACGAGCGTGACGGATGGCATTCGTCAAGGCTTCCTGTCCGATACGGAGGAAATTAGTCTCTGATTCCGGCGTGAGTTCCCGTGGCTCGCCTTGCAATGTGAACGTAGCCTGCACAGCCGTGCCGACGGTTAATTTCATGATCAGTTCTTCGAGAACTTCGGCCAGGTTCTTCTCTTCCAAAGCCAATGGCCGAAGTGCTCGCACAGATCGTCGTGCTTCGCGTAAACCGTCGCGGGCAATTTCGCCCGCGCCACGAAGATGTCCAATAACTGCCTCCAGTCGCTTTCTGGACATGGCCTCCTCGGCCGCTTCCACATGCAGGATTACGCCAGTAAAACCTTGCGCCAGCGTATCATGAATTTCGCGCGCCATGCGGTTACGTTCACCAATGATGGCGGATTGGCGGCTCTGTGCGGAAAGACGGGCAAGTTGAATCGCAAGCATCGCCTGATTGGCAAGCGCTTGAGCCAGGTCCCGCTCGTCATCGCCAAAAACGTGCTTCCGGGTAAATCGTATCGCTATCAATCCTCCCACTTCGCCGGCTATTATCATTGGGACAGCCAGCAAAGTGATAACACCCATCGCCACAAGGTGATCCCGACAGGGAAAGTCTGGTGTAATTCGAATGTCTTCGAGAATTATCGACTTTTTAAGACGATACATTTCCACCCAAGTGGGAAAAGCTTCCAGCGGCAATGCAGGGCTGACAGCCGCAAGCTTTGTCCGAGTCTTGAATATGCCGTCCTCCAGTGCGAAATCGAGGGCCATCAAACCGCTGACTTGGTCGCGAAGCCAGACGCTACAACTGTGTGCATCGAACTGTGCTGTCACCGTCCGCAACACATGCTCCATGATCTGATTGGGGTCCGATTCTTTTGCCAGCGCGTCCAAAACCATCGTCAATGCTGCGGCCTGCTCACGAGCCAATTTTTCCGATGCCAGCAGGGTTTTGGCCGCTTGCGCGCGTTCAATCGCAAAAGCAGCCAACCGTGCGAGTTGATTTATGATCTTGAGGTGTTGGGGCGTTGGAGAACATGGTTCACGCCAGTAGAGCGCAAACGTGCCCAACACGCTACCGGCTGACGACAATATGGGCGTGGCCCAACCGGCCCGCAGTCCGTGCCGCGCGGCCAGATCGCGGCAATTTGCCCAATGCGGATCAGTCAGGATGTCGGTGGTAATCACGGGCTCTCTGCGCGCTGCTGCGGCCGAGCATGTGCCTACCTTGGGATCAATTTCGAAGCCGTCCACTTCTGCCATGTAAGCCGGGAAACTCGGAGCCGCGCCGCGCCACAGCCGCTTGCCGCCCGAATCCATCAGCATGATGATACCCAAGGAGCCAGCAAACACCTCTTCCACCAGTCGGCAGCATCGGTCAAAGATTTCATCCAGCGTATTTCCTCGTGCAATCAGTTCGGTGATTTGTTTTTCGCCTTGGAGCAAGGACTCGGACTTTTCATGGGCGTCCAATGCTTGTTCAAGTTCAAGCCGAAGAGCCGCGACCGTTCCGGTGCCGTCGGTTTCCCCATTTAGGGCGGCGGCCACGTCAGAACATTGAATGACGCCATTGTGGTTCATTTTTATCCCGTAAAAAAATCAATTTTGATGGTATCACCGATAAATTTCAAAGGCAAACTGCGGTTCGCAATTGGATTGCGGATGGAATCACACTTTTCACTTAAGACTTCCATTTCACGTCAATGCTATGGTTGAAATGGTTAAATCTCTACCCTCGAAAGGACTTGTTCCAGGCAGTTCCTTTGAACTGCTAAAACTCGGACTATTCGGCCAATTGCTTAAAACAAATCTGACTGTCAAATTCATGACGTGGAACAAAGTCGTCAGGTTATTTTCCTTGTCGCGAATTTCCGCGCAAATAAAATCAAAGCAACTGCATCCGGCTCACGGAAGGTGACACGAAAAAGTTATGGAGCAACAAGACAGCAAAATCGAATCGGCTGACAAGCTGGGAAAGGAAATTCTTCCACCGCCACCGCGAAAAAATCGGCGCAAGTTGAAATTCCTCATCATTGGCGCGGCAGCATTGACGGTTCTCGTCATGGTGGTTTTTTATTATTTCATTTGTGTCGTGCCCTATGAATCCACCGACGATGCGTTCATTGACGGTTATGTCACGCTGGTGAGTCCGCGCGTGCCGGGACAAATCACGCAACTGCTCGTTAAGGACAATCAAGAGGTCAAGGCAGGCGACGTGCTGGTGGAAATTGATCCGCGCGATTACGAAGCGAAAGCGGCTCAAGCCCGCGCAGATTTGGCGGCGGCGCAAAGCCAGTTGAATGAATCGCAGGCGCAGGTGAAAGTCAGCGAAGCCAAAGTCACGCAGGCACAGGCGGCGGTGACGGCTGCCGAGGCGGAAAATCAACGGGCATCGGACGACCTGAAGCGCTACGAAAATGTTGAAAGCCGGGCGATTTCCAAAAGCGCGTTGGATTTGGCGCAAGCCCAGGCACGATCCGCCAACGCCAATTTGGTGGCCGCATATAGCCAGACCAATGCCGCAGAATCAGACGTGGAATTATCCGAGGCGGGCGTGGAAACGGCGAAGGCCGCAGTGCAACAAGCCGAAGCCAAATTGCAACAAGCGGAACTGAATCTTTCCTACACAAAAATCATCGCGCCGCTGGACGCGCGCGTCACCGCGCGCTCGGTTCAACTCGGAAATTATGTCCAGCCCGGTCAGGCATTGATGGCGCTTGTGCCGCGAGATGTTTGGGTGGTTGCCAATTTCAAGGAAACGCAGTTGACCCACATGAAGCCGGGACAGCCGGTTGAATTGAGCGTGGACGCCTACCCGAACAAAAAATTCAAAGGCAAAGTGGACAGTCTGCAAGCGGGAACCGGTGCGCGGTTCAGCCTGTTGCCGCCGGAAAACGCGGTCGGCAATTATATCAAAGTTGTGCAGCGCATCCCGGTCAAAATTATTTTTGATGAAGAGTTGCCAACCAACTTGGACATCGCGCCGGGCATGTCCGTCGTGCCAACTGTGAAAATAAAATGAGCGACACGGCGTCCAGTCCGGCAGTCGAATGGCGTCCGCGCGCCAATCCGTGGCTGATCGCGCTGGCGGTGATGCTCGCGACGTTCATGGTCATCTTGGACACTTCGATTGCAGTCGTGGCACTGCCTTACATCGCGGGAAATCTCGGCGCGACACAAGACGAATCCACCTGGGTGCTGACAAGTTATCTTGTCGCCAACGCGATCATTCTTCCGGCCAGCACATGGTTCTCCAGTTTTTTCGGGCGCAAACGGTTTTTAATCGGCTGCACAATTATTTTCACGGCGGCTTCATTGCTTTGCGGTCTGGCAACAAGCATGACAATGCTCGTGCTTTCCCGCGTCTTGCAAGGCATTGGCGGCGGCGCGATGCAGCCGTTGTCGCAGGCAATTCTTTTGGAAAGTTTTCCTCCGGCCAAGCGCGGCGCGGCCACGGCTTTGTTTGGCCTAGCCATTGTGGTCGCGCCCATTCTCGGCCCTACGCTGGGCGGCTGGCTGACGGACAATTGGTCGTGGCGCTGGGCTTTTTACATCAATCTGCCCGTGGGCTTGATCGCGTTCTTGTTGATGTCGTGGCTGGTGGAAGACCCGCCTTACATTCGGAACAAGCTGGCGGGACGCTTTGACGGAATGGGATTTGCCTTGGTGGGGCTATTTCTTGGAACATTGCAAATCATCCTCGACAAGGGGCAGGATGCGGACTGGTTCTCGGCCATCTGGTTGCGCTGGTTTGCCGTTGTTTGCAGTTTGTCCTTGATAGGATTTATCGTGCGCGAACTGACTGCTAAAAATCCGCTCGTGGATTTGAGCGTTTTCAAAAACCGCAACTTCGCGGTGAGCTGCGTTTTATTTGGGCTGTTCGGCTTCGCGCTTTATGCACTGATTACGCTGCTCCCTTTGTTTGTTCAATCGCTGCTCGGCTACACCGCCTTTGATGCCGGGTTAAGCGTAAGCCCGCGCGGATTCGGCGCATTTGCCGCGCTGTTTTTTGTTGGCGCACTGGTCGGCAAGGTTGATTCGCGGCTGCTGGCCGGACTCGGTTTCGCGGCGGTTGGGCTGGCCAGTTTTCTTTTGTGTCGGTTGAGCCTGCAAATGACGATAGGCAGCGTTGTTGTGCCAAACATAATCGCCGGATTCGGCATCGGCTGCATCTTCGTGCCATTGACGACGCTGGCGGTGGGCACGCTTCGCAACGAACAAATTGGCAATGCTTCCAGCCTGCAAAATCTGATCCGCAATACCGGCGGCAGCGTCGGCCTCTCATTTGTGTCCACATTGCTGCAACGCTATTCGCAAACCCATCAATCAATGATGGCCGGACAAATGTCCCCGTTGAATCCCGAATACGAACAAAAATCAGCAGTGCTTCAAAAAGTATTCGAGCAACGTTTCAGCGCGCCGGACGCCGTGGCGCGGGCGCACGGATTTCTTTATCACACGCTGCTGCAACAATCCGCATATTGGGCGTTCGTGAATTTATTTCTCGTGGTCGCCTGTTTTTGCGCGGTGAG